>Ga0080004_1133880_pt1 | contig 165380 bp, 162 predicted proteins | sample WasSprMetagenome_FD_69207 | JGI IMG/M metagenome (GOLD analysis project Ga0080004, IMG submission 69207) | Sulfidic aquatic microbial communities from Washburn Spring, Yellowstone National Park, USA - WS (SPADES assembly) (version 2) | ecosystem: Environmental > Aquatic > Thermal springs > Hot...
TTTTGTGTTAAGCAACGTGAGTAAGCCGGTGTCTTTTATTGTTGGTCATGATCGAGTAGCCTCCGTAAAGGGAGGTAACCCCCAAGACTCCTGGGGTAATTCCGTCCCATTAGAGGACGGAGACAGGAGTTAAAGCATCTATATCAACCAAATCCTGTGCTTGGTTGTTGTATTAGACGTACTTTTCTCATCGCATTGCACATCTCTTTAGTTATTTTCATTTTAAACGTGTGGTCTCCTATTACTATGTCCGCATCTTCAAGTATTTTTAATATTTTATTCATATCGGCATTGTAAAGGTTAATAACTTCTATGTCTGCGTTTATTTCGTTGAGATACGGTGTTATGAAGCTCTTAATTATAGCTTCAGGTAATGGTGAAAATGAAGCGATTAAAAATTTTTTATTTTCCATAAATCTCAACCTTAAAATTATTAGTATTTTTGACAATTAATAAAGTTGATTGATTTTTAGTATAAAATTAGTCTGATAATAATTTATCAGGATTCATTATGTTTTCTGGATCAAGTAAGTTTTTGATCTTTTTTAATAGTATATATGTTGAGCCCAGTTCTTGTTTAATCCATGGTTTTCTTAATAATCCTATTCCATGATGATCGCTTATTGAACAATTTAATGATAAACAGATTTCCATGCTTGTTTTCCATATTTTCTCATAAAAGTATACTGGATTGTTTTCTGAAATGCCTCCTATTGTAAAGTATAGGCATCCACCATTGATGTAGAAGTGGTCTGCATGTGCTGAGGTGTGAAGTACTGTTGCATCTTTTTCTTGAATGTTTTTTAAATTATTTTTTATTTTTGTATGTAATTCTGGTAGTTTACTCCAGGGACCTGAAAGTTCTATTGTATCTATTAATAATCCCATTTTCATGTATTGTTCTGCTTTTTCTTTAGCTATGAAACGTTCTTTGAGCCATATTGATGGTAGTTCTTCGCCTGACCATATTCCATTATTTTTTGTTGCAATGTTTTGAATAATTCTTTTTTCTGCATCTATAAGTTCTTGTTCACCTTCTAATATTATTATCATTAGTGGTTTATCTACAATTCCTGAGAACCAAAGTAATGCATCATCTTCATCATATAATCTGATAATGTCTGGTTTTAGATCTTTTACTATTATATCTTTTGCAGTTTTTAATCCTTTGTTGAAATTATCGAATGTATATGATAATAATATCTGAGATTTTGGTTGTAGTCTTATTTTTAATTTTGCTGATGTAATTATGCCTAATGTGCCTTCAGATCCTATAAAAAGATATTTTAGGTCAGGGCCTGTTGAGGTTCGCGGTGCTGGTTTTGTGTTTATTATTTCTCCTGTTGGTAGTACTATTTCTAAGCTCACTATAATGTCCTCTATACCTCCGTATTTTGTAGATGCCTGTCCTATAGCTTTTGTTGCTATCCATCCACCTACTGCTGATTCACGCATTGATTGAGGATAATGTCCTATTGTGTATCCTTTTTTGTTTAATGTTTCTTCTAATTCTATGCCTTTAACACCTGCACCAACATTAACCATCATGTTATCTTCGTCTATTTCAATTATCTTTAAATTTTCTAAATTAACTAATATTCCTCCTTGTGTAGCAATTATGCCTCCAACTACTCCTGAACCACCACTCATTGGTATTACTGGTATGTTAAATTTTCTTGAGATCTTCACTACTATAGAAACTTCCTCAGTATTTTCTGGTGTTACTATCGCATCTGGTAGTGGAATTTCCATATTGCGTAATGTTTGTGCTATGAAAAGCGGTGTGAAATCTAATGATTTAGTTTTTAATGTCTCTATTTGTGTAATGACTTTACTATCTCCTAATATTTTTTTAAGTTCCATAATAGCTTCTTTAATAATTTCTTTATTTCTTTGTGGTTTTTGGAATGTCCATAATGTCATATGCGCCAACCTCTTGAGCGTTCTATCGCTTTTTTCCATAAGGCAAGTTTTTCATTCTCTATTATTTCTGTTGGTTTAAATATTGCTTCTATTTCTCTCATTTTTACTATATCTGATGGAGATGGTATGATGTTTAGTCCTAAGAGTGTCATATATGCTGCTCCTAGTCCTGTGGCTTCTAGGTTTTTCTGTCTTTCTACGTTTACTTTTGTTAAGTTTGCTATATATTGTAGTAGGAAGTTGCTTTTTGATAAATTCCCATCTGCTCTAATTACTTGTATTGGTATGTTGGTATCTTTGTACATTATTTCTGTTATATCGTAAATGCTGTATGCGATTCCTTCTAACGCGGCTCGTATTAGGTGTTCTTTCTTTATTCCTCTGGAGAGTCCTATTATTAATCCTCTTGCGGTTGGGTCATTATAAGGTGCTGGTAAGCCTGTAAATGCTGGAACTAAATAAACATTTTCGCTATCTTTTACTGATGTAGCTAGCTTATCTACTTCTTCAATGTTTTTTAATAGTCCGATTTCTTGAAGCCAGATTAATATTTCTCCACTGAATGCTATGTAACCTTCTAACATATAATTTGTGGAGCCTTTGATCTTCCATGCTATCATTGGTATAAGTCCATGTTCTGAAAATTTAATAGTATCACCTGTATTCATATCAACAAAACTTCCTGATCCATTAGTAACTTTTATTTCACCTGCTTTTATACACGTTTCTCCAAAGAGTGCTGCTTGTTGATCAGCTATGCTGACGAGTATTGGTACACCTTTCAGATTTTCTGGTCCTTGCATTATTTCACCATAATTATCAATATTTTCTTTTATTTCTGGTAATATTGAATAGGGTATTTTAAGGGTTTCTATAATGTCTAACCACCATGAGACTGAAAATGGATCAAAGAGTCCTGTAACTGAGGCATTTGATGGGTCTGTTGCATGTATTTTGCCGTTTGTTAGCATCCAGATTAAATATGTATTTAATGTTCCGAATAATACTTCATTTTTCTCAGCTTTAGTTCTAGTATCAGTAATGTTATCAAGTATCCATCTTAAGTACATTGATGATGCGTGTGGATAGAGGAGTAATTTTGAAAATTCTTCTGGTAAGTTTAATTCGCTTTTTATTTTGTTTGCCACATCATAACCTCTTGAATCCATCCATGTTATTGCATTATATACTGGATTACCATTATGATCCCAAACAATAGTTGTTGCCCTATTATTAGTAATGGCTATGGCATCTATCCGTTCATTATTTGCTGTCAATTTCATAACTTCTACTGCTGTATTATAAATCTCTAAAGGATCCTGTTCTATAAAGTTAGGAGTAGGTTGAATTAGATTGAGTTCTTTAACTGTTTTGTAAACCAGTTTGCCCTCTTCATTAAACAACATGCCTTTCAAATCACGCGTGCCTATATCTAAGACAAGAATTTTATTTTTCATAATATGACACAATTATTTTATTACTCTATAACTGAAATATTTTACTATTTTTGTAATTGAAAACCTCATTTTTATAATAAAAGTCAATATGAGAAATAATTGGTTATTTTACAGCATCTATTGTTATTGTAGCATTTTTCTTAAATTGTGTTGTGTTGATTTCTACAAAACCTTCAGTTTCATTGATAGGTATTTCTATATTATATTCTACGAGTTTAAGTTTTTGAAATCCTGGTCTTGTTGAATAGAAGAGTGTAGCTTGTTCGCTTCCAATAATTTTTTGGGGTACTAAGAATTTTACATTTGCTCCTGGTTTAATATTTATGAATGATTCTCGAGTAATCTCTCTGAATATAATATTTCCAGTTTGTTCAACATTTTTTAATGCTTCGAATGGTGCTAGTGATCCTCCAACTACATTAATACCAGGTAATGCTTCTAATCTTTCGTTAACTACTGGTCCTCCTGTTAAGATGTCTATTGTTATTGGAATGTTATTTAATAAAATATTTAGAGGTTTAAAGCCTATTGATACTATCAATGTATCACATTCATATTCTCTATCATCTTTTATGGGTGTGAAATTTTCATCACTTAAAGCTAGTTTTACTTTTTCAACGCGTTCTTTGCCCTTAACATGAGTTATAGTGTATCCTTGAATCAATTGTACGCCTGTGATGTTTTCAATCTTAGTTTTAGGTGTAACAAGAGTAACTTGAACGCCTTTGGAAAATAGAAGTTTTGATAACATTATGCTAATCTCGTTTCCACCTAATATGACTACTTTTTTACCTGGTAGATATCCTTCTGCCAAGAGTCTTAATGCTTCAGTAGCTGTGAATATGCCTGCTGGTCTACTACCAGATATTTTAGCTCCAGCTGCTGTTATATCTCTACTTCCAGTCGCTATAATAATTTGTTTAGTGTTTACATTTATTATCTCGCCTTTTCTTACTGCTATTAGCTTATGATTACCCCTGTGATTGTAATTAATATTAATTACTGTAGTATTTGTAAAAATTCTGGCTTCTGTGGGTTCTTTAATTTCTTTTCCTAGGAGTCTTAAAATACCACCTAGATAAGAATTCCAATCAAAGATTATAGGTGTTAAATTATTATTAATTGCAGTAAATGCAGCTCTGAGTCCGCTGGGGCCTGATCCTATAATTACTATTTCACTGTTTATTTCTGTTTTCATAAAAATCACCTAAGGAAACTTGATGTTAATCGTGGTGTAGCTGATGTGAAATTACTATCCATGAATTACCACCTTTCTTTGTTAAATTATTAGGTGAGATGTTAAGTGAACTGCTTAATATGTTTAGAATTTTGGGCGTGCAATATGAGCCTTGACACTCTCCCATAGATGCGCCTGTTCGAAATTTTATACTATCTAGTGTTGTAGCTCCTTGTCTTATTGCTTCAAGAATCTCTGCTTTGCTCACTAATTCACATGGACAAATTATTTCTCCATATTCTGGATTTTCTTCAATAATTTTTATCATATTTTCAGGTTCTAATATGAGATCTTTTATTTTAGCTGAACGTTTTCTTATATGTTTAAAATCTTTGCGAGGAGATAAATTAGGATTATGATTTTCTAATAATTTTACTACCATTTTTGCTATCGCTGGCGCTGCTGTTAATCCAGGTGATTGTATGCCAGCGACGTTAACAAAACCTTTTTTCGGTACATTTATTATGAAGTCATTAGTGTTACTTGCAGCTCTTAATCCTGAATATGCAACTAAAATATCTATGGATTCAATTTGTGGTATTATTCTTTTATATTTGTTGATGATTATGTCATAATCTTCGTGTTCGGTACTAGTATCTTCTTTATCTACTGTATCCTCTTTTAGATTTGGTCCCAATAATATTTTTCCATCAATTGTTAAGAGTGCTCCACCACCTTTTGTTTTTGGATCTGGTTTTAATGGTATCTCTGCTAATAAATGATTATAAACATTCTTAGCTGATAATATTAAATGCGTTCCCTTTCTAGGATATATTTTAAAATTATTTATACCAGCCATTCTTGCTATAGTATCAGCATGCACACCAGCCGCATTTATTATCCATCTTGTTTTTATAATACCCTTGTTAGTGATAACAGAAGAAATATTATCATTTAAATCTATTTTTTGTACTTCAGTATTAAAGGAGAATATAACGCCATTTTCTCTACAATTTTCAATTAATGCAGTTATGAGATCAAATACTGATATGATACCTGCAGATGGAAGATAGAGACCTAAGCGTGCTTTTTTATTTACATTGGGTTCTAATTCTTTAAGTTTCTTTTTACCAATTATATGTGTTTCAATGCCATTGAGTTTGAGATAAATGTATATTATGAATGCCAAGAGGCTTTCAAGAATGTTTAATGATATAATGATGAGACCAACTCTTTTAAATGGGACATCAAGTTCTTTTGCTATCCTATCATACATTTTATTACCTTCTAAACAAAGTTTACCCTTTAATGATCTAAATGGGAGTTGAAATGCGTGTATTATTCCTGCATTACCTTTTGATGCGCCCCAACCTGCATCAGGATTCTTATCAACTACGAGTATCTTTAAATTATATTTGGATAATTCTCTTGCTATGAAAAGCCCGACTATACCGGCACCAATTACAACAATATCAACTTGATCTGGAAATGATTTTTCAGACACAATACATATAACGATATCTTCAATATATTTCTTGATCACGTTAAAATCACTATTTTTCAATAGAAAAAAATAATAGAATATGTATGTGAAATGTTAATGATGCGCACAAATATTCCAAGAATATTGATTTCTGGTGTTAAGGGTAAAATTGGAAAAACTACTATTACGCTTGGTATAATTAAGGGATTAAAGGAAAAAGGACTGAGAGTTCAACCATTCAAGATTGGACCTGATTTTATTGATCCAAGCTATCACACATTGATAGCGGATAGAATGTCACGTAATCTTGATTCAATAATGTTTAATGATAAAACACTAATTCATAGTTTTATAAATGGGAGTATTGGGAGTGATATAGCAGTAGTTGAGGGTGTTCTTGGACTTTATGATAGCCCTGATGGTGTCTCTGAATTAGGTAGTAGTGCCCAAATAAGTAAGATATTAAAAACACCAGTTATATTAATTCTTGATGCTGAGAGAATTAATAGAGGTCTTCAAGCAATCTTACAAGGCTTTTTATCTTATGATAAGGATGTGAGAATACGTGGTATAATTTTAAATAATGTTGCGAACCAAAAGCAAGCCGAAAAAATTATTAACGGAATAGAACAACGTTTTAAGAATATTGAAATTGTCGGTTCAATAATGCGTGATAGTGAAATAGAAGAAAGCATGAGTTATAGACATTTAGGCTTAATACATATTGCTGAAAGATGGCAAGAATATGAACGTATTAATAATATTGCTGAACGTATTAAAGAGCAGATAGACTTTAAAAAAATTATAGAAATTTCTAAAGAATGCGAAGAGCTAATTTGTGATTGCGAAGAGCACAACTTTCCACTATTTAATATTAAAGTTGGTATAATAAAGGATAACGTCTTTTCTTTTTACTATCCTGAAAATTTAGAATTCTTTCACAAGACCACAAAAAAACTATATTACATAGATTCCATTAATGATACAACATTGCCTGACATAGACCTCCTCATAATTGGTGGAGGATTCCCAGAAATTTATGCTGAGCAACTAGAAAAAAATAAAAGCCTACGCAATGATATAAAATTTAAAGTTGAGAAAGGATTAATGGTCTATAGCGAGTGCGGTGGCCTAATGTACCTAACTAATAAAATTAGAACATTTGATGGTAATGAATATCATATGATTGGCTTAATAGATGGTAGCATCGAAATGACGAAAAAACCTGTCGGACATGGCTACGTCCACCTTAAAGTAATCAAAAATAATCCTATGAGCAAGATTGGAACACAAATTATAGGCCACGAATTTCATTATTCTAAACTCTTCCTTAATGAAAGAGTTAGCTTTGCCTATAAAGTAACTCGCGGTTATGGCATTGATGGATCTCATGATGGAATTATAAAAGATAATATATTAGCATCATATACACACATACATGTAAATCACAATCCTACACTATTTTATAACCTTTTAAAAAATGTAGAACAAAAAAGACAATATTAATATTCTTTAACTATATCCATTATATTGAGCTTCATATCAAATTGTATATAAATCGATAGAAGAATTTCCTGTATCTCTATTTTATGCACAGGATCAATAACGGATGGAGAATCATACGTTATAGAAGCCGGACCAGTAAAAATTACTCTCTCCCCTTCAGAATCATTATGAATATTTATATCAGCAAACCACTTTATAAGCTGAGTCACACCACCCTTACCTTTTATTGGTGGAATATGCCTTACAGAAAACAATGGGACTGGTTTAGGAAGCACACTATTAATAAACTCGCCTAATACTCTACTATTTGGCTTCATTGTAAAAGTTACTAATCTTTTACCAGAGGGTCTTTCAAGTATTCCTTGTATGATATCATATTCACGATATAACTCTATTTTAGCTAATTTTTTGGGAGCGCCAGCCAATTCTCTACCAGCAGCTAATGCCGCATCATTAGTAACATAAATATATGGAATATAATAACCTAATTCACCATTTAAATCTCTAACCTGAATTACTGTTAAATACTCATAATATTCACCAACAGTACTAAACCGATAATGAGCTATCCAAATACCACCTTGGGCAGGTGTACTATAAGGTTCTAATCCTTCCGGAAGAAGATGCTTTATATCATTTTTAATCAGAAAAAAAGCAACAATAGCTTCACAATCTCTATACTCAATACCTCTACTCGGATCAATCTCATAAAGCGGCGAATCAAAAGGTATTCCTCTCCACATTAACATCACTTTATATAATGTAAATCTTAGTACTAATTAATTTAACGCTATTTTTTCATATTTCATATGATAATATGATATCATCGGCAGCATCTAAACTAAGCACTTCCACAGTTCCATCCTCTATTAATAATGATCTAGAATCTCTGAACAATTTTTCAATTATAAAATCTTTACTTAAACCATAAGCTCCAAAGATTTGTAACGCATCATTCACTACCTCAAAAGCAATCTTCTTAGTATATACTTGCGCAGCCCTAGCATGCCTAGGTGAAGCATCATAAGTCTTATCTATTAAAATCTTTTTATATACATGATCCATAACTTTTCTCACATAATATCTTGCAGTTTCAATTTTTTCAAACATTTCATATATTCTAAGTTTAACGTTCTTATGTTCAATCAAAAGTTTACCACCTTGAACTCGCTTTTTTGCATAATTTAATGCTTCTTCAAATGCAGCTCTAGCAAGTCCAACAGCATAAGCTCCTATTCCAACACTTGTGAGACATAATAGTTGATCAAAAAATACTGTATAGAATGGGCTAGGCCCAGCAATAACATAATAATCAGGTATTCTTACATTATCAAAAAATATTTCACCTTGTGGGCAATCCCGTACTCCGAGCATATCATAAGGTTTACCTTTTCGTACCCCATTAATATTAAGAGGTACTATCGCAAATATCCCATTAGATAAATTATTTTCTCCTTTAATTTGCGCGTGTAAACCCATATGGGTAGCCACAGGAGCGCATGAAACCCATGCAGATTTTTGTCCATTTATGATCCATTCATCACCATCCTTCTCAGCAGTGACATTACCCTTACCATATTTTTCAGCATCTTTGTCTCTGATAAATAACAAATAATCACTACCATGTTCTGGTTCTGTAACACCCCAGCATCCATGATATTTGCCTTCGGTATCATTAATCCATGGAACCACAACTTCATCGTATAATTGTTTTGAACCAAAGATTGCTGCTAATGTAAACGGTATAGCATCAACACCTATGGCAGTAGCAAAACCTAATGATCCCCATCCAAGCTCTTCCATCACTATATATCTCTGAAGAGATGTTAATCCTAAACCGCCAAGTTCTTGAGGTAAATGAATTCTATGATAACCATGATATTTCATAGCTTTAATTACTTTAAAATATGGAGAGTACTCTTTTACTCTTTCTTCTGGTTCCATCTTATCAAGTGTTAATGAGGCTGGTCTTACAATTTCTTTGACAAATTTATGAACATTACGCTTAAGAAGTGTGTCTTCCTTATTAAGCTCATCAAGATCAAAATAACTCATTTTTCTTCATTATATTTTTGTATAATATTAAATTTAAAATTAATCCTTAAGAAATTATTTCAGATTGATTTTTAACAATTAGTTGCTATAGATGCATTAAGAAGTTAATACATAAAGTTGTCACATTTTATTGTTATATGTTGTATTACATGGTTCTTTGATGTGCTCTTTTTCTGACCATATGTTTTCTAATACTGATTTTCATTATTAAAAGCCGATATTATAATTCAACACACGAATATAAAAAAAGCTTAAACTAAAAACCTTACACCGCACGCACAAACCATGCAACACAGCAGTTAGATAAAAAAGTTTAAATTTTGGTGTTAATGTTATTTCAATGATGAAATATGGAAAAATTTAAGTTTCCTAGCGAAGAGTGGATTAAGGCGTATAAGGAAGAATTGAATAAAAATACTGCTTATGAGGAAGCTGCAAAAGATTGGGAAGGTGATTTTCTCTTTATAATAACACCGGGTGAGGGATTAGATAAGGAATATGTTTTTTATGTTGATCTGTGGCATGGAAAATGCCGTGATGCATATATGGTGCCCGATAGGAATGCAAAAGTTACTGCATTTGTTTTTGAGGGGCCTTATCAGAATTGGAAGAAACTAATTGCAGGACAACTTGATCCTATTCAAGGTCTTCTTACAGGTAAATTTAAGTTAAAGGGTAATATGGCAAAGGTATTACGATATACTAAAGCAGCTTCTGAGTTAGTTAAGACAGCATCTAAAGTCCCCACTGAATTTATATAATTAAAAATCTATCGGTAAGCCCTCGTACGCATATTCAAATAATTTTTTACACTCTTTTTCATCAACTGGTCTTGGATTTACTATTATTGCTGTGGATTCCATTGCTCTCGAAACTAACATGTCTAATCTTTTATCATAATCATTCTTGCTAATATTTAATTGTTTTATTGTGAAAGGCTGTTCTATTTCTTTTAAAAGATTTAATACGGCTTGATCAAGACGTAAATTTAAGCCGGCTTTTTCTGCAAGTTTGTTATACCTGTCTGATGCATATTTCCAGTTATATTGTATGCTATATGGTAAGAATAAGCCAACTGATCGTCCATGAGGTATATGAAATATCGCGCCTAATGCATGTCCTAATGCGTGTGCTATCCCTATTTGGGAATTACTAAAGGCCATGCCAGCCATATCTGCAGCATAATGCATTTTTTCTCTGGCTTCTAAATCATTTCCATTTTTATAGGCTCTTGGTAAATATTTAAATATTAGTTCTGCAGCTTTTTCTGCTAAGGCATCTGAGAAATCATTTCTCCATGTGGCTACATATGCTTCTATTGCATGTGTTAATGCATCTAAACCAGTATCTGCAGTAAGTCGCGGAGGCATTGAGATAACTAATTTTGGATCTAATATTACTAAGTCAGGCAACACTTCTCTTGATGCCAATTCCATTTTCCTAAGATCTTTTTTATCTGTTATTACAATAGCCCATGTAGATTCAGATCCTGTCCCACTAGTTGTTGGTATGCAAACAAATCTAGCCTTCTTTCTTAATCCTAATGGTTCAAGTGGACTAATTTCTTCTATCTTTTTATCAGGTCTTTCATAGAGGACCCATGTAGCTTTAGCCGTGTCCATTGATGAACCTCCACCGACTGCTATAAACCAATCGGGTTGAAAATTATTAGCAATATTAAGAGCTTTATAAATAACCTCAGTTGATGGTTCAGGTTCAACATCATCAAAACATTCTACCTCAAAACCATTATCCCTTAATCTTTTTTCAATGAGTTTAGTATATCCTAAATTTGTTATGATTTTATCAGTAATTATTAAAGCCCTCTGCCCCTTTATTTCATTCAATGCATCAAGAGCATCCTCACCAAAAGCTATTTTTGACGGTGTTATAAACCACCACATGAAATATTATTCCTCAACCATATTTATAAAGGTAAATGAGTAATTAAATCTTCAACATTTTGTACTTATTAATTAATACCACATTTACGATAACTTTATCTTATTTTTAAATTACAATATGAATGAATAATAATGATTGGTGGACTTGCTGGTAAGACAGCTATGATAGATCTGTCTAAAAGTGAAATTAAGATTTTTCCAACACCTGAAGATGTTATTCGTAAATATATTGGTGGTAAAGGATTTTGTTTAGCAATTTTATACAATGAATTTAAATCGTTAGAAAAAAAGGGTATTTCAGCAAAAGATATTGACGCATTAAGTTCTGAAAATATTCTTGTAATAGCTACTGGTCCTGCAACAGGCATACCCAATTTCCCAACGCCAGGTAGATTTCATGTAATGGCTCTTAAATCACCTCTTACTAATTCCATAGCAAGCGCTAATTCTGGTGGAGATTTTGGGCCATATCTTAAATTTGCAGGTTACGATGCCCTTATTATAAAAGGAGCTTCTGAACAACCAGTTTATATTTCAATAGATAATGGTGAGATTGAGATTCATAATGCATCACATTTATGGGGTAAGACTGTATTAGATACTGACACTACTTTAAAAAAGAGTATCAGTGGAAGATTTGTAAGCACACTTACAATAGGTCCTGCAGGTGAAAATCTAGTTCTTTTTGCCAGTATAATGAATGGTTATAGATCTGCTGCTAGGACTGGTATAGGTGCTGTTATGGGTTCAAAGAAACTTAAAGCAATAGTAGTATCATCTTCTACCACTGAACATATTAAAGTCGCAGATCGTGAGCATTTTAAGGAAGCCTCAAGGAAGTCTTATGATAAGCATAAAGAAAATCTTGTAACCAGCACATTATTAGGAACTTATGGTACTGCATCTGCAGTAAATTTGGTAAACCAAATGGGTATACTTCCTTATAAAAACTTTCAATATGGTTATCATGATGGGGCAGAAAATATTAGCGGTGAACGTATAACTGAACATTATCTAATCAGAAGATCTGCTTGCTGGGGATGCATGATAGCATGTGGTCGTGTTACTAGAGTAAAATCTGGATCATACCAGATACTTAAGACTGAAGGTCCAGAATTTGAAACTATTGCACTTCTAGGTAGTAGTACTGGTGTTGATGATTTGGAGGCTATCATTAAAGCAAACCATCTATGTAATGATCTTGGTTTAGATACTATTTCGATGGGTTCAACTATCGCTACGGCTATGGAATTATATGAAAAAGGTTATATTAATAGTGAGATTACAGAAGGTCTTGAATTTAAATTTGGTAACGCAAGTATTATTGTTGAATCTGTGTGGAGAACTGCTTATAAAGCCGGGTTTGGGAAATACCTTGCTTTAGGTTCTAAAAGGCTTGCATCATATTTTAATGCACCGCAATTATCAATGAGCGTAAAAGGTTTAGAAATTCCTGCATATGATCCTCGAGGTTCAAAGGGTATGGGACTTGGGTATGCTACTGCAAATAGAGGTGGTTGTCACGTTACTGGTTATGTTTTTAATGCTGAAGCTCTAGGCATACCTGAAAAATTGGATCCATTAAGTATAGAAGGTAAAGCTAAATGGGTTAAATGGTTTCAAGATTTTGCTAGCGTAGTTAATTCTACAGTCAATTGTTTATTTTCAACATATGCTTTGGGCCCATCTGATTATGCAGAATTATTATCAGCTGTTACTGGTTTAAACTTTTCTGAGGAGGAATTGATGAGAATTGGTGAGCGCATATATAATTTAGAGAGATTCATCATGTCAAAATATGGTTTTACAGATAATGATGATACATTACCAGAGAGATTTTTAAAAGAACCTATGCCTGAAGGAGCAGCAAAAGGTCATATAGTAGAGTTAGATGCAATGAAACAAGAGTATTATAAGCTTAGAGGATGGATTAATGGTATTCCTACTCTAGAAAAGCTTAAAGAATTGGAGATTGATATTTAAGTTAAATTAAGTATCTTTAAGATGAACAATAAATATTTCTCTCATCAATACAATTGATATTCTTTAAGAATTTTCATTACTCCATTAAAACCTCATATTTAGAAGTTGTTCATAAATTTTATGTAATAGTTCTAATTACATCGAGAATTTATGAATATTTTCAGATCCTTTAGATATTAGCATAAAATGAATTATTAAAATGTGAACTCGAACTTTATAAAAATTCAACTAATGTATTTGGCGCTCTCTATGGCTAAAGTCGGGAGATTCTTGCTTTTAAGGGAGATGAAGTATCATAATTATGTTTATTATTTTAAGTTTATCAGCAGTTCATAATCAGAATAAGTTCTGGACTTCTTTACTGAGTTTTTGTAAAAGTTACATAAACGCTTTTAAACTAAAACATCAAATCGCGATAGAAATGGATTGAATGAATAAGTTGTTGAAAATAAGCTTCGAGTTATCTTTATATATTTTGTACATCCAAAACGAATTCGTGAGAGTTATGAATATGTTTAAACGGATAATATTTTTAATACTTTTAATGGTTGTAGCTGGGAATATACTTATTGCTAGTGGAAAAGTGCAGGCGCTTCCGGTGAATGAGTATGTCTGGGGATATCCGGGAACTGGAAGAGGTAATTTAAATCCATTCATTGCAACAGGTATTGATAGTGTAGTTTCTGGCTTATTATATTCTACAAATCTTATATGGATAGCTCCTGATGGTTCAATTGTACCTTGGTTAGCATATAAATGGGAATTTATTTCAAATGCTAACAATACCACCACAATTGTTTTTCATTTAAAGAATGCTAAGTGGACGGATGGTTCCTCTGTAACTGCTAACGATTTTGTATTTACATGGAATAAGTTGTATCTTCCTTTCAATGCAACATTGGATCCATTTAAAATATGGAAAAACGTTGTATCAGTTCAGAAGGATAATGATTCTGTATTTAAGGTTATTGTAAATAGAAATAATACTTTTATCTTTTCAGTGATTGCTGGTAGAATTGCTGTACCGAGTAAGGTTTGGGCACCTGTTATTGCTAATATGACCCAATCAGATTTCTCAAAATTTATTATAAAACCTAATGATAAAATATTAAATGTTACTTGTGGACCCTTTACTTTAGAATACTATGATCCTCAAACTGAAATAGTACTCAAAGCTAATGCTAATTTCTTTATGGGAGCACCTCATATAGATAGATTTAGGATAAAATTATATCAGTCAACACAGTCATTAATTCCAGCAATTATAAAGGGTGAGATAGATTCTGCATATTTCTCGCCTACTGATGTACCCACAGTATCTGGTATAACAGGGATTAAGGTTGAACCTATGCCTTATTCTAATAATATTTTTTACTTATGGACTAATAATAAAGTTTATCCTACAAATCTTAAGGATTTCAGGATAGCATTATCTCTTGCTATAAATAGAAAGATTCTTGCTGACCGTGCTGGTGGAGGTTTTGGTACACCAAAATATAATTTTATACCTCCCGTCGCTGAGTCATACTGGTTAAATACTAATGTAAATGGAACAAATACTATATATGATCCTAAAAAAGCTAATCAAATTCTTGATTCTTTAGGTTTTATTAAAGGTTCTGATGGTATAAGAGTTGCACCAAATGGGACTAGATTGAGTTTTAATTTGGATATTCCTTCTATTAGTGATTGGCTTACTGCGGCACAACTTATAGCATCAGATCTTAAGAATGTTGGTATAGATGTTACAATAAGAATAGTTTCAATACCTACATATGTTGATATAAGAAGTAAAGGTGCATTCACAATATTCTTTGGATCAAGAATATATAGCATAATGATAGTTTATGATCCAGCTAATTATCTGTTCTATCCTGTATTTCATTCTTCAGCAACAGCTCCCATAGGATCAAGTACACCTGGAACAAACTATGCACGTGTAATAGATCCGCAACTTGATCTACTTATTGATAATGCTAGAAATACTGATAATCCATCTGAATATAAAAATTATATCTATGAAATACAACAAGTTCTGCATAATAATATGTATATAATACCACTTTATAGTATTTATGATATAAAAGTTTATAGAAGCGATAAAATCGAAGGTGTTCAGAGCGGTTTGCAAACAGTAGATACATTATTAAATATTAGAATTAAAGGATTAGAGACTACAACAACTACCACAACAACCACTACAACAACTAGTTTTACAACACTAACTACAGGAACAACTACTACGCAATCACCTTCCCCTGAGACCAACACGACTTTAATGGTAGCTGGTATTATAATAGTTATTATAGTAATTATAGGGATCATAGTCATGCGTAAAAGGTAGAGGGTATAAATAAATGGTACGCGTATCATCGAGATACATATTACGAAGAATGCTAAATACAATTTTTGTTATTTTTTCTTCAATAATAATTACTTTTATTATACCTAGACTTGCTCCGGGAGATCCTGTAGATATTCTACAAATGACTTATGGTTTATCGCCCGAAGAAGCTGATGTTCTAAGAGCAAGACTAGGGCTTAAAGGAAGTATATTACAACAATTTATTGGGTATCTTAACAACCTTATAAAGGGTGATTTAGGACCATCTTTTACTTATAATATGGTGCCAGTTACTGATGTTATAATGAGAGCTCTCCCATGGTCATTGTTTCTTCTTACAATGGCTATTTCTATCAGAGTTGTTTTAGGTATTTTACTTGGCATATTTTCTGCTCTTCGATATGGTAAAAAAACTGACGTAACAATTTCTTTAAGTATAGCATTCATTATGGCAATGCCATATTTTACTCTTGCACTAATACTTTTATATGTCTTAAGCGTTCAGTTTAATATATTTCCGTTGGCTCATGCATATAGTGGCTATAATGAGATAATGAGAAGTTTTAGTTTTCAATATATAGGTGATATTTTATATCATGCTGCCTTACCTATAATTACACTTGTAATTGCCGGTCTTCCAGGCACATATAATATAATGAGAAATAATATGAGTGTCTTTCTTGATGCTGATTTTGTTACATTACTTAAAGCTGAAGGTTTTTCAGGATGGAAGGTTACTGTAAAAGTTGCTAGAAATGCAATACTACCTGTGATAACTTCTACTGCTATTTCATTTGGTTACATGGTTGTTGGGGCTGTTATCACCGAATCTATATTTTCATATCCAGGAATGGGTTATGTACTCTTAACAGCAATCTCAAATAAGGATTATCCTCTTATTCAAGGTGTATTCTTATTACTAGCTATAACAATTTCATTAGCTAATTTTATTTCCGATATACTTTATGCCTTTTTTGATCCAAGAGTAGAGCTGAAGTAAAATGCACTTAAATTTTAGCTTAATAAAAAATGTTCTCAAAATTTACATCTTTAATTCTAGAAGAGGAATTATTGGTGTTATTATACTTTTTATTTTTATTATCTTAGGTATTGCCGGGATCTTTTATACACCCTATGATCCAAATTCTATTGTAGGTATGCCATACCAACCTCCAAGTAGTAGTTTTATAATGGGCACAGATTACTTCGGGCGCGATATATTCTCTAGATTATTAGTTGGGACTACATACACATTACTAGTCGCATTAATCGCATCATCAATTATAATACTAATAGGTGTTATTATTGGATCAATAAGTGGATATTATAGTGGTCCTTTAGATGAAATATTTATGAGAATAGTTGATGTATTCATGACAATACCCTCATTCTTTATTTTAATAATCGCTTCAGCATATCTACCAATGAATAACTTTACTGCAGCATTAGTACTTGGATTACTTTCATGGCCAGTAACATCAAGAGTGATAAGATCACAAGTTCTTTCAACAAAGAATGAACTCTATATAGATGCTGCTAGAGTAATTGGAGTTGAGAATTATAGAATTATAATAAGGCATATCATGCCTAATATATTACCACTCATATTCATTTCATTTATATCAGACCTAATATATTCTGTTCACTCAATAACTACATTAATATTCTTAGGTCTTGGTGATATAAGACAGCCAACATGGGGTGAAACACTTTACTGGGCTTTTGCAACTGGAGCATTGTATAGAAAAGCATGGTGGGCATTCCTATTTCCATTATTATTTATAATACTTTATAGTTTTGGGCTAATCCTCATTAACGATTCAGTTAGCTCAACAGTCAGAAAGAAAACAATATAACTATAATAAATAATAGAACTTAAAAACAAAAAAGAGCACAAAGAAGAGAAGAAGCCCTAATCAGTAAGAAGGAGGCATCATGCATAGCAGAATATTTGAAAGATGTTCCCAAAGAATAAGTCTTCTTAACGAATAACTTGAGAGAGTCATTCTTAAAAAAGATTAATAATATACTACTGAAAAATCTTGTTATTTCTTTTGTTTTCACCTAATATTCTCATGCAATACGCACTATTTATAACACATGAATCATGTATATTTCAAGAATAATCACGAAAAAAGATGTACTTCTAGAAAAATACGGTTAAACAAGAATTTGTTGAGAAACTTTTCTTTAAAAGTTTTTATTATATGATTATTTGGTTATCATATAATACAAAGTAATATTTTGTTGATAGTCTTTAGTTATGGTTTAAATAGTTTTATGAATAATTTGAGCATACTTTTTAAACCTAAGACTTTAATGGAACTTTTTATTATTTCTCTAATAATCATTATAATAGTCTCTGGTCTGAGCTGATAATCTGATAATTTTTCTTCGCTTTTATTGTATTTGTATCCTCTTACTATAACTGCTGGTATGCCCTCATTAGTTTGTCCTATTAATAAAGCAGAGGCGCATGCAATTTCATGAGCTATATGATCAACACCACCAAATTTAGGTTTACCATATAAATCAAGCTCACCAAATTTCTTTGAAATAACCTCTATTCCAGAAGAACCTCTTGCAAAATCTAGAGAGCCAAAAGAAAACCACATTTCAGTATCAGTTATAATAACAGCTATATCTTTTCCGCTTAACTTTAATATTCCGTCTCTAATGTTTTTAGCTATTCCATCTAAGTCTTTTGGAGGAATACTTATAATACCTTGAGGATTATTCGAGAAATCTAAACCGGCATCACTATAAATTTGACGATCCCTATAAACAATTAATAAATAAGGAACTTTTTGTAAAACTTCATATGCTGCATCAATATTTTTTGATAATTTCTTTAGATCAAGTAAACCTTTCTCGATTAATTTTAAGAATGGAACAACAAAAAGTATTTCATCACTATTATCAAGAATTGCTTGGACAAAGCGCGCATCTTCATTAATTTTCTGAGCAATTTTAATAGCTTTTGGCGAAGGTTTAATATCATCAAGTTTAATAAGAAAACCATATGCTTTTGAAATAATCTTACTAGTTATTACTAGAATATCACCATCTTTTAAACCATCAGCATATTGAGAAGCCCCCTCAATTATTAATTTTACTAAATCATCACCAGGTTTAATCTCAGGTAATCTTAAACCAAATATTTCAATCTTCATAAATTTTTATCACTCCAATATTAATAAAATAATACAATTTTTTAAATATGCTCTCATTATAATAATACATAAGTCAATATGCTTAATGATGACTTACACACAAAATATCACAAGCATAAGAAAAGCATTAAACATAATTGAAAGTATTGAAAAAGAAGAACATATTAACAGTTCATGTTTAAGAGCATAAGAAGCAAGGCTTGAATTAGATAAAGCGATTCTTTTTTAGATCTTTGGAAAATACAAGTAAAAAGAAAATAATGTTAAGGTTTTTATTTTTTGGTTGCGATAAAATTATTGGTGGGATTTATTAGAGGTTATAAGGTTATTTTTATGACATTTGCGCGTAAGAATTCTGGATTCTGGTTAAGATATACTGAGTTATTTAAGGATAATGGTTATTCTGGTTTGTGGTTTGCCTCATTTGGGGAGAGAATTCCTGAAGGGTTTTTAATTAAACATGATATTAGAAATGCTCATGTTAGTAGGGATTATGCAAAAATAAATGGATCAATATTTTCGCTTAAAAATGGTGAGGCTTCAGCTGTTACAAATAAGTTTAAATGGTTTCTTAAAATTAAGCCGCTTTTTAAAACTGTTAACAGTATGCCGTTTTTATTTCGTATGTTTCGCAGGGGTTCGGAGTATGTAATGGTAACACCTTTGGCAATTTTTAATGGAAGCATCACGTATGATGATAGAGTTTATGAGATAAGCGAATATAAAGGAATGATAGGATATATTTCTTCAAATAGGTATTTGCATCATTGGGTGTGGGTTCATTGTAGTGGTTTTGAAGAGGATAATAATGGATGGTTGGACTTACTTATAGCATCACCTGATGGGACTAAAGATGTCATGTTTGGTAGTATTATGTTACACGGTAAAATGTTTTATATTGGAAGGATGATTGGATTACCTTTTAATGGAAAGTATGATATAGATTATTTGCGAACAAATGTGAGAATAAATAGAAATGTGTTAGTAAATATTAATGTGATTGCAAACAAAAATGATATGATAATCGCAAAATATGAAGATCCTGTTGAGGGTTATAGATATTGTCATAATACAGAGATTGCTGATATGAGTATGACTATGCAGATAAATAATGAGACTAAACAGTTAACTTGTGTAAAAAGAACATTTTTTGAATATGCTCTTCCTAGAATTTTGGATGAAAATCTTTCACAAATAAAGTACTTATGATATATGATTTATTATCTTGAAGTAGGATTTTCTATTTTTTGGTTGCATGTGATTATGAGGATATGCGTAAAGTATAGATCTTAACTATAATATAAAGAATTAATGCTATTGATGCTATTATTCCATCTGTTAAAACATTAAACATTAAAAAGTTGACATTAAAATGTATATACCAATAAAGGCTTGAAAATGATGAAACAAATTTACCAATAGCTAATGGTAATAACATGTCTAAATATTTTTTAGGATTAATTGTAATTAGTAAAGCTAATACTGAGACCGTGGCCATGAAAGCTAAAGCTAAACTGTGCCAAAATGCTGAGTCTGGTGAGATCAATTTTTCTGTGAACGATTCTGGCTCAAAAGCAAATAATGCTCCTACATAAACAAAACCAAGGAATGCTATAAATGAAAGCAGTCTAATTATGAACCAAATTTTATCTTTCATCTTAAGACATCCCCTTAATGATTTTTTCGCTTATTAGAAAACTTAATGCGTTTATTGTTAATTGAGGATTTACATATGTGGTTGAGGGAAGAATAGAAGCATCGGCAACATATAAATTGGAAACCCCATACACTTTACCATCAACATCAACAACACCACTATCTTGATCTGCGCTCATTCGAGCAGTTGACATAGGATGATAGGCACTGAGTTTAAATGATTTAAGTTTAGTATTTTTTAGAATATTATTAACGTCTAAAATACCAGTTATACTATTTAGTTTTTTAATTGGTAAAAATATTTTTATCGCACCAGCAGCAAGCAATATTTCTGATGCTAGGATAATCCCTTCCTTTATTTTCTCTACATCATGCTCTTTTACATTATATGTAGCAATCCCAGCTATACGCCGTCCAAAAATATTGCCCTCGCTATCATCACTAGTTTGAACTCCTATAGATGCTAGATATGGATATTTATCTAACTCAGAAAATGGTAAACTTCCCGCGCTATAGCCTATTCCTGGTGGAGGAAATGTTGCCAGAAGAAGTGTATGAAATTCTTTTAATAAATTATCTACGCAGTATGATTGCATAGTACCTTTCCACCCCTCTATGCGATAATTCATGAGGGCTGTAACACCTGCAGCTGGATGTATATGAAGATGTTTCCCTATATTACTGTTTTTTACGCCTGAGATTCTTAATAATTTGGGAGTATTGATGGCTCCAGCTGAGACTATAATAACTTTAGCTTCAACAATAACATTAGTGCCATTGATGCTAACTAAAACACCTTGAGCCTTACCATTATTAATAATTATTTTCTTAACTTCTGCATTAGTAAATATTGATGCCCCATATTCTACAGCTTCTCTAAGAAATGTGAGCCGCATATCTAATTTTCCATCATATGGGCAACCAAATGCGCATTCGCCCATACCATGACAACTTCCAAGGGGTCTTTTTACTGGATAATGATGTAATCCTAATTTTTCAGCACCTTCCTTCATAACTAAAGCATTATTTCCAAGTAGGTACTGTGGAATTGATTTTACACTTAATTTATCTTCTACAATCTTATAAGCTAAATTTAATTCGTCGTTTCCAATATTTGCACCAGTCTCTTTTTTCCAATTTAAAAGAGCTTCATCTGGAATACGGAACATTGTTCCAGAATTTAGAGTAACTGTACCACCTAACACACGTCCAAATGGAACATCAATTATTGGTGATCCCCATGTGAATGTAACCCCATTATCCCAATAATATTTTAATGCTCGATATACCGGATGTTCATTTAAAAATTCTTCTCGAGTGGGTTCAGGGCCAATCTCAAAAATAGCTACGTTATAACCTTTTCTGGCAAAGTTCCATGCAGCTACAGCACCACCCGCGCCACTACCGACTATTATCACATCATATTTTTTATTTAGAACTTTTAAAGGTACAGAAAGTGTTGTTGATTGAATAATCTCATGGGATGGCAGTATATAAGGTTCTCTTTTATAATTTATTTTCACAGCATTCTCTTGATTTACATAATAAACTGCACTAAGAAGGAATTCTAAAAGATTAATCATATTATAGGTGAGACTCTCTCCCTTAATTTTTGACAACCATTTCCTTTTTTCTTCATAATTTAGCATATTAAATGTTTTAAATCTTGAAAATAATGGTGAAAAGTTTATGATCCAAGATGCTATTTTTAACACTTTTTTAGTTGATGAAGTAAGATATGGCATGATTTCTTTATTAATAAAAAGTGCAGGCCATTGAGTACCTAATTCTATTTCTGATAAACCATTAATCACTTTATTAAAAATACTCTCATCTTTAAAATCTCATCACCTAAATCTAGATTAGTGTCAAAGATTAAAAAGGTATTCTAAAAGTTTATGTATTGGTTGATATTGTTTAGATATTAATGAGGGATCTTTACATAACAGTAGATCAACCTGAACTTAAGGATGCGGGTGATTTGATAAATCAATATTGCAGAACACATGTTATTACAATGTTTGCATACTGCAAGATTGATTATGTAGGACGGGCAGCATCGTTAGCTAATTATGCTGACAGATTAATTTTAATTAAGCCTGATGGGACGCTCATCATTCATGAGCGCGATAAACGTGAACCAATAAACTGGCAACCACCAGGTACTATTATTAATGCTGTAGTTGATGAAGATGAACTCATAATTAAGGGTATTCGTAAAGCTCCTTATGAATTACTTACTATTCGAATTCCATTAGTTTACACAATGACCATTATGAAAGTTGGGACTGGAGACTTTAAATTGTGGGGTAGTGAATCAGAACTTGTCGAACGTGTTATTAAAAATCCTAATCTAATCGAAGAAGGGTTTACACCATTAGAACGCGAATATGAAACGCCATATGGAAAGATTGACTTATTAGGTAAAGATTCTAGTGGTAGATATGTGGTATTAGAATTTAAACGTGGACAAGCTCAACTTCAAGCAGTTTCCCAACTTAAACGTTATGTTGATTACATGAGGGAAAAGATTGGAACGGATGTTAGAGGCTGTATAGTAGCACCTGGGATAACTAATAATGCATACAAACTTTTAAAAAAGCATGGTTTTTCTTACATTAAAATATGATTATAACTTTATTATATAATCAATTATTTTAATAATTTCTAATAATTTATCCGATTCTATTTTATCAAATTCTTTAGAATCATTCCTAGAAAGTTTCGTACCCTGATAAGCATTACCAACGAATGTTTTAGACTTAGTTATGCATTGGATAATTTTTATTGGGGAACCTTTATGTAAGTATAAAGTTAAGTCGTTAATGACTAATATTTCCGTTGGATAATTAAGATAATGATTTAGAAGTGGTTCTATGATGCGCTTATTGTTTTCGGCTATAGTAAAGAGTTCTTCCGTAGTTTTAGCTGTAATTCGAGGGCCTTGTACATTTTCAGCATTTAAGTACCTGATTGTTTTTATATCTATATATTCTGAAATTTTGCCCCCTATTATTCCTTTACGTTGCGGTGCCATATCAATTACAGTAATCTCTGATGAAAAACCCTTATCAATTAGATTCTTTACAATTTGAGCAGTTAATTTAGTTTTTCCGCTTCCAATATCACCAACTATTAATGTGCGTTTACGTAGTATGTTATTAATATTGAGTTTAAGGTTTTCCAAGAATATTTTCCCTCGAGTAACCTGTTTTATATAAAATTAAAAGTATTATAAAGCCTATAATGCATCCAGTTAGTGAACTAGCCAACCAGCCTATATAAAAGATTATCAGATTAGAGATCTTGCTACCAATTAACGGAGCTACCATGTATATTGACAGTGTCGCGCCTATTAAAACAGTACCAATAGGTTCTGTAAATGCTGCTATTAAACCATTTTGATTTTTAAAAATCTTTTTAAAGAGATAATGATAAAATAATCCTACAATAAAGCCGCCAGGTAATCCTCCTGGTATAGCAAATATTGTTCCTGTACCTAACCCTATTCTTATTATACCAATGAAAAAGGCAATAATAATAGACCAAATTGGCCCTAACATAATACCAGCTATAGTATTTATCATATGTTGTGTTGGATTTGCTTTACTAGGACCAACTTGGAACCATGTAAATGGTGATAGTGCTACTCCTAATGCTATAAGTATCGCAGCCAGTGTCACTTCAATACTTCTACTTTTTCTCTGAATATTTTCATCAGACATATTATTCATCTCTTTGGAGAACCAAGAATCTCTAAAGTTTTAAAGAACATTGGCCAGAATGGATCTTGTTTTGGTCTTTCTAAAATCTCTTCATTACCTTCAGTAACTAGAATCACTTTACCTTTATCATCAGTAACTTCACCTATGACTTGTGCATTAATACCTTTATCTGCTAAAATTTTTAATGCTTCTTCAGATTTCCATGGTTTTATTGTAGCTATTAGGGTACCCTCACTTATAGCCGCATAAGGATCTGCTTCAACTCCAGTTAATTGTGAAAAAGCATTAATAATCTTTTTAACATCTTCTCTTATGAAAAGATTTTCTTTATAGATTTTTATTCCAACATTGCTAGCATTAACTATATCGTATAATGCGCCCCAAACACCATATTCTGTTGCATCATGCATTGATGTAACACCTGTTCTTAATCCTATTTTTGCTAATGTTAATGCATCATCAACTACACTCTGTAAATAGAAAATATCACTTGCTTTACGAGCAAAGTCTTTACCAAAACGTTCTTCTATGAAGCGTGGGAACATTACAGATAATATGCCTGCTGCTTCAATGGCTGGTCCTTTGGTCATCACTACTTTATCACCAGGTTTAGCCATTTCCGTAGTAACATACCCATCTTTTGGAGCTATTGCGAACATGGCAGCACCGCCTATCATAGGATAATCAATTCCAGCATACTTACCTGTATGTCCAGTTACAATTGATATGCCCAATTTTTTACACTCCTTATGAATACCTAACCATAAGTTTGTAAATTCATCTTTTGTCATGGATTGCGGGAGATTAAGATCAATAGCTAAATATTTTGGTGCTACACCAGAATTAGAAACATCACTTGCAAGTATGTGAACAGCAAACCATGCGCTTCTATCCCAACCGTATTCAGGAACTACAAAAACTGGATCACTCTTTATAATTAGGACCTCTTTTTCATTTAATTCAACAACACCAAAATCTACACCATGTTTTGGCTTAACAATAACTTTTGAATCATAAGCACCTAAATTTGGATAAATTATACTATCAAATATATCCGGGGGGAGCTTCCCAAGCCTAGGCAATTCACTCATCTTATTCACCTCAAATTAAGTGCTATAGTAATAATTTTATTAGCAACATCCACAGCATCCTTACCAAATATTTTTATAATAGGTTCTTTACCCCAATCTCCAGGATCATAAATAACATCAGGCACTTTTCCAACTCTCTTAATAGCCTCTTCAACTCCCCATGGTATAGTCCCGCCTTCTTTAGACTTTATTTCAGGAGGTTCTTCTCTCCTATCATAAAAGGAAATAGTAAAACCAAGATTCTTAATAATTTCCAAGATCTCATTAGAAAATCTAATATCAGCAGCAGCTCTAATATTCTTATCATACTCCATAGCTTTAAGCACAGCTCTTGCAACATGAGATGATGCTCCAAAACTAGGTGCTCCAGATGCTTTAACTTTATTACCAATCCTTACGATCCTTCCTGGAATTCCAGCAACATCATCTACACTTTTTGCATATGGGTATGGTAAAGCCATTACTAAGTTCATTTGAACTTCTGGTATTAAAGACGCTACTTCTGTATGGGATTCAAGCATTTCAACAGCTTTTTTCAATTGTTCAATTACATGGTATTTTTCTGCTGGAATATACAACCATGCTGTTGGATTTATAGGTCCATGGCCTTTACCTATTGATAATCCATACAATATTGCATTAGTAATGAAACGTTTAGCTGTTTCAACAGAACTAATTATATCTTTTCCTTTTGCTAATTCAGCTGTAATCGCAGCAGAAAAACTACATCCAGTCCCATGCGTATTTTTTGTAAAGATTTTGGGACTTTTAAATTCTTTAAATGTTCCATTATAATATAATACATCAATGCTTTCATCTAAATTTAAATGTCCACCTTTTACTACTGATGCTTTAGCACCATACTCATTTACAATCATTTTTGCCGCAACTTTTGCGTCATCAATATTTTTTATTGAAATACCAGTTAATCTTTCAGCCTCGGGTATGTTAGGTGTAATTACGGTAGCTAATGGTATTAATTCTTTAATAAGTGTACTAATAGCATCATCTCTTAACAACTGAGCACCACTTTTTGCTATCATTACAGGATCAACTACTAGAGGGAATCCATAACGTTTAACTGATTTAGCCACGACTGATATAATATGCGTACTACTGAGCATTCCAGTTTTTGCCGCATCAATACCCATATCTTGCATTATAGCATCAATTTGTTTTTCAATTATTTCTGTATTAATTTCTTGTATGCCTATTACTGAATATGTGTTTTGTGCTGTGATAGCAGTAATTGCTGAGGTGCCATGAACACCTAATGCTGCAAATGTTTTTAAATCTGCTTGAATGCCTGCGCCTCCACCAGAATCACTACCAGCAATTGTTAATGCAACTGGTATTTTATATGTATTAATATTTCATCACCTCCTATAACTAAACATATGTACCAATCATATTTTCTTAGAACATGTTTATAAACATGTTGGAACAATATAATATAGGTGAGTTTATGCGCCCACCGTGCGAATATGTCGGAAAGACTTATTTGCCTCAACTTAGAGCACGTATTGTGCGTAATTTAGTAGAAAAATATAACTGGAGTATTAATGAGGCTGCAAAAAAACTTGAAATATCTGTTACAGCCGCGTCAAAATATAAAAGAATTATTGAAGAGGGAACTAATATTTCAATAGATCTACTTGAGCGGTTATCAAATACACTTGCAGAAGGAATAGCTAATAATAGATTAAGTCCAGAAGCCTTCGTTGAGCAGGTTTGTTCTCATTGTATGATAATGAGAGTTGAAGGTGATGTATGCAGAATACATAGGAATGCTTTACCAGATCTTATTGGATGTAATGCATGTCATAGAGCATTTGTAAATCTTGGTGGTGGATCAACAGAAAGAATGGAAATACTTAATGAACTTGTTAGAGCATTATCAATATTATCCATGTACCCTAGATTTGATCGATTAATACCTGAAGTACGAACAAATATTGTAATGTGTGTAAATGATCCTAAAGATTCAAGTGATGTGGCAGCCTTCCCAGGAAGAATAACTGTTATGAAAGGACGTGCTGCTGCAGTAGCAAAACCTGAATTTAATGCATCAAGGCACATGTCAATGATTCTATTATCAGCCAGGACAATAAATCCTGAATTGAGAGCAGTTTCTTGTATAAGATATGATAAGGTTGTGAATCTTGCTATCCAACAAGCAGGTTTACAATATGTCATAATGGATAGGACAAAGTATAATGATATAGAAAGCTTTATAAAATCACTTCATCATCTTGAAGATTGTTTAATAGATCCCGGTAGTTCTGGGATAGAGCCAGTCGTATACATATTTGGTAAAAATGCAATTAATGTAGTTGAAAAAATTTTAAGAATAGCCAATAAAATTGACAAAATAGAATCATATCAAGCAAGTTAATGAAAATAAGATAGAATAATTTATTTATAAGTAAGTATATTATATAATTGTATATGGCAAGAAAATACAATTATGAAAAAATGTTAGAAGATTTTCTAGATTATACAATTAAAGAACACGTATTACAATTTAATTATATTGATGTTAAGTCAAAATTAAATGTTAGCATAAGTACAGCTTACAAAATTATAGATATAATAATATTAAATGGTTTAGGTACGCGTAAATATGGTAGTGTCAGAATTAACGTAGATAATGTTACGAACTGGTTACTCCAAAGAAAAACAAACATAAAAAATAAAAATCTTCATTAATCATTGATTTATACCTTCAGGAAAGATTTACTATTTTATTCAAGAATTTATTGTGGAATATTTAAGCTTTCCAAAAACTTTACGCTACATGTTCAAGTTGCAACACGGCATATCTTTTGATTATTTTGCGAATCATAATAAGAGCGATTTCTACTAGCTACATTTAGATATATGCATTAAAGTATTAAGACATTTTCATATATAATTTCTCTGATAAAAATATATTATTTAGCATAGTAAGATAAGTTGGTTGCGATGCCTTTAATAGGTATTGAACAGGGTAAAGTGGATTTGGATACGTTAGCTAGTATACTTGAAAAATTAGGATTAACCCCTATGGAATATATGGAACTTGAGATTAAAACTAAAAAGGGTTGGATTAGATTCCTTGTCGCTGACGTATTAGGTTTTACTGATGGTGTGGCATCAAAATTATCAACACGTTTTAATTGTATTGCATTTGAAGGGGGCAGTCATTTGAGGTTCGGTGAGCCCAGCGCAGGTATTTGGGAAGATGCAATTAAAGTTGTTTTTCCTGATGGTGACACTGAACTGATACGTATAGTATTAAATGATAATTTTCTTAATTTAAAATTAGCTAGTGAATATGTAAAAGGATTAAAATCGTACTTCTATATTAAAGGTGTAGTGTTTGAACTGCCTCTCTCTAAAGAGTCTTTACATCAAATATATTCAATGGGGAGTGAGGCAATAGATAAATTGCATAGAGCAATCTCAGCTTATGGATACTCAAAGATACTTTCTGAAGAAGCATTAAAACCTGAGACAAAAAAAGAAGAAAAAAAGGATGAAACAAGTAAAAAAGAAGAGGGATCAAAAGAAAAAAATAAAAATAACAAAAATTAATTGTTTGTGAATTTATTGGAGGGCATGTAATGAAAATTGTAATATGTCATAAATTAAATCGTACATTAACAGAAAAATTAGTATCAAGATTAAAAAATTATCAACTAATAATTGCAAACGATTATAACGAAGCTATTAAATATGTAAGTGATGCCGATGTTATTATAGGAGCCACAATACCTGGTAATATAATTAAGGAAGCAAAAAAGTTAAAACTTATTCATACTATTACTGCTGGAGTAGATAAAGTTGATTTAAACGCTGTTAGAGAAGTAAATGTTCCTCTTTGTAATACACGTGGTGCTTATAGTATACCAGTCGCTGAGCATGCTATAGCTCTTATGATGATATGGGAACTAAAGCTTCTTAAACAGTTTGACTACGTGAAATCTGGAAAATGGAGTGTTGTTTTTCATGGAGAACTAACAGGTAAAGTCCTCGGAATAATAGGTTATGGTGATATAGGTCATGAAATAGCTAAAAGAGGAAAAGGATTGGGCATGCGCACCTTAGCAATTAAAAAATCCATAAACAACCAAAAGGATGAATATCTTGACTTTCTTGGATCAATAAAAGATCTAGATTTTGTTCTTAAAGAATCTGATTATATAATAATAGCTCTCCCTCTTACTCACGAAACATATCATATGATAGGTGAAAAAGAATTAGGAATGATGAAAAAGAATGCAGTATTAGTTAATATTTCCAGAGGCGCTGTTGTGGATGAAACAGCCTTAATAAAAGCACTAAAAGAAAAATGGATAGCTGGAGCACTTCTAGACGTACTTGAAAAAGAACCACCAGATCCAACAAATCCTCTCCTCACGATGGATAATGTTATAATAACTCCTCACACATCAGGTATTACTGAAAATGCTTTCGAGAGAGTGGTTGATATTATCGCAGAGAATTTAAAAAGATTAGAAAACGGTGAAAAGCTAGTTAATCAAGTTGATCTCAATAAAGAATACTAATATACAATTCTCTAGGAAATATTTTTAAGATCATTCTCTTTTTTAAACAATTTTCAGAATTACTTCCATTCTTATAAGATCTACTTTAATCAAAATCTTATTTTCACAAGTATGAGATCGCTTATTTATAAAATAAATGTAAGTATGAATTTTATGTGAGAGTATATGTTATTGCGTGTGGATGTTGTTTTGCGTAATGCAAAGTTAAGGTTTTTTCTCAAACATAATAAAGACATCCATAAGCGTTTTTCCAACTTCTAGAAATCGTGTTTTTAGTATTTCTGGTTGAGCTAATACGGATTCACCAGTTTTCAAATTATCACTTACAACTAATACTCCACCTGCCTTAAAGCCTCTTAATCGAGCAATGGTAAATAATGTAGCACACTCCATTTCTACTGATAAAATATTCCTGTGTGACCATATTTCTACAAACTGGGGATTTTCTGCATAAAATGCATCAGAGCTGAAAACACCACCTAGATAAACTTTAGGAAGTACAGATTTTAATTTTTTATAAATTTCATAAGTAAGTTCAATATCTGGTGAGGCAGGGTAACAATTTTCAGTCCCTATATACATCCCAATAGTACCACCTATAGGGTGCGCAGCACCATCAGCAACTATCACATCCCCAACTTTTATTTCTTCTTTAAATGCGCCTGTAGTGCCTAATCTTACCATTCTCTCTGCACCTAACATTCTTAATTCTTCAAATACAGCTGCAGACGATGCGCTGCCTATTCCATGTGTAGCAACAGTAATTGGTACATCCTGATATAACCCAGTATACGTAATGAATCCTCTATTTTCATTAACAAGTTTAGGATTCTTAAGTAGATCTGAGAGAAGTTTTGCACGTCCAGGATCGCCTACAACTATTACATTTTTAGCTATATCATCCTTACTTGCAAGTATATGAACTGGCTTCATATTTCACACCAAATTTCCTTTAATTTTAAATTTATATAACTCTTTACTTAAATCAAATATGATGAGCATTCTTGACATTGCAATGAATTCGGCAAGAAAGCCCAGAACTTTAGCTCTGAGATGAAATGCTAATAAACTTAATATAGGAAATTATAATTTCTTAAAAGTTCTCAGCTTTTAGCGTAGAAAGCATCAAATAACTAAACTGGAATCTAGTAAATGATCGTGAATAATAGATCAAAAATCTAAGAAGAACATAAAAATAGAATAAAACATTTAGTTCATATGTAAAGGTGAAGTTTGTCATTTATTTATCATATGATGTGAGGATTAAGATAATAAAGTTTTTAAATTTAAACCTAATTTATAGGTTATGGCATATTTAAATATAATGTTTAAAGTTTTGTTAATAGTTGCATCGTTGGTTTATATAGTAACTGACTTATTTTTTATCATCACAAATACTATTCCATCAAATTTCATTTTAATTGAGAACTTTATTTATGCACTAGCTTACTTCCTCTTGTTCTTAGGATTAATAAAGAGTGATAAAAGAAATTTAATTGTATTGTTAACCCTCATAATTGTCTCATTTAATGCTGGTAGGGTATCTGAGTCAATAATAGATTCTTTAGGAAGAATACCTCCTCTAGCATTATCACATGTTCCATTGTTCGTGGGGCTTATAATTCTTATGATAATTGCATTTCTAAATAAAGAATAATTATTCAACCTTTACTGTAATTGAGTATGGTGGATTTTTATTGTCTTCTTTACGGATTTTTATTAATGTTTTTATTGAAATGCCAAAATGTTCTTCGATCAGCTTTTTTCCATTATACATTTCTTTTTCAACTATACATGCAATATCAATAATCTTTACGTTATGTTTTAATAATGTTTCTATTATTGCCATAAGGGTATCTCCTGTTGAAATTGTATCATCTATAATTAATACACGATCACCTTTGTTTATACCATAAATGTAGTATGTGCCTTTTTCGTATTCTGAAGAGTATGTTACCTTATCAAGAAGATAATCATTTGTGTGAAAGGATCGCTTTCTTATTATAGCTAATGGTTTTCCTTTCATTTGTGCTACAAGAGGTCCAATTGATAATCCTAGAGTTTCGGGAACAACAACTTTATCTATATTATTAGATGTGATATTGTTTATCTTATCGGCAATCCAAGCAATAATTTTTGGGCTCAGAGGAGGTATATTTTTTGTGATGGGGTTAACCATGAGTTCGTAAAAATTTCTTGAATTGTTTTTAATCCGTTTTCTTTTAACAATTTTTGCTTTTTCAAAATATGTGATAATTTCATTAATTATTTCAGTATCGTATTTTTTCTTAATTTTTTCGGTTCCGTCAAGTTCTCTAAAGAAGCATGAAATATTTCCAGTATGACATGCAGGACCTAATGGTTCAACTAGATATGTTATTGTATCATTATCACAATCAACTTCTATTCTTACAACTTTTTGATAATTACCTGATGTTTCTCCTTTAAGCCAAAGTATGCCTCTAGATCTGCTCCAATAATGTGCAAAGCCGGTTTCTAAGGTTTTGTGTAATGCTTCTTTATTAACATAGGCTACCATGAGTACTTTTCTTGTGATAAAATCTTGCACTACAACTGGTAAAAGGCCGTTTCCCTTTTCAAAATCTAGATCATCTATACTTATTTTTTCTTTTAAAGTCATTTTATTCACCAAGGATATCTTACATTAACTCCTTTTTTCAAGAGGAAACGTTTTACATCACTTATAGTGTATTCTTCATAATGAAATATTGAAGCGGCTAAAGCAGCATCTGCATGACCAATTGTTAGTACTTCATAGATATGTTCTGGCGAACCTCCACCACCGCTGGCAATAACTGGTATATTAACGTTTGATGCAACTAAGGAAGTTAATTGTAAATCGTAACCTAATTTAGTACCGTCTCTATCTATAGATGTAAGGAGAATTTCTCCAGCACCGAGTTTTTCTGCTTGTAAAGCCCATTCTACTACATCAAGTCCACGCGGATTTTTTCCACTGTGAGTATATACTTCGAATCCTGATGCTGTTTTATTAGATCGTTTTGCATCTATAGCTACTACTACACATTGACTACCATATTGCCTTGCAAGTTTTGTAATAATTTCAGGATTTTCTACTGCAATAGTGTTTATAGAAATTTTATCTGCACCATTTCTTAATATTATATGTGCATCTTCTATAGTTCTTATCCCTCCTCCAACTGTAAAGGGTATATCAAGTATTTCTGCTACATTTTTAACAACATTTATGAGAGTTTTTCTTTTTTCTATCGTTGCAGTTATGTCGAGAAAAACTAATTCGTCGGCTCCATCATTTCTATATTTTAATGCCATTTCAACTGGATTACCTATATCTCTTAAATCACCAAAGTGTCGACCTTTTACAACTCTGCCATTATCTACATCAAGACATGGAATTATTCTTTTTGTCACACCCATTAGAAATCACCTCTAATACATCATCAATGTTTAATAATCCTTCATAAAATGCACGTCCAAGTATGATGCCTTTAATCCCAAGATTTTTGAGAATAGTTAAATCATTAATTGATGAAATTCCACCCGCCACATACATGCTTTCTAAATATTTTCTTTTAAGATTTTTAATAACATTATCATTAAAACCGCTTAATGTGCCATCTCTTGATACATTAGTTGAAAGAAATAATCTAAATCCTTGAGTATATAAATTATTGAGAGCTGTAGCAAGATCTAATTGCAGTTTTTCTCTCCAACCATTAATAACTATTTTCCCATTCAGATGATCTAGCGCTACTACTATACGATCCGTTCCATAACTTAATAGTTCAAATGCATTTATACGTCCAGTTAAAAGGCCAGTTCCTATAATAACTCGTTTGGCACCTATTTCAAATATTTTTTTAATTTTTTCCATGCTACGTAGACCACCGCCCACTTGAATTGGTATATTGATTTGCTTTACAAGTTGTGATATTACATCTAAATTATTTCCTAACCCTAGTGTAGCATCTAAATCTATTACATGCAATCCATTAATTTTCTTTTTTTGTAATTCAAGAGCAGTTTGTATGGGATCATTACTATAGATAATCATTTTATCAGGTTTTCCACCAATCAACCTTACAATTTTACCTTTCATTAAATCTATTGATATCCATATTTCCAAGATTATTCACCTCTTTACATTTTTAACAAAATTCTTTAAGATAATTTGACCAGCATTACCAGATTTTTCAGGATGAAATTGAGTGCCAAAAATATTCCCATGCTCTATAACTGAAGGAAAAACTACTCCATATGTTGTCACACCTTTTACGATTGAAGCGTCAACGGGTTTAGGATAATATGAGTGTGCAAAGTATGCCCAAATTTTATCATTAATATCATTAAGTAATTCACTTTTTCTCTGAGGAACAACTAAATTCCATCCCATATGTGGAATTTTTATGTTGTTAGGAAATCTTACTACTTCACCTTTAAACAAGCTAAGGCCCTCTCCTTTTCCCTCTTCGCTTTTTTCGAACAATAGTTGAAGCCCTAAGCATATACCAAGTAGTGGAACTTCATTATAAATGGCATTTATAATTTTTTCTTTAAAATTTAATATTGTGCTGCTTGCGGATGAAAAGTTACCTACTCCAGGTAGAATTATTGCAGAGTATTTGCTTAAATCAACATTATTCACTATAATGTCTGCATCAATATTAATTTTTTTGAATGCGGCTATCAAACTAAACATATTACTTGCTCCATAATCTATAATAGCGAATCGCATTTTACATCATCCCTTTAGAACTAGGTTGATCATGTCTTCTTGGATCAATTGACCATGAGTCTCTTAATGCTAATGCAAGTGCTTTAAAGGCAGCTTCGACTTTATGATGATTATTTATACCTTTAATTACAGAAACATGAATCGTTGCCTGTAATGAGTCACTAAGTGATCTTATAAAATGAATTAAATCTTCTGATGCTATATCTTCTATGTTGTTACTAGTGAGTTTAAGATCTATGTCAGAATATGGGCGCATGACAAGATCCACGCTAGCTAAAGCTAAAGCATCATCCATCGGTACTATAGCAAATCCAAATCTTTTAATACCACTTCTATTGTTTAATGCTTTCTTTAATGCATCCCCAAGTGTTAGTGCAGTATCTTCTACTATATGGTGAACTAAATCACCGCGAGCACTAATTTCTATATCAATAAGACTATGCGTAGCTAATGTTTTAATCATATGATCAAGAAACTTTATACCAGTTTCTGTTTTACATTTCCCAGTGCCATCTATATTTACACTTACTTTGATTTGTGTTTCATTTGTTATTCTTTCACTTGATCCTATTCTCATGATAACCCCCCATTATAACATGAAGTGCTTTTACTAAACCTCTAACTGATTGGGCAATAATATCAGCATTAAGACGTATAAAGAATTCTTCAATGATATTTTGATTTTCTTTAGTTCCTGTTATACCAGCAAATAATATTTTTGGATTTTCTTGTCTTGCATTATTAACCATTAATATATCCTCCGTTGAATCACCAACATATAACGTTAAATTAGTTCCCTTACTCATCTTTATGAGAGATGATGATGCGGGTTTTTTCATGAGTTTAGCAATGTTTCTATCAATTCTTATTAAATCTTCAATGAAAATTGATGAAGTAAGATTGAAGTATTTTAATAAAGAGGCTAAAACGTACTCAATTGAAATTTTAGAACGTCCAGTCAGTAATAGGAATTGTTTATTTTTGATCATTAATTGTAAAGTCTCTAAATCATTTGAATCAACAAGTATTATCTCATGCTTAATTAGTCCATAAGTATCAATTAATGGTGGTGAATTATAAATTATTTCATAAAGATCCTTACCATAATAAATACTATCAAAAAGTTTAACGAGCATACTATTCTTCGGATCCATGGGATCTCCTAATATTATCATGAATTCATTCAATTCATTTAATGTATTATTAGATTTACAGAGTGATAATGCGTACTTCTTTATAGAATCTATTGGATCATCTCGAATTGCATTAACTAATTCTTTAAAATGTTCATGAAAATTATTAATCTGTTCGGATCCATTTAGCTTATGGGATTGTTTTTCTTGTTTAAGATCATTAATTACAGTCTTAGCTAAATCCTTAGTTAAATGTGCAAAAATTCCAAGACCAATTGTATATGTTAAATCCCAATCATTATTAAAGAGTCCTGTGAATCTTAGTTCATGTATTTCTTTATCGGTAACTATATTCTTATTACTGATTGATTTAAATATGTATTCTACTGTTTTTTTAACTGTTATATCATATGAGTTTCTAGTATCAATGAGTACACCATCACAATCAAAGATTATGTTGTCTATGTAATTTAGTTCATTGATCTTATTTTTATTTACATAGATATTCTCATTATTAATTCGAATTAATTGGTAATTATTATACAACACTTCTGATCACCTCTAGGAAACGATCATTCATATATCTTAAACCAACTGTTATTCTAAAGAAACTAGATTGACCAAGAACATTCTTAATGCGTTTTATTTTTATATTATTCTTAATTAATATAGAATCAAGTAATTCCGGATTTAGTGGTGAATTAAAGAGTAAAAAGTTGGCATCAGATTTATATACATTAATGCCAATTTTAAGGAGTTCATTATATAATCGTTCTCTTTCACTTTTAAGTTCGTTAATTGCACTTTCTATAATGTGTTTATTTTGCAATAATTTTACGGCTACTTTCGCAGAAAAATTAGCTATAGGATATGGATATTGGGCAACTTTAAAAATTGGTTTAGCAATTTCTGGTGATGCTATCATATAACCTAATCGTAATCCTGCTAACCCATAAGCTTTAGAAAATGTTCTTAATACAATAAGATTTTCATATTTCTTAACTAAATCATATACTGAGAAGTTAGCAAAATCAACGTATGCTTCATCTATCACAACAAGACTTTTCACTTCTTCTACAATGCTTTTTATATCATCAAGTGGAAATTGATTACCTGTGGGATTATTAGGGGAACACAAGAATAATAATGATGCATTTCTAGATTTTTGAATAATCTCATGTAAATTTAAAGAGAAATCATTATTGAGTGGCACATCAATATATGTTCCTTCATGAAATATTGTTCTTAAACGATACCATGAAAATGTTGGTGATATTGATACTACAATATTTTTCCGCGCAAATATTGCTGTAAGTATATCAATAAGTTGATCGCTACCAAAACCAATCACGAAATATTCTTCATCTATATTAAAAAGCTTTGAAAGTGTTTCTAATAATTCTGAAAATTCCTCATCAGGATATGAGCGTATGTCAATTTCATTTAAAGCATCTAAAGCTATTTTCATGAGCACTTCATTATTAATGAAATAATTTTCATTACGATCTAAGTGAAGAATTGAACTACCATGAGATTCAGGCAATTCATAACTCTCAATTTCATTCAAATATTTTAATATGTTAGTGATTAACTTATTCTTCATCAAACTCACCCAAAGTGGTTTTCTTGACTTTGAGAGTAATCCACTCTATATTCAATTGATTTAAAATGATTAGGTAAACCTTCAGCATATGCTAAGGTCTTAATTACATTTATAGCCTTATTTAATGAATTATTTGAAGCTGAAACAAGTCTTATAAGCTTGATATAATCAAGCACTGTAAGTCCACCACGTATTTTTGCATAAGAATTTGTTGGTAAAACATGATTAACACCAGCATAGTAATCAGTTATTACGCTAGATGTTCCAATGATTATAACACCAGCATTATTAATACTCTTAGCTATTTCAGCACCATCCTTCATGATTATTTCTAAATGTTCGGGAGCAAACTGATTAACAAACTCTTGTAATACTGTTTTATCATCAGTAATAATAATGAAACCTCGTTCATTAAGCGCCTTATCTACAATTTCCTTTCTATCAATAGAATTTATTAAGCGGGATAACTCATTAACAACATTTTTAGCTAATTCAGTTGATGTTGTAATTAATCCACAAAGAGAATCCACACCATGCTCAGCCTGAGCTATAAGATCTAATGCAATCTCAGTTGGATTCGCATTATCATCAGCAACTATTAATAATTCTGTAGGTCCAGCAGGCATATCTATTGCAACATCATTAGATACAAGAAGTTTAGCAGCTGTAACATAAATATTACCAGGACCAACTATTTTATTAACAGGTTTAATACTTTCAGTTCCATAGGCCAAAGCAGCTATAGCTTGAGCACCACCAATTCTGTAAATCTCTGACACACCAATGATATCAGCTGCTACTAAGAAAAGTGGTGAAATCTTATTAGGTGGTGAAGTAACCACTATTCTTCGTACATTAACAATTGATGCTGGGGTAGCAGTCATTATAAGAGTGCTTGGATAACTAGCTTTACCTCCAGGTACATAACATCCAACACTTTCAAGTGGTTTAATAACCTGACTTATAATAATATCATTAAGCTTAATAGTAAACTCTAAATTCTTTACAGTCTCATTTTCAATATTCTTAATGTTTTCTATCAATGCTTTTATTGCGGATAATTCATTTTCATTTACATAATCATATGATTTAATGATCTCTTCTCGTGTAACCCTTATTTTATTCGGTTCAAGTGCTATATCGTCAAATTTTTTAGTGTACTCGATAATTGCACGATCACCATTTATTTTTACATCTTCGATTATTTTTCGAACTATATTTAATACATTAGTATCTATAGTATTTAACGATCTAACAGATTTTAAAATTTGAGGCAGGTTCTTTTGATTTAAATTAAAAATTTGCATTTTTTACTCACCATTTTCCTCCTTCGCTATGTCTTCAAGAGGCATAATTAATTGTGGTTCATGTACTACTAATCCCTGCGCCAACTTTCTTAATTTAGGTAATAATCTCATATAATCTGTCCTATCAATCACAGTATTCACTGCATACCAGCCAGGTTTCGATAAAGGGCTTACTGTTGGACCTTTTAGTGCAGGAAGAACCTGTAACAATTCTTTAAGGTTCTCCTCTCTCACATTAACAAATATATGAAACTTTTTTCCACTCTCTATTACACCCCTGAAAAGGGCAACAACATCATAAATTTTCTCTCTTTTATTTAAATCATTGAGTGAAGATTTATTAGCAATCAATATTGCAGATGAACGTAATACTACATCGAGTGGTTTTAAACCATTTTGTTCTAATGTTGTTCCTGTTTCTGATATATCAACAATAGCATCAGCTTCATCTGGAGGTTTAGCCTCAGTAGCTCCAAATGATAAATAGATATGCACAAAACTATTCTCACCAACCTTCCACCATGGTGTTATCACAGTAGGATTATTAGTACCATAAAATTCCTTATATTTAGGAAGATTGCTAACATATCTAGAGACTAATGAGGGGTATTCAGTCGATATTCTGAGAATCTTACCCGAAGAATAATGTAATTCTATTAGCTCATTAAGAGAATTCACATTAACTGTCTTAGGTACGGCAACTACTAAATTTACATTACCATATTCTAAGTCTAATAATATTTTTACATCAGCATTAGTCTCTAAAACCCAATCTAGACCTGTTATGCCTAAATCATAGAGACCCTCTGAAACATAAATAGGTATCTCCTGAGGCCTTAAAATTTTTAATTGTAATTCTGGATCATTAGTCGTAGGTCGATAACTCCGCTCACGCCCATATATCTTAATCATCGCTTTTTCAAGAAAATCATATGTAGCCTTCTCCAGAGATCCTTTCGGTATTGCAAAACGTAGTCTAGCCAAGACAACCACCCACAGAAATATCATTAAGTTTAAAAACTAGGTCATTAAAGAATACTCTTACAATATTTATAGCATTGTTCGTATTACATATGAAGGCAATACACTCCTGTGAATGCCACCACCCATTTCCTGCACCAGCATAGCACTATTTAAAATACCAATATAAACTTAACCAGTCATTAGTACTTTTAGCTTTATATAAAGAAAAAATTAAGACTACGTAACCTGTGATGGCAACCAAGAAAATGTTTTTACCACCAAATCCCATGGTGTTAAAATTCCACTAAAATCATCAGTAACTAAACAATGTGCCTCGCTTTCAAGAAGAGTATTAACAGCCGTGTCAAAAGTGTTATTATGACTTATTATACCAGGTTTTTGAAGCATAGGTGTAAGAGATCGAATGGGTATAACTAGAACTTCTTGCGGTTTATCTCTAAGTCTCTCAATCAATGGAAATGTTAATAATTTTCTTATAATACTTCTATCAGATAATATTAAATTAAACTTTTCAATAAAAAGTCTTCTAACTCGTTTATTTAACATAATTGATATTGCTTCTTTCAATGATGTTTCTGCGCTGATTTTAATAAGTGGTTTAGATAATAAATCATAAACTCTAATATTTTTTAACTGATTTGTTATTCCAGTATACGCATAAAATTTTATAATATCAAGTAACCCAATAATGCTTATAGGTTTATTATTTTCAAGTACAAGAGAATAGCCCATATTTTTTTCTTGAAAATTCTTTATTAAATAAAACAGCGTTTCATTCATAGAAATTGTTAAAACACTCCAGGCTATATCAATAGCTCTAGTTTTGTAAAGAGCTGACCATATATTATTACCATGTTTATTTATGAGTGAAATAATATTGTAACCGGCTAACATGCCTTTAGCATAATTATTTTCGATTATTGCTATTGCATCAATATCACTAACTAAATATGGTACTGCATTTATTACTGGATCATTGGTATGGATAAAATAAAATGGTCGTGGAAAATTTTCTATTATTTGTGCTATAGGACTGTAGAGCATATTCTTCGTTTTTTTTGTATTTTCGTGTTAATAAATTTTGCGTTATTGGTAATATAAAAAATTTTTAAGGTTATTATGGTATTTTTTCATATGTTTTTATTGGCTTTGTTGTTGATTTGTGTATGATTTTCCAAACGTTTCCAATTGCGGAGGTTAGGAGTGGTAATATCATTATAAAAAGTAACGTCGGATATCTTGCTTCTATTATAAAGCCTTGGTATGTTGTTTTGTAAATTCCGGCTGAGGTGATTATTATGAGGTAAATAATAAATGCTATGTCAATGGCTATTGAAATGATTGTGCCTAGTATGTTATTTTCTAAGAGACTTGTGAGTGCTGATAATACTGCTATTATGATTAAGTATGTCATGAATGATTGTGGTTCAAGGTTTATTGAGTATAGTAGTGAGTGTATCATTGGTATGCTGAATATGTAGGTTATTGCTATTACATATATGGCTATTTTTATTGCAGATATAGCAATTTTTTCAATATAGTCTGTGAGTTTCATAATGTATCACTCATGGTATTTGGATACTAAGCGTGTTTGTCTTTTTAAATCCATTAATTATTAATGTTATAATTACATTGTATGTTCCTGGTGTAATTGACTTTTGTATAAATACTGGGATCGAACCATGCACTATTGTATTAGCTGGTACATTGATAGTTGATTCACCATAGCCATAAGTTTTCATTTCCGTACCTTTAACTATATTCACTTGTACTTGTCCATTAATGGATTGTGGTAATCTGTTTGTAATGTTATATGATATCATCATTTTCATGTGTGTAAAATTATAATTTTCTATTTTATTGCTTATACTATAACTTATGTTAACTAATGGACCTATTTTTTTAATTGTTGTATTTCGTATTGTAATGCTCATTAACGGTTTTATGTAAAGTTCGAATTGCATACCAAAAATTAATGTAGTCTCATTCATTAATGCTGATTGTAACATGGTTTCATTAATATGCAATGTGATATTTCTCATTTGTTGTTGAGTACCAGGGGGTATCTCAATGCTTTGTGAGACAATTTCTGGTTTTGAATTATTCACACTCGCATTAAATGTGATTTTTAATGAAAGTGGATAAAGTCCATGATTCTTTAACATGAATCCTCCCATTATCAGATGTGTTCCATTAAATGAGATATTAGGTGCTTGTGTTGAAAGGAGTGTTTGCATATCCTCTGAAATTTTAAATGCTGAATAAGCAAAAGTAGCTAATATGATAATAGATATTAATGATGGTATGATAAAAAATGCTTTTAATGGTCCAATTAAACCTTTCTTGTTCATTAAGGTTTTCACCTATGTTTTACTTTCCTTCTCTTTTTGTTTCTCTTCTTTAAGTACCTCTTTAGGTATTGTAATGACCTCTGTTCCCTTTTCAACTTTTAATGTAACCATGCCTATGCCTTTTTCTATTTTAAAAGACTCTAATCCTCTTAATAACAAAATTGAGCCAACCCATGCCATGATGCCTAAGAATAATGCTTTTATTCCAGCTTCAAGTAATATGTTTATTGCACCTGTCATATCTGTTCCAGTTGAAATTGCATAACTTAAGTAGCTTTGATAAGCAAAGACAAACACAACTAATAGTAAGGCTATTCCAATTCCAATGAAAACGAAACCTATTAATCCAGCTTTTTCCATAATAATCATAAAACATTTCATTTTCATAGTATAAAAATATATCTGCTTAAATGCCATGTCGCACGTTTTTTTTGACATGCCCCTCCCATGACTAGGTGTCTTCTGACTGGTTTAAATCACTGTTATGTTCATGGTGTGAATTTGTTTTTATAAAATATTATTAAATCCATTAATAAAACTTTTAGTGATTTATAAGAAGTTGCACAATTATTTAATTAAGTAATGTCGATTTCCTTTTATATTAGCTTTTATTATTTATTAATGATATGAGACCAGAAATATTAAGAAAACTTATACATATGTTATTCTCTCTTATTATGTATCTTCCTCTTTATATTGCATACATTGTTAATATTAATCCTATTCAGTTTTATGCTCTTATTATAGCTTTAGCAACATGGGTCTACGCATTGAAAGTAAAGGGGCCTCCTCCAGGTATTAATTTAGATGAGATAATGAGAAAATTATTAAAGGATACTGGTGAACAGTTTAAGATTATTGAAAAGGCTATAAATTCTGTAGAACAAATAATTAATGACATTGAACGTGAATATGAAAAAAGAGCGGGTTGGATAGGGCTCTTAGCAGGTGCAATAGGTATAAGTGTTTCTTACATTATATTTAACAATTTCTTTATAGTTGGAGTTTTAGCACTTACAGTTCTTGATGGTATCGCGGCTATAGTAGGAATCACGTTTGGTAAAAAAAGAATTCCATACTCACATGGAACAATAGAGGGAACATTGGCAGGTGCAATATCATATTTTCTTATCTTATTATTCATAATGAAACCAGGAAGCGCATTCATAGTTACACTTACAACTACAATAGCAGAACTTTATGGTATAGAAGATAATATTACAGTACCAATATCAGCGTCGGCAGTATTCTTCATATTATCATCCCTAAAAATTTCGATATAACTATCTATGAAGATCATGAATATAGTTTATCACTAGTTATTATGTATCATTATATTATAATCTAATGCACCTTAACAGCAATAGTTTAAACTATTAATCTTAATCATATATGTGAAGATTTCATTATTAAACATACTGAAATGATTTACTATGCTACATGATTCTTTGATGTCGTTTCTCCTGGTTACTGTTTTCTGATATTTATCTAGGAACTCATTGCAAAACTATTTAAGCTTTTATTTCAACCTTTATGAGGTTCGTGAAGATGGCGTGCATACTTATATACTTGAGGGTTTTGCAATGAGTTCTTTGAGATTAATACTATGAGATGATACTTTATTCTAGTTATACCTCAGCACATGAATATAAAACAAAATTCATGAAACACAGCAGAAATAATTAATTTTGTAATTAGTCCAATAGATAGAGCAACTTAACATATTGTATTTTCTAGTTGTTAAGTCTCAGAATCTAAAGATATGTTTATTACTTTCTTAATAGAAATAATTCTTGTGATTATTAGTGATTGATTTAAAGATAGGCCTTAAAGCTGGTTTTCTTTCAGGCATATTTTATGGTTTATTGACTGCTGTTATAACTTATGTATTTTTTTCTATATATAAGGAGTCTATTATTAATGCGATAAATGCTACACTCTCTTCTCAAAATTCAACAATCTCGGCTTCAGAATTATACGAGACTGTATTAAGGCTTAGTCCTATAATGAATATCACAGTAGGAATAACTGGGGGGCTTATGTTAGGTATTATATACAGTGTTATTCATGAAAGAATACCATTAAAATCTTACTTTATTAAAGGAGTATTGATTAGTTTGATTGCATGGTTTATAACTAATTGGTCTAATATAGCATTCCTACTTAATGGTGATTATTATACCATTTTCGGATTAATTGCAGCATTAATTTCGGGTGGTCTATTAGGATTTCTCTATAGACAATTTAGTTTAAAACCATTAGTAACACCTCCATCTTCTGAAGTGCAAAAATCATCTAATGAGAAATAGTAACTCTACATAAACTATCATATTAAATAATAAAGCTATGTGTTATAAGATTATTATGCTTTAAGTTAAAGATAGAAACCTTTATCATATATGCTATTTGTTCGTATAGATATGTTTGAGATTTCCTAGTATGGTATTGATTTAGTTGTATATAGTTCTTTTTTAAATTCTTGTCTAATAAGGTTTATATCATTTTCTGTTAACTTTCCAAAACTAATTCTGAATTGATTGTTTGCTCCTCCAAAAATTATACCTGGTATTATACCTATATATATTGATCTGCCTATTGATAATAATGATTTGCTAAATTCCATACTATTTTTAATTCTTGAATGCTTAGGAAAAACATAGAATGCTCCTCTTGGTTCTGGATATTCGAACTCTAATTCATCAAGTAATTTAGTTAGCATATCTCGTTTAATTTTATAATAAAATCTTACATAATCTAAATATTCCTTAGTAATCGATTTTAGCATACGTAATGCAATTCGCTGTGAAAAATCGCTTACTCCAGCTGTTGTTAAATACACTAATCTTCCGACCCTTTCTATTTCGCCTGTATTCCAATAAATATAACCAATTCTTAATCCAGGTAATGAAAAAGTTTTAGAAAATGAGTCAATGATTATGTCACCTGGATAATATGGTCTTTCATTAAAATAGATTTCATGATAAACTGCATCATTTATTAATAATACTTTCCTGGATGCTAATTCATTCTCTAACTCTTTTAATTGACTAGAAGGAGGATAATAACCTGTTGGATTATGTGGATAATTTATTAGTACAGCTTTTGTATTATTATCTAGTTTATTAATAATCTCTGATACAATATCATGGGCTGTTGCATCGTAAAAATTAACTATTACATTGTTTATTTCAGCTTGCTCAAAGTAATGCGGAAAATATGGTTTTGGTAAAAGTATTTTTGACCCAGAAAACATCTTGAATACTATATAAAGTGCATGCGCAGCACTAGATGTAATTATGACTTTAGAAGGTTCTGCTGGTTTGCCGCTCCAAGCTTCTATAAAATGAGCTAATTCATTTTTTAATTCGCTAATTCCCGTGAACGGTGTATATATGCGTCCAGCATCAATTAAATCATTTAAAGTTTCTTTAATAGGAAGAGGTGGTTCGTGTGATGGCGCACCAATATGAGCATCAACAACATGAAAACCAAGTTTTCGAAGTCTATCACATTCATCAGAAATTGTTCTAATAGTAATTCTCTCAAAAGACATAAATCTCAAGTTTTAAAATGTTAAGTATAATATAAACTTAAACTTTATAACATATAGATCTAGAATTTTAATAAATATTATTTTTTAATGTCATACATTATAGGACTCTTATCAATAATTAGAGCATCATCTAGATTAGTTAATCATAGAATTAAACATAAATTCTTTTATTACTTATAAATAAATGTGAGAATTATGAGAGCTAAGGATCTTGTTCAAATGATTCGAAATGAGCTACAAAATGTTAATGAGATGATACTTAATCATCAATTTATAATAGATGCGGAGGAAGGTAAATTACCATTGGAGGCATTTAAAATTTTCGTGATTCAGCAATATTACATCGTATCTCATGATGCGCGTAGCTTAGCATTAATGGCTTCAAGAGCAACTAACACTAAGGAGTTCGAATTTTTCTTAGAATTATCTAAAGGTGACATAGAAGCATTAAAATTACTAGAGAAAATGGGTCACGCATTAAATCTTACTACGTTTAAGAATATAGAACCCATACCTGAAGCCGTTGCATATACTCATTATTTAGCATGGTTAGCATTATATGGGAATCCAGGGTATCAAGCTATAGCATTAATAATTAATTTACCAGTATGGGGAAGTAATTGTAAAAAACTTTCATATGCTCTTAAGAATCGCTATAATTCATATGAAACTAGTTTTTTAGATCTATTTTCACAGCCTTATGAGCAAATAGAGAATAAAGGATTAAATATTATTGAAAATTACCTTGACTATTCTGAAGGTATGATAAGTGTAAGTAAGCTTATTCAAAAATATGAACTTATGTTCTGGGATGCGATTTATAAGGAGGCAAAAAAGATATGAGTCTTACAGAAAGATTGAGAGAAGATGCTGATTCTATATGGAAAAAGATTTTCGAGCATCCATTTGTAATTGAACTTTATGATGGTACATTACCTCTAGAAAAATTTAAATATTATATTATACAAGATTATAATTATCTTATAGAGATATCACGCTGTTTTTCAATAATATCTTCTAAGTCAGATTTTACAATAGCTAAATATGCACTTCAAATGGCTTACATAGATATGACAACAGAGATGGATAATTATATGAAATTACTGGGGGAGTTAGGATTAGATTTTAAGGATGTCGTAAAAATTGAACCGGCTCCTACAAATTTTGCTTACATGAATTTCCTTATAAGAATATGCTCTCTTGGTTCCCCAATAGAAGGTTTAGTGGCGTTGCTTCCATGTTTTTGGACATATAAGGAAATTGCAGAATACAATAAAGGGAGGCTTGTGCATAACACAAATGCTATCTACAAAAGTTGGGCAAATACTTATTTAAGTAGCGAGTATGAGAATTTGGTAAACATGTTAAAAAATATTATTGATGCATCCTCATACACTGGCTATGATAATTTAAAGAGGATTTTCATTCTTGCTAGTAAATATGAATATATGTTTTGGGAAATGGCATATACAATGGAGAAATGGAAAATATGAAAATAGGGTAAGTAATAAAATAATTTAACTACCACCCATCTTTTCTTTGAGTTTCTTCTTTACTTCATCCTCTAGTTTCTTGTTCTCTTCAACTACTTGCTTCCATTTTTCATAATCATTTCCTAGAATGTTCAGGATAGCTTGTTCAAGTAATTTTTGCATTTCTTTAATATCTCTTGTAACTAGAGCATCAACTTCCCAACTTTCGCTACCGAACTCTTTCTGATACCATTTATAACGGGGATCAGTTTCTTTAGCTGGGTTGGGTGGAAGATTATAATCAACGATTTGTTTTGCAGTTAAAGCAACTCGTACTTCATTTAAATCAAAGTGATGAAAAACTTTTAGTAGTGCCATGTAAAACCTATTAATATCCAAGCCTGATGGGTCATGGTCACTAATGACTAATGCCCAAATTTTATAACCCTTTTCTAATTTTTCTTTTATTTCTGGTGCTAGTTGCGAGACTCTTGTCCATACAGCTCCATATCCTTTAAAGCTTATGAGTGGTACATAATAACTTGCGCAGACCGAATTTATTTGTCCAAATAGTTCTCTTTTTTCTGTGAAGACGTATATGTATTTTCCAACTGCTTCCCATGGATCTTTACCCATTGGTGGTATTGTCTCTATGGCTTTCTGTACTGCTTCTTCTATGTTCGCTACACCCCAAAGTATTGGTTTATAAGAGAGTGATTCTGTCTCTGTAATCATGTGCCAGTCTATTATGCCCAGTATTCTGGTTTTTAACATGAAATCTACTAGTTTATTATAGTGTTTTAGGTCATTTCTGTAATCTGGGAGTTCTAATCCTACAAGATAATAATGTACTTGTCTTATTGTTACTGGTTGTTTGAGTTCCTCATATGCTTTTTTCACAAAATCTACGGCTCTTTTTTGCCATTCATATTTGAAATCTAAGTTTTTTCTTTTTGGTACTGCATACGTAACATCCTTAAGGCTTCTGCCGTACATCTTTTGTAACCATTTTAGTGAATAGTTTGATTCAAGATGTTTTAATAGTTTTTCATTCACACTCACTTATATCACCTAAGAACAACATAACAAATTACTATTTAAAAATTCATTAGCGTTTGATAAATAATTTTATGCGTGTTTTTAATAAAAACTAATTATTTAGTATTTATGGTTTAGGTGTTGGTACCTTATTTAAAATATCATCTAGAACTTTGCTTGGTGTTATGCCTTCAAACTCATATTCTGGGTTTAGAATAATTCTATGTGTTAGCGCATATTTTGCTACCTTTTTAACATCATCTGGTATAACATAATTTCTTCCATCCATAACTGCCCATGCGCGTGCTATTTTATATATTGCAATTCCTGCTCTAGGTGAACCTCCAAGTTTTACTGCTGGATGTTTTCTAGTTTCTTCTACTATTGAAACTATATAGTCGATTATTGAATCATCAACGTGAACGTTTTTTGCACTATTTTTTGCACTAAGAAGATCCTCTTTTGTTGCTATTGGCTTTATTTCAGTTATAGCCTGTTCTATTTGATCAATTCTTTTTATTAATTCAATGAAGCCTTTTGTAGAAGGATAATTGACATCGAGTTTTATTAAGAATCTATCAAGTTGTGCTTCTGGCAATGGGAATGTTCCTTCCATTTCTATTGGATTTTGAGTCGCAATAACTATAAATGGTTCATTAAGTTTAAATGTATTTCCTTCTATTGTTACTTGTCTTTCTTGCATTGCTTCTAAAAGTGCACTTTGTGTTCTAGGAGATGCTCTATTAATCTCATCAGCTAAAAAGATATTAGTAAAAATTGGGCCTTTTCTAATTTTAAACTCTCCAGATTTTTGATCATAAATAAACGCTCCAAGTAAATCACCTGGAAGTAGATCAGGTGTCATTTGTACTCTCTTAAAATCTAAATTAAACATGTATGCTATTGTTTTAGCGGTCATAGTTTTAGCAATTCCTGGTACGCCTTCCAAAAGGACGTGACCATCCGCTATCATTGATGCAATTATTAATCTTAACTCCATTTCTCTCTCAATAAGTATTTTTGAAGACTCACTTATGATTTCATTAAATGTTTTTAAGCTCATATCATTATCACTTATCATTATGCACTTAGTCTTAATAAATTTATGATAAAAGAAAAACAAATTTCGCCCTCAGAGCTTAAAAGAGGAATTGATGCAAATTAACTTCTAAAAATTAAAACTTTATAATTTCTAAAACAAGGTTAATTCTTATATATCTTATTGTACAAAATATTACTGATAGCGCAATGAAATCGTTGATACCTTTAATAATAGTTATAATCTTAATAGGTGTGCCATTTTTAAATTTTTCAACTACAAATAATGTTGTCTTGCAATATACTACAACAACTTCAACGTTTAATGAGGAAACACGACATAGTTATGAATTTCCAATATTACTTACTAATTCAACTGATTTTATGAGAAAGCTAATAGATCTTCTTAACATGATGAATCAATCTCAAAATCAATTATCTTTAAATGGAACATCACAAGTAGCTCAAACTCCAAATGATGTGGAGCGTCTTAATAATGATTTAAGTACTTTAATGGATAGTGGCCAGATAACAAATAATGATTATACTATATTACAATCAATATTAAGTAATACTACAGATTTAGGGCGTCTGCTTCAATTATTATCAAATGATAATTTAAATGATATAGTTAGTATGTTGCAAAAATTACAAAATACTAATGATCCAACACAGGCAAAACAGTTATATCAAAATATTTTGTCTACGATAAATGATAAGTATAAAAGTGGTAAGATGTCATTAACAGATTATATAGCAGCTCTTAAAGCATTGCAATCAATAGGTTTATCTAAAGATATTGATACAACAGAATTAAAAAATCTACTTAATGCAGCTGAACTGAAGTATCTTAATAATATGATGACATTACTTAAAAATACAAACGTAAAGATTCCACAATATAATGAACCACAAATATCCTTCAGTAAAGGCTCAATAGCACCTCCATCAAATTTAGTATTACAACCGATCTCTAATATTAATATGCTGCCAGGATTTACACCGCAAGTTAGTTTGCAATTTATTGAATTTTTAGTACTTCTAGGGTTAGTAATCGTACTTATGTCTATTCTAGTGTGGAGACGATCAGCTATATTATCAGGTATTATGAAAATATTTAGTTACGAGAAAGTGGTTACTCCTGCAGAGACGGATACTAACAAATATGGTGAATCTGTAAAACTTTATTGGAATGCTGTTAATGTTCTTTCTAAAAAGGTTCCTATTAACAATTATGAAACGCATAGAGAGTATGATTTTAAAGTGTCACAAGGTTTACCTGATCTTGCTAATGATTTTCATAAAATTGTTGTAGCATATGAATTAGAAAGATACGGTAACATAAAATCTGATACGCTTATAGAGGATGCTAAGAGGGCTTTCAAGAATGTGATTAATTTTCAATTAAAGTAAAGTGAGCTAATATGAATGCTGAGACTTTATTCTCAATTATAGAAAGGATACTTATGTTACCTTTACTTATTTTTATATTCGCATCATTTAGATTATCGGATATTTTACAGATTAATGTAATCATAAGTACGAGAACATGGATATTTTTAGAAATAGTTTGTTTAATCTTATTATTAATCGCAATCATAATTAATGATCTTATATTTTATGCGACAGGATTAGGATTATTTGTTATAGTAAGCAATTATGTTAACATAAATTCTTCATTTATTATCCTATTAATTGGAACTTTTATTGTTATGCTCATTTTAAATACTATTAAAACTGGCTGGAGAACTAAGCAACCTCACAATTTAGGTGTAATCAATGCTAATAATTTTTCTTTAATTGTTCTAATATTAGTTTTCATTATACTTTTTATATTAATCCCAATCCTAAATCTTAGCCTATCAAGCATGGTTATTAATCTCTTCCTAAGTATTCCATCGCCTGAAGATCCTGCACTTGTTCCTTTATGGAACTTTTTAACAGGTAATATTATTGGAAAAACTGTAATAATTATTATTGCAATAGCAATTACATATAAAATGCTTCAAGAGATTGGTAGTATAATATCAATGTATATTGTACCATCTAAAAGTGCTGTTTTAGAGGATGCAAGAGAATGGCTAATAAAAGAGACATGGTTAGAACCTGCATTCAAATATATAGGAAGCTTTGCAGAATCTGTTATAATAGCACCATTAATATATGTAATAATTATGACGCTAATAGGCATTATTTCTACAAAACTTTCTAGTATCACGATTATTAATCCATTCATATTAAGTATTGTTAATTTTATTATTGCTATGATAGTATTTTTTGTTGTTTGGTATTTTATATCTAAGTTAATGTCTTTTGAACCTATAAATTCAACACTTAAACCTATATTAATTACGGGCATTACTGTAATTCTAATATATTTGGTCATTTTTATAAAATACTCAATATTAGTTAATCCGTTTAATCCTACACCAGTACCTCTTGATTCTTATATAATGGATACATATATATCATTTTATACTACTTTATTTATTATGATCCAATGGATACTAATATTAATGGGTGTAGCACCATGAAATCGCATATAAGATCGTCAGTCAGATGGTGGTTATACGTAGTTTTAGGAGTTGTATTACTGTTCCTAGCCATATACATTCTTCTTTTATCCATTGGATTAATGGAAAGAGCTTTTATTGCTACATCACTCCTCTCAACACTAATAGGATTTACCCTGCTTTCTGCATCACTTTATCTTCTTAAGCTCTCTGCATCAATATATGCTGTAGAGAGGGAGCAGACTAGTGAAAAATAAACACGATCTAAAGCCTAAAAAAATATCAATGGTAAACAAAAGGATTATGTTAACTTTGCTTTTAATAGGTTTTATAGCTATGATTGAATACGGGCCCCCTGCAATACCATTAGTTGAAGGGCCATCACCATTTAACTCAGGAGCATTGGGCACATCTAAATTTGTGCAACTTCTTGTCTCAGAAGGTTATAATGTAATACCAGTAACTAATTGGAATAAGATGAGTAACCTTTTAAACATACAACAGTGTAATGAAGTGCTTATAATAATTATATCACCTGAATTATCATACAATAATTCAGAATTATTATCAATTAAAAATATCATGAATTCATGTAATAACGTTTCTTTCATTATAGCAGATGAAGGTTCGTATGGCAATCAAATTTTAAGTATGCTTAATTCTGGTACTCGAATTATTGCGTCAAAGAGAATTTTAGAGTCTACTGGCGATCCATATCCTTATGCTGAACTCAAAACTCCGTCAAATCACATGTATTATTTACGATTAGATAAAGCTGCGCCATTACAAGTTAATGATGGTGAAATAATGGGTATTGCAGAAAATTTACCAGTTGCATCGTATCAAATAATCAATAAATCTAGAATATATGTTATTGGAGATGGATCAATTTTTCTTAATCAAGTATTAAATCTCCCAGAAAATGTTTCATTACCTTACAAAAATTTCGCACTTCAGCTTGTAAGTGATCTAACTAATAAACAATCTATAATATTAGTTGAGGCATCAAAATATATTAGTACAAGTAACCCCCAACAATTAATTCTAAGTAGCGGTTTAAACATATTAAACAATCCTGAATTATTCTTATTATTACTTTCAAGAATATTACACCCTAGATTCTGGGCGCCATCATTATTCAATATTATAAATTCATATATTAAGAATCTTATTTCATCACCACTCACAAGGATATTAATTGCTCTGCTCCTAGTCTTCTTTAGTTACTGGTTTATTTCTAGATATATTGGTAAATCAGTACATGATCTTAAGTTGGAGGATACGAGCGAAGTGGATGTTATTGTTGATACTCAAATTAGAAGAACATTGTTAGGTAAGAAGATAAAAGTGAGTAAGAATGACTTTATTGCATTATATGAAGTCATGGATCAAGTTATTATGAAAACAGTGGGGGTTGGAATTAGTGAGCCTGATGCTATTAGAATGCTCATAACACATGGTATTGAAGAGAAGATGGCTAAAAAATATGTGAATGATATGAATAAACTCTACATGAAAATTACTAAAAGGAAATTTAGACCAATTGTCATTTCATGGAATAAAAAAATTACCGAAATGATAAAATTATCAGAAAAAGTTCTCAATACATTTGGATCCACTCTTATAGGAGAAAAAGGTATTGAATATAAGATAAGATATGGAAAATTTGAAACTACGAAGGAGGAGTGAGTAAATGATCTATGAAGATAGTAGAGTAAAACCAACAAGAAGAATTTTTGCTATTACTATTTTAGGATTCTTTTTGATTATCAGTGATATTTTTTGGAGAAATAATTTAATGTACTTGGGGATATTTTTCATATTTTTAATTCCTTTATCAAAAAATTATGTTGAGACTGCCAGAAATATAATAAAAAGAATTAAGATAAATGTTGAAGCTCTAGGAAATATTGAAGGAAAAGAAATTACAATTATACACAGAATTCATAACACATATAATATGCCAGTATTTCCATTAGAGTTATCATTAAAGTATCCATCATATTTTAAGTTAATAAAAGGTTCACCTGGAGGAATCTTCTTACTGTTGCCAAAGGGTTACATAAACTATAAAGTATCATTTCTTGGAAGGATTGGTGAACATGAAATCGGACCATTAAGGGCTGTTATAAGGGATCCATTAGGACTTTTTCGTGTTGAAACTGTTTTAAATAATAAATTTACTATTAGAATTTATCCAAAAAGTGAAAATGTAAGAGTTGCAAGATTAGTTGTTCAGGCACGTACAGTTGGCTTATCTAGAACACAAAGTAAGGGTACTGGTATTGAATTTTATGATGTAAAAGAATTTCAAGAAGGTGATGAACTAAGGCGTGTTTATTGGAATGCTGTTGCTAAATATAATAAGCTTTATGTTAAAGAATTTGAACGTGAAATAACGCTTAATATAATGTTAGTACTTGATGCATCAAGAATAATGTTCATAGGTAACTGGGGACAAACACCATTAGAACAAGGTGCGCGAACATTTTCCAGTATAGCTAAATACGCAAGTATTAGAGATGATAAAATAGGTCTTTTGTGGTTTTCAGAGAAACATCTCAATATATCACCTATGAAAAGAGGTAGAGTAGCGCTCACAAATATTATCAAAATACTTAGCAGTATTAGATGGGATATGTTAACATTTAATGACTATGACAGAATTAATGCCCTTAATAAAGCAGCGCGAGAGCTTGTAAAAAACTTGAGTAGAGATAAAAATATTATAATTTTCTTTACAGCGCCAGGAAATAAGGATTATGTTGATACTCTCATTAAACATTTATTGGCATTAAAAAATAGAGGTAATGATGTTTATGTAATAATTCCGTTAACAGTAGCATATGAGGCAACAACAATTGCTGAATGGCAGACAATAATTTACAGGCTTAGATCACTGGACAAATTAAAAAGCGATTTAGCATTTGCTTCAACATTAAGAAGCAAAGGAATACCAACTATAGCTGTTGGTCCAAGAGACATAACACAGAAAGTAATAAATCTATTAGAAATCATGAGATCATCAATGGGATAGGTGAGATATCCTGTTTAAAGAGTGAAATATGAGCTGATGGCTTAATAGCATAAGATATTAGGAATTGTTTAAAAGTTTGAAAGGATGAGTTTATACTTTTTAAGATTCACTTAAGGTTATTCTTTTAAACTATTAATTATTTCTACGCTTCTGCTAGCACCTATTCTTGTAGCTCCTGCTTTTATCATTGCTATTGCTTGTTCAGCTGTACGAATCCCACCTGAAGCTTTTATTCCAATGCGCTTACTAACTGTTTTTCTTATTAATTCTACATCATGGACTGTAGCACCACTAGTTCCGAAACCAGTACTAGTTTTGACAAAATCTGCTCCAGCTTCTTCTACGATTTTAGATGCAATTATTTTCTCTTCATCAGTTAGATAACATGTCTCTATTATAACTTTAACGAGCGCATTATATTTATGCGCTATATTTACTACATTCTCAATATCTTTTCTGACTATATCATATTCATGGTTTTTTAAGGCGCCTATATTAATTACCATGTCTACTTCTTTAGCTCCTAATTTTAAAACATGTTCTGCTTCAAATGCCTTTACTTCTGGTAGGGTAGAACCAAAAGGAAATCCGATTACACTTACAACTCGTATTGCAGTATTTTTTAATAATGATACTGCTAAACTAACATAAGTGGGATTCACTACTACAGAATAAAAATTATACTCTATTGCTTCTTTACATAATCGTTCAATATCTGATTTTGTAGCTTCTGGTCTTAATAATGTGTGATCAATCATCCTGGCAAGTTGTTCACGGGTTATTTTAATATCTTGTTGTGAATTCATAAATTCTCAATCTCTAATGCGATTATTAATATTTAATACTAATGCTCGACCTGTAGTATTTCTTTTTCAATTTCTTCTATATCTTTTTGAGTATCTATTGATCTCCAAATGACGTTTTTAAATTTCACTGCATTAAGCTTGTTTATTTTAGCTAATTCTGGGAATGTTGTCCGTTCTATATCTCCTTTATCAGGTAGATACTTGAATATGCTTGGTTTGAAGTAATATACACCGGCATTAATCCAATAATCTAGTTGTGGTTTTTCTATGAAATTCTTAATGTAACCATCATTGGTTGTCTCAACTATGCCATATGGGCTTTTTAATGGAACTAATGCTATTGTACCTATTATCTCGTTAGTCATATTTTTTATTAGATCTAATGGATTAAGATTTGTTATTATATCCCCGTTAATTGTAAGAAAACCTTCTTCATTCTCCAATAATGCGGCAGTATTTTTCAGAGCACCACCGGTACCTAATGGTTCATCTTCAATAGAATAGTATATTTTCGCACCAAACTTAGAACCGCTTCCAATAATTTCAAGAAACTTTTCTTTCATGTAACCCGCACATACTATAAATTCTTTAATGTTATGGTTCATAAGCCAATTAATTTGCCATTCAATTATAGGTCTTCCCCCAACTTCAACGAGCGCTTTAGGACGATTATCAGTAAGAGGTCTTAACCTTTTACCATAACCACCAGCAAGTATAACTGCCTTCAAAAATATCCACCACTAAATAAAGTATCTTAAATGTCTATAAATCTAACGGTTGATATTTATATAATATTATAATTATATTTTGCTTAAAATTTGTTTACTTAAACGAACGCGCGCTCACGATATTAACATAATAATGGATCATTAATAATTTAAATAAAAGATAAATTAATGATTTTCTACCTTGGAAACATAAATCTTCTTACTTTAACTACGAAAAAATTAACTAACCCTCCATACAATATGCTCACTGAAGAGATAATTACTTATAAAACCTAAAATTATACCTAAAATATTTGAGGCAAGATAGTGAAAACCTAAAGCAGTAAAGACCATCAACCCAACATAGTTCATTACTGCTCCTAGAGCAACACTCATATGATATTTAAGCAGACTTTTCAAATAACCACTAACTTTTTTGGATTCGCGTGTTTTAAAAGTCCATAAATTATTTAACATATGATTACTTATAATAGAGACTTCTATAGCTATTGGACTAGCATAAAAAATCTTTAAACCACTTTCAACTAAATAATAAAGAATACTTTCATTCACTAAAATTCCTGAGGCTCCAACTGTCATAAATTTTATTATTCTATACTCATTTAGTTTAAGTATTAATTTTAAGTAATGTAACATTTCATTAAAACTAAGCTTGCTCTCACCTTTTTTACGCTTGTTAAATGTATACGGAATCTCTACAATTTTAATGTTATTACCTTTTATGTAATGTAATAATTCTAAAAGTACTTTATAACTACGCGTACTAGGTTTAAAATCTTTAATAGATAATCTTTTGAAAGCAAAAAAACCTGAAAGAGGATCTTTAACCTTTTTTGTTTCAGGTAAAAGCAAGTGTGCTATGAAAGTTGCACCTTTACTTATTATTTTCCTATAAATACTCCATCCCTCAATATTACTCCCCTTTACATATCGTGAAGCTATAGCAAGATCAGCCCCATTCTCAAGTGCATTATAAAGATCAGCTAATTTTTCGGGCGGATGCTGTAAATCAGCATCCATTATAACCATATAATCACCTGAGGCAACTTTTATACCATCAGCTATAGCTGATCCAAGACCCAATTTTCCAGATCTTTTTAAAACTTTTATATTACCATATTTCCCATTTAATTTCATGGCTTCTTCTGCTGTATTATCAGGACTATTATCATCAACAATGATTATTTCAATATTAAGTTTTAATGATTCTAATCTTTCAATAAGTTCTGCAATATTTTCCCTTTCATTGTAGGTCGGCACTATAACGCTGATACGCTGCAAATTAACCACAATTATATCATATCAGTACCCTTTTAAAATATAACTCTGACATCTCTAAAAATAGACCAAGATTACAAATTCTTAATCAAAATTTCTAAATGCAAAAATTATTAAATCTTTTATTGAAATTATTACAATTCTAAATGCTTATTTACTATTATAAAATCTGAATAAATAAGTTAGCTTTAAGATATTATAGGTTAACTTTATATACTCTGAGTTTAAATTTTATAAGTGGTGGTATTATGCCTGAAAAATCTTTAAAAGAAAGCAAAACTTATGAAAATCTCAAAACAGGTTTTCAAGGAGAATCTATGGCAAATAGAAGATACCTTTATTATGCACGATTAGCCGAAAAATTGGGTTTAAGCGATATTGCAGAAATTTTTAATAAAACTGCTAATGCGGAGACTGGCCATGCATTTGGGCACATGAACTTTCTTAAAGCTGACCCGGTAGTAGGTATAGAACTCAATTCTATTGAAGATGCCTTAAGAGCTGCAATACAAGGTGAAACTTATGAGTGGACTCAAATGTATCCTGGTTTTGCAAAAATTGCTAGGGATGAAGGATTTAATGAGATTGCTGAATGGTTTGAAACTTTAGCCAAGGTTGAGCGGCATCATGCTAGACGATTTGATGAGGCGCTTGAGAAACTTTTAAAATCAAAGGGTGTAAAGACTGAGATAGAGGATGAAGTATTAGTCCATTAATGGTGTAATTTATGAGTGTTTTTACTGTTAATGAATTTCTTTTGCCAGATCAGTATGAAAATGTTAGAATGGAAAAAATCAAAGAGATTGCTAAAATAAAGAGTTTAAGGCGTGTTGATTATGGAGACCGTCTTAGTTTTCTTTTTGAGAATCGAGACACTGTAAAACATCAAATACAAGAAACTATTTATCTTGATGGTCTTACAAATACTGAAGATATAGAGGATGTAATTAGAACTTATGAACCAATGGTACCACGTGGTGATGAAATTAGTTTGACAGTTTTTATAAATATTTATAATGATAATGAATTAAGAGAACTATTACCGAAGTATAGAGGGATAGAGAATTCTATACGTATAAAAATAGATGATAAAGAGATAAATGGATCAGTAATTTATCCAGAAAAAAGTAAATATACTACTCGAAGTATTCATTATTTAAAATTTAAACTTGATAATGATGATAAAAATCGTATTGTAAGGAATTACAAAATGTACATTGTGATTAATCATCCGCAACTACAGGTTGAAATACAGATTCCTCAAAAAGTAATTGATTCCATTATTAAAGATCTCCATTAATTTTTTATTTTTCTTATACTTCTTTTATAAGGATAAGATTTTATAGATGTTTTTATAAAGTTTTTGTGAGTGATAAGCATGCCAATATCAGATCCTGAAAAATTAATGTTAGCGCAGATGTATAGGTTAAATTATAAAATTTGTAGGCGGTGTGGTGCTCATAATCCAATGAGTGCTGAACGGTGTAGGAAGTGTAAAAGTACTTCTTTAAGGGTGAAGCATAAGGAGATAAAGAAAGTTTAGATTTCTCTTTTAGGATGTATTTTACTAAACATAAGGTTATAAGTATTTATATAATAGTTATAAATTTGTGTAATATGTCAAAATTTTATAACATTATTGAATTTATAAGTGTTTTAAAGAATATTCCGCGAATTGGGTGGGTGCAGCGAGGTGTTCCAATTGCATTATGTGAGTCTGTAGCAGAGCATATTTTTGAAGTTTCTAGTATTTCTCTTATGTTTTCACAAAGGCTCATAAATTCTGGGGTGCAAATTGATGTATCAAAGGTACTTTCTATGAGTATAGTTCATGATTGGGCTGAAGCTGCAACTGGTGATATACCTAAATCATTAGGTAAATATTTTCCAAGCAACATAAAAGAAAATATAGAAATGATGATACTTTCAGATATGTTAAAAGATGAGGCGGATGCTCTTAAGAGATTTTTCGCAGAGTATTTAGAGAAAAGTAGCATTGAAGCTAGAGTAGTAAAATTAGCTGATTATCTTTCTACAATTTTGCAAGGATATAGATACATGCTGGCAGGTTATAATGTTAGTGATATAGTTAATAATAGCATTTCTGAAGCATTAAAAATTGTTGAAAAAGGAGAGCTAAGTGTGCTGAAACCTTTAATAGAAGAATTAGTAAATAAATTTACTCCAATATGAAACATTCTATTTGTCTTCATGAAATGATTATTAAACAGCGTGTTAAGATACAGAAAAATATAGATGAGTGTATAGTTTATTTTGAGTATGGTAGTGAGTACTATGTATCCTTCAAGAGTTATTATAGGTGTTCCTGAAGCTCGTCTTAAATCTGCATATGGGCGAGATTCATGGTTTATTTCTGAAGTAGAAAAGATTACTGGCACTAAAATTACAATAGATCATAATGCTGGTAAAATTATCATTGATATTAATAAAGATGCTAAACAAAATGACATAATAAGAGCTAGAGAGATGATACAAGCATATGCATATGGATTTGACCCAAATGATGTTTTAAGATTACGTGACCCAGACGTTTTCATGGAGGTTATAAATCTTAAGGATTACTTACCATCAAATGATATAAGTAGAGTAAAAGGGAGAATTATTGGTGTGAATGGTAAGACTAAATCTGCGATAATTGAATTTACTGGTGCAGTAATTAGTATTAGTGATAATGAGATAGCTATAATAGGTAATTTTGACCAATTACAAGCTGCTAAGCGAGCTATAGAAATGTTAATAGATGGATCACCACATACTGTAGTTTATAGGTTTTTAGAACATTTCAGATCATCTCAGAAAATAAAAGTATTAAAAAATCTTGGGGGTAGAAAAAATGATTGACGAAAAATATGAATCAATTTCACCAGCCGATTTTTTCTATAGAAATAAGGAGATTGCAGGTTTTGATAATTCAGCTCGCGCAACATATACTATCCTTAGAGAACTACTTGAGAATTCTTTGGATTCATGTGAAAATAATGGTGTGTTACCTGATATTGAGATACGCATGGTGCGAATTGATGATAATGATGGCAAGTTTATTAATAAATCAACAGAAAATGGAGAATTACTCAAAATTCGTGTTATAGATAATGGTGGCGGTGTTCCTCAGGAACATATTCCATTAGCATTTGGTCAGGTTTTTTATGGCTCTAAATATAGATTAAGACAAGCTCGAGGATTGTTTGGATTAGGTGGAAAAATGGCAATATTGTATGGTCAAATAACGGCTAATTCTACAGTTGAAGTAGCCTCAGCACAAATTGGTTCAAAAATAATATACTATTATGAACTAATGATAGATATAACAAAAAATAAACCAATTCAACTTAAGAAAAAGATTGTTGAGAATCTTGATGGATGGCATGGAACAATGATTAGTTTTTCATTTGTTGGTGACTACTATAAGGCTAAAAATCGCATGATAGAATACCTTTGGCAAACATCAATGATTTTACCCTATGCATCAATTAAATTCATTGATCCTGATGGCGTTTTATATACTTTTGAAAGGAAAACTGAGATTATGCCTCAGAGGCCTCGTGAAGTATTACCACATCCACACGGTGTGGATGTAGAATTATTAAAACGATTAATTACAAGATCTAAACGATTAAAACGATCTAAAGGTATGACACTCAAAGAATTTCTAATAGAAAACTTTCAAAGAGTTGGCTCTAAAAAAGCAGATGCGTTTTTAAATTATGCAGGTTTTCAACCAGAATTACGTGTCGAGAAACTAACACAAGATATGATAGTAAAGCTTTCAGTAGCAATGAAAAACTTTAGTGGATTTTTACCTCCAGATGCTTCTGGTCTCTCACCGATAGGTGAAGAACTTTTAAAAATTGGTATTAAAGAATCGTTAAATGCAGAATTTGTCCACTCAGTTCAAAGACCTCCATCTTCTTATGAAGGGCATCCCTTTATCGTTGAAACCGCAATAGCTTATGGTGGTTCAATTCAACCTGCTGGTGAGGGCGAGATTAATCTTTACAGATTTGCCAATAAAATACCCTTACTTTATGATGTATACAATGATGTGTCAATGAAAGTTATTAAACATATAGATTGGAATAATTATAAACTCAAAATTTATAACGAACCAGTAGCATTCTTTGTTCACATATGTTCTACTAAAATTCCTTATAAAACAGTAGGCAAAGAATACATAGCTGATCAACCCGAAGTTGCACGAGAGATAGAACTTGGACTAAGAGAAAATGCCAGACACTTATCAGCCTATTTAAATAAAAAGCGCATCGAGGAAATAAATCGTAATAGATTGAATACGCTAGGTAAATACTTAAAACTTATTGCAAAATACTCTTCAGAACTTTCAGGATTACCAGAACCAACTAATCTTCCTGCAGAAATTCCAACGGAAGAGGTGATTAGATAATGAGCATGACAGAAGGCAGAACACATATTTCAGAAAAATTAAAGAATCTTGGATTACAAATATATAAACAAATAGAAGCTGGAGAATATCCCAGAATAAAATTACCTATTAGAAGTGTATCTAATATTATATATGATCCTGAAAAAGGAGTTGTAAAACTAGGAGAAAAAACTGCTATAAGAAGTAGTGCAAACATAAGACAATCTAAAGCATTTGCAAGATTAATGTGGGTTGCAGCCTTTGCTAAAACAAATCTAGTGGATAAAGGTAAATCATGCAGTCTTAGAGATTTATATTATCACTCATTTAATGAAGAAGCAATAAAATTTGAAGAACAAGATGAATCAGATAATGTGGTTGTTGAGTTAGAGAGCATACTCGGTGTTCCACGCGAGACTTTTAATATTTTACCTGAGGAAAAGAGTTCAATATTCGGTGATTTAACAATAGAGTATACAACACCTGAAAGTCATGCAGGACTCAGAGTTAATCTGACCTCGGATCCTGATGGAAAGAATATAGGACTTTCTATTGCTACAGCTAAATTCATTGAAACTAGTGCTAAAATGGTTATAGCGGTTGAAAAAGGCGCAATGTTTAGAAGATTCATAGAAGAAGGATTATATAATAAACTAAACGCAATACTTATCGATACTGGAGGACAAGCTCCCAGATTTACTAGAATTGTTATAAGAAGGTTACATGAGGAATTAGGACTACCAGTTTACATACTCACTGACGCTGATCCATGGGGCATGCATATAGCACGAGTGATAACATCAGGCTCAGCACAAGCAGCACATATACCATTCCTAGCAACACCAAATGCTAAATGGGTTGGTATTTGGGCAACAGACATTAAAAAGTATGAGTTACCAGCCCTTAAATTAAATGCAATAGACTTACAACGTCTAGCAACGTTAGAGAAAGACCCAAGATATAATGAAGGAATATGGGCGGAACAGCTCAGAGCATTTAAAAAAATAGGATTAAAAGCTGAACTTGAAGCATTTAGTAAATATGGATTAACGGCAATTATTGATCGGTATATTCTAAAGAAGATAAAAAGCATGGAGAAAGATATTAATTGATCCTTTCTGCATCCCAAGAGATAAAACAATTTTTACAAAAATAACATGTAAACAGAATGAAAAACATATATCATAGTTAATGTTTATTAAATCCTATATATTCAAATTCTTCATTATATAATGAACAGCTAAATTTATTTATGTATTAAAAATATTTTAAATGCAATGACACTAAAAACTAATCCATTTTGCTTAGATGAACCATTACTTTGGAATTATGAAAATACTAAATTCATAAGTAGAAAGATTGGCATGATAATACACCATTCTAATAAAAACTTTATATTAGATATTTCTGAAATTGCTAGACTAGCAGGATTACCAATAACAACAACACACGAACATTTTAAGAAACTTATTCGTATAAAACTCATAATACCGCGTTCATATATCAATTATAGAAAATTGGATTTAGTGCATGTGCATGTATTTTATAAAGATCCTAAAATAAATATGATAGACAAAAAGATTGGTATAACTGATTTTTGGACATATTATGCAAAATTTTATAGTTGTAGTGAATCTGGCATTTATGTTAGATACTTAATACCATTAAAATATGTTAGTCAATTATTAATGTTCATTGATAAGATAAAAACTGCCGGTTATATTAATGATTATGAAATTAAAGTAAGTGAGTATTATTTAGAGAATCCAATAACTTTTGATTGGTATGATTTTAGTAGTCGTAAATGGATTTTTAAATGGGATTTATGGTCAGATGAAATTGATAAAGCATCAAGCGAATTTGAATTTGCTGATTCTAAAACAGTTTATGAGCTTGATGAAATTGATCTAAAGATTTTGGAAAATCTTGAGAAAAATCCTTTAAATGATTTAAGTGACATAGCTAGATTAATTGGTGTAACACCTCAAATAGTACATTATCATTATCACAAACATTTAATTACTAACAAAATTCTTCTGGGATTTTACATGGATCTATATCCATTTCCATATAAAGCGTATGGTCAGAGAGTTTCAAGCTTTTACTTAGTTAATATTATGTTTGAAAATAATGGATCATTAGCACGATATATGAATTCTATTAGAGGAAAAACATTAGTTAAATCAGTATGGAAAAATCTTGGAGAAGATAGTCTATTAATTGCAGCATATCTGCCATCAGGTGAAGCTACAAAATTATTAGATTTTATACTTAACATGAAACAAAAAGGACTTGCAAAACATTATAAGCTGGTATTATTAGATCTAGAGACAGTAAAACGCAATATAATTCCCTACAACCTTTATAATATTAGCACAAAAGAATGGAAATATAATATTAAAAGCTATTTAACTGAAATCGAGAACCTATCAGATGATCACTCTATCAATGAATAAGTACAGAAATGAAAGGAAACATCTTTCTCTAAGCTAAATATGTATCTGTTTAAAGAATTTTCAGTTAAAATGATTAACATTTATTTAATTATTAATATACTACATGGTGTTCCATTTACTACTTTATTTACGAGTCCTGATCCTATACCTTTTATACCATGCGGCTTATCAGAGCCTATTACTATTAAATCATAATCTCCATTTTCAGCCTCAGTAAGTATCGCGTTTGCTGTAGAACCTACAATGATTTTTGTTTCTAGATTAACATTTATACCGCTTTCTGTAACTATTTTTTTACCCCATGTAAGTATTTCATATGCCCGTTTTAAGTCCATAATTTCTGAGTTTTTGGACATGGTGATTGATGGTGTTACAGCTGAAAGTGTATCATAACGTGGTGTTATTGAACGTAATATTGCAGGTTCAACAACGTGAACAAGTGTTAAAAGTACATTTTCGGTAGTCTTTATTATATCTAGAACAGCTCTAATTGCTTTTTCTGAATATTCTGAACCATATATAGGAACTAATATCCTTTTAAACATATCACTTTAATGTTATTAATTCATCTTAATAAGTATTTTTAATTTTGTCTAATTATTTTTGTTCTTATGATGCATCTTATCGGTAATTTTTATGAATTCACTAAATATTGTTTCATGAAAACGTATTACATCATTTACTTTAAAAAACATTGTTGCTGCTACGGCTCTACCTACAGCTGAAATGAGATATGTATATATTAATCCATTACGTAATCCAAATTTTTCTATCATTGAATTACCTAAATAACCACCCAGTAGGGATCCAAATAAAGCGCTGGTTCCGTTTACTGTATTGTACAATGCTATGTATGAAGCTCTTTCTGCTGGATCTGATACATCAATTACATATACAAAGAAGGCAACATTGCCCATTGCTATAAGTATTCCAGTAAAGAAGTTTGATCCATAAAGTAAATACATATTAGGCGTAAACGCATATACTAAAGGTACTGAAACTAGTCCAAAACGATTTATTAAAATTAATGGTTTTCTTCCAACTCTATCGGTTAATTTTCCTACGTAATTTTGTGAGATTAATGTAGAAAAGCTACCTATAACCGAGAGTATGGCTATTTCAAGTATTGTTGCATTGAGTAATTCGATAGTAGTAATATTAAAGAGCGGCCATGATATAGCCATCATGAAATTTGATACAAAAGATGCTATTATAAAGGTTTTAAAAGTTTTGTTTTTAAGAGGTGAGAATAAGTTATACTTAAAAATATCTGAGATTTTTACATACCTATTTTTTGGTTTGTCTACATTTTTTATCTTTAATATAATTAATGATCCTATTATACCAGTAATAGTGGCTATGAGGAATGGTATAACAAATATATCAGAAGTTAATGATAACTGCATTAAAAAACCTGAGATTAACGTCGCTAATAAAGAACTTGCAGCACCTATTGTATTAAGCATCCCTATAATAGCTCCACGTTGCATAGTTGGTGAAAGATCTGCAATCAATGCAGAAAAAGCTGGAGCTATCATAGACCCTAAAAACGATTGTATCCCTATGACTAATATGAATAATGTTGGAGATCTAATGCCTATCATAAAAGCCCAAAGTATTGATGATAAAATACCACCCACTACAATAAAGAGTACTCTCCTTCCAGTAATATCACTTAATCTACCCCAAAACATTTGGGCAGTATTCGGAAAAAAGTTTGTAACAGCTTGAAACCAACCTAAGTCTGATGCAGAACCACCAATCTTAATGAGATATACGCTTAAAAATGGGGATGTTGTGCCATTTACAAATTGATTAAATAACTGGTTACTATACAGAACTTGAAGTGCTTTTTTTGTATCGTCTTTTTTAATGGATTCTTCCTTAGTTGGTTTAATGTTAGCTTCTTCTGAATTATCTTTTAATACTATGCTAGTGTCCTTCATAGTAGTATAACTTTTTAAATTAATCTAGTATATATATTTTTAGTTATTACAAAAATATGCGCATAAGATTTTATGTGTTTATTTCTTGTAATTTGAGTATTTTTTGTGTTTCTTCAACTGGATTTAATGCTGTTGTTATTGATCTACCAATAATTTCAAAATTGGCACCAACTTTTAATGCAGATCCAAATGGTGCCCCTTGCGCACCCACACCAGGTGATATTATTAGAGCGTTAGGAATTTCCTTTCTGAGATGTTTTATTATATCTGGATATGTTGCTGGAGCTACAAAGTTAGTAATACCAGCAATCTGTGATATTTTTATGAGAATATTAACATTCGAATTAATTAAATATGAGTCTTTATGAGTCATTCCTATTAAAGAGAATACTGAAAGATGTTTAGCTAATGCTTTTAATGATTCTGAGCCCGCGAATGCATGAGCTATTATTGCATCAAATCCAATATTTTTTATTGTTTTTGCTATATTTTCATTGGTTTCTGGTATATCAGATGCTTTTAAATCAGCAATAAAAATAGCATCATTTTTATAGTTTATTATTATGTTTTTCATATTATCAGCTCCAATACTAATTAATAATGGAAGACCAATCTTAACACCAGCAACATACTTTATTATGCTGGATAATATATTAAGCGATTCTACTTTGTCTAGCGCTAAAATTATTCTACTTTTTTTAAGATTAGACAGTTCACTAATTCTTTCTTTAATATTATTTATAGCCATTATATGCACCTCTTATACTTAAATTTTAAATATTATTAGTTTGTAATTAAGGTTGGGCTTTGTGGATATAACACTTGAGGTAAATTTAGCGGGTCTTAGATTAAAAAACCCAATCATGCTTGCTTCTGGGATTATGGGATCATCAGGATCATTACTAAAGCGGATTGCAAAATCTGGTATTGGAGCTGTAGTCACTAAAACTCTTACTGCTGAACCTAGAAAAGGTTATGATCCACCCATAATTTATTCCACAAGATGCTATACTTTAAATGCTGTTGGTTTGGCAAACCCCGGTATTAAAAATTTTAAAAATGATATACAAGAGGCTAAAGAGTGTAATATTCCAGTTATAGTAAGTTTGGCTGGTAACTCTCCTGAAGAATTTTCATGGATGGCAGGTTTGGCACAAGATTATGGTGCGGATGGTGTTGAGCTTAATTTATCATGTCCTCATGTTAAAGGACTTGGTACAGAATTAGGTGATGATCCTGTAATGGTTGAAAATGTAGTACGTTCTGTTAAAAAGAGTGTAAAAATACCAGTTTTTTCTAAGCTTACACCTAATACATCTGATATATTAATACAAGGTTTCTCATCAGTAAGGGGTGGTGCTGATGGATTAGTAGCTGTAAATGCTCTAAGAGGAATGGTTATAGATGTTGAATTAAAGGCTCCAGTTCTTAGTAATATTTATGGTGGTGTGTCTGGAAGGGCGCTTCATCCAATTGCTGTCTATTCTGTATATAGGTTAAGTAGTAATATTAATGTTCCAATAATAGGTGTTGGTGGTATAGAGACGTGGAGGGATATTATTGAATTCATACTAGCTGGGGCTACTGCAGTTCAAATTGGTACTGTTTTAATTTCTAATGATCCAGAGATAATAGTTCCTAAATTAATTAAAGGTATTACTAACTACATGAAAAGACATAATTTTACTAATATAGAATCAATGCGTGGAATAATTCATAAAAAGAAGTATTTCGAGAATTAATTTTCAACAGCCTTTATTTTGCTCTCTAATGTTATGTTTTTATCTCTTCTATCATCTATTCTTATTTCTGTTACTATCCTTTTTATTCCTAATTTATATAATTCTTCATGAATCTCACTAATTATCGAAGCTAATTCAGTGAAATCATTTACTTCAACACTTGTTGAAAATGGTCCTATAATGAATTTGACATGCCTCTTTTTTAATACATTGATGGCAAGTTTTATGTATTGTGAGACGGAAGTTGAGCATGTGCCTATAGGTGAAATATGTATATCCGCTAATAGCATGTTACATCGATATAATATAATCTTTCTAAGTAATAACTTTAAAGTTCTAATACATGTTTTCCTTTGACTGAAAAGATATTATCACTGTCATAGGCTAGTGAGCCTCGTATAAATACTTTTGTTGGCCAACCTGTTAAGGACCAATTTTCGAATGGTGTATATTTTGCTTTACTTAAAAATTCTGATGCTTTTACTGGTTTCCAAGTTTTAAAATTTATTATGGTGAGGTCAGCATAGAAGCCTTTGGATATGAGACCCTTATTTATTCCCAAATATTTAGCTGGATTAGTACTCATGGTTTCTATGATGCGATTTAATGAAATTGTTCCTTTTATCCATTGGGTTATCATGAGTGGTAAAGCTATTTCAAGACCTGGAAATCCAGGTGGAGGATTTTCTGATAATTTCTCATTAAGTGCATGCGGTGCATGATCAGTGGCAATAAAATTTATTAATCCGCTAATTAGAGCATTATATAATGCTATTTTATCATCCTGTGATGCAATTGGCGGTCTTACATATTTCATACCATTAGGTAAATGAATAACATCATCTGTTGAAAGAAGCAAATGATGTGGTGTAATTTCTATAAAAATATTATTACTTGTATTTCTTATTATAGTTAATGATTCTTTACGTGAAATATGCACAAACCTTAGGTTGATACTCTTAGGTTTTTTGGATAATACGTATTTTACAGCAAGTGGTTCATCTCCAATGTTAAACTCAGCATGTACTGCAACTTTTATGTTCAATTTTGATGCTATATTGAATATCTCATCTATTCTTTTTAAATCATTTGGATATAATTTGATTGCTATAATTTTCTTAGCCACTTTCTCTAATTCAGATAAATTATCCGGAATACCAAAATGAATTCCGTAATCAACATACGATTTTGACTTAAGATCTTCTAATCTTTGTTCTAATCGTAAAATAGTATTAAGAGGAGGTGAAGTATTGGGCATCTCTATTATTGTTGTGTATCCTCCTTTTATAGCAGCTTTTGTTCCACTTTCTATGTCTTCCTTATATTTTTGCTCCCAATCTCTTAAATGAACATGTAAATCAATCATTGCTGGGAGAAGAATTTCATCATCTTTTAAGATTAATGTTCTTAATCCGTGTCTTTCACTCTTTTTTATATCTACGATCTTATCATTCTTAATTAAAATTGTTACATTATCTATTGATCCATTTACAAATGCTTTTCCTACTATCTGATATTCATCATTTTTTATATCAACCATTGTATACCACCTAATTGGTCTTTATTAAAGACCGGCCCATCTGCACATACTCTATATCCTTTAGGTTCTAAAAGGCATGATCCACAAAATCCAAGAGCGCATTTTATTATTCGTGACATTGAAGCTTCAAAAATAATATCATATTTTAATGCTATATCGTATAATGATTTTATCATGGGTTCAGGACCACATGATAATATTATATCAAATTTTCTTTTATTTAATATATTATCAGCAAGTTCTGTTACAAATCCTTTGAATCCGTATGATCCGTCATCCGTGCTTACATAAACTTCCGCATTATTTATTCGTGCTTCGTCAATAAGGAATAACTCATCTTTGGTGCGAGCTCCTATAAGATACGTAATATTTTTTGCTATTGGTTTAAGTTTTCGTAGTGCAAAAAGTATTGGTGGAACTCCAGAGCCTCCAGCAACTAACATATATGATAGATTAGGTCTAAGTGTAAATGCATTACCATAAGGTCCTCTTATTCCTACTTTTGCTCCATGTTCAAGTTTTACAAGTTTTTTAGTTAAAGGACCTACTGCTTCAATAATTAATGACAATTTTGTTCCTTCATGATCGTAAATACTAAATGGTGCTTCTTTTATGCTTGGTAACCAAACCATCACGTAATTGCCCGGTAATGAAGGCTTTATTATGCGTTCCAGTTTGAAAGTGAGTTTAGAAATTGTAGATGTTAACTGTTGATTTTCTATGAGTTTTGCAGTAACGTATGTCAAGATTTTCACCTAATGAGTTGTTTTATGACTTCGCTTTCATTCATTAATCTTCCACAATATTCACATTGAATGATTAGCGGTTTCATAGATATAACTATGAAATTTGGTATTACAGGTTCACGTTCTTTTCTTGTAATACAATTTGGATTTTGACATTGCAAGATGCCTATTATACGATCTGGTAGTTTTACTCGTTTTTTATCTACCACTTCATAATTTCTTATTATGTTTATTGTTGCTGTGGGAGCAATTAAAGCTAATTTATTAACTTGTTTAGCTTCAAGTTCTAGTCCTTCAACTTTTACAATATCCTTTTTTCCGAATTTTTTACTCGGCACATTCATTACTAACGAAATAATAAAACCTTCCTTACCTGTTAGGTTTAATAATCTGAGCACATCTAATGCTCTTCCAGCAGGAACATGATCTATTACAGTACCATCTCTTATCTTACTTACCTTCATCTCACTTATTTCAGACATTATCTCTCAGCCCCTAATATTAACATAAGTAATGCCATTCTTAAGGGTACAGCATATGATGCTTCTTTAAAATATGCTGCATACTTTGTTGTATCAACATCATATGAAATTTCATCAACTCTAGGTAACGGATGCATTACTATGAGAGATTCTTTTGCTTTACTTAATAGTTGTAAATTGATTTGATAAGTACCTTTTACACGTTCATATTCTATTGGGTCGGGGAAGCGTTCTTTTTGTATTCTGGTTACATATAATACATCAAGATTACTTATCACATCATTAATATTTTCAGCATAATGTAATTCTGTGTTAAATCTCTTTAAAGTCAATAGAACATCATCTCTTGGCATCAATTCTTTAGGGGCAATAAGCCATATCTCTTTTACACCAAAAATACTAAGTCCATACATAAAAGATGTAGCTGCTCTACCATACCTTAAATCACCTAATACACCTATTGATAAACCATTTATACGATTTTTAAGTTTCTTTATAGTATAAATATCAATCATAGCTTGAGTAGGATGATGTTGAGTTCCATCACCTCCATTTATTATTGGATGTTCGCATATTTCGGCAGCTAATTTTGCAGCACCTTCTAATGGACTTCGCATAACTATTAAATCCGCATAATTATCAAGCATTCTCATAGTATCTGCGAAGCTCTCTCCTTTTGCAAGAGATGATATGGATGGTTCAAGAGTAATTACTGAAGCTCCAAGCTTATGAGCAGCTGTTTCAAAGCTTAATCTAGTTCGTGTGCTAGGTTCAAAAAATGCTGTAGCAATTATTTTTCCGTCTAACGGTTTTCCAATACTCATATTTCTTTCAATTATTTTATCAGTAAGAGAGAAAAGATATTCAAGTTCATCTTTTTCAAAATCAAGTATAGAAATCACATCTCTATTTAACCAATTTTTCATCATTATTACCTCACAAGACCATTTTGTATGCCATAATTTAGTATATCATTTAATGTAAGTATACTTTCAAGTTTTACACCAATATTCATTAAAGTTTCCTTTGCACCTTCGTTCCTATCTACTATTACTAATGCATAAGAAACCGTTCCTCCATGAGTTTTTACTAAACTTATACCATTAAAAAGACTTTTACCTGTTGTAGCCACATCATCAATTATAAGACATTTCATATTAGTTACATTTCCCTCTATAAGATGTTCTGTTCCATGTTCTTTTTTACTTTCACGAACGTAAGATAAGGGTTTTTCTTCTTTATAAGCTAGTAAAGTTGCCCATGGTAATCCTCCGGTAGCTATACCAACTACTACATCATAATCAAGATTTTTAACCTTATGAACCATTGATTCTATTATAAGTGTTCTTAATTTAACATAGGAAAGAGCATTGCGCATATCTATGTAAACATTACTTTCTCTGCCTGAGGAAAGTTTAAACTTGCCAAATTTTATAGAATTTGTAGTATACATTAAATTTATGAGAATTTGTTTATCTTCATTAACGGACACGAAGCCCACACATAAATAGTCGTAAGAATAATTAAACTTTACGCGTTCAGCTTATGTATCTTAAGTATGTAATTTTAATAAGAATTTGCTCAAAATAATAGAATTAATACAATAGCTTACTGGAATAAAAATATTAAAAAGTTTTATATAGTATTAAAATATAAAATTTTATTATTTAAAAGTTTTATGTTATCTTATTGAGCTTCCTCTACATCAGAATATCGAACGTTGTAAATTTTTCGAACAATAACTTTTTGTATAAGGTTCTATATTTTAATAAATGTTAAAGGAGTGGTAGTAGTATGTCTAAACATGAAAATCAGTCAACTATCAGAGCAGCAAGTCAGGATTGGATACTTGAATGGGTTTTAGAAACTACTAAAACTATCGGCCTATTAGATGAACGCTCAATGAAAATTATTGAATACATCTCAAAATTAAGCACAACTAATGTTTCTGAGATAGCCAAAAATACTGATGTTCCAGTTGCAACTGCTCATAATATTATTAACAAATTAATAGGTGCAAATCTTATAAAAATCTCGGCATATGTTAATCCTTATCCATTAGGTTTAAAACCATTCTCAGTCGTACTAACTGAGAATAAGATTGGAGGTTCTCAAAAAGTTCTTGAGGCTCTTGGAGATTATTGTGTATATACAGGTAAAGGTTGGGGTGGAGAACCAGGTGTCTATGTTCAGGTTATGGTTCCAATAGGTCATGAAAACTTTTTAAGCGATTTACTTAATGAAGCTACTAAACAAGGACTTATAAGTAGCTATGAACTGTTCCCCACTACACCAGAACTAATAGTACCAATATCGTTTGAAAATTATGATAAACTTAGTAAAACATGGCATATTAATTGGGATGAATTACCTAATAAATTCGATATGGCTTCAGGAGAACTTGATGATATTTTACGTGGGGGTGGATTTGTCAGGATATGGCTTGACGAAGTTGATACTGCCATGCTCAAGAAGCTTGAAGTTGACGCATTCATGAGTTTAGGCGATATACATAGAGAAATGAAAGAATTAAGTTTTCAAGGCATTTACTATCATTATGTGCATCATATTGAGAAAAAGAAAATAATAACCAATCTGCGTGTTCATTTAGAATTATATCCAAGCATTGTTAGGGATAAGATTGTCACGGTTCATACCATTCTTATTGCACAACCTAAAGATACTACAGCATTAGCAAAACTTGTGAACATATTAAAATTAACAACACCATTTACAAAAAGTATAACCAGAGTCCTCAATGCAAACACCATGATAGCTCAATTTTATTTCCCAGTAATTGAACTCTTTTCTTTTGCAAGAGCGCTTGATAAGTTAAGAGATTCTGGTTCTCTAATAACATATAAATTACTAGTATTAAATACGGATACTATAAAACGCAGAGGATTACCATACGATCTGTTCGATCAGAAATCTGAGGAATGGATATGGAATCAAGATGAAAAATTAATGAAAATAAGAGGCATCATTTGAAAACTCTAATTAAAATTCTATTAAACTAAATAAAAAATATTTAGACGAAAAATATTTTTTATCTTGATCACCATGTCTGTAATCATTTCATCAAATAATATGAAAGGACATATTGTACGATTAGAAAATGATAAAGATCTCCTCGATCAAATCAAAGAAGTTGCACGTAAACTAAACATTAAAGCAGGTTTTTTCTTTGGAATCGGATCATTTAAAGAACTTCATATAGCTTATTATAATCAAAAAAAGAAAACATATGAAGAAAATACCTTCACTGAAGAACTAGAAATGACAAGCCTTATAGGTAATATAAGCATGAGCGATAATGACATATTTGTACATTGTCATATAACTGCCGGTGATAGAAATAGTATTGTTGTAGGTGGACACGTATTACCAGGAAGTAAAATATTTGCAGGAGAACTTTTTCTAATTGAACTTAGCGGAGAAGAACTAATAAGAACACCAGATGAAATAACTGGCCTTAAACTATTTTCAATAAGAAATAATCAACCTACATAAATAAAATCATTCAAGGGATTCCAATTTTAGTCGGATTGATATAAAACAATTGAAACACTAACAAATATGCTAAATTTCATCTATAAGTGGTGAATGATGCCAAACATCATCAGCAAGTGTAATTGAATCTTGAGTAATTTCTATAAGTTTGTAATTAATTAAAAGGTTCATAGCATCTTTCATTGTCTTTTCATCAATTTTTTGTTCCTTTAAGTAGTTAATTAGTTTTGATTTTTCAATAATATATCCACCTTTTTCTCCTAAAGAACGTATGAATTTAAGTATTACTATGGCGGCTTTTCCATGAGCACTTGTTTGTGCTTCTCGACTCACTCTTTGAAGTCTATGGTATACCCATTCTTCTTTCAGATTTTCAACTCTTCTTAAGAGTGCTGCAGAAAGAGCATTTCTAATGTTTATGTTACTCAATAACATCATCTCACCTACTAGGATAGAACTTAAACCAGATGCAAATGACTGTCCAGTAAATTCTATCGTACCAGTTGATGAAAGTTGAAGTCCAAGTGCATTAAATATCTCTTCTCTTGTTCTCCTATTTTTTAAAAATGGAAATAATTTCACAGCATCACTGTATGGCATACCTTTTACTAAAAGTATAAACTGTGAAATTTTATTTCGTGTAGGAGCTATTGATACGAGAGCATCAATTAGTGATCCTAACTCATTTAATATTTCTGTTTCTGAACCAATAGCTTGCGTTTCAGATTTTTCATCGTTTGACATAAGTACTCATATCAAATGTAGACGAAAAAGTATAAAACATTTATGCCACCTTAATTTTAACATAGTAAGTAGAGGAAGTCACATGGTAAACCTTAAAACTGAATGTACACAAGTTAACTACCCTCAGTTAAGAAAGCATAGTATAAGGACACTTTTTAAGTTGAGGAGTGGAATGTTGGTTGGACATGTTAGATATGAACCTTGTTATGTGGATTATAATTTGAGGGGTAAGTTTAGTTTACATCGTTTAAGGACCAGAAAGAAATTAGCACGAAAGAGAGAAGAATTTAAGGTTTTAACGAGGATAGTTTTTGAAATCCAATTTCTCTCTTTAATTAACAGGAGTTCTGGGTGACTTTGATGACAAAAAATGTAGCTATGTTATATTTTGCAGTTTTAATGACAAGGGTCGGTTATGGTGTGCTCATTATCACGTTTCCAATATATATACACGCTTCTGGTAAAGCTATAGGTATAGCGCTTGCTTTATATCCTATTCTTGAAGCATCTACAGCAACTTTTATTGGAAGTTATTCAGATAAAAAAGGTAGAAAAATTGTCTTTTTGCTAGGATTGTTGACTTCTTCAGTGTTCATGATAATGATTGGATTAACTACTAATATTTATATTATTTCTCTTTTACATGCTTTAATGGGCATATCTGCTGCTGCAATAACAGTTTCAACATTAACTATGCTTACTGATTTAACAGTTACAGAAAATAGGGGTAGTGGTATGGGTGTTTTTGATTTCTTTAATATAATTGGTTATGCTATTGGAATATTGCTTTCCTCATGGTTAATCAATATCTTTTCTCATAAATTAAATTATGTATTCTTTACAAGTGGAGTTTTATTTTTAATTGTTACATTAGTATCTTATTTTCTTAGAGAACCTCCTCACGCATTTGCTGAACATTTTCATATAAATCCTTTCACAGCTCTTGACAGGAATACGAAATCAATGTTACCATTATGGTTTGCTTTAACGTTTTTGCTTGGTATAATTTTCTTTTCGCCTAAAGTTTTAGCTGCATCGGGAATAAAACCTAATGAATCAGGCTTATTGTTATTTAGTGGTGCTATAATTTTAGGTATTGGTTCCATGTTTTTTGGAATGCTTTCAGATAAAATTGGTAGAGAGAAAACTATTTTAATAGGTATAATAGGCATATTAGGATTTTTAGGTTCTCTTTCTTATTTATTAGAAGAGAGAATAATAATCAATGGTAATTTATTAATTAGTATTATGAAAATCATTAACAAACATCCATTAATAGCAATAATTTTAGGATGCTCAGCTTTCATGGTTACGGCCATAGTTCCATCAATCTTAGCCTATACTGGTGACAGGGCGCATATTAATCGCAGAGGATCAGCAATGGGCATTTATAGCACCATGCTTAGCATTGGTATAGCCTTAGGAAATTTAATATCAGGATTTGCATTTGATATAGGTGGTCCTATAGCAGTATTTAGAATTGCTATTTCAATCTTTATCTTAATGATAATACTTACAATAATACTAAATGCATCTAAAGAGAAAATGACTATAAGCATAAATAAATTAAAAAATTAATGAAAGATCATTCAATATTAAAAGATTTAGCATCATATTTAAACCTCACGAATTTTGGTCAGAGTATAATGAAAAATGCTTTAATAGTGTTGACGTTGAATATGTTTTTTAATAATATAACTTGTTTTTAATAAGCATGAATCATTATTTTTTCCTAACATGAAGGTTAATAAGTGACAATTTGTTAATTAAGTTGAAATCCCTAGCTCTTCTAAGAGTTCACATGCCCTGCATAAGTCACCTGTTGATGTTGGTTCGCCACAACGTTTGCAGAATTTGATTTGTGGTTCTTTTATAATTTCATTAATATTTGTTGCTTCTATTATAAAGTTTGGTTGGTATTCTTCTGTTTTAATTTGTTCTAGAAGGTTGTCTATTGATTTTACTAGATTGTACTTGAATCCTGGTTGTGTTTTTTCTAGATCATTAAGGAATTGGCGTATTTTGCCTCTTAATGAAAGTTCTACGTATGGACATTCTTGCTCAAAAGGAGGCATGTTTTTTAAAAATGCATAAAGTGTTATTTCTTCTTCTGGAACGTAACGTAATGGTTTGACTCTTGGTACAAAACCAGGTAAATCTCTAATTGGTTTAGGTCCGACTCTTAGTAAGCGTTGTAAATCATTTCTGCCCATATTCATTAAAATTGTTTGTGCTTCGTCATCTAAATTATGTCCTGTTGCAACTTTTGTTGCACCAAGTTGTTTTGCTGCTGAATTAAGTAGTCGTCTCCTCATGACCCCACAATATGAGCATGGGTTAAGGCCTGTTTTTCTCTTTGTTGCTTCTTGTACTATTTCGTTTAATGTATATCCATATTCTTTTTTAAAATAGAAAGTATAATGATCTACTTTTCTTCCTCCATCTTTTATTGCTAAGTTTATTACTTCTTTTACGATTTTTTCACGGTTTTCGCTATAACCTGGAATACCTTCAATTATTGTAACTGAAAATAAGTCGGCTGTAGGATAATCTTTTTCTATTTTGCTGAGTATGTATAATAGTACTGAGCTGTCTTTTCCTCCTGATGCAGCAACCATTATTCTGTCATTCCATGTAAAAAGATCATTTTTGTTTATGTTTTTCTTGACATTCTCTTCAATTGAATGTATAAAGTGACTTTCGCATAAAGTTTCAGCTGTATATGCTCTGTAGTAGAATGCAGGTTTGCCGCATTTGCACATTTTCATTCATATCACCCTAATGCTAAACATCATATTAGATATGAGTAAAACAATGGCTATCGCTCGCAAAATATTCATAGCAGTATCACTGAAGATACTTTTCTTATAATTAAGAATTTCATAGAATATTTTATCCCCATCTAGTCCTGGTATAGGTAATGAATTAAAAATTGCTACGCTTAACGATATGAGATTCCCCCATGAGACGAATAGTTGGATCCAGTATGGTAATATTGGATCTAAATTAAATTTTGATGGATAATAATCATAAGATCCTATACCTATCATTCCACGAGACTGATTATTAGGATTAGCGGCTAGTTTAAGTGTGATATTTTTTAATGTATCATCGATTTTAAGTGTTACTATTAATGTTTGATTTGGAATTGTGTGTTTTAAATAATTTATGAGATCTTGTGTATTTTTAATTGGTGTTCCATTGAGCGCTACTATAATTTGACCCGGTTGTAAGTTCATTTGACTAGCCGGTGTATTTGGTAGTACTTCAGAGATTACAATACCTTGTGGTTGCGTGGAATAGCCCCATGCCCACAATAAAGGAATATTAAGCAACAATATTAGAAAGATTACCCATGTAAGGAAATTAATGAAAGTTCCGGCGCTGAATGTAAGTAATCTATCTATTTTACTAGCTTTATTGGCTGATTCTTCATCTATTTCAACAAACCCAGCTGGAAAGAAAGCGAAAAGCGCAAAACCAACCCATTTAACTTTAATACCACGTGCAGAAGCTATTATCGCATGCGCCATTTCGTGAGTGACTAGTATTATTCCTACTATTAAAAGGAATATTACAAATTCATCTGCTGTAAAATTTATAGTAACGCCTGGGACTATTGGTACAACAGGTGAAGCCTGACCCGTGCGTGGATATAATAGACGTATAAGGTTTTGTCCAAGAAAATAGAAACCAAAGAATGCTAATCCTAAGGAATAAAATAGTGCTAGGTATCCAAATGTTGACCATATTAATACACGTTTAACGCCTATCTTAACTAATTTTTCACCTTTAGATAAACGCCAGATAAATATGAAAGGATATATTGTAATTCCTTTATCTTTTAACCGTTTTTTAATTAATGGTATTAAGGATACTGAGTAAGCTAACATCCATATTATTGTAAGATATATTATTGGTTGTAATGTCACCACCAGCTAAGCACCAAATTTTTAAAGTTTCTAATAATTTAAAGTTTAGCTAAAAAAATAATATTGCGCATAAATAATTAAAGATTACTCCAACAAAATTCTTTTCTTAAGTATGGGTTTTTTACTACTTAAATATCTTAAAGCTTGTTCTATGCTTTCATTTGGAGCTAGTGTATAATCTATATAGAGGCCTGTATGACCTGTTTTATCTCTCCTGAGTAAGATTCTCTCTCTTTCAAAGACAGTTTCAATATCAATATTCAAAAGTTTTGCTACAAAGTCTTCTTGACCTATGATGGGCATTTCTACATGACCTCTTGATGTTGGTTGTATTAATATAAGACGTTTATCAACACCAGGAACTCTTATATTAGCCTTTAATTCTTCATATCCAACTTCACCGCCAAATTTGTAAAAATCATGTTCAGTTTTATGTAATACATCGAGTGGTATTGTAATTGAAGTGTATTCATCAATGATTATTTGCAATTTAGGCACATGGAAAGGTGTGGCTTGTATTATTTTTCTTGCTATCGGTGAAAATCCATGTTTTTCCAACAAACTTATTACTATACCTTCACCAATAGTATATAATAAATATATATCTATATCACTATCAAAATCAACGTCACCTCTTGCTATACTTCCATGCGCATAAGCAAACAAGCCATTCGATCTAAATATATCAATGATCTTTAATGCTATTTCACGTTTCTTTTGTAAAATACTCCATCGTTCATCATTATAAATAACTTCAACAGTATCACCTTTTACTTTAGGTATGATCTTGCTTTTCTTCTTTAACGGTATCATTTTTAATACTACTAATTTTTTCATATATTTAGAATTTATGCTGAAAAATATGATAGAATTTTAATTATTTTTTAAATATTATACTTTTCGTAAATTATCAATGCTTTCTTTAAACTCTCCTATCCTATTTCCTTGTTGATCATATATGTAGACTTTAGTATCTTCTTCATTACGTGTTCGGACATGATCACCATGACATATTGGATATGTTTGACTTAAACCGCACATACAAATATAAATGGTTTCACCGTTTGGTGTCTTATCAGATTATTTAAACTGACATAGTGTTGTCATTCAGCTACAAACTTTTAATTATGGAACTTAATATTACTTGTAACATAATTTAAATCATAAGGTAAAAAGCACACAATTTCTTATTACAAATGACGACACTATGTAAACTGAAAAACAATCTAGTCATTATTATACAATGAAATATTCATGTTCAAATTTTAGATTTTTAGTTCACATAATTTTTAAATGAACAGGGTACATTTTTATGTTTGAACATTTGAACAATCTTTCTGAACATGTGAACATTTAAATATATGTGAAAACTAATTATATAATGTATCTCAATGCGTCCACTACCAGAGACAGTAAAAAATAAGGTGTTTGAATTATGGATGAGTGGTCATGATTATCGAGATATTAGTAGCCAGACTAATATAAGTTTAGGTAGTATTACTAATATAATAAATGAAACCCGTCGTTTGTCCCCAGATATTGATGAGCTTAGAAGCTTAAATCTAATGTTAAAAAGAAATAGTATCTCAGTTAATGATGCCATAGAAGGAACAAAGTTTGTTTCAATACTTAAAAATCTTGGTGTAGAAACCTCTGTTTTAGGAGATATTATAGGTCGTCTTGTTGTCTATGGAACTGATGCACCAAAAATACTTTCAGTAGCCAATGAATTACTTAAACTTGAAAAAGAGAATGGGATAACGTATGATAAAATTGTTGAGGAATATAAAAGGATTAGTGAAACTGTAAAAAGAATGCAGAATGAAGTTAGTGAACTAAAACAAGAGTATGTAAGAATGCAGAATGAAATAATTGATTTACAAGAACTTAGAGAACTGCGAGATAAGTTACGTGATTTAAAAATCCCAGTGGCAAAGATAAATCAAATTATAGTTCAAGGTAAAAGATTAGAGGAGCTTGGTTTTACTCCTGAAACAGCAGAATTTTTAAGCTCAGAGTTAATAAAACATGGTATTAATATAGAAATAGCCATTAAAACTCTAGTTAGTTTAATTTCTGAACATAAATCTATTATTGAAGATATAGAAATTAAAAGGAAAGAGTTAGAGAATACGCAAAATGAGTTAGAAAAAAATAAAAAATTATTAGAGGAGGTAAAATGGTCAAAGGAGTTTAATGAGAGAATATTGAATGATCTTGAGAGACTTATAAAAGAAAAGAGTAATGTAATTAATGAATTAGATGAAGAAATTAAAATAAAGAGAACACATCTTGAAGAGGAGTTGAAGAAACATAAACAAGAATTAGAAGAAAAACATACTAAATTAATTAGTGAATTGGAAGAGCGTATACGATCATTACAAATGAGTATTATAAATAGGCAGAGCGAGTTAACCAAATTAGATGAAAAAAGGCGTGAACTTGGTGAGGAAATAAAGGTGTTACAAGAGACTGTCGAACTTAAAACTAAGGAACTTGAGTCAAGGGTAAGGGAGATTGAGAAGAAAATAACATTGATAGAACCGTTATCAAAACTAGCTAGACTAATGAGCAGCCCATTAGAAACGAGTAATAGGTCAAATTTAGAAAGTTTGATACCTATCATGATTAACATAAGAGAATCATGGGAGAAACAACAAGTAAAAGATCCAAGGAAGATTGATGTGATAAATGAGTTCATTAAATCATTAGACAGATTTTTAGAGGTTATTGTTGAGGAGAGCGCCAGTGGATGATAGAATAAAAACTCTTATTAATAAAGTAAATGAACTATCGTTACGTGTAGACAATATAAATAAAAATTTTAATGATATTGGGACATTAAACGAAAAAATTGTGCTTTCACGTAGAAAGGCATTTGTAATAATAATTGATAAGATTAAAGAACGATTAATGAAAGAGGTAGAAGAAATTTATGCAAGAAATGGGAAACCATGGATTGATTTATGGAAAGTATCAACATATATATTCATACATGCGACTGATATATCATTAGGAGAAAGTGTAGCAGTTGAAGAGTTCTTATCTAAAATAGACAATCTGAAAGATTCAATACTTAAAGGTGAATATGATAAGTATTTAAATATCACGCCTGAACAATTAATTTATGATTATTTCCATAAATAAGATTATTCATTCTAGATATTCAATATTCCACTTGTTTCGTATCTCTTCTACATTTAAGAAACATTGGGGATCATCAGCGGTGATGCTCCCGTTTAAATAATAGGCCCTTATTCTATCTCCACCATTGCAAATATTTCTAAATGGGCATCTTGAACATTTAGGGCCTGTAAGTAATGGATCTATAAATTGTTTAAGAGATTCCTTGCTATTATTGAGTATATTTTTAAGACTTTCATATTTAACATTACCTAGTGTTATAAAATCTACAAATTGGCATGGATGGACGCTCCCATCAGGAAATATTGATATAATCTTTCTTCCACAACCACCTTGAGCTTTAACGACATTCAGCAATTCAATAAATTCTTCAGTATTTCTAGCTATTTTATGAGCTACATAAATTCCATCAAATGGTGACATTGTAGTTTCAATCTCAATTTTACCAGTATACTTTTTAGAGACTTCTATAAGATAATCCATAAAATTAAAGTATTGTTCAGGAGTAATGTACCAATTTTTTAGGGATTGCGCTCTACCCGCTGAAGAAAGATGATAAAAAGTGATTCTAGAAATTCCTAAATCTAATGCAAGATCAATATAAGACTTCACATCATTAACATTAAACCTAGTTACTGTTAATCGTAAGCCTACTGAAAGACCAGAATTAATTGCATTTTTAATACCATTAATTGTCATTTTATAGGCTCCTTTCACACCTCTAAAACTATCATGCCATTTTTCAATAGGGCTATCAAGACTTATACCTACATAAACAAATCCAAGATCATGAAGCTTAGATGCAATTTTTGATGTTATCAAAGTACCATTAGTGCTCAAAGCTAATTTTAAACCAATTGAAGAAGCATACTCAGATATAATAAAGAAATCCTCTCTAATGAGCGGTTCACCGCCGCTCATTATTACCAACGGTATATTTATTTTCTTCATTTCTTCCACAACATTTAATGCTTCCTCGGTCGTGAGATCATTTGATGATTCAGTAACAGCATTAATATAACAGTGTAAACATTTTAAATTACAGCGTTTTGTTATATTCCAAGAAATCACAGGCCTAAACACATCACTAAAAACACTAGGGTTACCTTTTCCATATTTTCCTTTTATTTTAAATGATGTGGTACCTTGCCCAGAAACCATCACAGTAATAGGTATCATTAATCCTCAGTAAGTTAATTAAAATTCTAACTATTAAATACTTTAGAACTTTAAGTGGTAACTTTTAGTACCATTAATTTTTTATTATAAATTTCTTTCTTACATACGGTGCTGATTTTGTCAATAAAAACTGAGACCAGTGAAACATTCTTAAATTATCAGCAGAGAATAGGGAAAATGCCGACACAAAATATAAATTATGAGGAAAGACCAATACTTGTTTTCTGGGAATCCACTAAAGCATGTTTACTTGCATGTAAACATTGTAGAGCTGAAGCCATTAAAAATCCATTGCCAGGTGAATTAACTACAGAAGAGGCTTTTAGATTTATTGATAGTTTGAGAGATTTCGGAAAACCCTATCCGGTTTTAATAATAACTGGCGGAGATCCTTTGATGAGAAACGATATCTATGATTTAATAGAACATGCAAGTAAAAATGGAATACCTGTAAGTCTTGCACCAAGCGTAACCCCTAAAATTACTCATGAGACAATAAAGAAAATTAAAGAACTTGGTGTAAAAACAATATCTATAAGCCTTGATGGTGCAACATCCAAAACTCATGAATCAATTAGAGGCATACAAGGTCATTTTTACTCAACAATAAATATTATTCGCACACTAGTAACTGAGGGTTTTACAGTTCAAATCAATACTGCTGTAATGAGGGATAATGTATTAGAATTACCATATATAGCATCAATAGTAAAAAATCTTAAAGCCGCTATATGGGAAGTATTTTTCTTAATAAAAGTTGGAAGAGGAATAAATGCTGAAGAGATAAGCCCTATAGAATACGAAGATGTAATGTATTTCCTTTATGATGCATCTATGTATGGATTTATAGTTAGAACAGTAGAAGCGCCATTTTTTAGAAGAGTAGTTATTTGGCGCAAAAATAATATCAATGCAGATTATAAACCTGGCACACTTTATACTCAACTCTCATATAAATTAAAAGAATTATTAGGGGAACCAATTTCAGAATCTAAAGCACAAAGTGTTGGTACACGTGATGGAAAAGGAATAATATTTGTTGCATATAACGGTGACGTTTATCCAAGCGGGTTTTTACCTTTACCATTGGGAAATATACGCACAAAAAGCATAGTAGATATATACAGAAACAATCAGATTCTTAAAAATATCAGAGCTGCTAATTTTAATGGTCGTTGTGGTATTTGTGAATACAAAGACATTTGTGGCGGTTCGAGAGCACGCGCATATTCAGTATATAAAGATCCATTAGGTGAAGATCCAGCATGCATCTACATACCTAAAAGTAATAAATCATTAACACCTTATCAGCATCACATAAAAATATTATGAATCAGTAGGTTCACATTTAAATTTTAAATAAAGCTTCTAAAGCATTTCACACGCACTCTCGAAGAAATATTAGGATTTCATTAATAGAAACACTAATGAATTCATAAATCTTATAGAGAAAGATACTTAGAAAATCTAGAACTTTATTCTGGATAAATGAACAAAATTCAAATAAGTTTTTATAAAAATTTATGAACATGCTAACAATGACCTACGAAGCTTACTAAAAGAAAAAGTTAAAAGCTTCCTAAGAAGAGAGCGTCATATAAGGATCATAACTATTTAAATCAGAGATAAGTATAATAATTAGGTGAGCTTTTTGATAAGGACTAATGATGAGGAAGAAGGATTTGAATGGTACCTTGATTTTGTAAAGAAAGATTACAAACCTAAAGATAATGAGCTTATTACAATATTTAGAATTACACCAGCAGAAGGTATGAGCATTGAAGATGCTGTAGGAAGAGTTGCATCAGAATCAAGTGTTGGTACATGGACGACATTGTATACTTTACCACCCAGAATTCGTAGTTTAATGGCTAAAGGTTATGAAATAATTGATTTAAACGATGGAAGTTATTTAGCAAAAATTGCTTATCCTTTAGATCTATTTGAAGAGGGTAACATACCTCAACTTATGAGTTCAATAGCTGGAAATATTTTTGGAATGAAAGCAATAAAAGGATTAAGATTGGAAGATGTTTATTTACCAGAAGATTACGTAAAACATTTTAAAGGACCAATAAAAGGTATTAGAGGCGTGCGAGATTCATTAAGAATATATGATAGACCAATACTTGCTACTGTTCCGAAACCAAAAGTAGGTATGGATATTGCAGAATATGCTGAAGCTGCTTATGAAATACTTTCCGGTGGTATTGATTTATTAAAGGATGATGAGAATTTATCAAGCCAAAACTTTATCAGATTTAGAGACCGTTTAAATTCAGTAATAAAAGTTATTGATAAGGTTGAGAAAGAAACAGGCGAACAAAAAGGCTATCTTATTAATGTCACCGCAGAAACTAATGAAATGTCAAAAAGAATTAAGCTCGTAGCAGATTCTGGTAACCAATTCATTATGATAGATTTTGTAATTATAGGATGGGCTGCACTTCAAACGGTAAGAAATTTAGCTGAAGAATATAACCTCGCCATACATGCACATAGAGCATTCCATGCCACATTTACACGGAATCCATTACATGGAGTATCAATGTTTGTCCTTGCTAAATTTGCAAGATTAATTGGGGTAGATCATATACATGTTGGAACACCAGGAGTAGGCAAGCTTGAAGCAAAAACGGTTGATGTAATAAATCTCTGTGATCTTCTCAGAGAGAATACATATAAACCAAAGAATAACGACATATTCCATTTAGAACAACCATGGTACAGCTTAAAACCAGTATTTCCAACATCATCTGGGGGTCTTCATCCTGGAACACTCCCCATAGTATTAGAGACACTTGGTAAAGACTTAATAATACAAGTAGGTGGTGGTGTAATGGGGCATCCAGATGGACCAAAAGCAGGTGGAAAAGCTGTTAGACAAGCTATAGATGCTACCATTAAAGGTATAAAATTAGAGGAATATGCCGAATCTCATAAAGAACTGCAACGAGCATTAGAAAAATGGAAATTCATAAAGCCGATATAATGCGGTGGCGCTCCCCAGATTCGGTAGAGATATAGGCCATGGTTTGCCGTGTCTCCACTCACATCCGTGACCTGCGAACATCCCCGCCCGCCCTTAGAGCCGCTCCCTTCCGGGCCTAACTCGGTTCGGACGGTTAGGGAGATTTGCCCCTTCCTCCGAAGGGGCTATCTCCCTACGGAGACCCCGCAGGGCGAATGATCATTGTTTATGACACGGCCCCATTGGCCTATATCTCTACTTACACTGGGGTTACTGGCCTCGCCATATCGACCATTTGCGATTAGGGGAGGCCGAGCCCCCTGGCCCTACCGCCACCGCATATTATATTATATAAGAACGATAATAAAAAGCTATCTATGTTAAATTAAAAATATTTCTTTGAAATAGTTTCAGTTGTTATCCTACAATACAACGTTAAGTCTTAGTGTTATCATATACGTGCTAGATATTGATTCTAGTCATTGCATAGTGTCTCAGACACAATTTAAATAAAATGATAATTTTAACTTTAAATATTTCCTAAATACATGAATAACATGAGTTAAGCTGGGGTAGCCAAGTCTGGTTAAGGCGCCGGCTTGCTAAGCCGGTGACGGTATAACCGTCGCGCGGGTTCGAATCCCGCCCCCAGCGCCATAATTATTTATAAATTCTTGCTTGCTAAAATCTTGTTCTTTAAGTCAGAATAGCTTCATGTATACTGCTTTTCATAATAGGGGTCGGACTTTCATAGGGTTTCATGATATTTCATATCAACCCTCGTCCTCATACCCCTTATTCCCCTCCTCATGCCTAGGTTAGGGAGTATGGACTCCCAGCCACGACATGGAGAGCCTCATTGAACCCATCCTTCCCCTCACATTGCTCATAGACTTCATAGTGGCACCCTCCAATCAAAATTTTAACATAAAAGTTTATAACTTTATTATTAACACTATTATAAAAGAGTTAATATCAACCTTATATAAATGAACTCGAAAACAGCACGCCAAAGCAAAAATTATTTGATGAGCACAAAAATATCGGTGAGTTTTTAAGTAGTGTTTAGGTAACTCTATTGTAGGGATTGATTTTGGATATAGAAAAGTATTTTCCATACTCATCGTTCAGAAAAGGTCAAAAGGAAATTGCTATTGCAGTGTATCAAACTATAGAAGAGAGAGGCCATTTAATAGTTGAAGGTCCTAGTGGTTTAGGTAAGACTGCTGCAGTATTGGCTGGAGCGTTACCACATGTAGTAGAAAGTAATATTAGGCTTTTATTCTTGGCTAGGACTCATAGAGAATTAGAAAGAATTATTGATGAGTTAAGATTAATCAGTACTAAGATAGCTATTTCTGGTGTTTCATTAAGGGGGAAGCTTGAGATGTGTATAAATCCTCAAGTTATTGAGGGAAGTTTTGATCATAAGTCTCATATAGAACTTTGTAATCTTGCAGTTAAAAGTGGTAGATGTGAGTATTATGATAATGTTTATGAAGATGATAGAGTTAATACTTTCATTAATAAAGCTATGAATTTTCCTGTGAAGGCGTCTGATGCTTATGATTTAGGGAAGCTTCAAAATTTTTGTCCATATGAATTGATTAGAGTATTATTACCAAGTAGTAAGGTTATTGCTGTTAGTTATATGTATCTTATTAACCCAATTGTCATAAAAAATTTTATAAAAAGTTTGGGGCAGCCCCTTAATAATTTTGTTGTTATAATTGATGAGGCTCATAATTTACCTGATTTTGCATCTTCTGTGCTTAGTGATACATTATCTCTTAAAAGTTTAAGAGAAGCGATTCATGAAGCAGAACGATATAATCAACAGGAATTAAGGGATTATATACAGTATGTTATTAAATTTCTTGAGAAAACAAGTTATAAGAATGAAACACGAATATTTGATACAAAATCGTTTGTTGATGAAATTTATGTACAGTTTGGATTACCATTCTATGTTATTGCTGAACAATGTATGATGAGGGGTGAAGATATTAAATATCAATTACTTATTAGTGGTAAGTATCCAAGATCATATTTATATCGTGTTGGAGAGTTTATGTTAAGATTGTACGCTACTATGGAGCAGAAAAGTTATGTTCATATTATTAATGAGGCTGCTGAAAGAACTTCACTTGAGATTGTGGCATTAGATCCAAGAGAAGCAACTGAGCATATATTCAAGGAGGCATTAGCTACTATAAGTATGTCAGGTACCATGAAACCTTTAGAGGCATATAAAAATATTGTAGGCATATCTAAGGATGTAAAGTTTATTGATGCTCCTTCACCATTTTCTGATGAACAGGTTTTAACAATCATAATAAAAGATGTTACAACAAAGTATGAGATGCGTGAAGTAGAAATGTATGAGCGTATTGCTAAATTAATTTCCTATATTGCAGAAAATACACCAGGTAATACTGGTGTGTTCGCAGCTTCGTATGAAGTTCAACGTGGAATATTGGATGGTGGGCTGAGAAATTTTTTATCAAAACCACTTTTTATAGAATTACAAGAAATGAGCTCAAAAGATAATGATGCAATGATTCAGCGTTTTAAATCAATGGGTGATCATGGTGGTGCCGTACTACTTAGTGTTCAAGGAGGTCGTAACTCGGAAGGGGAGGATTATCCAGGGAGTCAAATGGATACAGTAATAGTTGTGGGGGTTCCATTTGCCAAACCAAGTATAAAGTTAGAAGCCCAGATTAATTATTATGAGAGTTTGTTTCCTGGGGAGGGCAAATTATTGGCATATCTTTATCCTGCTGTTAGAAAAGCGGCACAAGCTGCTGGAAGACCTTTTAGATTACTCAGTGATCGGGGAGTGATTGTACTTATGGATTCAAGATTTCTTTGGAAAGAGATTAGAGATAATATGCCAAGCTGGATCATGAAAAATGCAAAAATAGTTAGTGCAATGTCTGAGAGTAAAATAATCCATATGGTAAAGTCATTTTATAGAAAGTTAAAATCTTTTGTGCAATAGAATACTATCTATTATTAGTTTTTTTTGACTTGAATCAAGGATCTTGAGAAGAACAACATGATTAGTAGAAAGAAAGTAGAGAAGGTTAGGAGAAAGAGGAACGCTAGGACGCATTTTTGCAACTGTTTCTGTGTCAAAATATCTCTCATCATTGTTATAGTCCTTCTCTATCTGATCGTTTTCTGTTATTTTAACCTCTTTTCTTTCTCGTAAAATCTTGTCATAACATACATTAACGAAATATTTATTAGTATCATGAAAAAATAAGCATAATCATGCGATAAGATAAAATTCTCCATTAAACCTATAAGAGTGTGAAGTATTTTATTCATTAGAGAATTATGGTTGTCGTTATTGCGGATAATAGAGAGCGTAGTAGTGGGATTCCAGAGTTACTTACAAGTATGGGAGTTACTGTTGTCTTTAAACAACTTGATGTTTCTGATTATATTATTTCAAATAGAGTAGCAATTGAAAGAAAGAGTGCGTTAGATTTTATTTCATCAATATTTGATGGTAGACTTTTTAATCAAGCATTTCGCCTTTCTGATGTTTATGAACAATCAATTATAATTGTAGAGAATGAATTAATAAAACTGGAATCGTTAATAAAAAATCCTCAGATTGTGCGTGGAGCTTTAATTTCACTTGCGATTGATTACGGAGTTACAGTAATTTTCTCGCAATCAATAAATGAAACAGCAGAGTTTATTAAATTAGCTGCTGAACATGAACAAAAAGCTGGAAGAAAAATCATTATACATCATAAACCCAAATTGTCAACCATTAAGGATTGGCAAATATATATAATTGGAAGTTTACCAGGTATAGGTCCTAAGTTAGCGGAGAAACTCTTATCTAAATTCACAACAGTGAGAGGAGTATTTCAAGCAAAACCCTCAGAATTAGAAGCTATAATAGGCGAGGAAAGAGCAAAGAAAATATTAGAAATAATCAATGCACCATTTAAACAAAAAACTGATGAATCACTTTTAAATTAATAATCATTGAACCATAAAACTAGGAACGTTTTATTAAAAACTTTAATAGATTGTCTAAATATTATAAGTTTGTTCTAATTGAAGATTTGTGGTGTAATAAATGAGAAACACATTTAGAGGGTTCATAGAAGAAAACCGTAAGTTAGGAGAAGTAATTGAAATTAAAAATCGTGTTTCACGAGAGTATGAAGCTGCAGCAATATTAAAGAAACTTGATGGTGGCCCTATTATATTTTTTCATGATTTAGATGGTTATAAGGCAGTCGGTAATTTAGTAGCAACTAGAGATAGACTTTATAAAGCTATGAATGCTTCTGAGGAGAATTATCATAAAAAGTTAGGTGATGCTATAGATTCACCAATACCACCAAAACTTGTTAAAAAGCCTGATGATCTGATTCAAAGAAATGTATCGTTAAAGGATTTACCAATATTACGACATTTCAAAGAGGATGTTGGATATTATATTACTTCAGGTGTAGTCACGGCTAAAAGTGTAACTAACACATTTTTTAACTCTTCTATACATAGACTTTTAGTTTTAGATAAGAAGAGGATGGCCATAAGAGTTGTACCACGGCATCTCTATTCCATGATTAATGAAGCCAAAGAAAAGAATCAGAAACTACCAATATCAATAGCTATTGGTGTTCATCCTGCCGTGATGATAGCAGCCGGTTCTTCACCACCATATGGAGTTGATCATTTTGCAGTAGCTAATAAATTATTGAATGGATCATTAAAAGTTTTTGAATTACCTAATGGTTCTAGGGCTCCTATTGATTCTGAAATTGTATTAGAAGGTTACGTTGATCCTAATGAAGTTGTAGATGAGGGACCATTTACTGATCTTACAGGTACTCCAGATATAATAAGAAAACAACCAGTTGTTTATATTACTTCAGTATATACTAAAAATGATCCGTGGTATTATGCTTTAGTTCCAAGTGGTCGCGATCATATGTTTTTCATGGGCATTTCTAGAGAGGCGCAGATCAGAAATTATATTGAGAGAGTTGTGCCTAATGTTAAAAAGGTAAGGCTTACTGAGGGAGGATGTGGATGGTTAGTTTGTGTTGCGTCTATAACTAAAGTTCGCGAAGGTGATGGGAAAAATGTTTTAATGGCATGTTTTGCAGCACATCCATCGTTAAAGATAGCTATAGTTGTTGATGAGGATATTGATCCTGATGATCCAAAACAAGTTGAGTGGGCATTAGCTACTCGTTTACAACCATCAACAGGTACTATTATAATCCAATCAGCTACAGTTTCTTCACTAGATCCTTCAAGTAATCAAGAACAATCATTAGGTAGTAAACTAGGTCTTGATGCTACAAGAACATTATCAAAACCTAAAGAAAAATTCATGAGGTCAACAATACCTATAAATGATGAATACATTAATAAATTAATAGGTGATGCTATTGCAACTTACAAAAGACGAAGAAAGAATACTTGATGGTGAAAAGGGTGAAGGATTACGTAAAATGATGAAACTTATTGTAGGTTTAGCAACAATTTCAGGAGCTGAAAAATTAATTGAAATAGAAAGTGCGCATATTTCGGGTATTTCATATCAAAATATAGGTGATGAAGGGCTCTCATTTCTAGAGTGGCTTGTAGAGGAGGGTGTTCATGTATCGGTTCCCACCACGATAAATCCAGCTGCTATTGATTTGTATCAACAAGGCTATACACATGATGAATTCTATAAAAAGCAGGAGAGAATAGTTAATGCATACATAAAATTAGGGGCAAAACCCACATTAAGTTGTACACCATATTTTTTAGATAATATTCCTTCTCCAGGTTCTCATTTAGCTTGGGCTGAATCATCAGCTGTAATATATGCTAACACATTTCTTAATGCTTATACTAATAAAGAAAGTGGCCTTTCAGCTCTTGCGGCTGCTGTAATAGGTAAAACTGGTTATTATGGTCTTCATGTTGATGAAAATAGAAAACCTCAAATAGCAATTAAGGTTGTTGCAGACATCTCTTCATCATTAGATTTTGGCATTTTAGGTTATAGAATAGGAGAATTGGTCGGTGATAAGATTCCAGTGATAGTAGGTAAATCTCCTAAAACTATTCCTGAAAGGAAACAGTTTGTTGCTGGTCTTTCTGCATCAGGGACAATAGGTATGGTTAGTTTTTCAAATAATTTAATACCAAATGAGAACAGGATTGATGTTATCGAGATAGATAATAAAGAGATGTTAAATGTAAAATCACGTTTTTCATCGTTAGATGTTGATATAGTATATCTAGGTTGTCCTCACTTATCTCTTTCAGAGATAAAAGAGTTGGCTATATTATTGCAAAAAAGAAGGGTTAAAAATGGTAAATCATTATTATTATATACTTCAATATCAGCTTATAAGATTGCTAATGAAGAAGGGTTAGTAAGGATAATAGAAAACAGTGGTGCAAGAATTTTTGCAGGAGCATGTCCAGTTTTTAATCCAAGCATGTATAAAGGTGTGATAGGTACTGATGCGATTAAAACAGCACATTATCTTAAGGCAACTAAATCATCACAGATTGCTATTTCAAACACTATACTACTTATTGAATCAGTGACTGAAATAAGATAATGAAAGAGGTAAAATCATATGCGTGTTTGTATAAAAGTTCTTTAGGTGAATAAAATGATTATAAGAGGTAGAGTTATTAATGCAGGTAAGGCTGAAGGTGTAGCATTAGTTTCACAGAAACCCATTTCTTTTTTAGGGGATGTGAATAAAGATAATGGAATAATAATTAATCAGGATAGTGATATTTATGGTGAAAGTTTGAAAGATAAAATATTGGTGGTTCCATTGGGTCGTGGTTCTACTGTTGGAGCTTGGATTATTTATTCATTAAAAAAGAAAAATGTTGCTCCAGCAGCAATATTAATGGAAAAATCAGACCTAATAATTGCCTCTGGATGCATAATATCAGATATTCCTTTAATCGATAACTTTGAAGTGCCTCCTCATAAAGTTATTAAGACTGGTGATAAAGTTCAGGTATTTAATGATGGGAGTGTCGTAATATTAGACCGAAATTCTACCTGAGACTGTCGGTGAACCAAACAATTTTGAACATGCCTTGTTTACTGCTTCTCTATTTTCTTTATCTGTGTATACTCTTAAAATATTTAAGTATCCTTTTAAAACATCTATTACTCGTGATACTTCAGAAACATGATAAATTTGACGTTCTGTGTCAGTTTTTACAATAGGAATTTCTGTTGGATCTGATTCAAAGCTTCCATGATAAGGTACAGATGGTAGTGATGGGGCATCTATATAAATGGTTTCAGGGCTTACGTTTGCCATGCTAGCTATCTCTTCTATAGTTTTACGCATAATATTCTCATTTGATAAAACTTTTACAATAAATTCATCACCAATTATGTATTTTCTTTCGTATGCCATTTTTATTAGATCTCTTGATTCAATTCTTTTTAACATCTGATATCCTCTATTACTTTTTGAAATTATTGACCACAATGAATAATCATCTAATTGAAGATAATCTTCTGGTGAGTCAAATTTTAAAATACCATTTTCTTCAATTGCCATTTCTAATGCGCGTATAAACATTAATTGTGCACCTCTAATTGTTTTATGATAATAAATTGATTCAAACGATTTTACTCTTGAAATGATAACCATTTCAAGAACGGAAAGAGCCGTCATATTCACGGCTAGTTTATCATCAACAATTTCCATTGTATAAATAAGACGTTCAACATCAATATTTCCATAACCTGCACCTGTGTGGTAATTATCTCTTCTTATAAAATCAAGTTTATCTGCGTCTACAGCACTCCTTATGATTTGCTTCATGTATGCAGGTTTGCTGGTTTTGCCTCGTAATGCTAATCCTACTATTTCGTTTGGATCATATCCTAATTTAGAAATAATATCAGACAGTTGAGATTTTAATATTATCCATTCGCCAATGTCTTCGTGATCTTTCTTTAAATATTTTTCTAAATAATGTTCAAAAAGATGAGAAAATGGCCCATGACCAATATCATGAAGTAATGCAGCATACCTTATTAATGATATATCCTCTTTAGACATTTCTATGGGTAAATTCTTAGCAATTTCAGTTGCTACATACATAACTCCTAGGGAATGCTCGAACCTTGTGTGTACTGCACCAGGATAAACTATATCAGCCAATGATAATTGCTTTAATCTTCTTAATCGTTGTACTGGGAAACTGTCAATAATAAGCCTATCATCATTGGTAATTTTAATATAACCCCATATCGGATCCTTTATATAACTCCAATAATCTCTTACCAATGTTTATCACTAAACTTATAATAATTCGTAAATAAATATTTATGCTAATCTAAAACCTCTCTGTTCTAAAAGAAGCTTAACCAAGTTTACTATCCTATTATGTGAATCTTCTATACTATTACCAGTATATATTACTGGATAACCCTTCTCTATAGCCCTCTCTAATAATTTTTTACGAACCTTCTCAAGAAAATCTTTCTTTTCATAACGATCAGTCAAAATAGGTTTACGAGAAAGCGATATCTCTGGTTCTACATCAAGAATAATGGTTAAATCTGGTTCTATAGCATACTTGTTTAAAATATTTATCCATTTTTGGCTCAACCCTTGAGCTGATTGATAAGCCATACTAGATTCTTTATATCTATCTGATATAACAATCAGCCCGTTATTGAGCGCTGGTATAATTGTACCATAAACATGCTCTACACGATCAGCCGCAAAGAGTAATGCGTCAATCGCAGGATGCGAAACTGTTGGTAATTTAAGTTTTTTTCTTATAAGAGAGCCTATTTCATTTACTGTCGGTTCCTTTGTTAATAAAACTTTGAAACCATTTTTTTCAAACCAATTTGCCAACAAAGAAGATTGTGTAGTATTACCTGCACCATCAATACCTTCAAACGTGATAAATATGCCCTTACGAATCATCGCAGCTCACTATAACGTATTTAACCACTTTTAAATTCTTTCCTTTAATAGTTGACGCTCTCCACTACTAAAGTCGGGAGATTCTCGCTTCCAAAATGAGATGAACCACTTCATTCCATCTTAGAAGCAAACACTCGCTCAACGTACCATTTTCATCCTAAAGTAGTTAAATAAATTATCAGCTTCAGTAACAGACTACTTCAGAAAATTCTCAGCATCCAAAGAAATTATTCAATTTATTAGTTTAAGATATTCAATGTTATATAGGGTTTTAGATATTATTATTGTGGTGTGGATACGGAAAAACATAGCATCTACAATTCCAAGCTCTTAAGATCAGAATTTATTGAACGTAGATCATATCAAGAGAATATAGCTAGAACATGCCTTAATCATGATACGCTTGTTATTTTACCTACTGGATTAGGAAAGACTTTAATAGCTGTGTTGGTAGCTGCTAAAATATTGGAACAGAATCCTGATTCACAAATATTAGTGATGGCTCCTACAAAACCGTTAGTAGATCAACATGCGAGAATTTTTAATGATTTGCTAAGAATTGACTGGAAGAAAATCGCAGTTATGACTGGTGAAGTGCCGCCTCTTAAACGTTCTAAGATTTGGCAAAATGCTACTGTGATCTTGGCAACACCCCAAGTTGTACAAAATGATATAATAGCTAAGAGATGTGACATAAGTCGTTGGTCACTCATAGTGTTTGATGAGGCTCATAGGGCATTAGGAGATTATCCTTATGTTTTTATAGCAAAATTTATTCGCTCAAAAAATCTCAATGCTCGTCTTATTGGCCTTACTGCATCGCCAGGCTCTACGAAAGAGCAGATACTAGAAGTAATGAATAATTTAACAATAACTAATATTGAAGCACGAAGCGAGCGTGATCCTGATGTTGCACCATATGTTAAACCAGTAAATATTGAGTGGAGGACATGCGAATTAACGCCGACAATGCAGAAGGCTCGATCATTAATCATAAATATGATGGATGCGTGGAGAAATCAGCTTTCATCTTTAGGCATTACAATCTCGCCAATATCTGAATTGACAAAACGTGAATTATTAGAATTAAAAACAAAGGTTACACAGAATGAGTATGAACTGGGTGATAACATAAGATTGGTTTATGCTTCTGTTAATAATTTAATTAGACTTGCCCATATGTTAGAGTTGTTAGAGATACAAGGTTTAAAACCTCTTGAGGAATTTGTAAAAAGTATGGAATCACTTGCTTCTAGGAGTGGTGCTACTGGAGCTATAAAAATGTTAGTAAAAGATTCAAATTGGCTTGAACTTTCCAAATTAATCAAATCTTCCTCAATAGAAGAACATCCTAAAGTGAATTTATTAAAAGAACTGCTTAAAGAGATCTATTCAATGAATTCATCAGTAAAAGGTATAATTTTTACTACGATTAGAAGTGCTGTTACTATGCTTTTAAATTCTGTTTCTAATATTAATGGTATTAGGGCTGAACGATTTGTTGGACAGGCTAATAAACTAGATAGGGGTATGAGTCAAAAAGAACAATTAAAGGTATTAGAACAGTTTAAAGAGGGTAAAATTAATTTGCTTATCGCTACTAATGTGGGTGAAGAGGGATTAGATATTTCAGAATGTAATTTTGTTATATTTTATGATAATCCACCAAGTGCTATAAGAATTGTTCAACGTATGGGTCGTACTGGAAGGAAGTTACCTGGTAAAGTTTATGTTCTCTTAACTAAGGGAACTCGAGATGAACGTTATTATTGGGCAGGACTACAAAGAAAACGAGTCATGAGAAACCTTATAAGAGAGCTTAGTAATAATAAAAATATAAATATGCTTTCAGAAATATCCAATAATGAAAGTCTAAAATCTAATACTCAGAATCTACTCTCATTTATACAAGAATCTAAATCATCTAAAATTACACAATCTCAGGAAGAGCAACTCATTATATATGTTGATAATAGAGAACTACAATCAGATATAGCTAAAGAATTGATATTACGTGGTGTTGATGTGAGACCTATAAATCTTGAGATTGGGGATTATGTATTATCTGATGAGGTTGTTGTTGAACGTAAAACGGTTGAAGATTTTGCTAAATCAATAATTGATAAAAGAATTTTTAATCAAATAATTAACATGCGAGACTTATATTCAAAACCCATATTACTAATAGAAGGTTCATCATTATATACATCAGTAATAAATCCTGAAGCAGTAAGAGGTGCATTAGCAAGCATAATTGTTGATTTCAGTGTTCCAGTTATAAATGTAAAAGATGCAATAGAAGCTGCATCCTTATTGATTTCTATTGCTAAACGTGAACAAATAGAGAGACGGAAGCAGCCTACAATTAAAAGCGGAAAGAGACCAATTACTTTGAAAGAGCAACAAGAGACTATAGTTGCAAGTTTACCTAATATAGATCTTACATTGGCTAAGAGGCTTTTAAAGCGGTTTAAATCTGTAATTAATGTTTTTAATGCTTCAAAGGATGAGCTTATGAAAGTTGAAGGAATTGGTGAAAAAATTTCTAGCAAGATTAGGGAAGTTCTTGATTCAGAATATAAAGATGAGGATTAACTTGTTTTAGGTGATAATTTTTCTAATTTTTCTAAAGCTTCTAACAATGCTATGAGAAGTTTTGTTTGCTCATATAACTGATCAATATTTTGTTCTACAGACATCGCAACATTTAACTGTGACAATTTAGAAGTTATTGTTTTTTTAAGATTTTCTAGCGTTATCATAGTTTCAGCAACATATTCCTCGCCCTCTTTGACATAGAAGACGCGCCTATTACACGAAGGGCATATTATTTGTCCATCCCTGAGTTTAAACAGAGGGACGTGGCAATCTGGACAGTAGTCGTTAAGCATAATTGCGCCAGCTTTTAAGAGCTCAGCCATCCGTTTGCTTAACGCATCCGAATTTCTTTTCACTCCCATCATTTTCACCCTAGATACTTCTATATAGAAGATATTAGATGTATCAAAAATAGTTAGCGGGGTGTTAGATGTGGCTGTCACAACAAATGAAGAACGAATAAAACTTGCAATAACATATTTAACACAGGTTGCAAATGATACTGGTGTTCCAAGAAATATTAGAGAGGCATGCAAACGAGCTATTAGTTTACTGAATGATAAAAAATTACCATCGTTAGCGGCGAGAGCTGCCAATGCAATTAATACTTTAGATGAATTAATGCAAGAACCCACAATGCCAATATTTGCCCGTCCAACTATATGGAAGGCAATATCATTACTAGAGCAGATCAGAGATTAAGGGGAATAGTAGTGTACAATATCTGCAAGATGATGATAAGGTATGAATCACCTAGACTAAAATAGGTGAGAAACATGACTAAAGTTCTTATAAGAGGCATTTATTCAACTGCGCTTTCTAAATTTTTACTTGATAATGGATTCATATTAACACAACCCTCAAAAAGGATTGTTGAGCGTCTTAATGTAGAAATGTTACGAGATCAGTGGGATGTTGCGATTGAAGCTCGTCCATGGATTTATGGTATCACAATATACGGTACTAAAGAAGGTGTTGAAAAAGTTATAGAAGCGTTTCATAAGTTAGGTAAAATAACCATAAATCCCTCAATAATTTCTGTAGGTTCAATATATTCTGGAGAAGTGATAGGAACTAATGATAATACTTCATTAGTAGATATTGGATCTCACAAAGTTTTCTTAAAAAGTAAGAAAAATGTTGGTGAACGTGTAATAGTCTCAATATTAAAACCAGTGTATAGTGGTATACCTGAGGCAGTAGAAGGTATTGCTATAGCAGGGAAAACTATGGTGATTTCAAAGAATCTAAATATAGAAATATGGGGTTACATGGAACCTCATATTAAAGAGAATTTACTAAACTTCGCAAAGAGCATTTCCAAAGGCGGATGGGGAATGCTTTTATTAGGCTTGACACAGTATATAGAGCCTGTGTCATTACTTGAAGAATATAATGCACTTGTAAGAGAGGGTACGTTATTGCTTGAAAAAGGTATTTCAACTTCTCAAAAAATCGGATTAATACGAGATGGTATACATATTGTGAGAGTTAATTTTTCTTATGATGCTAAACAAACGTTAGATAAAATACGAAGTCAAGTTGTTCCAACTGTAAGCGGGCATCATTATATGAGGTCATTAGGTAAAGATACTCAATTGCTTGTAGATTTTGCAGAGAATCTAGTTAGTAGTGGATATAATTCAGAAGAAATTGGTAATTACATGATAAAAACGTTCATAACAAGTAGATTCTCAGTTGGTAGTTTAATAAAAATTAGACATTATAAGCCTAATGGTGAAAGAATTGAGTTAACTCCTGGGAAGGTCATAAGTGTAGATGTGAATAATTTTGAAGTAACGATTAGACGTCAATTCTCTGGTGAAGAAGGAATTTATGATGGAATAGGTGCTCCAAAAGAAAAAGGTGATTATGCAATCGCAACATACAAGATGGGTAGTATGGTCTCTAAGAATACTTATTATAGTTATAATGGTATCATTAAAGGTGTTTATATTAATATTTCAACACCAATAGAATTTACATGGGATGGTATTCAATATATAGATTTATCTGTAGATGTTGTAAGAGATTATGCTGATCAAGTACGAATTATAGATCTAGATGAACTTGAAAGATATGTAAAGACTGGTTATATAAGTAGATCATTAGCCGATGAGGTAATTAAAATTGCTAAAGAACAAGCAGAATTATTAAAAACAAAATCTTAACTTTCTTCTGTATATAAGAATTTTTACCTGTGTATATCTATTAATTGTATACAATTTGTATTTACATAAATAGCATATTTGCATATATGAAAAAGTATATATATTTGTGTAAGTAATTTATATTGAGGCAAAATGACTGGAAAACTTTCAATAATTGTCTTTTCTGGAACTGTAGATAAATTACTACCAGTAGGAGTTCTTACAACTGCAGCTGCTGCATCAGGATATGAGGTGAATTTATTCTTTACTTTCTGGGGTTTAAATGCTATAAGGAAAGATATGATTAAAGCTCAACCAAGAATAAGTAAAGATTTTGAAGATATGGGTCCAATGATGATGAAAATGATGGCTGAGAAAAAAGTACCTTCATGGTATGAAATGATATTACAAGCTCGAGAAATAGGTAATGTGAAAATTTACGCTTGCTCTCAAACAATGGATATAATGAATTTAAAGAAAACTGACTTAATAGATGAAGTAGATGATGTAGTTGGGGCAGTATCATTCTTAGAAATGGCACAAGGCGGTATAACACTCTTTATTTAAGGAGGGATATAGCGTGAGTCAAATTAAAGCTGATAGAGTTGTTGACGCAAGAGGTTCTGCATGTCCTGGTCCATTAATGGAAACAATTAGGGTAATGAAAAAAATGAACGTAGGAGAAATTGTTGAAATACTTTCAACAGATCCTGGTTCAAAAAATGATATACCTGCGTGGGCTAAGAAAGCAGGACAAGAAGTACTTTATGTCATAGAAGAGCAAGGTTACTGGAGAATTTTTCTTAAGAAAGTTAAATAATTTAAATTATTTTTTTCCATAATATAACTGCTGTAGGATCAATTTCTTTAATTTTCTCAACGATATTTGGACCACTAATTTCAACTATATCAGTTGGTATATTTTCAATTTGTTCAGGTATGATTTCAATTGGATAAAGTTTCTCTTTAGGAACTTTCTTCCAGACATATATTCTAATACATTTGATCTCCGGATACTCCTTACCACCTTTGATTTTGGGACGTAGTGTACGGCTCCATCCTATTACATAAGGTTGTCTATCTACAGCTGCTTTAAGAGCAAGCCAAGTAGGATCCACATCATTATCGCTCATATTGATCCCATATTTATATTAAGTTAAGAAAAATAAAGTTATTGTTTAAAAAATATAGATCAAAATGAAACATTTATTCATTACTTTCAATTTTTATTTTAGATTGTGAATCTGTGCGTTCTATAGTTATTACAGTATCAAAAATTGGTGAATCAGCCAATTCTCCTATATGTGATATAACTATTATTGTACTGAAATTAGCTTTAAGTTTTGCTAAGATATCTAAAAATGCATTGCGCCTCTCTTCATCTAATGAGCTTAACCCTTCATCAATTATTAAGAAATCTGGTCTTCTTAACCCGTGCTGCTCTGCTACAGCGCTCATAATACCTAATCGTAATGCAAAACCTATAGCTGTTCGTTCACCCATTGACAATGCTTCTAGTTTTCTTTGAATTATTCCTTCTTGAACTATAGCGCTTATTCCTCCATCATCTACATTTAGTCTTAATATGAAACGATTATTTAAAAATAAGTTAATATATTCTTGTGCATAATATTCTACTCTTTTAACATAGTATGATATTATCTTTGCGGGTAAATTACGCTCCATAAATATTTTGTCTAATTCTTCGTATATTCTTAATTCGCGTTTCCATTCATTCATTTTTTTCTCTAATTCTTGAAATTCTTCACGTTTTTGAGTTAATTCTTTAAGCTTGATATCAATCTCATTTATGCTTCCATTTATTTCGTTTATTCTACCGTAAATTTGATCACGCATTTTTTTCATGTCTTCTAGCTCCTTCTTTAATGCATTAAGCTCCTCTTTCATTTTTTCTAAATCTTTTATTTTTTCTTCAAGGTCTTTGAGATCTTTATGTAAAGTATCAAATTCTTTTCTTTTTTCATCATTCTTTTCTAGCAAATTTTTAAGTTCTACTTCTAACTTAGTACGTTCAATTGATTCATTCTCTAATACATCTAATTCTTTTTTCTTTTCTTCTATCTGTTTCTCAATTATTTGTGTGTTAGTCGTATGTAATGTTTCAGGCATTTCTTTTCTTATAAGCTCAATCTCATTTTCAATTTGTTTAAGAGATTCCTGTTTTTGAGATATTTCATATTCTAATCCCTCTAAATATTCCTTTTCTTCAATGAGTTCATTTAACCTTTTTTCTAATTGTTCTTTGGAACCAATATTACTTCTAAGCATTTTTATCTTATTATTTAAATCTTTTAGTTCCTGAGCTTTTTTATTCTGCTCTTCTTCTAGATATTCTACATAATATTTGTATTCATCAATTTCTTCATCATACTTTCTAATTAATTCATCTCGTTTTTGGATGCTTAACTCAGTACCGCATACTGGACAGTAAACTATTTTACCAGTATCTTTAGTCTTTGCCAGAATTTCTTTATGTTTTTCAGCTTCATTTAATTTTGTTTTATTTTCACCAAGTTCTCTAATTATTATCTCATTTTCATTCTTAAGCTCCTCATACCTTTTTTCTATTTCATATAAATCTTTTTCGATTTTCATTATATTTTCTAATTGTTTTTTAATTTCATCAATTTCTTTTATACTTTTTCTTATTTTATCCCGTTCCCTTATGCTTTGGTTTAATAATTTCTCTATATTCTGTTTTTCTTTTATGAGATCTTTAAATTTCTCTAAATATTCTAGTTCTCTACGTATAATCTTAATTTTTTCATCAGCATTCATAAATTTATTTAATCTTTCTTTAACATCCTTAATATGTTTCTCTATTTCATTTAATTCTTTTTCTAAGTTTTTAATTTTTTGACTTTTTTCGTTAATTTGTCTCATGAATTCTTCAAATGTTCCGAGTTCTGATAATAATGCTTTTTCTTTTTGAACTGATTGTTCATAATGAGTTTCTAACTCTTTTAGTTCTTTTTCTTTTAGTTCTTTTTCAACATTTAACCGCGCTAGTTTCGTTTTTAAATCAATCTCAGTCTCTAATTCTTTTTTAATCTCATTTAGTTTAATTTCGAATTTATCGTAATCTGATTTTAATTTTTGTTTTTCCTCTCCAATTTTTTTACGTAATGGTTCAAAATTTATATTAAAAATTTTAAGGAAAAGATCACGCCGTTCACTTGGAGATGCTTCGCTTAATGTTTCAACTTCACCCTGTCTAATTACCACAGTAGAATAAAACGTTTTTTGATCAATACCGAGAAGTTCTATTACTTTAGCATTAACATCATTAACTTTATCTGCTTTACGGATCTCCTTATTATTAATGGTCTCTGTTAATTCAGCGAATGATCCACCATCCTTATTTATTGAGCGTCTTACAGTATAAACTGAGGATTGACCTTGAGGTGATTTATAAGTAAAAACTAATTCAACATAAGCTTCTCTCATGCCTTGAGAAATTAGGTCAGTCTTCTTTCCTCGATGACTAATTGCATCCGGTCCATATAATGCAAAAGCAGGAATATCAACAAAGAGTGTAGTTTTACCAGCACCATTAACACCTCTACAGAATATCATTCTATTACCTAAGATGACTTGATGATCACCTTTAAATACTGTAAAATTTTTAACCCTTATACGTTCAATGCCCATTCAATCACCTCATGATTCAAGATTTTCTTTTAATAATTTAAGTCCTCTCTCAATTACTGCATCCCTAATTTCAGGATCAACAGTATTCTTTACATACTCCTTAAATAATGTTTCTAGATCACTTTTTGATGTTTCATCAGCCATGGTTATCTCCCCGCTCATTAATTCATAATCTAATCGGACATCATAAGCGCCCAATTTATTTAAGTAATCTATAATATTTTCAGGTTTCATTAATTCTCTCTCTTTATTTCCAACCTTTAATGTTAATTTTACAAGCGCATTAATTATCTTTCTCTTTTTTAACTCATCATACACATAATTTAAAGAACGTCCTCTTGTATCAAGAGAAATAATCTCCATAGGACGCACGTCTAATTCTACTGCGTTCCATATTAAATTACCATGTTCTTCTTTAATATCAATAAAATATTTCTTTTCACTTGCTTCACTAAAGTCAACGCGCTCTATTGAACCAGAATATACAATATTCATATCTCCGAATTTAATACTTTGATGTTTGTGTATATGCCCCATTGCTACGTATGATACCAGTTTATTTTTAGCAAACATATTCGGAGAGAACTTTATCTCATTTTCGAGAAATGCTAATTTTCTTTCAGATCCATAGTTAAACCCTTCTAAAGATAAATGAGCAGCTATGATAGTATAATCAGTATTTGATGGAGCATCCAATTCGCTTTTTAAGCGCTCTTCTACAATACCTCTTAACTTTTCACTATCAATATGCCAATTTGATATAATTCTTGGCCTCGTGTACGGAATACCAATAATTTTCACGCTTTTTCCACTTTTTCCTTTAATTATTACTGATGAAATTTTAGGAATGTAATGAAATAAACCTTCAACTGAAATTGACTCACTACCTAAAAGCGTATTTAAAGCATCTAAAAATGTTCTTTGCTCAGGTAATTGTGATGCATCATGATTTCCTCTCACTATTACAACATGTATACCATTTGAAATCAAATCTTTTATGAATACAGAAAATTCATACATAACCCTATTTACTGGCCGTGGATGATGAAATACATCACCAGCTATAATAAGAATATCAGCATTATTTTTAATCGTATATTCTTTTATAATATTCAGATTTTTAACAAAATCTGCTAATCTATCAGATTTAAAATCACTTGGCTGTACACCTAAATGTAAATCTGCAGTATGAATAATTCTTAAGCTCACCATGTTCACCTATATAGTATACAATCAAGTAATCTATAAAATCACTGCTTCTTATCTTTATAAATGCAGTAAGTTTTCTTTACTATTGTTACACAAGTTTTGTTTTTATAAATACTCTTTTTATTAAAATTGCAGAAAAACATTGCTAATTAATGTTACAAGAATTTTCTTATTAATTAATCACAAAGTGCATTTTACATGAGTATCATAAATATTAGCATAAGTTTTTAATATGGTTGTTTAAATTTTTCATGTTTAAATTAATTATAAAATCTTTATTAGAAAAAATAATCAAGCTCATGTGTTCTATTTTATAAATTTTTTAGTTAACCTTATTTTTAAGAAGTATTTTCTTTGATTGTGGATAAAATATATTTAAAATTTGATGGTGATCTTAATGGTTGAGTGGGCTCAGACTGCAATGAAAGAAATTATTGAATTTGTTGAAAAAGCTCAGGGTGTAATTGATTGGTCTCAGGTTGATGAAATGATCGAACTTTTATTAAGAACAAAAATAAAAGATCATGCAGTTCTTGTAATAGGCATGGGGCGATCAGGTTTTGTAGGTAAAGCATTTGCCTTACGTCTTATGCACTTAGGATTTAGAGTTTATGTTTTTGGTGAGACTATAACACCTGCAATTGGAAAAGATGATGTAGTTGTGGCTATTTCAGGATCAGGCGAAACAAACGTAGTTGTAAGAGCAGCAGAAGTTGCAAAAAATATTGGAGCTATCGTAGTAGCTATTACGTCAAGGCCCGATTCACCATTAGCTAAAATATCCAATAAATTAGTTATTGTTCCAGGGAGGACTAGATTAGCAAGTGAACAAGATTATTATGTCAGGCAACTTATAGGAGAGCATGAACCATTAGCTCCTTTAGGAACACTTTTCGAAATTACTGCTATGATACTATTAGATAGTCTTGTTGCTGAGTTAATGAAAAGAATGGGATTAACTGAGGAGGAATTAAAAGCTCGTCATGCGACTATAGAGTAATTATTGATGTTGTGAAGCACTGATTGGGTATGAACCGAGTATCTTTATAATGCTTGTAACTTGTTGTAGTTCTTGGAGTGCTGAAGCTACTTTTTCATCAAGTCTATGTCCTTCAAAATCAACATAAAACAAATATTCCCATGGTTTTCTTTTTGAAGGTCTTGATTCTATTCGTGTTAAGTTTATACCTCTTTTCGCAAATGGTTCTAATGCTTTATATAATGCACCTGGTACATGACGTACTCCAAATATTATAGATGTTTTATCGGAACCTGTAGGTTTTTTAATATCTTCCATTCCTATTATTAAAAAGCGCGTATAATTATTTGTATTATTCTCTATTCCTTCTACTAGAATATTAAGACCATATATGTCTGCAGCCCTTTTAGATGCTATAGCTGCTGAATATTTATCATTCTTCTCTTTTAATAATTTTGCCGCTCCAGCAGTATCATAAACAGCAATAGGATTAAGTTTATAACGATTTATAAATACGCTACATTGCGCTAAAGCCTGAGGATGAGAATAAACATTTTTAATCATATTAATAGTAACTCCGTGTAATGCTAATAAATTATGCTTTACACGTAATATGATTTCCCCTCTAACCATAAGTGGATATTCAAAAAGCAAATCATGAACTTCTCCTACCGCACCTTCTAAAGAATTCTCAATAGGAATCACAGCATATTCACATTCATTCCGCTCAATAGCATCAAAAACTTCTCTAAAACTTCTATAACCAATAGGATCTGCATTAGGAAAAGCACTGAGTATAGCTTCTTCACTATAAGCACCTGGCTCTCCTTGAAATCCTACTCTAATTTTTTCTCTGTGCATTGTTTTTAAAAGTTTAATGTTCAATAAAAAGTTTTGCATATTGATAAAGTGTACTTAAGGTTGATATTCAGAATTTTATGTTGATACTTTATAATAATACATTAGAGAATACTTCGAATATTTATTTGAATTTATTTAAAAATACATATATACATTTTATCTATTTTGATTAAGATTAATTATCATTTAAGATAAACATATATTTTTGTGATCATTTTTTATATGCGGTGTTGCTATGGGCTCAGATGTCGCAATAATAGGTTACGGTGCTTATATACCTATGTATCGAATACCTCATAAAGAAATTGCTGAGATTTGGGGTCGTGGTGGCAGAGGTATACCACCAAATGAAAAAGCTGTTGCAGGTCCCGATGAGGATACAGTAACCATATCAGTTGAGGCAGCAATAAATGCTTTGAACAGAGCTAAAATTAACCCACAAGATTTAGGGGCTATTTATGTTGGTACTGAATCAAAACCTTATGCTGTTAAACCAACATCAACAATTGTTGCTGAAGCTATAGGTGCGACACCGAATCCATTAGCTGCTGACTTTGAATTCGCATGCAAAGCTGGAACTGAAGCATTTATTGCAGTTTTAGGCCTTGTTGCTTCTGGGAATATCAAGGCTGGAATGGCGATAGGAGCTGACATTGCTAGGGGTAGACCTTCTGATGAATTAGAGTATACTACAGGATCAGGTGCTGCAGCTTATATTTTAGCACCTAATAATCATGATGCTATAGCTAGAATTGAGGACAGATATACGTATGTGACTGATACTCCGGATTTTTGGAGAAGAGAGGGACAATACTTCCCAATGCATACATATAGATTTACTGGTGATCCTGCGTATTTTACTCATGTGGAAAATGCCGCTAAAGGTCTTATGCAAAAACTTGGTCTTAGACCATCGGACTTCAGGTTTGTTTCATTCCATCAACCCAATGTTAAGTTTCCATTACAAGCCGCAGAAGATCTTGGATTTACATTGGATCAAATAAAACCTACACTTCTTAATCCTGTAATAGGCAATGCTTATGCTGGATCATCACTTTTAGGATTAGCCGCCGCACTAGATATTTCTAAACCTGGAGATCGATTACTTATAGTCTCGTTTGGTTCTGGTGCCGGATCAGATGCGATTAGTATAATAGTTGAAGATGGTATAGAATCAAAAAGAGATTTGGCCCCAAAGGTTATAGATTATATATCAAGGCGCGTTCAAATTAGTTACGGACTTTATGTCAGATTTAGAGAAAAATTAAGAGAGTGAGTATTATGAATCAAGTAGCAATCACAGGTGTAGGATATGTCCCTATAAGTGAACATTGGTCTAAATCGCTTAGGATGTTAATGGCGGAGGCTGGTTTTTTAGCTTTAGATGAGGCTGAGATTGATAAACCTGATTTAATAATAGTAAGTAGTGCATTTGCCAGTAGGTTACAAGAACAATATCAACTTGGAGCATTAATAGCTAATTACATGGGATTAGGTGGAGTACCTGCAATGAGTGTTGAAGCTGGTGATGCATCTGGTGGTGTTGCAATCCATTTAGGGTATACTGCAATATTGTCAGGTATTTACAAAAATGTTCTAATTATAGGTGGTGATAAATTGAGTGACGAATTACCAGCAAGAGTAGAGAGCGTTATGGCTTCAATGGAAGATAGGGAATACATAACATATCATGGGGCAACTTATGCAGGATTAGCTGCTCTTGTTTACAAGGAGTATCTTACTAAATATGGAGTAAAAAATGATGATATTGCACTCTTAGCAGTTCATGATCATTCTATGGCAGTAGGTATTGCACACGCACAATATCCATTTCCAATAAAACTTGATAAAGTGCTTTCATCACCTATAATAGCTGATCCAATAAGATTGTTCGAAAGTTTTGGGTTTGGTGATGGTGCAGCCGCTATAGTGCTCTCAGCACTAGGAGACATAAAAAGTGATACAATTATAACAATAGAAAGTTCAGTTATGGCTACTGCTGAACAATTTAATATTGCACAGCGTGATAATATTGTCTCATTTTCTTCTACAAATAAAGCAGCAAAACAAGCTTATGCTAAAGCTAAAATAACACCTAATGAGATTAATGTGGCTGAAATTCATGATTCATATACAATATTAGGAATCATTGCTCTTGAAGATTTGGGCTTTGCAAAATATGGTGAAGGAACTAAATTACTTAAAGAGGGCCAATTAACGCCTGGAGGAAAAATACCAGTAAATACGTTTGGTGGGCTTAAAGCTAGAGGGCATCCTTTTGGTGCTACTGCATTATATCAAACCATGGAGATTGTAAAACAACTTAGAGGTGAGGCACCCCATCAAGTACCAAAAGCTGAATATGGTCTTGTTCATAGTATGGCTGGTATAGGAGGTACTGCAGTCGTGAACATTTTAAGGAGGATGAAGTAAATGAGTGTCCCTAGATATTGGGCAGAAAGAATTACGCGTTACCGAATGATTGGTAATAAATGCAAAAAATGTGGCACAGTATATTATCCGCCTAAATTTTCTTGTAATTGCGGTTCAAAGGACATGGAACAGTATCAATTACCAAGAAAGGGGATATTAATTAATTATTCATGGATTTACACGGCCCCTCAGGAACATAAAAAGAATGAACCTTATCCTATTGGTATCATTCAATTGACTGACGGAACAAAAATATTAGCACAAATTACTGATGTAGAGCCAGAAAAACTTAAAATAGGAATAGAGATGGAAGCAGTATTTAGAAAAATGACTGAAGATGGTGATAAAGGTCTCATACAATATGGCATAAAATTCAGGCCCGTAATAAAACAAACAAAGAATACTTAATACTTATTCATTCTACATTCCAAATACTAAGCTTATCGTTGTATTACTAGGAAATTTTCTTTTTTATGATTGGTTAATAAAAATATTCTTAGTGACACGAAAATAGAGCTTAAATATATCTCCGTATCAAAATAATATAGAATCAGTTAATTTGAAGGTATGTGTATGCGAAAGATATTCTTTAAACAAATGTTAGCGGGGGTGGCCGAGCCAGGTCAAAGGCGCAGGGCTCAGAACCCTGTGCGTTAGCGCTGCGTGGGTTCAAATCCCACCCCCCGCACTTAATATTTAACATAATAACTAAGCTTTCTCGGATTTTTATTATGTAATCTTTGATATAAAGTGACGATTTATCAGTTTAGGATTTCTTACAGTTCATCAAAACTTCTCATCAGTTTTTGTCTAGAAGAATTACTCAAACGCATTCCAATATTTCTCATCACTTTATAGATGGATTCTATAGTCAATACTTAGAAATGAACTTCAATAAAATAGTTTAAGTGCTAATAAGTATTATGTATTAAAAATTATGATAAAAGTTTTATGTGCTAAGCGCAATATTATTTATCTCTGTCATATTTGTTAAATTGTTTATCAGTACTATTCTATTAGAGATTGTATATATTGCATCATTTATATAAATTATTCTTTTTATAAAATAATCCTCATTGTATACGAAATACTGACGTAAATCAAGATTTTCTGCAATATTACCTGTTTTATTTAAATGAGAGATTCTCCCAATTAGGATTAATCCTTGATTAAGCGATACATTGAATATGTATGCTCCTTGCCAAACAGGTTTTCCATATTCATAGGGAGGCGCATTTGGATTATCCTTCTGTGTAATTAAAACTGGTAATGCTAAAATTTTTCTTACTGGATCAAATAATAAGGCTTTATGATCATGAAGAACTGGAGAATCTGAACCTCTGTCACCTATAATGTATTTAGTAACTTCCTTTGGATTTTGCGGGTCAGATACATCAAATAATGATATTTTTATTCCTTGATACCATGCAAAATCACCTTCCTTAGCTTCTATGGTATCTTTACCTATACCTATTAAATGCGTTTCGTCATAAGGATGTAAGTAGTTTGAAAAACCTGGTATTTTTAACCAACCTAATACTTTTGGAGCTGATGGATTTTTTATATCTATTACAAATAATGGATCTGTTTTCTTGAATGTTACTAAATAGCATCTATTGCCAATAAATCTAGCTGAATATATCCATTCACCTGGCGCTAAGCCTGTTATATTTCCCACAATTCTCATGTTTTTTACATCAAGAATGTAAAGATTATTCTCAGGCTTTTCTTTCCATATAGTAGTGACTATCCTGAAATAACTATTAAATTCATCCATTGAAAATTGATTTAGAATTGTGCCGGGAACTTCACTATTAGTTTCATATTTAATATCATTATTGTTTACACTAAATCTGTAAATTATGGATTTTTCATAATTTAATCTTGTAATTAAAGTAAACTTATTAGAAGTTTTAATGATTGTCTCCCATTTAGGAGATGTTATATAAAGATTGTTTAATGACATGTAAAGATTATTGGTATCACCTAATAAGAATGTTCCAATAGTTGGCATTTCATTATCTACTACATTAAATGCAATAATCGTAGTATATTCGTAGTAGGTTTCATTGGCTGATGGAAAGTAATATATTTGATTAACTGGCAGGTCAAAAATCAGTCCATTAAACTTAATTTCTGGAATGTTGATAAACTGATCTAAATCAAAATTTTCTACATATTGCTTCCAATATTGTATAGTAGGTTTTATTATAGGAATTTTAACTATAAGATATATATAATTACTGATTGATCTTGATGTAAAATAATATCCATTAATTGTGAAATCCTTTATTAGGATTGGAGTATTCTTATTTGTGATATCATATACTTTTATACTAGTTTCATAACTTTTCTCATTGTTGTTCCAATCGCTTAATATTGCTGCGAGTTTGTTATTGAACAAAAATATGCCCATTATATTTTTATTAAGTATAATCTTTGAGGAGATTGTTGCATTATGAGGAGGATATGCCATAATTATATATATAATATTCTTTAAAGCTATGTAAAGATATTTACCATCTGTTTTTACGATGTCTAACTCATCAACTCCCTCAACTTGTATATTAGTTTTAGAATAACTGTATTGCTCTGCAGTAAGTGCAGGAGGTACTACAGTACTCATTGGAAATGTTGATAAACTAAATGAAGCTCTTTCAAGCGTTGATACAACAGGATATTTATAAGAATATCGTGATGTAATGAATGAGCTCAATTCGTTATATGATGAAAAACTTTTAATGTCGTCAGTATTAGTAATTTTAATAGGTTTAATGTGATCATTAATTTCGTTAGTATTATGGTAGAATAATGGTGTGGTGGATAATATTATTAATGTAATAATCACAATGATTAAGTTTATCTTTTTTCTCATGTGGGCATCAATATTTAATATATGTCCTAAATAATAATGCTAAATTTATGAACATTTGTTTCAAAAAATAGAACACCATGAATTTCATTCTTAAATTAAATATGTATTAATTATATGGAAGAAATGAAGTACAATTGTCTAATGATAATACTTCTGATTATTGCAGATGCAAAGTTTCTTGAGATGCATCCCCTAATTAACTTTTAAAAAGAGGAATGCTGATAACTCATTCTTGCAAACCAGAATTCACTAGTTGAACTAAAAAACATAAAAACAAACACAGTAAACTATCAAATGCAACAGAAAAATACTCATTAGCAAACATGGTATCAAAAACACTCTTTCATGCTAGGTCTTAATTCTTTAAAATGACTTAGCAAAATTAAGTATTTATTAGGTATGGTGTAGTATTTAATAGTATGAGAGATAAGCATGATTTATATGAGATTCTTGGTAGTGAAATTAGGAGAAAAATTTTAATTTATATAGGTGAGAGAGGTTCTGTTAGGTTTACAGATTTAAAAAATTATATTGGAATTAGTGTAGGTTCGCTTTATTACCACTTAGATATACTTGAGGGGTTAGTCATTCAGACATCTGATAAACGATACACGTTATCTGAAGAAGGACGTGAAGCATATAAATTGTTAACAGAAAAAAATGTTGAGATTCCAAAGAAGAGCATAGTTACAGAGATTCTTTATTATGTTATGCTTTCTCGTCTTATTGTAAAATTAAGTGAGAAGCGTTCGTTAAGATATCCACTTATAGTTTTGCTGTTCATTTCATATCTATATCTTACTTATACTGCGCACATTGTTCCAGGAGGCTTTTTTTCTCTTTCATTGGATAAGTATTATATTTTTTATTCATTATTGACGTGGGGTTTTGTATATTTATTTAGTGATGTTTTTTCGTCGCTATTGTTTAAAAGGTGGGGGGTTGGTCATTTATTATTGTTAGAATTGTCTTTATTACCAGTGTCATTGTTATATGTTATTGTTAGTATTTTAACATTATTTAGTATAACTGTTAATGAGTATATTTTTTTAATATTTCAATCATGGTCTCTGATTGTGCTTGGTTTTATAATAGCGTATACAAAGGGTTTAAAAACTGAAAGGGGATTATTAATAGCACTTGTGCTACTTTATGTAAATCTTATATTAATATATAAGTAGTGATCTTTAGATGAAATAAAATATTAAGAAGTTAATTATTTTAATCAGCGCCACCAAGTAATACTCTTCTAATTATACGTTGAAATGTCTTTTTTAATCCATGTTGTTCTTTTCTTGTAATGGCCTGAAGATCTTCAGGATATTCACCAATTTTTCTTACTACTGGATTGTTATAATAAAATCTAGCTTTAATTACTAACAGTTTTAATTCATCTATTGTGGCATAATCTAAAGGTTCATTCTTATTGTTATTGTTTTCCCATCTTTGATATAAGTTGTTCAGTATCTCAGAAACATCTGGATCACTATAAAAAGCTGCTTTTACGTTTACATCTATATTATCATCAATTAGGCTTATTATTTCTCTTTTTAATTCATCAGTTTGCGTCACAATTTTTATTTAAAAAGTGGCACTTATAAACTTATAGAAATCAAATTTTATTTTCAATTATTTACTAAACATTTTTTGAATTAATCTGATTCCTATTATGAATTCACTAATTATGATAATTCCCCCAATTATTATTATGAGTACTGTAATAACTGGATCTTCTCTATATAATTCTACATTAATCTGTTGGTCAGAATTTATAGTCGCATTTTCTGACCAGCTTAGAATATTATTAGCAAATATTTTCATACTATAAATGCCGGGAGGTAATTTTAAAATGATTGGTGATGCTTCTACTTGGAATGTTCCTCCACTATCATTAAGCTTATTAATTTGAAATATTATATTTGATGGATTGTTTAAGAGTTTTCCCCATGCATATAAGTTTATTGTTATAGTATAAAGAGTGATGTTTAAAATGATTGTACTACCAGGAATTAGCATCATCTTTTTAAAACTCTCATAGTTAATGCTGATTTTATAATTTTGTATTGTGATATTATAGTAAACGTTAATGGTTGATGAATTAGATGTTGGAATAATGTATGTTGCTCCATCATAAAAAATTGTGTTAATTGATGAATTAAATGTAAGTTGATAATTTGAAATGGGGTTCATTGATTGGTCTACAACGTTGATTTTTATGAATGGGGGAGATACTAATTTTTGATTCATGTATAATAATCCAAATGTTCTGCTTAATATTACTAATATATATTTCGTATGAATATAATTTCTATAGTTAGTTTGAAAAGTAACATTATAGACAGTTCTAGAATAAATGTTCCATGCGATGTCATATGAGTATATTCCGATTAAGGGTAAATATAATAAATTTAGGGAGTGCGTGTCATATTCTTGTTGTGATTTTGGATCTAGCAGACTAATTGTTAGTATTAATGGTTCTTTATTAAATTGATTTAATGGAATTATTATTTTATGATGTGTTGATGGTGTAGTATTGCGTATTGTGTATAATAAAGGATACCAATATACTATATAAGATACCTGATAATTTTCGGGGAATTTTATATTTGCAATGCTTATTGGGCGTTGAATTTTTAAACTTGCCTGTATGCCAAATTGTAATAATGATTCAGCTTCTATAAGAATTTCACTACTATTTGTTAATCCTATTATTTTTATTTTTTCACCATGAATGCTGGTAATAATAGTGTTGATTGATTGGTTTATGGGAAAAAGTAGAGCTTGATATTCAGTTATAGGATGCAGAAAAATTAATGTTCCATTGACAGTATATACTAAGTCTCCTTGTTTAATTATTAAAGCTTGGTTCATAATATTGAATGTTACATTTTGTTTGATATTAATAAGGAGAATTCTTATAGATTCGCTGATAGTAACAGTTGATATTTTATAAAAAATTTTCAGCGTCCAATAACCCGTAGGATCATTATCAGAAAAATTATATATATTAATAGGAGTGTTTGTTAATATTATAGTGTTTATAATGATATTATTAAATGGATTAATGAACTCTATAGAGACAGTCGTATGGGAAGTTGATGTGTCTTTTAAATAGATCCAAAGCATATCTCCCTCACGATATATCATGGTCTCATTTGGAGCGTAGTAATGAAATGAATAGGAGGAATATCCGATAAATGGCATTATTATTGAATTGCTCATCTGAGTTGAAGCAATTGCAGGATTTAGAACAGAAATTGTATTAGGTTTTTGGTTAGCAATATTTAATGAATAAATTTGTTGTGAGGTAGCATTAATAATATTTGAGAGTATTAGGAAGATTAAGATAAAGCGTATCATTTTAACACACCTAATATTAATAATATTATTGTTGTTAGAAAAAGAAGTAGCCATGGTGAAATTGATTGAAATATGAACAATGAGGGATTGTTGAATAGAAATAGATATGCTAAAAGTCCTAAAGAACTGTATAAAAGTATGTTAATAATGTTTGAAATCATAAATTTTCGTTCAGGTTTAAATAATATAATGAGCATAGAACTTATGAAGAGAAGACCTATAATTGGGGGGATTTCATAAGCAGAAATAGCTATTTTCAAATATGCTATTGACTGTTCTAATGAGACAGGAAGTGTTATCCATGGTAATACATATTTAAACATATATAATGTTAACATTGAGAATCTGAAACCAAAGTCTTGTAAATAGTTACCTGTTAATGTTACATTAATTTTCTGACTTGTAAACATTATTATCATGAGGATATAGAAATTTATAGTTAATAATCCAACTTTTAATGGATTATCATCTATAGTTAATAATTTAACGTGCTCCAACATTAAACGTAGTGGTGTAAATATTAAAAGAATAGAAATTATGTACAAAGGTTCAGTAATTAATTTAACAATTGATGTTTGATAAAAAATAAATATGAAAAATAATATAAGTATAAGTATTAAACCAAGTATTTCATCGCAATATGTGACTAAATGCTCAACTCTTTTATACTTGAGCGAAATTATTGATAAGATGGGTGCCATTATTAGTAGCGCTATTATTATGAAGTATAAAGGTTGTGATTTTAATAATACTATTGTGCTTTCACTTATTATGGACCAATATCCTACATAGTTTGCAGTGTTTAATAATAATATGAAGAATCCAATATATGAGAGGATAAGATGTTTTTTCATAATGCAACACCTTTAAGTGTTCTAAATTTAATATATTGTAAAAGTAACCATGGAGCGCAATTATTTGTATCGCATAAATTATATATAATATTATTAGACTTTAACGATTTTATAAGTGATAGTAATGATGCGTTATAATTCATAGTAAGTATATTATAAGCAATTATCTTTGTAGTGTCAATATTTGATGGGTATAAAAATTTAGATGTATCCAGAAGAGCAATTATAGGTATGCCTTTCAATATACGTATGTTATTTACAAGCTCAATAAGATTAGTGATAGTAACATCACTATCAGTAATCAAAAAAATTAATTCGCCTCGTTGTACAATATTTTTTAAATAGTTATTGAGTTTTATCAAATCACGTGAACCTTCAGGTGAAATTGTACTTAAAAAGTTTATTACATTCTGGAATTGATTTTTATCTCTATGGGAGAAAGTTCTTCTGATTAATTGTGGATATATTAGTAAATCTATATCATCCTTCAGTTTTGAAGCCATATAACATAAACTGATGACTGAATATATCGCTGTATCAATTTTTCTCTTCCCTTCATAACCTTTTGACATATGCTCGCTGGCATCTAATACTATTTTGATATTTATGTGTTCTTCACGCATATATTCTTTAACTACAAGAGAATCTGGATGTTTAGAAATTATCTTCCATGCTAAAGATTTATAATCATCTCCAGGAAGATATTGTCTTATTTCAGCAAATTCTTTACTTGAACCACTAATTGATTTACTAAAACCCTCATAAAAATATTTATCGATATAAGGCTCTACGGAAAGCATTATTAATGATAATTGAGGTCTGGCTGTTATGTATGATTCATTACTTATTATTATACTGCTTATAAAAAGATTAAGGGCATCAAAGTAGGTAATTTTTGTTCCATATATTTTGTGTTTTCCTATACCTAAAACCTTTATCTTGTATTCTAACTGAATACTATCTTTAGGTTGTATAACTACTACATTATTAGTATTCCATTTAATTATTTTGAGCGTATCAGATATTACTTCATCAATTGTAAGTGGTCCTATAAAACTATTAAGAGTGTTAGTTATTTTTAGACGTATAAGGATTTCATTTCCAGCTTCAATATAATCCTGATTTATAATCCTTTCAACGTTAATCCATGCGAGTTTTTCCATGTTCAGTTTAAAGATGATTGCATCAACAATTATAATAAACATTATTAACATTCCAGCCACTATAAAAGTTGGTTGGTTTGAGATCCAAGATGCAAAAATATATGCAGGAAGAGTTGACAAAATTGCAAAACCTCGTTTTGTAAGCATAAATTTCACCTTGGGGGTTCAATACTTTTTATTATTTCATCTATAATTTGGGATATAACATTATAAGTTCCAAGAGAACTGTATTGAGAATCTTGAATTAATATTTCAGGTCTTACGAGTATTCTATGATTAAAAACATAAAAAATAAGGGATTTCACATCGTCAGGTATGACATAGTCTCTTCCTTCTATTGCAGCATTTACTTTACTTGCCTTTAAAAGCACAACAGCTGCTCTTGGGCTGCATCCAAGTAAAATTTTATCAGTTTTCATACGGGTTAATGTAACTAATTTTTGAATGTATGTGATTATATCATCGGATACGTAAACATTATGTTCAATATAATTAATAAAGTCTATTATATTAACTTGAATTGGATTAATTAGAGATTCGTCAATACCGATATTGGCTCTTTTTAAAATCTCTATCTCTTCGTTTGGTGATGGATAATTCATAACTATTCTAAACATAAACCTATCAAGTTGAGCTTCTGGAAGAGGATAAGTACCCTCATGCTCAATAGGATTCTGAGTGGCAATAACCATGAAAGGTTCAGGCAATTTCATAGTTCTTCCATCAGTAGTGACTTGACGTTCTTGCATTGCTTCAAGTAGTGCTGATTGAGTTTTAGGGGGTGCTCGATTAATTTCATCAGCAAGTATTATATTTGAAAATATAGGACCTGGCTTAAACTCAAAATCTAACGTTTTCTGGTTAAAAATATATGTTCCTAACAAATCAGCTGGTAACATGTCAGGTGTGAATTGGATTCTTCTGAATTCTAGATTTAATGCTCGCGAGAAACTCTTTGCAATAAGTGTTTTTGCTATTCCTGGAATACCCTCTAAAAGTACATGTCCGCGAGAGAGTAAAGCAATAGTTAATAATTTTATGTAAGTATCTCCACCAACTATAACTTTTGATATCTCAAATCTTACTTTATTATAAAAATCTATAACATCATTGATATTCATTAATCTCACCAAGCATACTTTTAAAATTAATTAACTGAAAATAGGATCTCAAGAAAAATTCGGAATTAATAAATTTTTTCTTGACATAAGCTTTTTCTAAATCATTTACAAATTTTAGTATCTTATTGTATAATTTTATATCTTTTTTCTCTGATAAGGATAATAATTCTCTCGCATCAGATAGTATAAGACCGATCATAGGTCTATAATTTGGTTTACCAGATGATAAGGCTTCAATGGCTTCTTCAAACCACGTCAATGATCTAGGGAGTACTTGCTCATAATTGGGATTATGTTTTTGAATAATTATGTTATGAAATAATACAATTATTATAATTACAATTAATGGTGTATAAAAGCTCAACAAAATAATTATATCACTCATATTAATGATTAACTCACCTGCCTCGTGAATAACCTTTTTAACAATTCAATATTTTCTATAAACATATTGTAGTCATCAACAGTAATTGTATTATTGCTGAAACGAGCTTTCTCATACAACTTATAGATTTTCAATAAAACATTTCTAATTTCATTAATATTTAAGTAAGATATTTGACTTTTCTCTAAAATACTTTTAATAATCTCATACTCTGTCATATACATTAGAGGACTAATCATAAAAACTATAGAAAGATCTTTTCTTAATGCAATATATCCATCTGTTATTGCTTTACGATACTCTCCTTTAGATGCTAAAAACTTTGCATTAGCTAATGATGATATAAAAAGTTGTCTTTCCTCACTAATTTTGACTTCTTGAGAAGTATTATTAACCTCATTATTACTTATATTTTGAGGCTTATTCTTTCTACGCAAAAGAACAATAACAGAAATTAATCCTAATGATAATATTATGATAAAGTACATTATAATATTAATTAGCTCTAATTGTCTTGGTGATAATACAATAAAAAACATATTACATGACATTAACTACTCACCTCTGCTACATACCATGCAATTCTAATAACACCATGAACAAAGAATAATGGTATAATACTTGTTTCTAAATCTACCACAAAATTATCAAAATAAGCTTTCTTATCTTCTGTAATTTTTTCATCTGCATTTGATAATATTACTACACGTAATAATCTAACAGTCTCTGATAAGTTACTATTAGTTACATTTAATTGAACAGGTGATGAACCTATTAAGAATAATATATTCTTATAGAGTTCACCATAAGAATTATAATTATATGTTAATCGAATGACATATTTTTTGTCTACATTACCATTAGTATAATAATCAAAAATTTCAGTACGAAATATAGAAGTCTCTGCAATATTGATTGTCATATGCACTACAACTGATGAACTTGAATTCATTACGACAGTTATATCTTTAATTATACTGAATGTATCATTTGAAACAATTACTAACATAAAGTTATTATTATTAATAATACTTCTTATATTATATAAGCTCAAAATAGCTGTCGGTGTAAATCGTAAAACAACTCTAATTGTGTATCTATCAGGTTGTAAGCTAAATGCCGACCTAAGTTTATCTTTATACTGTTGTAATGTCACCCTTTTGACTTCTGATCCCATTGATGAAAATATTATTACATATCCATTAAAAAAACTACTATTAACTTTTATAGTGTGCCCGTTTGATGCAAAAAATTGAGAATCAACTATTATTTCTAAATTGTTCATGACTACTAAGGGACCTGGCTTCTCAGGGTTACTAGTTATTATTCCAAGATTTGCTACTGGATGGTAAAGTGATAAAGCACTGAACATAATTATTAATGATAATCCTATAGTTATTATATCTTTTTTTGAGAAACTTTCTCCATACACAAATATTTATAGTTAAAAATAACTATTAAACCTAACTGAATTGATCTAAATATTCAATTGCTTTAGTGAGATTCTCTAGCTTGCAATGATGTTGATAAAGCTGAAGTTGTTTTAAATCTAACAGAATAACGCTCATCATAGTATTTCTTATCTAAATTCACACGCTCAGTAAGTCCCATTAACATTTCATGTATGCGTTGTGCAGCCTTTCTACCTTCTGCCATAGCTTTTACTACTAACGTTTCACCGGTTACAACATCACCGGCAGCATAGACTCTTGGAATTGATGTTTCGTATGTTTCAGGATTTATTGCGATTCCTCCATGCTCATTAAGTTTTAATCCCTCAACTTCTGCAAGATATTTATTTGGTCTTCTACCTATTGCTATAAGTACAACATCAACATCTACTATGAAGTTTGAACCTGGTATTGGAATGGGCCTAGGTCTTCCAGACGCATCAGGTTCTCCAAGTTTCATTTTTATACATTCAGCTTGTTTAACCCAACCATTCTCATTACCAATGAATTTTATAGGAACAGTCAAGGGCATTATCTTTACACCCTCTTTTTTAACTTCCTCTCTACTCAGCCAATATCCAGGCATTTCTTTTTCAGTTCTTCTATACATTATTATTACTTCTGATGCTCCTAATCGTATAGCCATTTTAGCTGCATCATAAGCAGTATCTCCACCACCTACAATTATATATCTTCCGCCATCTAATTTGTAAGGTAATGATGAAAGTGAACGATTCTCCAATAATGCTTTATTAATATCAATTAGGAATGAGTATGCTGAATAAACACCTTTTAGATCTTCACCAGGAACGTTTAATCTAATTACTTCAGAAGGACCAGTAGTTATTAATACTGCCTCAAATCCCATGTTAAATAAATCTTTAATCCTCAAATCTCTTCCAACCATTGTATTAGTCTTTATTTTAACTCCCATTTCTTTAAGATAATTAACTTCATGTTTAATAAGCCTCTTATCCAAATGAAAACTAGGTATACCGTAAAGTGCTGTTCCTCCAGCTTCTGGCATTGCTTCAAATATTGTAACATCATGTCCATAACGTAGTAATAGATCGGCTGCCGCCAAACCAGCTGGACCAGCACCTATAATTGCAATAGAATGACCAGTAGGTTTTACATTTAATCTCTCAGGTTTCACATTGTTTTGGATCTCCCAATAAATCAAAAATTTCTGAATCATACCAATTGCTACAGGTTCGCCTGTCTTATTTAAAACACACGAAGCTTCACATAATCCTCCCAGTTGTGGGCAAACAGATCCTGTTGTTCCTCCAAGACAATTTGTTTCTCTAAGTACTTTAGCTCCTTCCGCAAAATTTCCACTGGCAACCGCTCTCATCATGCCTGGCACGTCAACTTTTACTGGACATGCTTTTACACATGCAGGTAATGGACATAATATACATCTTTTTGCCTCTTCAATTGCTTGTTCTGGAGTATAATTTAAAGTAATGGGATCAAAATCTTTAATTCTAATTTCAGGTGGACGTTCAGGATAAGGCCATCCCCCTACACGCTTAGGTATAAGTTTTGGCATAGTCTTCATACTTTCTATGTATTAGGTATATATAAATCTTAACATTTTACGATAGCAATATTTACTAATAAATTAATGTATCACATTTTAGTTTAAATATTTATAAATTACATCATTAAGTATCATTGAACAAAAAAGTATGATAAATATTTCATGTCATATATATTATGCAATAAAGTAATCGAATATGTTATTTTGCATGATTTAAATTGTCATGTAATGTTTTAGTCTTTCTTATATTTATGTGTTGAGACATAAATACTATTAAAGATTGGTAGAACTCGCAATATCCTTACCATTGATCTAAACCAGTGTTAGAAAACTTACCAGAAAAAGAATGCTCAGAATCATGTAATACGACAATCAAATAGAAAAATTTTTAACCTTATGTTTAAGAATAATACTTATATGAAGATTAAATTCATCAGTTTTGATTCAATGGGTACGAGAAGTATGGCCACTTTTGTAGAGACGAATGATGTGAATATTTTTATTGATCCTGGTGCGGCATTAGGCCCATTTAGATATGGTTTACCTCCTCATCCATTAGAAATAGAGAAATTAAAGCAAGATTGGGAAAATATAGTACATTATGCGAATAATTCTGATGTTATGATAATCACTCATTATCATTATGATCATCATAACCCTAAAATTTATCTTGATATTTACAATGGTAAGGATCTTCTTATTAAGCATCCATCTCAAAAAATAAATAGGAGCCAATTTATAAGAGCATCATTTTTTATAAAGCAATTAGGAACACGACCTAAATCCATTAATTATGCTGATGGTAAAGAATTTGTTTATGGCAAAACATTAATAAGATTTTCGCAATCTGTAGCGCATGGTGTTAATGATAAACTAGGATACGTTATTGAAGTGCTGGTAGATGATGGTGATTATAAATTCCTGTTCACAAGTGATATTGAGGGCGCGCCGCTCTTATCACATATAACGTTTATAATTGAAACACGACCTAATATCATAGTTATGGATGGGCCAATGACATATATGCTCGGAAATAAGTTTGCCGAACATGATCTCATTTCATCGATTAATAATATTATTCAAATACTGGATAAAGTGAAACCTGAAGCTCTTATAATTGATCATCATCTTCTAAGGGATTTGCAATGGAATAACAGAATTCAGAAAGTGATTGATAAAGGTAATAATGTGGGAACACGAGTATTATCAGCTGCTGAGTATTCTGGACAAAAAATAAATCTTTTAGAAGCGCAAAGAAAAGAACTTTATAAACTGAAACCAGTAGCTACTGAATCACTAAAAAGATTTACGGTATTTTCAGAAAACTTTGTTGAAGAATAAAGTATAGATATTCAATTGTTAATAAGAATCTTTATTAATTTGTATTTAGTGTGCTATATTATGAGCATTGTGGCTATAGGAGATCGTTATACAATAACAGCATTAAGACTTGCCGGTATTGAAGGCAAAGAGGTTAATAATGTTCATGAAGCAGAAGAAATCATTGATCAGTTAGTAAAAGATGGTAAATGTAAAATTTTGTTGGTTCCTGAGGATTTAGCCCTAAAACTTAAACATAAGCGTAATGAACTTCTTAAAGAACGACGATACTATCCAGTTTTTGCTATAATACCTGGATTTAGTGGGGCTGTTGGTGAAAGAACTAATGAAATTTATCAGCTTATAAGTCAAGCTATTGGTGTAAAACTTAAGTTAGGTGAGTAAAAAATGTCTGCAATAAAAGAATTAATAGAAGAAGAGAAAAATGCTGAAAAAATAATAAAGGATGCAGAGGAAAAAGCTAATCAGCTATTACTCAACACTAAGAAAAAAGCTGATGAAATAATTAAAAATGCGGAAAATGATGATAGTGTTATTAAAGAACTTATACTTCGTAAAGAACAAGAAATTATAGAAAAACGAAACAACATACTAAAAAATTATGATAATGAGGCAGAAGAAATAGAAAATATTTGCAAAAAGAATTTTGAATATGCTGTAAAATTCGTTATAGATAGTGTGTTGGGTGTGAGCACATGAGCATAGAAGCCCTCAGATTAGAAATTAGAAAAGCTGCTGAAGAAGAAGCCAAACGTATTTTAGAAGATGCAGAACAAAAAGCAAAAAACATGCTTAATGAGGCAGAACAAAAAGCAAAAAACATTATCGAAAAAAAGATACAAGAAACCATGAGGAAACTTGAGGAAAAAGAGAAAGTAGAACTTGCAATAGCAAGAATTGATGGCAAGAAAAAGGTTTTAGATATTAAATCAAAATATCTTGAAACCGTTCTAAAAGAAGCTGAAAATCGATTAAATAAACTGCCACTTGAAAATCCAGAACTTTATAAGAATGTTTTATCTGACTTTATAATAGAAGGTATTAAAAATTTAGAAGGCACAAAGTTTGTAATCAAAATAACTCCAAGAGATCAATCAATAATAAATGAGGTAATTAACATTGTAAAATCAAAACTTAAGAAAAATATTGAAATTACTGTTTCTTCAGAGTTTCTTAATGCTTCAGGTGGTGTTATTGTTTATACTGAAGATATGAGATTATATTATATAAATACCTTTGAATCCCGCCTTATGAAATTTAAATCTGAAAATAGAGGTAAAATACTTGATATATTATTAAAGTCTAGCTAGGAGGGGAGATTACATGAGAATTGGAGAACTTAGAAGAATCGCAGGTTCAATAGTAGTAGGAACTGGAATTCCAGATATCCAAATTGGTGAAGTAGTATTAGTTGGTTCAGAAGAATTAATAGGTGAAGTTATTAGAATTACAGAGAACACATTTACAGCACAAGTCTATGAATCAACAAGCGGAATAAAGCCAGGAGAAAAAGTCGTAGCTACGGGTAAAAGATTAGTAGCTGAACTAGGACCTGGAATGTTAAATCGAATCTATGATGGTGTTGGAAGAGATCTTGAACTACTTTTTAAAGAAAGAGGACCATTTATAAGCCGAGGTGCTAAAATAAGCACACTTCCCAGAAACATAAAATGGCACTTTAAACCTATTATTACTAAAGGTACTGAAGTTGAGGAAGGTGATATTATAGGTGAAGTCCAAGAGACTCCAATGATATTACATAGAATTCTCATACCTCCAGGACTTAAAGGCACATTGGTATCAATAGAGGAAGGAGATTTTACTATAGATGAACCAGTAGCCAAAATCATGACAAAAAATGGTGAAATAGAAATAAAAATGATGCAAGAATGGCCCGTTAGAATTCCAAGACCATTCAGAGAAAATGGAAGATTACCATTAGATAAACCTCTAATTACTGGACAAAGAGTTATAGATACGTTCTTCCCCATAGCGAAAGGTGGTGCAGCATCAATACCTGGTGGCTTTGGAACAGGTAAAACTGTAACACTTCATCAATTAGCAAAGTGGAGTGATGCAAATGTGGTAGTGTATATAGGTTGTGGTGAGAGAGGTAACGAAATGAGTGAAGTTCTTACAGAATTTCCAGAGCTTAAAGATCCAAGAACAGGAAGGCCATTAATGGAAAGAACCATATTGATTGCTAATACGAGTAATATGCCTGTTGCTGCAAGAGAAGCAAGTATTTACATAGGGGTTACAATGGCTGAATATTATAGAGATCAAGGATATGATGTAGCATTAATGGCTGACTCTACATCAAGATGGGCTGAAGCTCTTAGAGAGATTTCAGGTAGACTTGAAGAGATGCCTGTAGAACGAGGATATCCTGCATATTTACCAGATAGGATAGCTGAATTCTATGAACGAGCTGGACGTGTAAAAGTTTTAGGTAAGCCAGAACGAGAGGGATCAGTAACAATAATTGGAGCTGTTTCACCTCCTGGCGGAGATTTCAATGAGCCTGTCACAATACACACTTTAAGGTTTACAGGTGTATTCTGGGCGCTTGATACAGAGTTAGCTTACAGTAGACATTTTCCAGCAATCAATTGGCTTAAGAGTTATAGTCTTTATTCAGGTCCATTGTTAAGTTCATTTACACAGAGTTTCCAATCATCTTCTAGCTACAAAGAGGCTATTGATTGGTGGAGTAAAGTGTTTAAAGAATTTCCAGAGTATAGAGCACGAGCTCTAGAATTACTAAGCATAGCAGCTGAAATAGAATCCATAGCTAGGGTTATAGGTGAAAGTGCTTTACCAGATGATCAAAGATTAATATTACTTACAGCTGAAATAATAAAAGAAGGATTTTTAAGACAATCAGCCTTTGATGAAGTTGATGCTTATTGTGAACCGCAAAAACAAGCGCTTCTTCTTAAAATGATTATAGATTTTCATGAAAGAGCTATTAAGTTAGTAAAGAATCGGATTCCTATTGATGTAATAAGGGAAATACCCCAGATATCATTAATGATGAGAGCTAAAGAGGATCGTGGCGGAGTAAAAAGTATTTTAAAGATAATGCAGGATACTGAGGAAGCTCTTGAAAAAATTGCTAATAATTATGGTTTTTCAATTAAGGAGGGATCATAAAATGTCAACGATACTAAGGTTTGAAGATATTCAGGGAGTCATCTACAGAGGAGTTAAAGAAATTAAAGGTTCATTGGTATTCATTGAGAATGTTAAGAATGTTAGTTATGATGAGGTGGTCATTTTAAGGGGTTCTGATGGGATAGATAGGTTAGGGAGGGTGCTTGATGTTGGACATGGTTATGCTGTAGTGCAAGTTCTAGGTTCTACGGCAGGCTTACAAACCGACGTTGTGGTGAAGTTTACAGGAACTACATTTAAAATTCCTGTTTCAGATGAAGTATTAGGACGCATGTTTAATGGTATCTTTCAACCAATTGATGGCATGCCTCCTATATCATCAAGTGATTTAAGGGATGTTAATGGTTCACCTATAAATCCGGTAGCTAGAATATATCCAAATAACTTTATTCAGACTGGTATTTCTGCAATAGATGGCATGTTATCTCTTGTAAGAGGGCAAAAGTTACCAATATTCTCTGAAAGCGGATTACCTCATAATAGAGTAATAGCACAAATTGCGAGACAAGCTACAGTAAGAGGCGAAAAAGAAGAGTTTGCACTTGTATTTGCGGCTATGGGTCTAAAGAGTGATGAAGCTAGATTCTTCATAGATCAATTTAGAAGTTCTGGAGCAATAGAAAGATCAGTAGTAATACTTAATCTTGCTGAAGATCCAGCAATAGAAAGATTATTAACACCACGAATTGCTTTAACAGTAGCTGAATACTTAGCCTTTGAACTTGACCTACATGTGCTAGCAATCTTAAGCGATATGACAAATTATTGTGAAGCACTAAGAGAAATGAGTGCAGCAAGAGAAGAGGTCCCTGGACGAGCAGGATATCCAGGTTACTTGTATAGTGATTTAGCGACTATATATGAACGCGCTGGCATAGTTGCTGGACGTAAGGGGTCATTAACTCAAATGCCTGTACTTACCATGCCAGGTGGTGATTTAAGACACCCAATACCTGATTTAACTGGTTATATTACTGAAGGACAAATATTTCTAGATAAGGATCTTTATGCTAGGGGAATATATCCACCGATTAATGTTTTACCATCATTAAGCAGGCTTATGAGAAGCGGAATAGGTAAAGGAAAAACAAGAGATGATCATAAAGATGTTGCTGATCAGCTTTATGATGCATATTCAAAGGGTGTGCGTGCAAGAGACCTTGCAAGAATAGTAGGTGAGATGGGACTTAGTGAAAGGGAAAGGAGATATTTAAGATTTGCAGATGCTTTTGAAAAACGATTTGTTAATCAAGGTGAATATGAGAATAGAACAATAGAGGAAACTTTAGATATTGCATGGGAACTTCTTGCAATGTTACCAGAGAGTGAGTTAGTCAGAATTCATGAAGAGTATATTAAAAAGTACCATCCAAATTATAGATCTAATAAGTGATAAAAATGTCAGTAGGCAGAGTAGCTGCTACCAAGGGTGTATTACAGAGATTAAGAGAGCAACTAAAATTCATAGAAAAAGGTAAGAATGTTCTCAAAATGAAAAGAGATCAATTGGCAGGAGAGATAAATAAATTGCTTGTAGATATTAAACGTAGGAAGGAAGTCGAGCAGTTGTTTAGCGATGCGTATGAGTCATTAAAATACGCATATACTACTCTTGGTTATGATACAGTAGTTTCAGCTGCAAGTGCAGTAGAATTAATGGAAGTAAGAGCATTACCAACAAGCGTTATGGGTGTAATAATGCCTGATGTTGAAATAGTTAAGAGGTCTGATCCTAAACAAGTTCCGTTGATAACACTATATTCTATAGCAGAGAGATTACATAGGGCGGTTGAAGAGGCTATAAAATTAGCGGTTTTAGAGGCTAAAATAGAGCAACTTTCAAGAGAGTTAATGGATACTAATAGAAAAGTGAATGCATTAGAAAAGGTTGTTATACCTGCATATCAATCCTTAATAAGATATATCGAAGATCGTTTAAATGAGGAAGCTTTAGAGGAGTTCTTCATAACTAAACATGTGCGTGATATAATAAGGGTGCGTCGAGAATGAAATCGCCGGCTTTAATATATTTAATAACACGTGCTCATGGACTTTCAACACATCTATTAATTCAGGATGACTATAAAACACTCATTAAGTCGAAAGACTTAATTTCATTAGTTGAATATTTACTTAAAAGTGACTACGGGTCAGAAATAAGTAAAATACCCGGCGAGAGACTTAATGTTAGCTCATTAAGTCAGGTAATATATTCTGTTCTAATTTCACGATTTTATCATTTAATAAATATTGCTCCTAGTGATGTGAAAAAATTTCTTGAACTTTATGCTGAAAGGTTTATTATAGAAAATATAAAGAGAATATTAAGAGCTAAACATTCATCAACAAAAATATCAAGTGAAGCATTAATACCGATTCCTAGAGAATATGCACTCATCAATTTTCCAGCGATGATTGAATCAATAACACTACAAGATTCATTAGAATTATTAAAAGCCACGAAATATTATCAAATTTTGGATTGGTTATCATTATATAGAAAGTATGAAATTATAACAATCTTAGAAAGTGCACTTGATAAAATATATTTTGAAAAAATATGGAAGGAAACTGATAAATTACCTGATAAACGTGAGACCAAAATGATAATTGGTTCTGAAATAGATTTACGAAATATAAACATGATACTTGATTTACGAGCTCGTGATATAAGTCCGGAAACAATTTTATCAGTTAGTTTTAAACCTGTTAGGCTAAGAGATGAAGACATTAATCAAATGTCAAGGGCTCGTTTTGATACGATACCTGATATATTAGCAAGAACACCTTATCAAAGCCTTGCACAGCGTCTAAAAGAAGCAATTGAATCTAAAAAATTAGAGAAAATAGATTATATAATAGCTGATGAAATATATAATCAAATAAAAACTATAATGGTTAGATATCCAAATAGTTTCTCTTTCGTAATAGGATATTTAATTATGACTGAAATTGAAGCACATAATCTTATTGCGTTAATAACTGCAAAAGAACTGGGATTAAAAGAAGATGAAATCAAAGAAATATTGCACACATAATATATCTATTCTTTGAAAAATAAAATATCAAAATCTTATTTATTTTATGAATTACGGGATTTTTCCTAATATTTGAAAAGCCACTAAGAGTCCATAGATTGCTATTCCTTCACCCAATCCTGCAAATATTAGGATTGTACCAAATGTACCAGGTCTTTCTACTATTGCAGCTGCTCCGGCACTTGTTGCTCCGCTTACTGCTATTCCTGCACCTATACATGATCCTGCTATAGCTAATCCTGCACCTAGCATTCCTAATCCATATTGTAATCCAGTTTGATCAGTAGTAGTTGGCGCCTGTTGTGCTTGTGGTGGGGAGATAGCATATGAAATTACTGCTATTAATGGAAGCATTATTAAAAGGTTAAATGCTGTAATTATTAATAGTGTTTTCTTAAAACTATTCATGTTTTTTACCATCTTTATTGTAAATTTCATGAGCATATTTCTAATTGTATTTTTAATATTCATTATATGATCACCAAGTATATCCATTGGTAAGTGCTTTAAATATTTTTCTAAAAAACATTTGAAGATCTTATTTATTCTGTTATAATTAATTTAATTGGCTTAAATCTAGTACCATTGCCTTTAAAGAACTTAGTTGAGAATTCATAGTATATTAATCTTATTGACTGAATACCTGCAGCAAAGCCTTCAATTAATATAACAATGATATTAACTAGTAAGAGACTAGGAAGTAATCCTATTGATTCACCTAAAATGTGTGCAAAACTTGCGAGCACTCCATGCGCAATTGCAAAGGCGGCAAGTCTTACGTAAGATATTGAATTTGTTATATAAGAAAGGAATACTTCTATAAACTCTCCAAATCCTTCTATCATATTTTCACCTAATGAATGATGAGAGCCTATGTGCTTTATAGTTGGGGATAAAAATATTATTGCTAATAGTGCGAGAGCTGAGAATGTTAATGGTTGATTATCAGGAGTTAAAAATAGTGAAAGTTGAAGACCACCCTTAATTAATTTAATAGCAAGTATTATGCCAACAATATAGTATACTAATCCTATTACACCTTTACCACTAAACACAGCTTCTTTAATTTCTCCCCTTGAAATATTGTTAATTATATTCAGTATTAGTGCAATTATAAGTTGTGCAACACCAAATTCCAATGCTATTGCCATGATACCATTGATATTCTCTGTTGGTCTAAGCCATAATGGATGAAGTAATGTTTCATCAAGAAAAACTGAACCATATAGTATACCGAATATCATAGCTGATAATCCACCTATCATCATTATAATCCCTAATCGATTTAAAGCTCTTCTAGGAATTCCTAAAAATGGTTTACTTCGTTTATAAAAGAGGAATCCCCAAATTAATATTATTAATCCATTTCCTACATCACCAAACATCATTCCATACATTATTGGAAATAGTATTGAGTAAATTAATGTTGGATCAATTTCTTTATAACTAGGAATCCCCTGCACTACTGTAAGTAATTCAAAGTGCTTTAATAATCCTTTATTAGCTAATTCTACTGGTACTTCTTCATCTTCTCTAGGATCCTCAACTTTTAGATAAAATATTTTACTTGTAAGTTGTGATACTTTGTTCTCTAAATTTTTTATTAAACGTTCAGGAATCCATCCTTGTACAATACTTAAATTTTTTGTTCTGAGTAATGAAGCTTTAGCTTCTCTTAGAAAGCCTACATAATCTCTACGAGACCTAAGATCTTTTCTTACTTCTTGAACAGTTTTTGTAAGGTCCTCAAGCTCATTAATTTTTAATGAAATTCTTTTATCCAAATCCTCTAATGCCTCTTTTGGATTTGATGGTAAATTCTCTGGAAACTTAAATTCGTTAAAGTTAAGTAGAGTTAAGGCTTTTTCAACATTTGTCTTATATTCATTTAAAGCTACAATAACTACTAACGATTCTCTAGGTTTAACCTGTTTAACATCATAAACAACTTTAAAATCTCTTAAATACTCATCTAATTTGGGAATAAGTGCATTATTTAGAAGTCCTACTTTTACAAAAATAAATTTATGATCACCTACACTATTAATATCAATATCACTAGCTTGCATGAGTGATAATCTTTCCTTTATTATGCTCAGTTCTTCAAGTTCTTTTTGAAGCATGTCAACTCTTCGGGTTAGTTCATCAACTTTCTTCTCATAATCGTTTACATACATTTTGATCTCATTAAGAGTTGTTTTTAATGTTTTTATCTCCTCATATTGAGGGGTAGGTTTAGATTGTTGTTTTTGCGATGACGAAGAGAATTTTTCTCTGATATTATATAATGTGTTTGTAAGAGTATTTATGCGCTCATCTATTCTCAAAAATCTGTCATAAAGATCAAGATTCTCAGGTTCTTCACCTATTGTTGCACGCTCACTAATAAGTTGTATAGCACCAAGTTTTCCTATCTCTTCTAAGACCTCTGTTTCATATCTTCTTGGAATTGCAAGATAAATTTTTTTCATTTTAACAGGTTTGATCACACTGTTGCCCCCTTTATTCTCTTGAATTTCAAAATATTTTTGATATTTAAGTCTAACTCATAAATTTGCAATAAATTGATTTTTGCTTTAGGAGCAAAAATATACAATTTTTATGATTGTCCTACGACTATTAGGATTCTTCAGTTTCTTTTTGTTATTAAAATTTTTATGATAAAACTTTTAAATGTAGTATGCTTATTGGAGATCTCATAAATAATCATTTGGAGAGAAAATAAATAGTTTCATAATAAGTCCTCAGTCAAAGATTTCTCTAATCTTAACAGATTATTCATCACATTTTGATTAACATTATTTGATTTATTTTGTATTATACTTTTAAAATTTCATTAAATGTGTATAGTGAGTGTTTTTCATGAATTATTTATGCAGTAAAGCATTTAAGATGTTTTAGGATCTTATAAAGTATTTTTAATATTAATTGATAGTATGAGATGCAAGAATATATGTTATAATAAATTTGCTGTTAGTGAAATTATTACAGCACTATTACTGATTAGCATTGTTTTAGCAGCTTCGATAATTTTTATACCAAATGCATTACGATCAGAACGTAATTTACTCTCAATTATGAGTGCTTCTGAAGAAAAACAATCACAACGTTTCATGGAAGCTTTAAGTATTATAAAGAGTGATAGGTATACTACAGATTTGATAATTTGGATTTATAATTATGGAATTCTCACTAATATGACACAATTAATGGTTGATGGTTTATCATCATCAGCGATAATATTAAATAATTTTACTACTTCATGGCAACCAATTTATGTAATGAATTTTACTCCGCAGTGGATTAATGAATGGATGCCAATTAACATGAATTTACTCAGCAAAAACAATGCAAGTTTAACATGGAATATAAATTTAAACAGTCTAAAAATAAATTCATCAATAAGTAATATTTTTAGCGAATTTGGTTATGTAAATAAAATTCTTTATGGATATATGTTTACAGTTAATTCAAGTATTCAAATTATCTCTGGAGTATTTTTACTTTCCCTTATATCAAAAGATAAAACGTCTTCATTTAGTATTATTTTTAATTCTACAGGGAGAAGTATTAGTATAGTAATAAATAACAATAGCATAATAAACAAAATTCAATACTCTATGGATACCTCATCATATAATGTTTCCATTAATGTTAACAAGGATTATATGCAATTTCAAATATTTAATGGATTGAGCATTAAAAAATATAATGCTACTATACCCTATTATGAACGTGATACAGGCTATTATATTTATTTTGCATTATTATCAAGTTCATCAATAGTCATACATAGTTTTACTATTAGTGGAGTTAGTGTTAATCCCTTGATGAAGGATTCTATGTTAAGACAAGGAATTAATGTGATCCTAGTTAAAAATTATGGTTGGGCGTCCAGATCAGTAGCATTACTTACTTCAACAGGAAATATATGGAGGTGGAATATTTAATGAGAGAAAATTATCCTAATATGAAAAATAAAAGTGTAAGTAATATTATTGCAGTAATTATCATGATTGTTATTATAACATCTCTTACTGCAATGTACTTTACATATCGTAATACAACATTATCTACAGATATTAATGTTAAGAATTCAATACAATTAGAAAATTTAAGATCTAAAGAGAATCTTAAAATTTATGCTAATGGATCTGATATTATTATAGAAAACATTGGTAGTAATCCAAGTTATATAGATAAGATCATGCTAATAGATAATAATGATCACGTGCTACAAATAATTCCAATAGGAAGATTATTAATAGAAGGTTCCTCCTATACATTCCAATTAAAGAATAATTCTGTAACATACTTAAAAGTCATCACAAATTTAGGTAATACATTTACTTATTTTATAACAAAATTCGCAACAGTAACAATCTCAGTAACACCAATAAACAGTGGTACTACTAATCCGAATCCTGGCGTGTATTTATATCCAATAGGCAAAAATCTCACACTTTCCGCTGTACCTTCACCAGGATACCGCTTTAATTTTTGGATACTTAATGGACAGGTGATAAAGATGAATCAACTCACAATACAGGTTATAAACAATGCGTCAGTAATTGCAGTCTTTAGCAATACAACAGACTCATCATTTTATTCTAGTTTACAAGATACTATAAAATCAGCTCCACCAGCATGGCTCCTTTCTACAAGTGGAACTATGACAGCTGTCATGTATATGACTACTGATAAAATCTTAACACCTCAGAATGTAACCCCAGCAGCAACAGTTTTATTAGTAAAGGCATCCTCAAGTGGATACATAAATGTTTGGATACCTCCCTTAAGTTTACCCAATAACGTTTTAGTCTCTATTACGACAAGGGTATTACCTTTCTATACATCATTAATCAATGCAACATTTTATCCAGCACCTATATTATATCCTATTGGCGGTGGATATTTATCAAATACATATTGGTCACAATATGGATGGCTTTACATGGGTAGTAACGCAGCAACTGTAATTATGAACAAACCAGGGTATGCAAACTTTACTATTGTTTTTTATTATAATAAAAGTGCCATAATAAATGGTACTGTTACAGGTTTACAAACAGGAGATTTCTGGATTCCAATATATTATTCATTTCAAAATAGCACAGGCATATACACAGGCACTTATTATTACTTTTTACATATTGATTGGGGATCAAGTAATTACCCTAACGGTGCGCCACTACCTATTGCAATGATAATTCTTAGACCAGGTCAAATAATTGATATGCCTATTTTTAGCGCATTCCAAAGCAAATATAAGGGTTCTTATATCATTCATCCGTATGCTTCATGGGGAAATAGAAGCTTTACCGACAATATATGGGATTATGTTGGATCATCTTTAGCAACAGTAAGTTATTTTTCACCAATAGATCCTAGGGTTAACTTATTTACACTAAAACTGTATTATGTAATTAATAACAATCAAAAAAGTAATCCAGTGCCTCAAATAATACACCTACAACTTCAAGCTCCAACTAAAGCAGGCATATATTATTATACGATAGGTTATCCGGTTGAAGTTTTTTATTCCGGTCCAAATACTTATCCACGTTGGACTTCATCATTATTATTCATTCAGTTCATGATTATAGTATTAAACAATAATGTACCAATGCCTAATACCGCTGCGGACGCCATAGAATTTCTTATTTCTTCAGGAGCATCAGGTATTGCAGTTATCATAACACCACAGTTATCTGGATTTCCGTTTGGATATTCTCGTAATGCTTTTCAAACTCCATATGCAACTACTATAATATTAACAATACTACAATACGGTAATGTGTATCTGTCAAATCTTGAATATAATGCATACTACACTTTAGGTCCAATATATTATTGGGATGCGGGATACTGGATTGCTGGTATAGGACAAGCATACCAAATATTCGGTTATACGAATGTTCTCATAGCGAACATTACAGGTTCAAGTAATGAATTTCAATTCATGTATAAGATTGGCCCATCATTAATTCCTAACAGACAAAGTGGAGGCGTAATAGTATTTGAGTGGAAGTTAATAGATAATAATGGAAATATAATATATTCAAAAAATGTTATGGGCTAATAATCATATTATAAAATGATCTAGTAGTATTTACTGCATAGAATGAAAAACTAATATAGTTGATTATATAACTAATAGTTGGAGCGGCCGTCGTCTAGCATGGACTAGGACATCGGCCTTCCACGCCGGCAACCCGGGTTCAAATCCCGGCGGCCGCACCATTTTATCCTTGTTGTACGTTTAATCCTCCAAGTGCTTCTTTTACTTTAGATTTAACTAAAGCGGCTAATTTTTGTTGATCAACTAAATGAACCCCATCATTTAATATGACATAAGGTATCCATATAGGATTTGTGGGAGCACCTCTAAGTTTTTTAATCATCATTTGTTTTATAGGTATACCAAGTTCTTGCAGATTAGGGTCTATTCGTGTATCTATAATACCATCAACTAAGTACTCTAAATTATTTTTTAATTCGACTAACGCGTCAGTTGTTACATGTAGTGTAGCAAGTGTTACAATGTTTTTACTCTTTGCGATTATGGCTCTAAGTGTTCTTACAAAGTCTAAAATGCCTCTTAAATCAAATGAGAACATTAATTCATTTAATGAATCTATTATTACGAGACCTTTACTATCAATATCATTAATTAGATCCACAATAGAATTAATTAAACTCGTCATATCATCTGGTCTTATTTCCTTAATGACGAGCGGATTTTGTTGTTTTAAGGTTCCTAGTCTAAAGGAAAAACCATCAACTAGTTTGAATAATCCTCTAGATGCATATTCTGATAAATTCCATTCAAACGATTCAAAAATCTTTATTAACGATAATGGATCATCATCAAATGTCACATAAATTACCGGTTCATTATTGCGCATGAAATTTATTGCAAATTGACATACAAGAGCTGATTTACCAGTACCAGCACTACCACTTAAAAGAATAAAAGAATTTCTAGGAATCCCCTCAGGAGCACCAAAATCTATAGGAGCTATATTGCTTTTAATTTTTTCCAACAAATTTTAACACCACAAATTTAAAATATATCAAAGATATAAGTTTTTATAAGTTTTACAAAAGTGCTGTATTCTTGACGTGCACTTCTTATAACCAGGTATTTTTCTGACACTATAGATTGCCACTATGAAATTACACTTACCCAACTATTATAGAAGTCATACCTTTGAAAAAGAAAACTTAAGCTTAAAAACTTTAATATGCTCAAACTATACAACATAATATATAAACCGATTAAGCAAGATCACATTCTATTATTAAAGATTATTCATGATTATTAAATTATTCTTTTTTATTTAATTAAGCTTTCACTATTAATTCTTCTTTAGCTTCTGCAACATGCATGCGTTCAAATAAATTATATCGTGATGCAGTTTTTCTTATTAGTGAAATAAGTATCTTTAACATTACTTTAGTGATTATATTGGTATTCTTCATGTACCATTTAGCTAGATCATCTATCCATCTTAAATCATGTCTTAAGCATGCTTTCATTAATTCAAGTTGTTCTTCTGTGGGTCTTGCCTTATACCATTCATTATTTTTTAAAACTCCCATTGGTACAAAGTACATTGGAACTATAAGGCTTCTATAATCTTTTAGATCATCCACAAGTTCTATAGTTTTCATTATGTCATCAGGAGTTTCACCAGGCATACCAATAATTAATGTCCCAGCTGGTACGATTCTAGCATCATGAAGTATTCCAAAGGCATCCTTAACTATATTAGGCCATTCATCAGTTTTATAAGGTGCTGCTTTCGCAGGCATGATTTTTCTTGCTAAAACTGGTGAACCAGTCTCAATACCAACTTCTACACCACCGTAATTGTTTTCATTTAGCGCAATTTCAGCAATTTTAGTAATGAGTTTATAATTATCCTCAGCATACTTTACAGCAGAAAGGCTGAAATGGCTCCATCCAAGACTATTACAATATTTTTTAGCCAATTCATGAAGTTTTATTAGTGGTTCAGGTTTTGGTTTTATACCATCAGCACCATAAAGTAGTACATCATCAGAATGAAGTATGCATCCCTTAACACCCTCTCTGACATTAACTTGAAGTTCTCTCTCTATCATATCTAAAGTATAAAATCTTAATGGTTTTAAAGTAACTGAACAGAATTTACATCCTCTTGGACATCCTCGCATTATTTCAATTAAACCATTAACAGAAGCATGTTTTATTAATGGTATTTCTTCCAGAGATGGCACTTCATCAACACCGACGTGAATATATTTAGGTAATTTCTCTCCATTTAATGCTTTCTCAACCAATTTTACAATTATTTTTTCTGATTCTCCTTCAACTATTGTATCAATTCCCCAGTTTTTAACTAATTCAGGTTTCCATAACCATTGCCATGCAGCTGGACCACCCACAATTATTTTTAAACCGTGTTCTTTGGCTTTTCTTATTTCAGGTTTTTCCATGAACTTTCTGAAGCTTCTTGCATTGATTGGTTCTTTTCCGGTTAAAACCCACCACTCACTACTAGGTGGACCAAGTGCAAAATAGTCATGATGCCCTATAGCTAAAACTTTAGCATCATTAAGATATTTTTTAATGTGATCTGGGTCTATTATAGCCGCATTAATACCACTATCTTGCAATGCTGCCTCAATTTTCCTTAATCCATACGGTGCTTGCCATGGTCTTCCTAATTTATCAACCTTCATTTTTGGTGCTGCTAACCACATCCAAAACCATTCTGGCATGAAAATAGGTGGGCCAGTAGCTGCAAATCCTAAAAATTCTTTCCCGTGATGATTACTCATCATAGTTCTATCTGATGTTATAATTACGTCAAAAGAGGTCAAAGCGTTCACCTCTCTATTATTAATGTTATTGATTTAGATGGATATAATTCAGTTAAAAATCGAAGCAACTCTAATGCTTTACTTTCATCACCTTTCATAATAATTTGTACATGTTTATGATCTTTAATTAGCTCAGACACATAATTAAATGATATATTCTCATCTGCTCTTATAATAAATACATTACTCATGGACAATCACTCTAACCTTTCAATAATACTAGAGAATGTATTCTTCAGCCTATATTTAGCATAACTCATTAAGAACTCATCACGAATATTTTTCTTTAATTCAGAATATTTGTTAATAAGATCTTCAATAAGATATATTGTATCACTTTTACTCAAATTATTATAAGAGACTTTTAATTTATTTGCAATATTTATAACATCTTCTCTTACAGTAAAAATTTTCTTTTGCTTATGCGAAACAGTACTTTTAATAGTAATAATGCCCATTTCTGATAACCGTTTAATCTCTCTCAATAATGTTATTCGTGATACTCTCCCCTTAAGTTCCCTTGAAAGAACATTAAAAGATACACCATTTGGGTATAATAATAGTGTATCTAAAATATATCCATGAAATATTCTGAACATAACTAATATAATACTATACTAGTATATAAATTTACTGGTTGCTCTATTTTGTTGCACACTAATCTTTATTAAATAATCAGCAAAATCTACTTAAAGAAATTTAAGCAAGAATATCTTATTTATATATGGGGCCGTAGTCTAGTTTGGTCTAGGAAGTTAAAACCTAGAGTACCAGGCTCGGGCCCTGGGGATCGCCGGTTCAAATCCGGCCGGCCCCACCAAACATATTATCTTAAAAATAAACAACCTCTCCGGTTCTAATACGCATTGAATAGTTCATGATTTTTATAAGATTCAAAGATTTCTATCCTTAGAAATGTGAGATAAAATATTGTTCGATTGTTAGTTTCAAAAAGAATTAGTGGGGCCGCGGGGATTTTCACCCTTTTCAGGGTTTTGAACCCCGGATCACCAGCGTTCCGGGAACCCGGTTGGGGTATTCACCCCAGGCTGGCATCCTAATCCAGGCTGAACGACGGCCCCACCAACTTTACATTCTGTATGTACTATATTAAGTTTATTGGATAACACAGGAATAATTTTCTTAGAAAAGTAGATTTAATTTTCAAGAATATAAAAAATGTATAAAGTTTGTTATTATTTACCTTTGAATTTAGGTTTTCTTTTTTCAAGAAAAGCACTTACACCTTCTACTACATCATCAGTGCTAAAGAGTAATCCAAATAGGCTTGATTCATACGCTAAGCCAGTCCATATGTTTGATTCAAGACCAAAGTTTACTGCATATTTAGCAGCCATAAGTGCTAATGGTGGTTTTTCAGCAATTTTTAAAGCTAATCTGCGGGCTTCATCTTCAAGTTTTTCTGGTGGTACAACAGCATCAACTAGTCCTATTTTTAATGCTTCGCTTGCTGGTATCATATCACCTGTGAAAATTATTTCCTTGGCTTTACTTTTTCCTACTATTCTTGGTAATCGTTGTGTACCACCAGCGCCTGGTATAAATCCTAAGTTAATTTCTGGTTGTCCTAATTGTGCAGTTTCAGATGCAATTCTTATATCACCACTCATTGACATCTCTAGACCACCACCTAATGCATAACCATTAATTGCAATAATGATTGGCTTTGTATAGTATTCAATCTTATTTAGAACTTCTTGAAATTTTCTTGAAAATATTGCAGCTTTAACTGGAGTTACCCCCATAAAACCTGTCACATCTGCTCCTGCACTAAACGCTCTCCCTGAACCAGTTAGTATGATAACTCTTATTCTTTCGTCTTCTTCAAGTGTATCCAAAAGCATGTTTAATTCTTTTAGCATGTCAATATTTATAGCATTTAAACGTTCAGGCCTATTAAGTACTATCCAAGCTAATGGTGGTTCGAGTCTTAATAAGATAGTAGTAAGCTTCTTTTCTTCAACAACACCGTATTCATAGAAACCTCTTCCTACCTTTCTTCCTACTTTACCCTCATTAACCATTTGTTTAAGAAGTGGATTAGGTGTATATTCCTCCCATCCGGTCATATTTTTAAGTGTTTCTAGTGTTTTAACGATATTGTCAATGCCATATTCATCAGCATATTCCAGTATTCCTTTTGGATAACCTAATCCTAACTTGCACGCTTTATCTATATCATCTCTACTGGCAATATCTTCTTTTAATAACCAAGCTGCTTCATTAACTGCAGGAGAAATGATTAATAATGGATCTACTTTTTCAGCTTTCTCTTTAGGTATCTCTGGACGTGTATATTTACCAGGTGTAGGATATGTATAGAATCCCTTTCCTGTCTTCATTCCTATTTCGTTAGCTTTAAATTTTTCTTCAAATAAAGGGCAAGGATGCGCTACATACCCTCGTTCGCTCATAGCTTTAAAAACAAAGTAGAAAACATCTATGCCACTATAATCTGCTAATTCAAATGCGCCCATTGGAAAACCTAATTTATAACGTAATGTTGCATCAACTTCAACAATATCAGCTTGTTTATTAGCAACTATCCAACATGCGGCGTTAAGTAATCTTCCTAGAATCCTATTTACTATGAAACCAGGCACATCTTTTTTCACAATAACCGGTTGTTTACCAAACTTTTTACTTAGTTCAAATGCTAATTTTACAGTTTCATCACTAGTCATTTTGCCCTTAACAATTTCAACTAATGGCATTAATGGCGGTGGATTAAAGAAATGCATACCCACAACCTTATCAGGTCTTTTAGTAGCTTCAGCAATTTCAGTTATAGGCAAACTACTTGTATTTGTGGCAAGTATAGCGTGAGAAGGTGATAATCTATCAGCCCTAGAAAATACATCCTTCTTGAGATCAAGCTTTTCAGGTACAGCCTCTATAATAAAATCTGCATTCTTAACAGCCTCTTCAAAAGATAACGTTGTATGAATTCTTGAAAGTATGATATCAGTACTTTCTTTAATTTGCCCTTTTTCATAGAGTTTCCCTACACTCCAACGAATCTTTTCTATAGCATTCTTTAAAAATTCTTCCGCAATATCATATACCCAAACTTCATAACCTGCTAATGCTACAACCTCTGCAATACCATGACCCATTGTTCCAGCTCCTATAACGGCAATCCTCTTAATTTGTTCTACACTCATGTTTTACACCTCACATCATATCAATACTAGTTCCAAACACTTGCCTCAATAGACTCCGTATTATTGTAATTCTTTGTATATCATTTGCACCCTCGTATATTGTTGTTATTAAAGCATCACGTAAATACCTCTCCACGCCCGCTTCATGATCAACACCAACACCACCATGGATCTTTATTGCTAATGCTGAAGCTTTTTCAGCAACCTCGGTCGCATAGGTTTTAGCCAATGATGCAGCCATTATAGCTTCAGGCCTTTGAGCATCAGTTAATGTAGCAGCCCAATATGTAAGCATGCGTACAGCCTCAAGTTCAATTAACATGTCAGCAAGTTTAAATGCAATACCTTCAAATGAAATTAATGGTCTTTCAAAAGCATACCTTTGTAAGGCATAATTCAATGATTTTTCAAACACAGCCTGAGCAATCCCAAGGCCCTGCGCTGCAATACCGATCCTCCCATGATCATATGTTGTTACTGCGACTTTAAATCCTTCGCCTTCCTTACCTAAGATATTCTCTTCGGGCACTTTCACATCATCAAGTATTACTTCATTTGGTTGTTCACCTCTTAGTCCTATTACATTAAACTTTGAACCTATTTTTACACCGGGCCAATCAGATTCAATAATGAAAAATGTTAATCCCTTCCAACGCTCCTTTCTACTAGGTGGTGGACTTGTTCTTGCTGATACTACCAAATATTTAGCTCTATCAGCACCTGTTATGAAGATCTTTCTACCATTAATTATCCAATAGTTTCCCTCTTTTCTGGCAGTAGCTTGTATACCAGCAACATCACTACCAGCAGCCGGCTCAGTATTTGCATGAGCAGCAAATACTTCACCTCTTGCGATTGGTGGTATATATTTTCTCTTTTGTTCTTCAGTACCGAAGATGAGAACCGGAGTAGTAAATAAGTGATTTACTGCGATTTTGGTTGCAAATGCGGGGGATACTCTAGAAAGTTCTTCCATGAGGATGACGAGCATCATTGCGCCTCCGCCTTGTCCGTCGTATTCTGGTGGTATTCCAACGCCCATTAATCCGAGTTCTTTTGCTCTGTTGATTAGTTCTTCGGGAATAGTGTTAGTTTTTTCGATTTCCATAACTTTTGGAGCGATTTCATTCTCAGCAAATTGTCTTATCATTTTTCTGAACATTTCGTGTTCATTTGTTAATTCTACTTTAAAGTCTAATATGGAATTAAAGGGAAACAAATATTCTCTCCTCCATATAAATACTAACATATACTCTATAAAAACTATTCGGTTATTGGTTCTAGTTCATAAGTTAGATATCCCTCAGGTTCTCTTTTGGTTATAATAACTCTTACTTTCATTCCAACATGTAATTTTTTAGGATCAGTTTCTCGTACCCATGCAGTAATATTTATTCCTTCTTTCAATCTTGCAATTCCAACAGTATAGTCATCATAGTGAGAAAAGCTATTTGGTTTTACATTTATTATCGTGTATGTGAGTAATTCTCCTTCATTACTTAGTTCTATCCATTTCATGTCTGATTTTCTACATTTAGGACAGTCAGCTTGTGGTGGGAAATAGAGTGTTCCACAAATGTTGCATTTAGTTGCATAAAGCTTGCCATCCATTAATCCATCAAAGAATTTTCTGATTTTATCAACACTAATTACATATTTTAATGTTAGTTCTCTTTGATCTATCCATTGCGCAGCTCCACTTTTCATATCAGGAACCACAGGAAGTCCTGTAGATTTTTTTATGCTCTCTACAAATTCATTGAATTGTTTTGTTGCTTCTTCAGTCTGTTCTTTTTGTGTCTTCTTTTTCTCAACTTTTTGTTGAGCACTCATTTTATTCACCCCCAAGGTTTATCAAGTGATAAAATGGTAACATATGCATAATGCCCAGTACCACCAACATTATGTGCAATAGCCATTCCTTTTTTAATAGGCGCTTGTCTTTCTTTTTCTACTTCTTGTCTTAATTGTTTTGTAAGTTCAACAGCCATGCCAATTCCTGTAGCTGCGATCGGATGACCTTTTGCTTTTAAGCCACCACTAAGATTAACAGGGATAAGACCACCAATGTAAGTTTGTTTTTCTCTTACTATTTTCACGGCTTCGCCTTTCTTTACAAAACCTAAATCTTCATATGCTAATAATTCTGCAATTGTAAAACAGTCATGAACTTCTGCCACGTCAAAATTCTTAACAGGATTAGTTTCATCTATACCAGCTTTCTTATAAGCCATTTTGGCAGCTTCAACAGCAGCTCTTAAACTAAGGAAGTTATCGCGTCTGCTTAGATTGGCAGTATCATTTGCGTAACCGATAGACTTAATCCAAACAGGAGTATCTGTAAACTTTTTAGCCACATCTTCGCTTGCCAACACTACAGCAGCTGATCCATCAGTTATGGGCGAACAATCAAGAAGTTTTAAAGGCCATGCAATATATCTAGAACGCATACATTCTTCAACACTAATTTCTTTTTGGAATTGAGCTTTTGGATTTCGCGCGCCATAATAATGATTTTTCACAGCCACTTGGCACAAATCTTCTTCTTTAGCATTATATTTAGCCATATATGCTGTAGCATAAAGTGCATAATATCCTGGAAATGTAAGACCAAAATTTTCAAATTCCCAAAAATAATTACCAGCTCTACCGATGAACTCTACTACAGTAGGTGTTGGGGATTCATTCATTTTTTCCACACCTACAACTAAGGCAATATTTGCTTCTCCACTAGCAATCATATCATGAGCAAGTTTAAGTGCCGCACTACCTGAAGCGCATGCTGCTTCAACTCTTACAGTGCCTTTTGGTACAAGATCACTATATTCGCCAACAATTACGGCTGGTAAAGGTTCACTACTCCATGCACCAACATTCGATGTTACATAATAATCTATATCTTTTTGTTCTACGCCAGAATCATCAAGAGCTTGTTTTATACTTTCCCATGCAAGTTCAGCTATATTTACATCACTTCTTACTCCAAATCTAGAGTGTCCAACTCCTATTATTGCTACTTTTTTGCCCAAAATAAACACCATATTTAATTATGCGTTCTAAGTTATAAAGTTTATATTAAAATTTATGCTTAATAAGGGAAAGAATTTCATTATAGGAAATTTCTATATCTGTTCATAAGGTTCATAGATAAATATATAATATGGTTAAAAAATATTTATTATGATGCATATGTCAGAGGATATAAAAGCTTTAATACAAGCTGTTTATGAAAAAGCAAAACTAAAAATGGGAAATGAAATGTCAAGTTGGAATAAAGTATTTCAATTTAACATAGAGGGTGGTGAACCGTTTTATATTGAATTTAAACAGGGTAGTGCTAACGTGGTTCAAGGTTCTCATCCAGCACCTACAGCCACTCTTATGATGAATAAAGATGTGCTTGTAAAAATACTAAAGGGAGAATTAGATGCTATGGCAGCTTTTATTAGGGGACAGATGAAAATTACTGGCAATGTAATAGAAACAACCTCATTAAGGCGAATGATTGAAGCTGCTAAATCATAATTCTTAATCTTTTTTATTTTTTAATTTTAATATATTAAAGTTAATACTTATTAATATTTAAAGAAGACTTCATCATCTTTTTTAGATCTCGTAAATATTTGATAAAAAACTTTATAATCTTAGCAATATGTATATTCTTGAGGTAATATGGTTGATACAGCTGTAATGGTTAAAGCTTCTTTAGATGCTAATATGATTCGAGTTGATAGTTCAGGTAGACTTCTTATAGAAGAAATGCCTTTAGCAATCAGTGAATATGATAGAAATGCTGTTGAGGAAGCTATTAGAATAAAAGAGAAGTTTGGTGGAAAAGTAGCAGTTTTTTCAGTTGTTACATGGGGACCTTTGACAAAACGTGTTAATGATACTGAGTCAGTATTAAGAGAAGCCTTAGCTATGGGTGCTGATGAAGCTTATATGGTTGTTGATGAGAAACTAATTAATGCTAATCCACTTCAAACAGCAATAGCGCTCACGGCTGCAATTAAAAAAACAGGTAATTATGATCTTTACCTTGCTGGAGAAGCTTCAATGGATGTTATTTCGGCTCAGATTGCAGCTAGAGTAGGTGTTCTTTTGGATCTTCCCACCATAACTTTTGCACGAGCAATTGAACTTGATATGGCTAATAAAAAAGCTAAAGTTTTACGCGATTTAGAGGATTCATTGCAATGGATAGAAACATCATTACCAGCAGTAATTAGTGTTACTGGTGAAATTAATAAGGCTAGATTACCAATGCTTTTACAAATACGAAGAGCTTTTTCTAAACCTCTTAAAAAATTCACACTTAATGAATTAGGCATACAACTGCCTGATGCAGGTCATTTTCGTGAGTCTATAAGGTTACTTACAATTTCTAGAAAAAACATTATAATTGAAGCAGGAACTCTTGATGAAGCTGCAGAGAAGCTGATTTCAAAATTAGTCGAGGATGGTGTTATAAAACCAAAGATGTAGGTGAGAAGTATGGTTGAGAATGTTATAGTTTTCGGAGAAAAACCTTCTTTGCTTATTGATGCATCGGGATTAGCCGCTGAATTATTAAGAAATGGTATGCAAATTAACATGATTGGTGTTACGCTACAAAGTGAAGAAATAAATGAAGCTGCACGCTATAGTTTTAATAAAATATACGTAATTAAGGATTCTATATTACCAGATCAAGTGGCTGATATACTTTCTAAACTTTTCAATGAAAATAATCCACGATTATTGATAGGCCCCGCAACAAAAACCAGTAATGATATACTTTCGCGTGTAGCAGCGAAGCATAATCTTCCAATGTTGACTGAAGTTATTTCTGTTCTTATTAATGGAAATAATATAATTTTTGAACGTAATATATTAAGTGGACGAGCTATAAGCAGGGAAGTAACTTCAAAAAGTATAGCTGTTACAGTTCCAATTAAAAAGTTTAAACCTTTTGAAGTAACCCAACATGCTCAAATAGAATATGTAGCACCACAAGCATCGCGTGTAAAATTATTAAGTGTTGAAGAAAAGAAAAAAGGTGGAGCAAATATTGAGGCTGCAGAAATAGTTGTTGGTGTTGGACGCGGATTTAGAGTTAAAGAGGATTTGAAGCTTGCTTTTGAGTTAGCCAATGTTATAGGAGCACAAGTTGGGTGTAGCAGACCTATTGCGGCCGATCTTAAATGGTTACCTGAAGATGCGTGGATAGGAATTTCTGGTAAAAAGATACGACCTAAACTTTATATCACAATAGGAATATCAGGTGCGCCTCAACATATTTCAGCAGTTGATGCAAAAGTAATAGTTTCAATAAATAAAGATAAGAATGCACCAATATTTAAATATTCAGATTATGGAATTGTTGCCGATTTATATCAGTTTCTCCCAATACTAACTAAGAAGCTTAAAGAGAAAATTGGTTAAGGAGGAGAAAACGTGAACAATATTTTGCTTATTCAAAAACTAATTGATACTATAGAAGAAATAAGACATTTTAACTTTGTTGAAGATTTAGAACCTCTTGTATATATATACACTATTATTGTCGCAATAATTTTACTTTATGGTGTGTATAGGAGTTATAAATTATGGACATACAATAATCAAAAAATAGTATTCAATAATATATCAAAACGTCTTTTAAGACTCATTAAATATGGCATTTTGCAAGGGAAAGTTATAAAACAGAGGCAAGGAGGCACTATTCATATTCTCATTTACATAGGTATGATAGGTTTATTCATAGGCACCATATTACGTGCAATAGAATATGATATTTATTTAAGATTCTTGGGCTCAAGATTTTTAGTTGATGGTCTATATCTTGCATTTAAACTTATGGTTAATGTCTTTGGTATTTTGGCTACTATAGGCATTATTCTAGCATTAATAAGACGTGGATTTAAAACTTATAAGGATTTACCAACATCTAAAGAAGACTACTTAATTCTGCTTGATTTGTTAATAATAATTATAACAGGTTTCATACTTGATGCATTAAACACATTGGACTATAAATTATCATGGATAGATAATTGGGATCCTGTTGGATTTCATTTAGCAGTATTCCTAAAAAATCTACTTAATAATAATTACATAACATTTTATAGAGCACTCTGGTTATTTCATTTAACATTAGCGCTTACAAGCATTGCTCTCATACCATTTACTAAATTGTATCATATGTTTGTTAGCGGAATATTAAACACATTTTTCTCAAGATTAGAAGAACCAGTTATAGCGGCTAACAAACCAATCTATAACATGGATAAGTTAGTAGAGGAAGGTAAATTAATAGGAGCGTCAACTCTTTTGGATTTATCATGGAAACAAAGAATGGATTTTGATGCTTGCACTCAATGTGCACGATGCCATAATGCATGTCCCGCAAACCTCACCGAAAAACCATTGAGTCCTATGAGATTAATGCTTGATATTAGAAAAGAAATGCATATGAAAAATTTTGATAAAAAATTAGTACCAAATTCAATTAATTCAGATACCATATGGTCATGTGTTACATGTGGTGCATGCGTTGAAGTTTGTCCTGTTTTAATAAATCAAGTTGAAACAATAATGGACCTTAGACGTGGCATATACTCTTCTGGAGAAAACACTCCAACAGAATTACAGCAAGTCTCATATAATATAATGAGAACAGGAAATCCATATGGTTATAATCCAGCTGATAGAGAGATGTGGCTACAATCTGTAGCATCAGAACTCGGTGTTGAAATAGCACGTGAAGAGGTAGAGTATGATTATATATATTGGTTAGGCTGTAATGCAAGCTATGATCCAAATATCAGAAATGTAGCTTATAATTTAATGAAAATCCTCAAGAAAGCCAATATAAATTTTGCAGTTTTATTAGAAGAAATGTGTTGTGGTGAGCCAGCAAGAAGAATAGGAGATGAATACTTATTTAGGGATATAGTACAAAAGAACTCAGACATACTTAAGAAATACAAGTTTAAAAAATTATTAGTTAATTGTCCACATGGTTATAATAACTTTAAGCATGAGTACGCTCAATATGGATTTAAAATAGAGGTTGAACATCATACTATGTTATTACAAAGACTCATAAAAGAGAATAAGCTTGATATTAATAAAACACATGATGTCGTTACCTATCATGATCCATGTTATTTAGCAAGATGGAATGATGTTTATGATGAACCAAGGTATATTATAAAAAATGTTGCAGAAATTAAGGAGATGGACAGAATCAAGCGAAACACATTTTGTTGCGGTGGTGGAGGAGGTCACGCCTTTTTCGATATAAAGAAAGGTGAACGAATAAGCAAAGCTAGAATGAAAGAAGCTGTATCAACAGGAACAAATAAAGTAGTAGTTGCGTGTCCTTTTTGTAATATAATGTTACGTAGTGAAGCATCAGAGTTTAACATGGAGGTAATGGATATAGCAGAACTTTTAGGTAATTCAATACGAGAGACAAAAAAGGAAGAAAAATAATTTTTACATTAAGTATTTTATTGAACTTATTGCAATCATAACTTCTAATAATTTGTTAAATAATCCTGTTTGTGTTACCCTACCTATAATTTTACCCTTTTCAACAACATATAAACGTCTAATGTTCTTTTCTGTCATGAGTTTCCAAGCTTCAGCGAACGTTGCATCAGGACTAATTGTTATTAAAGGAGAAGTCATTATTTCTTTTAATGGTACCTTATTAATATCAAAACCTTTAGCAACAACTCTTCTTAATAGATCACGATCAGTCACTACACCAGATGGTATATCATCAATAGAAATGACAACAGACCATACTTGATTTTCAAGCATAGCCTTTAAAGCCTCAATAGCAGGTAGATTACCATCAAGAACTACAACTCCTCCCTCCATAACGTCACGAACTTTCAAAGTGACTGGCATAACATCACCAATATATCATATTTTTATAAAAATATAAAGATATTTACTATCTTTTGGCTATATACCTTAACAAAAGATTAAATACCTAAATAACTTTCTTTTACTTTTGGATTAGTTAAAAGTTCTTTACCATTTCCGCTTAAAGTAATTCGTCCATTCTCTATTATATAAGCTAAATCAGCTATCTTTAAAGCATTTTCAACATGTTGCTCAACAAGCATTATAGTAATATCATATTCCTTGTTTAATTTTTGAATTAAATCCATGATCTGGAGTACAATTTTTGGTGCTAATCCAGCTGATGGTTCATCTAACATAAGAAGTTTGGGTCGGGACATTAATCCTCTAGCAATCGCTAACATTTGCTGTTCACCTCCACTTAAAGTACCAGCCAATTGATTCTTTCGTTCTCTTAATATTGGGAACAAACTATAAGCAATTTCAAGCGATTCAGAAACATGTTTGCGTGCTTCCTTAGTATATGCGCCCATGAGTAAGTTTTCGTATACCCTCATTTCAGGGAAAATTCTACGACCCTCAGGAACTAGGGATAATCCAAGTTCAACTCTTTTGTATGATGGTACATGTGTAATATTTTTTCCATCAAGAATTATATCACCAGAAATTATTTTTTGAAGTCCAGTAATGCACTTGAGCAGGGTTGTTTTCCCCATTCCATTAGAACCAAGAACTGCAGTTATAGTGCCTTTATCAACCTTTAAATTAATATCCCATAATATTATAATCTCTCCATATCCTGCTTTTAAATTCTTTACTTCCAGCATTAGCCCTCACCTTGGATGGGTTTTCCAAGATATGCTTCAATAACTTTAATATCACTTGCTACTTGAGATGGTGTTCCTTCAGCTATCTTTATACCATTACTGAACACTATAATACGATCTGAAATTTTCATTATTGCGCGCATTATATGCTCAACAATAATTATTGTTAATCCCATTTCGCTCTTAGCCTTTTTAATCATTTCTAAAGCATGATCAATTTCAGCTGGAGTAAGCCCAGCTAATGTTTCATCAAGGAGAAGAAGTTTTGGTTCCAGTGCTAAAGCTCTTGCAATTTCCAAACGTCTTTTTTCAGGTAAATTTAAAGCTTTCGCAGGTAAATCAGCTTTGGATGATAACTCAGTTAATTTTAATATTTTATCCACCAATATATCAATATATGATGAACTTTTATGCTTTCCACTAAAATAGGCTCCAATTAATATATTTTCACGAACCGTCATTGATGGAAATGGTCTAACTACTTGAAACGTTCTAGCTATTCCCATCTTAGCAATTATGTGTGGAGGTCTTCCAGTAATATTTTTACCCATGAAAATGACACTCCCCTCATCAGGTTTATAAACCCCACTAATTACATTAAAAAATGTAGTTTTACCTGAACCATTAGGACCTATAATTCCTAGTATTTCATCCTCTGCAACACTTACATCAACTTTATTGAGCGCCACAATACCACCAAACCTTTTTATAATACCCTTTGCTTCAAGTATCACTGTCTTCACCTCAATTTTAATTGTTTAAACCTTCTTTTAATAATACCAACTAATCCCTCAGGTATAAAGAGTACTATGATAATTAATATTGTACCAAATATTAATAAATGCAAAAATGGATAACTAGTCACCAATGTATATTGAATAACATAATATAATATAGCTCCAATCAAAGGACCTAAAATAGTACCTTGTCCTCCTAACATCATAGAAACAAGCATCTTTACAGAGATATCAACCTTGAAATATTCAGTGCTCACATAGACGTAAAGTATTCCAGAAATTCCACCAACTACACCTGCTACCAAGGCACTTAATACATATGCCATTAACTTATAGAGACTCGTATTAATACCCATTACATTAGCAGCAATCTCATCTTCTCTTATAGCTCTTAAACCATATCCAAACTTTGAGTTTGAAATCCATATAGCAAGAACTATAGTAAATAATAGAGTTAGCCACATAGCTAAATAAGCAGAAACTACATCATATGAAACATATCGTGCGAGTGGTATTCCATATGATCCTCCTAAAGCACTAATATTACTTATAATAACTTTAACAGCTTCACTTACACTCAAAGTTGCGATTGCAAAATAGGCACCTTTTAACCTGAGAACTGGAGCACCAATAAGCAAAGCAAAAAATGCAGCCACTAAACCACCTATTAGAGAGAACAAGTATGGTGTAACACTCGTAGTATTAATGTTTACTATTAAAAAAGCAGTAGTATATGCGCCTATACCATAAAATACCGCATGACCAAAATCAACATAGCCAGTTAACCCAGTTATTATATTAATGCTATAAGCAAGAATAAGGAGTTCAAGCAAAGTTAAGAAAAATGCAATTAAACTTTGTGATCCTATAAAAAGTATTAACAGCGAAATAACCAGGAATCCTATAATTGATAAAGTGGTTAAATCCTTTAGATTAATCATAATATTTTTTCTGAACGTTTTTATCTCCTCCTTGAGAAAATTCCTTCAGGTTTTATTATTAGAACTAAAAGTAAGAGTAAAAAGGCAACTGCTGGGCTTATACCTGAAGACCAGTATGTTGCAGTATAACTCTCTATAATACCTATTAATAAACCACCAAATAAAGAACCTAATGGATTTCCCAAACCTCCAAGTACAACAATCAGGAAAGAGTAAAGTGTGTAAATGCCACCTTGATAAGGTGTGAATGGTGTAGTTAATGCTATAAGAATGCCACCTAAAAATGTGAGTATGATACCAATACTCATACTCATTGCATAAATATAGTTTACATTAACACCCATTAGCATGGCAGCATCGGTATCCTGAACTACTGCTCTTATAGAACGCCCAAAGTATGTATATTTAAGTAGTATTAATAAAAAAGTTGATAAAATAATTGCTATAACTGATGCTATTAACCTATCCCCAACTATTGTTATTGATCCAATATTTATTGAAGCATAAAGAATTGGTAATCCTCTCACATCGGCAGTCCAATATGTAAGCATGAGATTTTGAAGTATCATCGAAAGCCCAAAAAACACTAACAATGATGAAAGCTCAGGACCATTAACAACTCTTTTGACCAAACCTACATAAATGACAATTCCAATTAAAAAACCTAATGGTATGCCTATTAATAATGAGATTAATGGTTGTAAACTATAAAGCGTAAACATCCAGAAAGCTGTATATGCACCTAGGATTATGAACTCCCCATGCGCTAAATTTATTACACGCATGACTCCCCAAATTAAAGTTAAACCTAAAGCAACTAATCCATATATAGATCCTTGCAACAAACCATTAACTAAAGTCTGAAGAAAAACAATATCAACAACCATTATCCATCACCAAAAAAATAAGAATATTAAATTTATTTACCATGATGGTTTAGGATATATCGGTTCTCTTGAAGCAGCTTCAGGAGGCCATACAGTATATTTCTTTCCATCCTGCCATTGAATAATAACCATCTGATGAGCTATTTGGAGTCCTGTTGTAGGATCTATTTTGAATGCTCCAAAGAAAGTCTTTAAATCTAATGAATTGAATGCTTCGCGTACTTTATCACTATCAAGACTTTGTGCCTTTTCAATAGCAGCTTGTAATACTAAGGCAGCTGCAAATCCTCCTGCAGAATGATATGTAGGAGTTTCATTAAATCTCTTTACATACATATTTATAAATTCACTAACAGAAGGACCATAATTAACAGTATATTTAACATCAGGCTCCCATTGAGATGGCCCCATAATATAGTTTGCATCAGCACCAAGCGCATCTCTAAATTTATCCTCAGGCGCAGCTACGACTATTGAGAAGAGTTTTGCATTAACATTTAATTGTTTAGCTTGTTTTATTAAAAGAACACCATCAGCAAAATGTCCTCCTCCTATTATAGCATCAGGATTTTTACTCTTTATAACGGTTAATAATGAAGATAAGTCTGTTGGCTTTGATGGGTATTTATCATAATATACAACATTAAGTCCCTTGCTTTCAGCATACTTTTTAGCACCATCAGCCACTGAAGCTGCAAAGATTTCATCCTCATAAATTATTGCAATATTTTTAGCATTAGGATCTTTTGCTAACAATAAATCTATTGTAGATTTTAAATACAATGAACCTGGCGTATAAAGTTGAACAGTATACTTATAACCTTGCTGGAAAATGCTATCGCTAGCTGCACCAGTAGCAACCATAACTTTGTGATACTTCTCAGCTATGGCTGCTGCAGTAAAAGTTAATCCACTCGAATATGGAGAAATTAGAAAATCAACTTTATCAGTGGTTATTAATCTTTCATAAAGTGCAACCACATTATCTTTTGAGCTTTGATCATCATAATACACTAATGACACATTATAAATCTTATTTCCTATTTTTATTCCTCCGTGAGTATTTACCCATTCTTGCCATAATTGTATACCATGTAATTGACGTGTCCCCTCTACAGAAAGCGAACCTGTTACTGATGTAGTAAATCCGACCTTAATTGTTCCTGCATATACAATAGATGTTGTGGTTGGTGTTGTAACTGTAGTCGTTGTAGGTACAGCAGATGTTGTAGTTAGTGTTGTGACTGTGGTGGTTGTAGGAGCACCACCATAAAAAGCAAAATATGCAGCTATTATTGCAAGTATTACGATAATAATAACAGAGATTGCTGTTAAACGAGAAATCGCCTTATTCATAAATTCACCTCAGAATTTTATGAAATTCACAGCTTATAAATTTTTCTATAATTTCTATATAAAAATTAATGTATAAAAATTTTATGTATTAATATAGTCTTTTTGCTTCATCAATAATTAAGTGCATTCTATTCTAAACAATATTCCAAATTGTTGAACCCATTTACAGAACAAAACAAAATTGCATTATAAACGATGCAGTTTTTTGTTTATAAATTAAATAATTCTTTAAAATGAGCAAATAAGTGATTTATCTATCCCATGAACATCTGACTAAATATTCACAATTTTATTAATATGATTTATATAGCATGATTAATTACTCTAATTTCTCTCGGATTCTTCTTATCAGCTAATTGAGGAATGAGAGCTAGAAACTAAATGACTTTATTTATTAACAGTTGATCCTAGGTTGTTTAGAGTGATTGGGGATTATTGTTTAGTTTTTATGTTAATGTTAACTAAATAATTTGTAGGTATTTTTATCTTTTTGATATTAATTACTCTTGGTGGTGATTAGTGTGCGTACATCAATGATTGTTTATTCAGCGATTTTTGGTAGTTTAGCGGCTATGATTACTTTTCTTAAGTTAGAGGTTTCTTTTCCAATACTTCCATATTTAAAGTTTGATTTTGCTGAGATTATTGATGTTTTAGCGTTTTTAGTTTTTGGACCTGTTGTAGGACTTTTTGCAACCACGATACATTGGTTGATACTTAATTTTCATACAGATTGGCCAATAATTGGTCCTTTAATGAAATATATTGCGGTCCTTTCTATGGTGTCAGGATTTTGGATTGGTTCAGAAATATATAAAAGGTTAAACGGTTCTTCCATGCGCAGTCTTATGATAGCAATGATTATTTTTGGTTCATTGCTTCGAGTTATTCTCATGACATTAGCTAATGTAGTTGTTATATATTTCATTTATGGGTCCAGCTTCTTTAGTTATGCTAATTATTTGTTAAGTAAGTTAGGATTACCATTACAAGGTAGTTTTACAGTGCTTTTTTGGATTCTAATATTTACAGGTATTTATAATGTAATTCATATTTTTATTTCAACTATACCTGCATATAGTGCAATAAAATATATAACGCCAGTATTTACACCTCAAACATCTAACATATGGATTTATAATTTTGTTAGATATCAAGGTTCTGAGCATACTTAATATAGGCTTGTTTTAATAAGAAGTTAAAAGGGTGGATGAAAATTTTATAACCCGGATTTATTTTAATGATCTTATTGCAATAAACAATAATATTATATCTGCCAATATCATTAATGATAATCCTAATATCTCCATAAGTGAAATACTCTCATAATATAATGATCTCATGATATTTATACAATATGTCAATGGATTAGCATATGAAATTATCATAAAAATATAAGATAGTCGTTCAGGGATATAATATGCTGAAGAGAAAAATATTAAAAACAATTGGGATAAAGTGTTTATTAAATCTCTCGTCCCCTCACCTCTTATTTTATTACCTACAATGATCCCTGTGGTTAACCATAGTACATCAGTGCTAATTAACGCAATAAGCATTAAAAATAAAGCATTTATACTTGGAATATATCCAATTATAAACAATCCTGTTATTATAGCAATAACATATCTTATTATTGAAATAATACTGTATGTAAATATTTTAGACAGTACATAAAGTTTCTCTGTAACACCGTGAAGCAAGATTACGTAAAGCATTCTTGACGCTTTTTCTAAACGTATCAATGACATTGATAATTGAAAATACATAATAGATGTGATACCTAATAAACCAGGTATAAAAAACTTTAGAAAAGAACTTTGTGGAAACATAGTATTAAGTCCATAACCTAATAAAACATAAACAAAAGGATAAATTATAATAAGTACTCCAATTGTTGGAAAATCATAAAGATATTTTAACTCACGCCAACTCAATGCAATTAAAGTCTTCATAACCATTTGTTACACCTTTATGAGCGCTTCAAAAACGTCACTTAGTAACGCTCGTCTTATTTTAAGTGATGTAGGATTGTGGGCACAAGATTTTACATATTCAAGCGCATCATTAATACTAATGTTCTCTCTTACTCCAATTATAACATAAGATTTTTCTCTAACTTTAATAAATCCTAATTTTTTACCTAACAATGATTCTAAGCATGTTTCAAAACTATCATTTACAGGCTCATTGTACATCACTTCAATAACTGTTAAACCACAATATTTGTTAATAAGCTCTTTTGCTGATCCAATCTCTATAATTTGTCCCTTATAAAGAAAAACAATTTTTTCTAAAAGAAATTCAGCTTCCTCCATATCATTAGTAGCTATAAATACTCTAGCTCCTGCTTCTAAAACTTTCTTCTTTAATCGTATCCAAATGTCTCTTTTACCAATGGGATCAATACCTAACGTAGGCTCATCAAGTATAATTATCTCTGGATTACCTATAAAAGCTCTAGCAAGCTGCAATCTTCTCATCATACCTCCAGATAAGCTCATAACAGGTTTTCTTCTGAAATCCCATAGATCAAAAAACTCTAAAATCTCTTTGGCAATTTGTCTTGATTCATTCAAGTTATATCCTCGAAGTCTAGCTATAAAAATTATGTTCTCTTCAACATTAAGAAGACTATCTATTGCATGTTCCTGAAATACCATAGAAAGTCTTTTACGTATCTTATGTTTTTCAGTCTTTACATCATAACCAAGAACTCTAACATCTCCACTATCAAAATCTAAAAGTGTATTAACTATATTGAGTAATGTTGTTTTACCAGCGCCATTAGGACCAGCAACACCACTAAACATAATATTTTCACTTATACTAAATGATATATTATCGAGAGCTTTAACATTATAAGGCTTATATATTTTTGTTAACCCATTAACAAAAATAGACATATTTCTCATCAAAAATCATCTCTAAACAAATATTTTAATTTTTTTATTTATAGCTAAGTACTTTGATTTAAAGGTTAAATAATTTCAGAATTTTCTTATGCAAATTTAAGAACTAGACAATATTTCATCTTGGTACTCTTTAAATGAATAGTTTACTAAGATCTTTGTGGATTCAATCTTTTTAGTGTTTTATTCTTTGATTTTTCCAGTATTTTCTGTTGGATATATTCCTGTTAATGATTTTATTAGGTTATGTTTAAATGTTTGTGAGGAGATTGTTTTGATAAATTTTTTTACTGCTGGATGTTTAATTGATTGATTATTAATTGCGAGGTCATATTCTTCTAGGGTTAATGGTATAAAGTCTAAGCCGTATTGATCTGCTATAGTTCTTATTCCTAATCCTACATCTGCATATCCTTTAAGTATTATTTGGGCTATTTCTGCATGTGAATTGGCTTCACGAGGACAGTATCGTATGGAATTTATTGCATCGTTGAGTTTAATTTGAAGTTGTTTTGCAGTTTTGTGAAGTAATGTTTCGAATAATATTCTTGTACCAGAACCAGCATTTCTATTTACAAATACTCCTTTTCCATTAATGATATCAATGATATTTTTTATTCCTTTAGGGTTACCCTTTCTTACTATTAATCCTTGTTCTCTTTTGTATCCTTTTACGAGTATTATATTTTTAAGGTTAAGTTTCTTTATGTATAGTTCGTTATATGTTCCGCTTTCTGGATCTAATAAATGTATTCCTGCAATGTCGGCATTTCCAGACTCTACTGACCTTAGACCATTTAAAGATCCTACATTTTCCATGTGAAATCTTAATTCTGGATCTCTGGAAGCCATCATTTTTAATGCTAGTTCAATTCCAGGACAGTGACTACCAATAATTTTTATATCACTCTCGATAACATATTTTTTAAAAATGTTTTGTAATTCTATTACTGCGTGTTTTGTAAATAATTCATGTCTTCTTAGTATCTCTTCACCTGCTATAGTTAATTCTGTTCGTCCGCCGGTTTTTCCTCCTCTAGCAGTGATTGCTAATGGTGTGCCTAAGGCTCTGCTAGTTTCATTAAGTTTATTCCACGCATATTTATATGATACATTTATTTTTTTAGCTGCAAAGACTAAGGAATTATTTTCTTTTATCGCTTTAAGTAATTTAATAAATTCCTCATCAATTGCTATTCCGTTAAAGATAAATTCAAATTTAGTTCGAAGTTCAGATTGCACTATCATAAATTTCCCACACTTTAGTAATCTTAATAAAATCTAATAACTTTAATGTTAGATATACAAATTAAGTTCATCTTTTATATGAATAATCTTAAGCTCAAAATTAGTTAGGTTTATATTCGATATGAATTAATATACATATCGGTGATATGAGTGTCTTTATGGGATAAATATGGAAAATTAATTGCAACGATCATTGCAATCGTAACTTTTACAATCGGTTTTTATGGAGGTTATGAGTACGGGTATAGTGAAGGTTATAATACTGGTTTTTATGGTGCATCATCATATACTTTAAGAATAGTTCATGCTGGGAGTCTTACTGTTCCTTTTCAACAAATTGAAGGTATTCTTAAGAGTAAATATCCCAATTTAGTTATAGATGATGAGAGCTTTGGAAGTGTTGATGCTGTGCGTCAAGTGACGGATTTGGGTCGCGAATTTGATATTGTTGGTGTCGCAGATTATGATGTTATACCAGCAATAATGATGCCGAAGTTTGCAAATTGGTATATTGCATTTGCTGGTAATGAGATGGTCATACTTTATACTAATAAAAGCAAGTATGCATCATTTATTAATGAAAAAAATTGGTATACGATAATTACAAGACCGGGAGTAATTGTTGGAGTTTCTGATAAGGATAGGGATCCTAGTGGTTATAGAGCAGTGCTTGTGACAATACTTGCTAGCATGTATTACTATCATAATAATTACACACTATATGATTTACTTTATAAGAGCAAGTATTCTAATAATGAACTTATGATAAAGCCGAAGGAAGTGGATTTGTTAGCGCCTTTAGAAGCTGGACAGATTGATTATGTAATATCTTATTATTCATTAGCTATTCAGCATAAATTAAATTATGTAAAACTTCCTCCAGAAGTTAATTTAGGTGATCCCAAGTATGCTGAGACTTATGCTAAAGCATCTGTTGTTGTGAATGGTAAAATCATGATTGGCAAACCAATAATGTATGCTATAACAATACCTAATAATGCTCTTAATAAAGCATTAGCGATAGAATTTATTAAAATCTTATTGTCAAGTGATGGTAGAAAAATTGTGGAATTAAGTGGGCAGAAAAGCTTTTATCCAGCATATGTTTATGGTGAACTTCCTAATGAGTTAAAAAGTCTTATAGGTTCAGAATTAACACCATTCTACCCTTTAGGTGAGTAATGTAATGTATCGTATGTCACTTTTATTGGTGTTTTTCTCATTGATTTCTTTTATTAGTATTCTCTTTATTTTATTACCGATTTTTTCTCTTTTATTTAGCAATCCACTTGAAAAATTAATGAGTATTATTACTGACCCTCAAGTAATATCTGCTATTTTAGTTACCCTTTTATCAGCTGCAAGTGCTGCAATTATTTCATTTTTATTTGGTACACCATTAGCTTATATTTTAGTGAGATACGAATTTCCAGGTAAATATATTGTAGATTCAATTGTAGAACTTCCAATAATGGTTCCCCATATAGTTGCTGGAATAGCTTTATTAACTGTATGGGGACCTAGGGGATTACTTGGTGCAGTTTTTTCATCTCAAGGGTTTAAAGTTACAGATACATTTATCGGAATTGTAATTGCAGAATTATTTGTTAGTTTTCCGCTTTATGTAAAAGCGGTGGAGGATGCACTTAAACTGGTTGATCCTACATTAGAGAAGGTGTCGAGAACTTTAGGAGCTTCCTATGGTTTTACTTTCTATAAAATCACATTACCATTAATAAAAAACGCTATATTTACTGGTCTTATTTTATCATGGGCTCGTGGTATAAGTGAATTTGGTGCAGTAATAATATTGACATATGTTATCCTTTATGGACCGTTTTCTGGAGCTATGCCTGCTTCTACGCTCATTTATAATGAATTTACTAGCAAAGGATTAAGCGAAGCATTACCAATAGCATCATTACTAGTATTAGTAAGTCTAGTTTTATTTATAATTTTTAAAATTCTTCAAACACGAGGAGAAGTTTATGGTTCTTAAAGTTAAAGATTTAATGACTAGAAAAGGTTCTTTTATATTGCAAAATATTACTTTTGAAGTCCCAGATAATTCGTATATGGTTATATTAGGTCCAACAGGATCAGGAAAAACAACATTGTTAGAAACCATAGCTGGATTAAATCAGATTATTAAAGGTAAAATATTCATTAATAACAATGATATAACTGATCTACCTCCTGAAAAAAGAAATATTTCAGTAGTTTTTCAAAATCTTGCATTATTTCCTCATATGACTGTTTATGAAAATATTGAATATGGGTTACTAGCTAGAGGATTACCCAAACAGGTTCGTGCGGTGAAAGTTAATGAAATAATGAAAATTTTTGAATTAGAATCTTTGAGGAATCGCCGTGTGATAAATCTTAGTGGTGGTGAGAAACAGCGTGTAGCATTAGCTAGAGCATTGATTATAAAGCCTCATGTTATCTTATTAGACGAACCATTCTCATCTCTGGATGTAGGTACTCGAAAACAATTTTGGAAAGAGGTGAAAAAGATATTAAAGGAGTATAAAGTTCCGGTTTTACATGTTACGCATGATCAGGAAGAAGCGATGTATTTAGGAGAAATTATTGCAATAATGAAGGATGGTAAAATTATTGAACAAGGTTCTGTAGAGCAAATTTTTTCGAGACCAAAAAATGCGTTTGTTGCTGATTTTCTACAATACCAAAATATATTTACAGGCGTAGCAGAAAGTAATCCAGATGGGACAAGTAAAGTTTCTGTTAATGGTACTAAGTTTATAGTTAATGGAACACATGAAGGGCGTATTATAATAGGTATTAGACCGGAGAATATATTAATAAGTAAAACACCGCCAGAGTTTTCAACTGCGCGTAACATATTAAGAGGATCAATAGTATCAATTGAACCTGCAGGACCTGCTATATTATTAACTGTTAATGTAAATAGTTTATTGATTAAAGTTATGATTACAAGAGGTTCGTTAGAAGAACTTGAATTAAAACATAATGATATTGTATATCTAATAATAAAGGCCTCATCAATAACAATATTAAGCGAGTGAAGATTGAACATTATGCTAATAAAAATATATCTATTTAATTATATAAAAATAAACTGTTAAGCAATGTAATATAACTTTAATAGTATGTCGAGTATTTTTGATATGATACAAATGGTGGCTTTGTTCGATTGGGAAGAGCAAAAAGCTGAAATAAATTTATCAGGAAGTAGTGTAGAAAGTTTTGAAGATCTTGAACATTTACCTAAAGATAATTCAGAACCTGAAAAAATTCTTGCGGAATGGTATGGGGTTACTCCTGAAAACGTTGTGATTGTGCATGGTGCACAAGAAGGTATGTTTTTGACTTATCTTGCTTTAAAACCTAAAAAAGTTATTATACCATTACCGAGTTATCCACCATTTTTTGAACAAGCGCAGGAGTTAGGAATTGAGATTGAATATACTGATATAAAACCTAGAGTAAATAAGTCTGTTATTGTTCTTGCTAATCCAAATAATCCTACTGGCTTATACTTGAATCTTGATGAAATAGTTCATGATAACCTAGTTATAGTTGATGAGATTTTTAAATTTTTTATTGATGATAAACCATATTTTCACGAAAACACAATTATTATTTCAGGCACTAGCAAATTTTTTGCAATAAAGGGAAGAAAAGTTGGATGGATAATAGCTAAAAGAGAAATAGCTGAAAAAATAAAGAAGATAAAAGACCTAGTTACACCAGAACCTCTGTATGATAAAGAATTAATAAAATATATTTTCAGAAACTTTGATTTCTTTAAAGAAAGGAGCATAAATATTGTGAAAGAAAATATGAAAATTTTATCCCAATTTAATAATATTGAGTTTGAGATTGTTCATAATCCATACATGCCTGTAGCACTTTTTAAAAAGCAAGGATTAAATTCAATAGATTTTTGCAGTAAATTACTTAACGAAACTGGAGTTTTATTTACTCCATTAATATTTTTTGGCATTGAAGGAGGTTTTAGAATTTCATTAGGATCAAAAGATACAAGATTGTTAAAGGAAAGTTTAATTAGATTAAGAAACTTCACTAGCAAATACTTGAAGTCAGCTACTCTTGACTAAAGTCAGGAGTTTCCTTGGGTGATTTTGATGAAATTTCTCAAATAACCGTTTCAATAATTTTAGTTGATCTATTTCTTTCCTGCTGAATAGTAGATCAAAATCGAAAATGAAGAGAAATAGAAATAAAATATTTTTGATCAATTATTCATGTTAGAAAGGATCGCTATTTATTATTAACTAAATTCATTAAAATTCTCTAGAAAGATCAACTGTTACTTATTTTCTGGTAAAATTAGCTGCGTTCAGCTCTTACTGTTGCTATACTATTATCTGCAATACCGTTAGCTTTTGCATCATCACTATTAATCCAAACTTCATTCGGTGGAACTGTAGCATCTTCTACAGAATCAAAAGTGAAGCGTCTTTTACCAACCAAAACAATCTCAACTCTGCTTGTTATCTTTAAATCTCTCATAGTTACAGGATTTATATGCGCCTTACCAGTTTTTACTATATCTTTTCTTCTCACACGAAGTCTTCTTTCAAGCGTCTTTTGAACTGACATACCACATATTTTTGATGGATAACAAAAATAAAAAGCTTTTGGTTTAAGATTTTGTTATGTATTTTTTGCATAATCGAGATATAGGGAGAATGTTATCTAAGATAGAAAATGAATAATATTGAGACAAAATCCTCATCAGGACGAGAGGAATATCATTATATAAACTAATTGAGATTATGCAATAAAGTATTTAACATTATTCTTTAAGTTTATTAATTAAATCAAAATAATATTATATAGATTTAAGGAATACATGCTATCATTAAGAAGTTGGAGGAAAGAAAAAATATGTAATATTTGTGGTGCTAGGTCAATAACTATAAGTGAAGCGTTAGGTGCTTGTGGAAATTGTTATAAGAATAATCCACATGAAGCTCTTCATTTAGCTATAAAATCTCATTTTTTAAGCAGAGCTAGATTTGGTCTTCCTGGAGAACCACCCAAGGATCCTAAAGGAGTGAAATGCAAAATTTGTGCTAATGAGTGTTCTATTCCTAATGGGGATATTGGTTTTTGTGGTTTAGTTAAAAATGTTAATGGACTACTTAGGTATAGAATTCAAATTCCGAAGGAAGGAATTCTTGAATGGTATTATGAAATGCATCCTACTAACTGTGTAGCATGGTGGTTTTGTCCGGGAGGAACAGGACGCGGATATCCAAAATATGCAGTTAAGAATGATGTTGAAAGAGGGTATGCAAATCTTGCTATTTTTTATGGTGCGTGTAATTTAGACTGTTTATTTTGTCAGAATTGGTTTTATCGAGAAAACGTTCAAAAACTTTGGCCGAGAGTTTCTGTCTCAGAATTGATTAGTAAAATAAACTCTTTTGTAACTTGTATTTGTTTTTTCGGTGGTGATCCATCACCTCAGATATTACATGCGTTGGAAGTTTGCAAAGCTGTTAAAAATAGGATTGTGAATGGGAAATATATTATACGGATATGTTGGGAGACTAATGGTCTTATGAATTTAACATTTTTAGATCGTGTTATAAGGTTTTCATTGGAAAGTGGCGGTATAATAAAATTTGACCTTAAAGCTTGGAACCCTGTTCTTTATAAAGGCTTATGTGGTGTAGATGGTTCTATAGTTTATCGTAATTTCATGTATGCTTCTAAATTTATAAAAGAAAGATCGGAGGTTCCATTATTGACTGCAAGTACGTTGCTAATCCCTGGATATATTGATGAAGAGGAGATTAGAAATATTGCTAGATTTATTGCAAGTATTGATCCAGAAATACCTTATTCATTATTAGCATTCTATCCAAATTATATGCTAACGGATCTTCCACCGACAAGTAGGAGTCATGCAAATAGATGTATAAAAGTAGCTAAGGAAGAAGGTCTTAGAAATGTTCATTTAGGAAATTCGTGGTTATTAGGTGATTATTATTAAAAATGTAAGGATAGCAGAAATGTAACTAAAATGGTTGTTATTAGGTTAATCAATAAGTTCTATTGTTATAGAATTTTCTGGGAATGCTTTAAGGATCTCTCTTATTATTTTATAAATGTCCATTTTTCTTAATGGTACTTGTTGTGGGATCATTTTTATTATAAATGTTATTGAATCTTTGTTGAAAGTTTTTAATGTAAAAGTTTTTAATGTTTTTAATGCAAGTCCTAAAAGTTTTTAATGTTCTTAAATTATGAGTATTGCGAAAACAGTAAAACCAAGTTCTCCAGTCCACTGCATGATTGATCGCCATAAAAGTATAGATGGTTTCATATTCTTTAATTCAAAGACGGTAAATCCAGTTCCAGTAAATCCACTAACAGATTCAAAAAATGAATTGATAAATGAGAAATGCGTTTCAATAGTTAAATTTAATGCACTAATCAAGGATACTACTATCCATGAGGCAATAGCAACTATAGCAGCTTCAAAAGAAGTGAACGATTCTGTTTCAATTTTTGAGGTAATATATCCTGCTGATATCAAAAATACGCCTGAGATAATAAACGATATGCTTATTTTATCATTATATAATAAATCAACCAATGGAATTATCAACATAATAAATCCAATAACAGCACAAACACCAAAAATTGCTTTTATATGCCATATAAATTTAGAGGCATATGCTCATTAAATCTTAAACAAATTTATACTTTATCTAAAATTATTCTAAGACAAGTTAAACATTGACAAAATTTATAACATCTGAGAGGTCTTGCATGTCTTGTTTAGCAAAAGAATTTGATAAGGTAAATGTTAGATTCCATTTTTACGTAATAAGGAATTATCTAAGTAGACTTCCGACTTTGGTCAAGAGTAGCTGACTTATGTTCTTCTTTGAATATAGGACCTAATTCTAGGAATTGTTTTTGGTTATTAATGTATTCGTTAATCAATT
>Ga0080004_1127096_pt1 | contig 162379 bp, 174 predicted proteins | sample WasSprMetagenome_FD_69207 | JGI IMG/M metagenome (GOLD analysis project Ga0080004, IMG submission 69207) | Sulfidic aquatic microbial communities from Washburn Spring, Yellowstone National Park, USA - WS (SPADES assembly) (version 2) | ecosystem: Environmental > Aquatic > Thermal springs > Hot...
TTTGGACCGTCGTGAGACGGGGCGGCCTCTACCCAGGGGGGGGGCGGGCCGCCTGAGGGGAAGGCGACCTCAGTACGAGAGGAACGGGTCGCCGCGGCCTCTAGTGTAGCGGTCGTTCGGTAGGGCGTAGGCCGCGTAGCCACGCCGTAGGGGGTAACCGCTGAAAGCATCTAAGCGGGAACCCCTCCCCGAAAAGAGGCGGCCGTTCCTAGACGGGTTTCCTGTCTAGGACGAGGGCTCCCGTAGAAGACGGGGTTGATGGGGTGGGGGTGTAAGCCCCGAGGGTCGTTAGACCCGAGGGGTGAGCCCACCGCTCCCAATAGCCCGAGGCGGCTTGGGGTGGGGCTGGGAGTAATTGGGTCCGCATAGCGCGAATTCCTTATTTATATGTTTTCCTTTCTATTTAAATCAAGATTTATCTAAATATAGAGCTTGCTAGATAATTACTCCTGTGGTGGTAGTTGTTGTAATATACTTCAGCGATCTTCTTAACCTATACTTTTTTAGGGCTGTTTCGTAACTAAAGATTTAGATAAGTATACAGTGGGTATTGGAGGTGATCTTATGGCTGCTCCCCCAAAGAAGGGAGAGGAAGGAAAGGATTCCAAGAAGCAGTGGATTCAGAAAATGATTAAGAGTGCAAAGCTTCATCACAAGATATGTCCATTCTATGATAGGAAGAAGAAATTCTGTTTCCTCCGTCTGGGTGAGAAGTGTCTTTACGACGGTAAGTTCGATAACTGCCCGATTTTTATAGAATTCCTAGAGAAAAGATATGAAGAAATTGTTTCAGTAGGTAAACCTCTCCCAAACGATTTTGAGGATCCTTTAGTACAGTTTGGTGTAACATGATATGAGTATGTGTAATCCTTTCGAATATGCTAGAATCTGTATAGCTAGAACAATAGCGCTGAACTTCAGCTTAGCTGTAGAAGATATTCTAAAGGGTATGGAGATAACGAAAGAGGAGTTCGGGGATCTAGCAATCCTACTACCGAGGATAGGTTTAAACGCTGAACAGTGTAGTGATATCGTAAAAACTTTAGGGAACTGTAGCTTTGTAGCTGAAGCTAGATGCGCAGGGATATATCTAAACATTCTCTTGGACAGAGCAAGGTTCACAGAGGCTACATTCAGAACATTAACGCAGTGTAGAGAAAACTATGGATTGTATAGAGAACCCAACCCCAAGAGAATCGTTGTAGAATTCATATCGGCGAACCCTCTACACCCACTCCACATAGGGGCAGCCCGGAACGCAGCTCTAGGGCAATTCATAGCGAACATAACAAAAGCCTCTGGGAACTACGTACAGACAAGGTTCTACATAAACGACGTAGGTAGGCAAGTAGCACTACTAACTCTAGGCATAACGCTCCTTGAGAATACAGAGCCTTTGAATAACATGAAGCCAGACCACTGGATAGGGCTGGTATACGCTATAACAAACGTTGTAGGAGAGATAAAGAACTTGAAAAAGAAACTAGAAGCAACGACGAGAGACGAAGAGAAGAAGGAGATACAGAAAGAACTAGACGATCTTCTAGTAGACGCCTCTAAACTAAGATCACAAGCCCCCGATATCTTCGATAGAATAGCGGAGAAGCTCAAGGATCTCGACGTAGATGAAGAGGTCTCTAAGATAATGAAGCTTTACGAATCCGGAGACCCTCAGATTAAATCTGTTGTAAGGAAAGCTGTTTCAATGTGCATAGAAGGGTTTAAGCAAACATTAACGAGGTTCGGTGTAAGCGTAGATATATGGGATTGGGAGAGCGATCTAGTCTGGAGTAGAGAAGTAGAAGAGATTGTGAAGAAGCTAGAAGCATCGCCACTAGCACTAGTACACAAAGGAGCTATAGCCGTAGACCTTGGACAACTAGCTAAAGACTTAGACGTAAGAATTAAGCTAACGATAGACAGAGACCTAGAGATACCGCCGCTAATAATACGTAGAAGCGATGGAACAACGCTCTACACAGTAAGAGACATAGCCTATACACTCAAGAAATTCAAAGAATTCAACGCAGACCGGGTGATAAACGTTATAGCATCTGAGCAGAAATTACCCCAAGCACAGCTAAGGCTAGCTCTCTACCACTTAGGCTACACAAGAGAAGCAGAAAACCTTGTGCACTACAGCTACGAGATAGTAGCTATGGAGAGCACGAAGATGAGCTCTAGAAGAGGTAGAATAGTAACACTAGACGAGATACTCGATACAGCTAAACAGAAAGCGCTAGCAGAGCTAGAAGCCCGGGGGAGCAGATCCGAGGAACTCGCTGAGAAAATAGGTGTTGCCGCAGTGAAATTCTACCTACTCTCGGTATCCCCATCTAGACCTATGAAGTTCTCATGGAAACTAGTACTCGATTTCGAGAAGAACTCAGCGCCCTACCTACTCTACACATACGCTAGGACCGAGGGGATATTCAGAAAAGCGAGAGAACTAGGAATAGACACAGATGTTCAGATACAGCTAGGTAGAGCAGATAACAGCTTCGCAGAGAGCAATACGAAAAGATGGAGATTAGTAAAGCTAGTAGCGAGCTTCCCAGATATTCTCTACAGTACATACCAAAACCTAGACCCTTCAACACTCGTAACATACATACTAAAACTTGCAGACGAGTTTAACTCTTGGTATAGCGAAGAACCAATACTCTTAGAAGAGAACGAAAAGATAAGAGCTTCTAAAATACTCTTAACCTACGGAGTAAAAACAGTTTTAGCAAACACACTTAGAGTATTAGGGATAGAACCTCTAGAGAAGATATAAGTGAAGGTGAAAACTTGACGTCTCTGCACTGCGGAGATGAGAGGAATCTCATCGATATAGAGAGCTACGCCTATGTAGGGAAGATACGAAGCATATCGATATACAAATGCGGGAAGAAGAGGAAATATATAGCAGTAGAGACTATAGAAGGACAGAGGATCTGCAGTCCATGCCTAGAGGAAGACATTGTAAACATAAGTTCTAGAATGCTCGAGCTGTACCTTAAGAACGTGAAGCTAGCGATAAGCACGTGATGAAAGGTATTACCTCGTAGCCAACCGAAGGCGATGAAGAAGACACCAGAAGCTGAGCTCAAAACATATACTATACCTACACTAAAACATCTACGCTTTTAAACCAACTAAGATACAAGGTAATAGCCTTCGGGTGCAAAAATGCAGTTTTGCCCTAAATGCGGAGGGCTCCTAACCCCCTATAAAAAGGAGGATGGATCAACAGTCCTGAAGTGTAATAGATGCGGTTACGAGATTCAGCAGCAGTCTGCTAGGTATACGTTATCTGTAAAGCAGTCAAAGATCTTCACCACGTCAGTTGTGAGCGAGGGTAAGGCTGCTTCAAGGAAGAAGGAGGAGATAGAACAGGAAAGAGAGGAATACTACAAGGAGCTCTTCATGGAGCTCATGAGGGAGGAGGAGTACGGCGGTGAAGAGGGATAGAGCTAGGGCGTTTGCTAGAGCTCGTAGCTAAATCCGAGGAGCTATCTAGGTGTACAGCTGACAGGTTGATCAAAGCTTTTTCGAAAAACGGTCCTATGCTTGTTCTCTACTGTGGTAACACCGAAGGACTTGCTCAACATATATGCTCAACTATGAGGATAGCAAAGCCATCGCTCAACATAGCCTACCTAGATGGAGACTACAGCTACAACATAGTGCTTCCATACATAGCTGAAGACATTATGTCAGTAGTTCTTGTAGCAAGTTCTACAGAGTTAAACTGTGTGAATAGAGTTCTCCAAGCATTAGCACTCGTAGGCGTGGAAACAGTAGCTCTACTCCCAACAGTTACATTAACAAAGCTAGAGAATAGGCTAGAAATACTCAGTCAAAACATCTACACTGTGGAGATAGAAAGCGATGTATACAGACTTACAGTTCTACAAGCATCTCTTAGATCATCTCTAAACCTCTCAAGAGGAGAGATATTAAGGATTAAAAGGTTCGAGAAAGAGCTAGATATGAAGATCATAGTGAAAGAACTAACCGAGAAGTACTACAACGTTTTTAGCCAAGCAAAGTCTAAGAAACACGGTTTGCTGAACATAGCTGTAAGCAAATCCTTGCTGGCGGCAGGGGAAGAACTAATTGATAGAGGGCTACCTATACAAGTAATCGGAAGGAAAGGCCTAGAGCATACAAATCCAGATCTACTGGTATACACTAGTGTAGAAGAGCAAACAGTTAATGAATACCTAGTAGCTCTCTCTAGGAAAGGTATAAAGAGAAACGATGTTACAACAGTCAAGATAAACACAGACCCATTCACAGCACCAATATACGCTCTTATAATCTTCTACTCAACGCTACTCTAAAGAAACACGATAAGCGATAAACTTAAAGTCCGCGTGGTAACAAAACAATAATTCAGTAGTGCGCCGGGGTAGCTCAGCTCGGTAGAGCGCGGGGCTGTTAACCCCGTGGTCGGAGGTTCGAATCCTCCCCCCGGCGCCAAGCGTTCTAAAAACAATCGATGATGAGGCTCGAAAGGGATGAAAAATGATTTACTCGCGCAGGTCTGAGAACCCCCCACATACAACAAATAGAAACTATATTGGTACAACTAGAACTGTTGAAAACAGATAGCGAATTCTATAATAACTCTAAATGCAGATTCTGCACCTGTAGCTGTATTCAGTAGAACATGTCTTTACCTAAGCCTTTCCTACCTAGAAGTGTTCTCAACCTGTTGTCCTCTTTAATACTCTCTAACTCTTTCAGAAATGTATCCTCCTCTTCCTTTTTATCGCTCTTAAATACAGCTGCACATTTACCATCTGGCAACAAGTACCTCTGAGAACAGAAGGCATACCGACACTTATAGCCAATACACACATCGTTAACCCATGTACAGAAAGCCTGAGGCTTACCGTTTACAAGTTTAATCATCAGAGCTCTTTTATCGCACCTGAATAAGGGACATGTAGGTGTACACATGTTTCCTATAGGCGTAGGTTTAAGCTCTTCAGCTCTAGGTCTAGGTTCTCTGTAAGCAGGTTTCGGAGGAGGTCTTCCACGGCGATGTGCTGGCTGTGCTTCTCTGAAATTGCTCTTCGGCTGATGATATTGTTGCCTTGCTGTACGAGGCATATTCTCTCTAGTATCTGTAGATGTAGAAATGTTTATTCTATGCTTTGCCTCTGGTCGATGTTGCTGTGTCTTTTGTTTATCTTGGGTACCACTAGAATCTTTTGGAGGTTTGTTGCCAGACCCTCTCAAAGAGTCCACCGCCTAGGTTTAAACCCTTATTAATCTATAGCTTAACCCACTTAAAAATTATATAGCGTATATCACCCTTATCCTCATCGACAACAGCTAGAACTGTATGTTTTCTAACACTATGGCTCACACGCCCGAGAGCCACGAAATCAGCCGGTCTTAGCTTATGATCTTTAGACGCTACTACAACTACGTAAGGTGCATGTTCGTATCCTGGTCCTAAGGTATAGACAGCGAAATCAGCTCCATACTTTATTCCACCTTTTATCACATAGTTCCTATCCCTGAGGTACTCGTAGACACGGTACTTAATGCTAAAGTTATGCGAAGTTTTTTCGCAGTACTTATTAAGAGTTTCGCAATCAACTATCCTTCCCCCTATATCCACTTCAACCAAGCTTTTTCTACAGAGGTGCAGAACCTCATACAGCGATAAAACCAAGGGTTCTCCATACTTTTGATCAACTTTAGGTTTCGATACAGACAAAGGTTTACCGTAGAACTGCTTGAAAAGTCTATCACTCTCCTCAGGGTTCAGGACAAGAGCTTTCCTCCCAACAATCCTTACCCTAGCTACGAAGCCCTTATTAGGTACATCCATACAGTTTTTTCACCAAGGTTATGAAGATTATGTGCTAGTGCAGTTAAAGTCGTTATAATGTTTATTAGTACAGGTTCCCGTAGTTCGTAACCAAGATCCTCGTGTACACTTCTAAGGGTCTGAAGTATATCATAAAACTTTTTCTCTATAAGAGTTGCAGACCCAGATACCTTAGATGGGCTCTCGATAAGATATAGAAGTAGTTCTTGGATACTGGTTATATAATCCCTTAGCTGACCAACGGTACTCTGGATAGATATGACAAGAGATTCACTTGCACTAGACTTTATAGAGCATAGTAGACCTAGATCTAGAGACAGCTTATGTAATGTATCTGTTAGCGATGATATAGAGTCTACTAAGCTTAGATAGTAGAAACCATTTGCTATAGAAACAGATATCTTTGATGCATACCTAGCTAAACTCGATTTGTATTCGTATATCGATTTAACATCTTCGAAAATCTTCACTATCCTGGTTTTCGCCAACTCAAACTTTTGCCTAAATAGGTCATCCATAGCTACCTCGATCTCTTGAAGTAAGACTGCAAGTTTCGATACATAATTACGCATCTGTTCTAGAAGATTTTCTTCAGCAATTGATAACTTAACTCTCTCTATCTCAGGTTCCACTATTTCGCTTGCCATTTCTAAACCCTTAAGCCTCTTACCTTACTAAGCTCAAACTCATTTAATCCTAAGAATAGTATTTAAGCTTTACTTCCTTGTAAACATCTATTAAGACAAAGATATTCCTTACCTATTACTACTATTATTACCTTCAGCAAACTCTAGGATCTTCTGGGCAAATACCTTCATTCTGTCTAACCGTGCGTAATGTTCTTCAACGTTCTCTCCTTGGACAACCTTAGCGTATTTACTCCACAGATCACGCTCCTCTTCAACAGATACCTCATATACATAGAATACCACAGCTAGCAAAGTTTCTAGATCTTCGATAGCAAAGAGGTTAGGATCCCCATTACTTAGCATCACCAACACCTCTTCCAATCTCCTAGACTCCCTAGCTAATCCCTTAAAACCTTTAGAAAGTCTTGAGGTATCCCCATGTACAGTGCTTCTGATTAACTTTTTACATCGATCAAGGTATCTACTATGGCTGTAAACAACCTCTTCAAGAATTTTTAGCAAACCTTGTGTTTGCACAACCATAAATATCATCGCTAGTCCGAGCTCCTTATAGTGCAGATACTCTTATCAGCAACACCATGGATCTTCATAACCTCTGGGTTAACGAATACAATATCGTTTGGAAGAGAATCCATTACTACAGCCTTAAACTTGAATCGCTTCTTTCCAGCCACTGTTATCTCTAGGAAGTTCTTGATATTAAGCTCCTCAGCTAAAGCTTTAGATATCTTCGCCTCATCCTTGTTAACAGTGGTATCGTAGGACAGCCTTATCCTCTTTTCCCTCAGAACCTTTCTCTCCTTAGCAAATAGAGCACTAGGCGGTGGAACCACAGCTATGAGCTTCTTTATATCTACCTTCTCCTCCTTTGTCAACCCATTAGCCTGAGGTATCGTTACCTCGCTCAACTGTTTATTTACAGACTCCTGGTCGGACATACAGCATACCTCGACGGCTACTCTTCGTTAAAATCTTCACCTTAGTATCACTAGATCTCTGGAAATTATTAATCTTTTGGTTCAATAATAGGGTAGCTGAGCTTAGTGATATCTCTACCCTCTAGACCTAGATCTATAACCTTGACTAGATCCACTATAGGAACTCTTATCTGTTTCCTTGTATCTCGATCTCTAACTGTTACCGTTAACCCCTCGGCCACGCTATCGTAGTCTATGGTTACTGTGAAAGGTATTCCTATCTCATCAGCTTGCACATATTTTCTACCTATAGAGTCTCCCTCCAAGATAACAACATGGTACTTCATCTTAAGCATATCATATATCTTTAAAGCTAAAGCCTCAAACTGAGGTTTATCGACTAACGTAGCTATCCCCACCTTAATTGGGGCAAGCTTTTTAGGTAGCGAAAGCACCACTCTTCCGTCCTCTAGCTCTCTATATGCATACTCGAGAACTATATACATAAGCCTCTCAGCACCAAAGGAAGGCTCTGCAACATGGGGTACAAACTTCTCAACCCAGATCTTCTCCTCAACATCTTCGACAACGAATACTGACCGAGGTATCCTCATACCCTCTATCTCTACCTCATTCTGAGAAACACTATCTAAAATCTTAAGCAGTTCTTCAGGTGTGTACTTCGCTAACCTCTTAAACACTTCCCCAGCTTGCTTCCCGAAGATCTTCAGCACTACTGTTTTATTATATCTAGCGACCCTCTTTCTAATAGCTACAGGTTCTTTAAGTTGCCTAACAGCGTAGAGATCGCTTTTACTGAACTGAATATGTCTCTCAAGATCGTAGCTATGTCTATAGGCGTGCCCAGAAACCTCTAACTTCCCCCATTTATCCACTATAACCATCTGATCAAAAGTCTGCTTAGAGTAATGAGCTCTTTCCGTTTGTAGCTTCTCTTCGAAATAGGTATTCCCTATAGGAACTCCAAGCATATTTATAAACCTGCTTGCTATACACATCCAGTATGCAAGCCATGGGCTGATCACAACTTTCTCTTTATAGGCTTCACTAGGCGAGATACTAATAGGCTTCTTATCTCCTTGTACACGTTGTTCAGCTGTCAATATGTAAATCTTGGTATCGCTACACCTATCATCAAGTACATCGCACTGCGGGTTCTTCTCATCATAGAAAAATTCTATCTCCATTATCGTGAATTCCCTTAGCCTTACAGGTCCTTGCCTAGGCGATATCTCGTTCCTAGCAACCTTACCTATCTGAGCAATACCTAAGGGAAGCTTACGCTTCATCAACTCGTAGACACGCTTAAAGTTTATGAACATACCCTGTGCTGCTTCAGGTCTTAGATACGCTAGGTTCTCCGGGGAATAGGGACCTATGTATGTTTGGAAGAGTAGTAGAAACCTTCTTACATCAGATAGCTCTCCTCCACAGATAGGGCACCTAATATTATATTCTTTAATAACTTTGTTCAATTCCTCTGCTGATAAACTTTCAGCGTTTATACCTAGAACCTCCTCTACTAGGTGATCAGCCCTATAGATCCGGTGGCAAGATGCACATTCAACAGCGTAATCCGTGAAATGCTCCTCGTGTCCACTGGCTTTGAAGATCGCTGCAGGGTTTATTAAGGGAGTTTCAATCTCTACTACAAAATCCTGATGTTGTTTCACGAAGATTTCTCTCCAAAGCTCTACGATATTATTCTTAAGCATAACCCCTAGAGGACCTAAGTCGTAGAAACCTGATCGACCTCCGTAAATCTCGAAAGATGGCCATATGAAGCCTCTCCTAAAGGCTAGGTTCATCATTTTATCATACTTCGTTAAGCTCATTATCATCTACCGTCTTAGTATTTCTATATAGATGTTCCGAAGTATTACAGGCGTTACTTAGTAATATACGTTAATAATCTTACCCTGTACACAAATATTAATTAAAGTCGACTAAGGTATATCAATATGGATTATAAGGTATACCTAGTTAACATAGGTCAAGAGAATGCTTTTCTAGGGTTTAACGTAGGTAGAAGTAGAACACCTTTCACAATAGTAGGTGTACCCCTCGATATATCGTCGTCTTTCAGATCTGGGTGTAGAGAAGCTCCGACTAGAATTAGAACAACATCGAGATCTCTAGAGCTATGCTCAACTATAACAGGGTTAAACATCGAGAAAATAGGGTTCGAAGATCTTGGGAATGTAGTTCTACCCCCAGGGGATGTAAAAGAATCTCTTAATAGAATAGAGAGTATAGTCAAAAGCCTCCTCGAAGAAGGTAGAATACCGATACTACTCGGAGGGGAACACACAATAACATTACCAAGTTTCAAAGCTTTATCATCTCTAAGCCGAGCTCCATGTCTTCTAGTGCTAGATGCTCATGCAGACCTGAGGAACGAATATCTCGGATCTAGATATAACCATGCAACAGTAATTAGGAGAATATTAGATGAAACCCAGGGCTACGTTTTAATAGCAGGTGCAAGAGCTATTAGTAGAGAGGAAGTTGACGAATATAAGAGATTTAGAGATAGGCTTGATATCGTTAAACTATGGCAAGGATCGGACATTAAAGAGATTTCAAAAGAGATAAAGAGTAGAATGGCTAAATGCGCCAAGGTCTACATATCAATAGATATAGATACTCTAGACCCATCCTACGCCCCTGGTGTTCAAACCCCAGAACCTCTAGGTGTAGATCCTCTATCTCTACTTAGAATTCTAGAAGCAGTGGTAGACCATCGTGTTCAAGCTATAGACGTTGTCGAAGTAGCTCCTCCGTACGATCCTTCAGATATAACATCGTTTCTAGCGGCGAAGATCATTATTGAGCTAGCCGCTATGATATATCTACACAGAGGTTATGGAGGAGAAGAGTATAGATGTTGATAATATGGTAGCCGGGCGGGGATTCGAACCCCGGTCACGGGGGCCAAAGCCCCGCATCCTTGGCCGCTAGACGACCCGGCTTCTGTATAGTTAGATATTTCTAGAAAACAGTTGTAAAACTTTACTGTTATTAAGCTTTATCGTATTTAACTTCTGTAGTGATGATGCGAAAAATTTATAAGCTTTTCGCCGGTATAGTTTTGAGGTATCTAATATGGTAATACGCCCCTCAGAGCCTTCTCCAGAAGATATTATCTCAAGATGTCCTAGCGGAAACATTATTTACGATGAGATTAATGGGATATGGATTTGCGCAGATAGCGGCGAAGTTATAGCAGAGCATGTTATCGATAGAGGGCCTGAATGGCGTGCTTTTACAGCCGAAGAGAAAGAGAGAAGAAGCCGTGCTGGAGGCCCTATAAATATAGCGCTTCAAGATAGTGGTCTTTCAACGATTATAGATTGGTACGATAGAGATGCATCTAGCAGAAAACTAGATTTAAAGCGTAGGCTAGAATTGATAAGGATAAGGAAGTGGCATAGTAGGACAAGAGTTCAGAGCGCTGTAAATAGAAATATTTTACAAGCATTTAACGAGCTTGAAAGATTAGCAGAGCAACTAAATATCCCTAGATTTGTAAGAGAAGAAGCAATACTAATCTATAGGAAAGCTATCGAGAAAGAACTTGTTAGAGGAAGAGCTATGGAGAGCATGATAGCGGCAGCTCTTTATGCAGCTTGTAGGATACATGGTGTTCCTAGAACTCTTGATGAAATAGCTAAGTATACGAAGAGCAGTAGGAAAGACATTGCTAGATGCTACAGACTTTTGGTAAGAGAACTAAACCTGAAGGTACCGATAGTCGATGCGACAGACTACGCACAGAGAATAGCCTCAGTACTTGGACTTAGCGGAGCTACAGCAAAATTAGCAGTTGAAATAATTAACAAAGCTAGAGATATAGGTGTAACAGCTGGTAGAGATCCGGCTGGGATAGCGGCTGCCGCTGTATATATAGCGGCTCTCATAAATGATGAGAGGAGGACTCAGAAAGAGGTTGCAGCTGCAGCAGGGGTTACCGAGGTTACCGTTAGAAATAGATATAAAGAGTTGACAAAAGTTCTAAATATGCTAAAACTTCCAAGTGTTGAGGAGAAAGAGGAAACACCTAGCCAAGAAAGCGAGTAATGCACATGTTTTCCTTACCTACTCTACACCTAGATTTTGTTACTCTAACCAGCTTTCAAAATTTTGACATCATCTCCCCTGGTCTTAGCTATAACCCTATACCCACAGTAAGGGCATCTAATGCTGAGCATTACCGCAAGCTCAGATTCATCAAACTCTTTACCACATTTAATGCAGATATATCTAACCATATTATACACCTTTTTTCACAATGTTCAGCCAAGCTTTTAAACTGTTATACAAAAACCAGTTTGGGCACGTAAGCCAATGAAATTAGATACCCTATGTGCAGGGCTACCCCCTGAACTGTGTACACAGCTAGAGACAGAATCGCAAGTAATAAAAATAAAGCTAGAACGTAGAAAACTAGGAAAAGTTGTAACAGTAATAGAAGGAATAGACGATAAAACCTTTGATTTAAAGAAACTAGCTTCTTACTTAAAAACAAAACTAGCAGCAGGAGGTACTTTCAAAAATGGTAGAATAGAGATTCAAGGAGACCACAGGAATAAGATCAAGAAAATCCTTGTTGAAGAATTTGGCTTCAATCCTAACAACATAGTTTTCATAGAGGAGGGATCAGAAACAGGATAGAGTAGCTAGAGAACATAAACAAACTATACGCTTTTTAAACCATGGTAAAGCTTTACCTTAGCTTAGAATTGAGGATGCTCGACCTGTTTAACCCAATAACATAGATGTAAAATGTATCAGTGCGAGAGCTCGTCATCATGTATCAGACGGTTTGCATAATCATCATTAAGATGCTTCTACCGCTTTATTAGCGAAGTAACGTATTTAGCTAGATGTGTAGCTGGGTTAATACCTGTAGCTTTCTGTAATCCTCTCCACTGTGGTGCAGCGTTGACTTCTAACACTTTGTATCCATTGGGTGATTCAGCGATATCAATACCAGCGTAATATAGATTCAGAGTCTTTATAATCTTTAGAGCCAGATCTTCAAGCTCTTTATCCGGTTTAGGTATTAGAATGGGTTTCGCACCTTGTGCAACATTGGTTTTCCATACGTTTGGCGATGTTTGTACACGGTAGTATGCAGCTACTATTTCATTGCCTATAACTAAAACTCTGATATCCCTCCCAGGTTTCTCTACATATTTCTGTAAGTAGACAGGTTGTTTAAGTTGAAGTAAAGTTCTAGCTATGGTATAAGCAATATCGGGATTCTCGGTCATCACTATACCGAAGCCCATACTACCTATAAGAGGTTTTACAACAGCTTTACCCCACATCTCAACAATTTTAGGTACAGTCATAAAGTCTTCAAGAACAAAAGTTTTAGGTACAGGTATACCAGCTTTAGATAAAAGCATTAAGCTACGGTATTTATCCCTAGCGGTAATCATAGATTCCACAGGGTTAATAACCAAAGTACCTAGCAATTCGAGATGGCGTAAAACATCGTATCTCCTAAGAAAATTCTCAAGAGTTAACGAGGTTCCAAGATCTCTTAGTATGGCTCCATCTATATCTAGAGGTTTTAGAGAAGGTAGATGAAGAACAGAGTACTCTTCTTCACCAAAAACCGATACAAGCTCTGAAGGCCTTATATATTGTGTTGTGACCCCTAGGTTCTCTAAGGCTAAGAGTATTTGGCGTGCACTCCACAAAGGAGTTGCATGATCTGATATAATAGCTATCTTCAACCTTTAACACCTTAATCTACTCATCATGATATAGCTCAGATTGAGAGTATATATGCTGTTCTGTGATTTCTTTGATCTCTTCTCTATCTAATGGGTGGGAGTTTTTGTGTGGTTTATTTATTTAGATTAGATTTGTTGTTTGTAGAGTAGTTGGGAGGGTTAGTTTTTTATCTTAACATTTTATATAGTTGGCATGAAGGTATTCTATATAGGTTTAGAGATTATCATAATTTTATTTTGATTATTATAAAATAATTAAAAGAAAAGAATTTGTAGACATTTCTATTTCATCCCCACTCTGAAAAACAAGAACTTTCAGTTGTAAAAACGTACTTTGAATTAAATGAAGTAAAATAGGTTCAAATATAAATATGCATTCAGTATATGAATAGAAACTTAACGATGATTAAGATTATCAATGAAAAAACTAGTGATAAATTGATGGAGTCTAAAGCCATGAAGCCTCCGATAACAATCTTCTTCCTATCCTTGTTCCATAAAGATGTTGTTATATAGGAGACTAAGTCTGCTCCAACTATAAGCCCTGCAACTATTGTAAAAGGTAATAGTGAGTATACTATGCTAGATTCAAGCAATGCTAAAGCTGTTGAAGTGACCGCTATGAAATATCTAGGAACATTAACAAGGACAAATCTATTTGTTACATAGGTATGTAGAGCAGACAAAGTGATTGAGAAAAGAAGTGCTAAGAATATGTATAGCCAATGAGCTAGATTTTGCAATAGTATCACAGTTGCTATTAGAAGCGGTAGAAGAGCTCCGCAATAATTGATGTAGATATACTTTGTAATAGGTATAGCTCTGCAGACATGTCGAGGGTTGAGGATACTAGGTGCGATCCAGATTAAAACCATAGCTATAAAGTACATTGGCATCCTAAGAAGTAAACCATATACAATAAATGCTATTGCTAAACTTGCCAGAGCAATCCTCTGGTATAACCAGGTATTGTTATGATTTCCCTTTGCTTGAGTCATTTTGAATCCTGAACATTACCATTCTTAGAGGTAATATTATATTAGTACGCATTTCTTCGCTAACAGTATCTAGCGATGTCCGTGAATACTTGTATCTATGTTTATAGGATTGCGCTTTGGTATAGATTCGTAGATCGGCATCTAAACTTATAGTCAACTGTAACTACTTGGGGTATTGTTACAGGGTGGAGTAGTGGGGCTAAGGATCTAGGTTTAGAATTGTTATACTTTTTGTAGCTGGTAGAGACACGTTGTAGACAGGTACACCGTTAACTTTGGCATAGGTTTTTACAGAGTTATGGGCATGTCCATGGATAGCTATATCAGGTTTCTCTTTGTTATCTAGGTTCTCTATTATTGGATACCCTAAGAACTTATGTATACGAGGATCTTCACCTTCAAGTGTAGCTAGCGTAGATGCATAGTGAGTAATTAGAATAGTAAAACCATGTTCTCTACAGTAACGAAGCATTTCTTTAATTTTTGAAACCCTAGCTCTATATATACCCTCAATGTTTGTAAGGTTTCTTTGCTGCCACATCGTCGGTTTTAAAAGAGCTCCCCTGCTTCCAACAATACAAAGGCTCACCCCATTGATATCTAGAGCACGAAATTCATCATCAATCCATATAATCTGAGGATACATTCTTCTGTACTCTTGTTCATACCCTATGTACTCTTCATTACCAAATACTGTTACAATAGGAGGTATTCCACCATATCTATCTGTAAGTTTTGCTAAAACTTTGAGAACTACACGAAGTTGTGTAACAACATTCTTGTCAACGATATCCCCAGCAAATAACATTAAATCAACTTTAACTCCTCTAGACGTTAAGTTTGCAATAGAAGCTACCAGCAAATGTATGTAACGAGGGCTATGAACATCCGATAAAGTAGCTATAGTTAAAGGCACAGAGGTCACTTACATGGATATTATGAGCAACAATGCTTAAAATATGTTTAGCTAGTGTTCTAATGATATAAGGTGAATAGTGTTTGATAAAGCCTAAAGGATGCAATGCTTCAGGACATAAAGGATGGATAGAGCTTAAATGTAAAATATGTGCAAAAAAACTCTATATAGGTGACGATATAATATACGTATGCCCAAAATGCGGTCAAACACAGGAAGCATACTTCTGTATAGCAGATGCGAAAAAGACTGTTCATATGAGATGCCCATACTGTGGTTCAGAGCTAAAGCTACTCTTAACATTAACATAAAAGCATAATGTTGCCAAGGCTAGTAAAACTATATAGAAGATTAGAGTTTTATTAATATCGGAGTACGAATCGCGATGTCTAAAATCAAGGAGTTCTACGTCGATGCATATAGAAAAGCTATTATAACAAAGAGCGGTAACTCGAACTATATAGCTGTAGTAGATTCGTTACCTTATACAGTAGAGAAAAAGTTATACGAAGAAATATTTCAGTTTAGCGAAGTCATTATAACTAGAAGAAAGATAGAAGCAAACGCTGACTGTTCCTCCAAAAACAATAGATATAGTGTTATCGAAGAAGCTGTGTGCCTAGAAAACCAAGAAAATTGCACAGTAATATCATACGTAGTAGACATAGAATGCCCCCAACACCTCAATTGCGAAGAAGAGATAATCGAGCTAATTAAGTGTATCGCATCTAAATATTAACTAAAGTAGAGAAGATATTGCAGATTTACATTCATTCATGAATTATACCAAGAACTACAAACATCATAATAAAGACATTTATAAACTAATCTATTCTATAATAAGAGTAACCTATCGAAAAATTATCCATATCCATGTATCTAAAATTATAAAATAACTTTTGCATAAAATCCTAGTTACTTTACTATTTTGTATGTATCTCTAAATCCATAGCTTTGTATTGCAAAACAACGTTATACAAATTCACGTTTCAATTTGTTTAAGAAAATTATTTAAGATGAAGCTCATATAGCATTCTTTAAAAGTTCCTCATCTAGGTGTTTTACTAACTACTTCTAGTAGCTTATTAAGTTCCTCTTTAATCATGAACTCTATATCTTTTTGATGAACTCTTATGAGATGAAGATAAAACCCTCTCTTCGTAAAAGGTCCTTTATCGCATAAGTTGCACCATAGCCCTCCATTTCTCCTCGCTATAGACAAGACAATTTTATCTATAGCTTTATCCATTAAAGGCGATATTGATGGGGATACAAGTTCCTTAAGTTCGTACCTCTGATTTAAAGATGAAGCTCTTCGAGCTACGAACTCCACTAGTTTTCTTAATGCTAGCTCATATCTCATTGGGACACCATAACTTCTCTTTCCGTCAAGACAAAATTTAAAAAGTTAGTCATTTGAGTTCTTCATGGTTGTCTTCAAAATACATTGTTATAAATTAGAATCCCTCTGGATGCATAGGTTTTGCCATATATTGAAGGTGTTTCCGTAAATTGTAATTAAGCGATGAAGAAAATATATACTCAAAATTTTGATGATGAGCGTAAAGTAGAAATACTTCTCCAATATAAGGAAGAAGTTAAGAAATGTTGTTAGGGCTGGGTAGTTGACTGATGTTAAATTATACACTATTATAACAATAGCCATTCTCATACTTCATACCGTGTCTACTTCAATAATCTGTGAGAATCGAGATATTAATGTTGTAACAATATACAAGAATTCTGTTGTATGGAATTACAATATCAACGGCTCGCGTGTTGAAACTATTAAGCGATTATCTCTTTATATGGATAGACTTGGCTTTAGTTATATGAGACAAAGCGGTTTAATTAAAGAGGGAACCAGAAATACCACTAGGTTAACCATAGTCTTCATAGGCAACGAAAGGATGTACTACCAGTTTACCTATGTTTCGAACAATATTCTACTGAATATTGATAGCAATATAGTTATAAATGAGAGATCCTTAACTGTGCAGTGGATAAATGTAGAATCAAGAATTTACCGTCATCAAAATATTAACAGAACTTACCATAAGTTTGTATTTCCTAAAGTTACTACTTTAATGTGTAATAGTAAGAATTTTACTGTTTCTATGAGCTATGCCTCTGTAGATGTGAATTCTCTTAATAACATTACTTTTGAGGAGCTAAGCGTGTATGATGTTTCTATGAACAAAGCTTTATATTATCATTACCTAGGTAAATGCGTATACCCTGAAGTAGCTAGAAAGAGTATATATTATCTCAACGCTACTTACATACCAATGTACGCAAAGATAGAGATATCTACAACAGTTAATAACGATGGTGAATCAATGTCTGTAGCAGTGCATGGCTTAAGTTCTAATGATATCTATAATGCTTTCAAGGTGCTACCAAGCATTATACCTATGTTGAATATAGTTTTAGATGTTGTTTATCAGCTTGGTTTAGTCAATGAGGAGTTTCCATCTTTAAAATATGTAGATTTTGTTGATAAGACTTTAGATATTGTTAAGACGTATGCTAACGATAAACTTGTACTTCGAGAACTAATAGACTATTTAAAAAATAAGTACAATATAACTGATCCGCAAATCGAGGTTGGAGTTAATAGAACTCAGAATAATATCTCTGTCTATATTGAGTTGAAGGAGGGAAGCATTGCAAACATGACGAAAAGTGAAGTTATTCAGTTGTTAAGTGAATTAATTGGAAAGTTAAATAGTGTAGATCTAGGTCTACTAGGAGTAGAGAATGCTATACACCAGGCTTGGATAGAGGATATGAGATATTCAAAGATTCAAACCTCTACAAGTAGCGATATGAAAAGATTAATTACAGTATCTGTACTGGTTTTAGCATCAGCTCAGGTAGCTATTTTGATCGGAGCACTTTTCTATGTTCTTAAATATTGGAGAAGAAGGTAAAGAGCATATTGGTATTGCAGAGATTGCAAAAATTCGTTACATATTTTGTTTAATAGATTCCTAAATTGATCATGGCTTCAAGTCTTGCACCATTTATAAACTTTGTTGTTATGCCCCTCTCTTGTAGTATTTTATCTATATAACTACGCTTAAGATACTCCTTGGGATTGTACTTCTTTGAACCTAATATGAAATTACATGCACAGCCAAACGATGGTATCCATGTTTGGTATTCTAGGTAGTAGGGATAGACATTTTTAACGGCTTGCACTACTCTGTTATAAACATCTCTATAGAAGAACGATGAGCCTGCTTGTGTAACCATAATTCCGTCATCGGACAGTCTTCTGTAAACCATTTTATAGAAATGTTCTGTATATAGAGCAGATGCTATATCGCTTGAATATGGATCTGTTAAATCTAGTATTATTACATCGAAAACCTCGTTTACTTCAGATATATACTTAAAACCATCAGCTATGACTATAGAGGCCCTTGGATCATTGAAAGAGTTTTGATGGAAGGATTGTAGATATTCTCTAGATATATTCACAACATCTTCGTCTATATCAACCATAATAACTTTCTCTACTGTTCTATATTTTAGAACTTCCCTGAGCGTCGCCCCTTCACCACCACCGACTATAAGTACTCTCGAAGGATGGGGGTGCAAAATCATCGCAGGATGAACTAGGGATTCATGGTACATAAACTCATCAACTTCAGCACTCTGTATATAACCATCGAGTACGAGACATCTACCGAAATCCTCTACATCTGCTACAATTATTTCTTGGTACCTAGATCTTCTAGCTATATACACCTTCTTAATCTTAATAACCATACTACTTCTTCTACCTATACCTTGAACTACCATCAATCCTAACTCCATTCTTATAACCACCCTGTATCTCTAAACTCTATATTAACAAGAAGTTTTATTTAAATATTAATAAAGTTTAGCTAAGGTCTTTGAATGTAGCTATATATCTGGTAAGATACTGAATAGATTGTCATCTCCATCCCTGAAGAAGGTTAGGCATCTTCACAAGAGGAAAGGTTTAGATAAAGATACAGTTATCTAGAGGATATAAAGATATTAACTTTATTTATGAAATTTTTAAATGATGATGTATATGCTAAACTCTGAGAATGTGATGAGGGGCCAAAGCGCTGATGTTTACAAAAGATTATCAATACAATGCTAAGTCTCTGTATACTATATTCTTTTTAGCTTCTAAGAAATACAAAATCTAATTACTTTGTACGGGTTTAAGAACCTCAGTTCTTAATAGTTATTGTAGGTTTTAAAAGAAAATTTAGGGATTAGTACTGAGTAGGTAATAGCTATGTTCAGTAAAGAATTAAAATTTTTAAGAGATAGGATTCATAGCGTAAATGACCATCTAGGATCATTATTCAGGAAATTTTCTGGATTCTTCAACAATGTTTTCCATGGTGCAAAGATTCCTTCTTTTAAGTATTCCCATAGATACGATGGGGAAGGTATCCAGGATATTGCTGAAATACTCGCTAATATGGTGTTTATAGGAAAAGAAAAGAGGAATCTATGCGAACATTATAATCTAATCAATGGTTTATGCCAGTATATAAAGTTAGATATCGATATACCCACGATGACCACGGTTAAAGAAAGCAATGTATATAGACTTGCTGTATCTATACATCCAGAGGTATGTGCTGTTTGTCCTTTCTGGCATAGGAAAAATAGTTGAGGTTTTCCAATGGTTCTTAACGTAGAGTATCTATCGTAGTTCTATCTATCGAATAAGTTAGTAAAAACCTATATCTGGGTACTTCTTTTCATTAAACAGAGTTCCCTAGAAATTAAAGAAGGATTGGTGATTAGAACTGCTAATTGTAGCTCTAGACCCACCTCCTAATGTGGATAGCAAGTTGTGGATCGTCCAACGCTTTGAAGCATTGAAAGATATTGTTCAAGGTTTTAAAATAGGGTTACCAGCGGTAATAGCACGAGGTCTCGAAGATATAGCTAAAATATTCAAAAGTTATGAAGGTCTTCTAATAGCAGATCTTAAGCTTGCTGATATAGGGGATGTAATGGCTATTACAGCAAAGTATTTGAAGAACTATGGTTTTAATACAATTATTGCACATAGTTTTGTAGGGGTGAAACAAGGTCTAGATGTTTTAGCAAAAGTATGTGAAGAAGAAGGATTGAGGTTGGTATTAGTTGTATCTATGTCTCACGATGGTTCGCGGGAATTTCTAGATAAACATTTGGATGAGTTTATAGAGATAGCTAAAGGTATTAAGAGTTGGGGTGTTGTTGCACCTGCTACAAGATCGCAGGTGATTAAGTTCGTGAGGAGTAGAGTAGGTTCTGGTATGAGGATATTGTCCCCAGGTGTAGGAGTTCAAGGAGCTATGCCAGGTGATGCTATTTGCGCTGGAGCTGATTATGAAATAGTTGGAAGGATTATTACACACTCAAGTACTCCGAGGGAAACAGCTTTAAATATTTTGAGAGAGCAAAGAGAAAAGGTGATTAAATGTCGTGGCTAGCTAGAGAGCTATATAGGCTGGGGATGGTTAGGCTAGGGAGGTTTAAGTTAACATCTGGTTTAGAAAGTCCTTACTATATAGATCTTAGGCAAATGTATAGCTATCCAGAATTGATTGAGAAACTTGTAAATGAGCTACTATCTCTTATTAATTTCGAGGAATACGATGTTATAGTGGGTATAGCTACTTCTGGTATGGTTATAGCATCTTTTCTTGCATGCAAGCTGAGGAAACCTTTATCTTATGTAAGAATTGAGAAAAAAGCCCATGGAACCCAATCACTTGTCGAAGGTAATGTTAAAGGAAAGAAGTGTGTAATAATAGACGATGTCGCAACAACAGGGGGTTCTATTGAACATGCTTTCTACTCTATAAAAGAAGTTGGCGGAGTACCGTTGGCAGCAATGGTTATAGTTGATAGAGAGCAAGGTGCTAAGGAGAAGGTCGAGAGACTTGGTGTGAAGTTCTATAGCTATATAAAAGCTTCGGATATATTTAAGTATCTCTACGAAGAAAAACTTGTAAGCGAGGAACAGTATAGAGAGGTTCTTAGTTACATAACATCATTTAAAGGTTCGGCAGGGAAATAATACACGGTGTTAATATGTTTGCTAGTTTCAAATTTAGAGATGTTATATCGATACTTGACTTTAGTAGAGAAGATCTAGAGACGCTTTTCGAGCATACTGAAAGATTCATAAAAGTTGAAGGTAAGCTTGAACTTCTTAAAGGTAAAATTGTAGCACTAGCATTTTTTGAACCTTCTACACGTACTAGAGTGAGTTTTGAAGTTGCTGCAAAAAAACTAGGTGCAGATGTTGTATCAGTTGTGGGTGAGGAGGCCCTAAGTATAGCTAAGGGTGAAAGTTTTACCGATACTATACATATGCTCGATTCGTACTCAGATCTAATAGTTGTTCGTCATAGATTTGAGGGAGCTGCTAAGTATGCTGCTGAAATAGCTGAAAAACCTGTTATCAATGCTGGTGATGGAAGACAGCACCATCCGACACAAGCTATGATAGACTTGTACACTATTAAGAAGCTATTTGGAGTAATAGATGGGTTAACATACGCTGTTCTAGGTGATCTTAGGTATGGTAGAGCAGCTGCGTCATTTATATATGGGCTTACGCTATTCAAACCGAAGAAAGTATACCTTGTTTCACCTCCCCAGCTTCGTATAAGAGATGAGGTTAAGAAAGTTCTCGTCGATAGAGGTCTCGTATTTGAGGAGAGAAATAATATAGTTGAGGTTGTAGAGGAGGTAGATGTTATATATGTAACACGCATTCAAAGAGAGCGATTCCCTGACCCAGTTGAGTACGAGAAAGTTAGAGGATCTTACATAGTTACCCTCGATATACTGACGAAAGGTAAGCCAAACTTAAAGATCTTGCATCCACTACCTAAGGTAGATGAAGTAGAACATAGAGTCGATACCTCAAAATACGCTGCATACTTTTACCAGGCAAAGCTAGGTGTACCTATAAGAATGGCTCTCCTTACACTAGTACTAGGTGCAGTATAATGCCTGTAGAAGAAGTGCATACACTTGTTGTTCCGAAGATCCTAGAAGGCACTGTTATAGACCATATACCAGCTGGTAAAGCTCTTGAAATACTGAAGGTACTAGGGATATCAGGTCGAGAGGGGTGGAGAATAGCTGTGCTAATGAATGTTGAGAGCAAGAAGTTAGGAAGAAAGGATATTATAAAGATAGAGAAGAGGAAACTCACTGTTGATGAAGTGAACGTGATAGCTTTAATAGCGCCAACAGCAACTATAAACATTATAGAGAATTTCATTGTTGTCGAGAAGTTTAAGGTAGGTGTACCTGATGTAATAGAAAATATTGTTAGATGCCCTAATCCTACATGTATAACAAACAAAGACCGCGAACCTCTAAAGCCTAAGTTTAGGACTATTTCAAGAGACCCCTTGCTACTCCAATGTGATTACTGTGGAGTAATAGTGTCTAGGGATGATATACCTAGGCTTATAAGGAGATAGATGTTATGGTATTGATACCGGCTAGGGTATTAGGTACAGAGTATGTAGCAAAAAATACGTATAGATTAGCTGTAGAGCTTCTTCGCACTCTAGAGAATGCTGAACCGTTCAACTTCTTCATGGTTTGGGTACCTCGTGTAGATGAGATACCCTTAAGTATTGCATATAGGAAGAATAATAACGTAGACTTTTTATTCAAAGTGAAAGGCGAAGGCACTCAAAGGTTATCAAATTTACGAAGTAATGATTTAATAGCATTGAAAGGCCCTCTAGGAAGAAGTTTTGCTGTAAACGACAGCTCTAAGAATATCCTTGTTGTTGCAGGTGGAATAGGCATTGCCCCAATACCTTTCTTCATCTCTAAGTCTAGATATAGACGTCTTGATATTATATGGGGGGTTAGATCTGTAGAAGAGTTGTTTGATCTATCCAAGCTCTTCCCTGATATTAGCGGTAAATTCAATTTAATTATAGCAACAGAAGACTGTAGCTACGGTGTTTGTGGTACTGTTTTAGATTCCTTAAGATCTTTTGACTTAAGCATCTACGATATTATACTAGCTGTAGGTCCCACAGCTATGCTTAGCAAAGTATGCGAATATGTTAAAGGTACCCAGGTTTATGTAGTTCTCGAAACTATGGTTAAATGCGGTCTAGGTATTTGTGGTAGCTGTTACATTAAATCTTCAACGAAACTACTATGTGTTGATGGTCCTGTATTTAGATGCGATGAGGTGAAAAACCATCTTAGAGAGAGTGTTGATAGCTAAAGCTTACGAGGAGGGATACTCAAAAGAGCTTACGTTACTCATTAAAAATGGTATTATAGTTAAAAGGTATAATTATATCGATAAAGATATCTGCAAGATTTACGAGTGTCTAGACTTAAGCAAGACTGGGCTTTTACTCCCTGGGTTCATAGATATACATGTCCATCTCCGAGGCTTAGAGCTTAGCTATAAAGAAGACGAAGAGAGTGGAACTAAAGCTGCAATTCATGGGGGGTTTACAGCTGTTATAGATATGCCTAACACAATCCCTAGAATAGATAACATGTATGCTCTAAAGTTGAAGCTAGAAGCACTAAAGAAAAGAAGTTACGTAGATTTTGGTTTATATGTATCACCAGCGAGAAACGAGGAAGAATTGGAGCAGATGCTACTAGAGGAGGGTGTTATCGGTGTAAAGATATTTCCTCAGGATCTTAACCAAATAGGTAAAGTTGTTAAAACTATGAAGAAAGTTAGCAATAGAATTAAGAAGATAATCATAGTTCACGCGGAGAATCCTTTAATGTTGGAGGATTGTGAAGCAGGTCGTAGATGGGTTTGCAGACCCATTGAAAGCGAGGTCTCAGTACTCAATAAGCTCAAAATGTTTGCAGATCGTGAGATCCATATACATATTACGCATGTAACCAATATATTAACACTGTCCTTAGCTAAACACTACGGTTTTACAGTAGATACATGTCCTCATTATATATACATGGACGCTGATTACGAGAAGGATATGAAATGTATAGCAAAGGTGAACCCTCCACTAAGGCTATATACTACACGAACCATACTTTCAGACCACTTGAATCTATTTGATGCTATAAGTTCTGACCATGCTCCACACAGTTTAGATGAGAAAAATAGAGATTTCAGCGATTGTCCACCAGGAATAACATCGCTAGATATTATGGGGTCTCTCGTTCTTAACATGGTTTCGAAAAATCTGATTAAGCTAGGTGATGTAGTTAAGCTAGTTTCTAGAGGTCCTGCAAATATCCTAGGTATACATAGATGGGGATGCCTCTACGAAGGATGCATTGCTAGCTACACTATAGTAGATCTTGATAAAGAAGTCTATGTAGATCCTCAGTACTTCTTTTCAAAAGCAAAGTTCACTCCTTACAAATCTATAAGGTTAAGGGGGGCTGTTAAAGCGACAATTGTTCGAGGGTTCTTAGCTTACATTGAGGAAAGTATTGTTGAAAAGATCAATCCTCTGCCTATCACTCTTTTTCAAAGGGATGATGTATGTCTTTAGAGATAGATATAGCTGGTTTGAGGTTAAAACACCCAGTGATGAACGCAAGTGGTATTCTTGGAGCTTATAGAGAGCATGTAGATAGGTTAGTAAGCTATGGAGTATCAGCCGTTGTTACAAAGACGATAACACCTAAACCTCGGGAAGGATACAATCCACCAATCATAGTAGAGCTACCTACAGGTGGTTTATTAAATGCTGTAGGCCTCGAGAACCCTGGTAAAAACATCGTTAAAGAGCTTGTATTAGAAGCGAAAAAACATAGTATGCCAATTATTGTGAGTATCGGTGGTAGAAACGAAGAGGAGTTTACAGAAGTTGCTATAGAAGCAGATGTTTGTGGTGCTGATGCTGTAGAACTCAATCTAAGCTGTCCTCACGCAAAAGGCTATGGAATAGAAGTAGGTTCCGATCCAAACCTTGTATATAACGTTGTTAAAACTGTATCCTCTGCTATAAAGATACCTACTATAGCTAAGCTAGGTCTCTGTGATAAAGTTGTAGATTCAGCTACTAAAGCTCTTGAAGCTGGTGCTAAAGCTTTAACATTAATAAACACTATTAAAGCTATGTACATCGATGTATATACAGCTAAACCATTCCTAACAAACATCTTTGGAGGTCTTTCAGGCCCACCTATACATCCTATAGCTGTAAGAGTTGTATATGAAGTGTATAGAGAGACCAAGGCAGAAATAATAGGTTGTGGAGGTATCTATGACTGGGTTACAGCAGCAGAGATGATATTGGCTGGAGCACGAGCAATACAAATCGGTACCGTGTTGATGAAGAATCCAAGGGAAGTTGTAGAGAATATTGTAAAAGGTCTTAGAGAATGGTTAAGAACACTAAGCCTTCGATCGGTAGAACAAGCTATAGGTCTAGCCCATAAACTATGAGGATCTATCTATGAATGGATTACATATCCTCATAATAGGAATAGAGGAGATAGGATCTAAGTTAGCAGAATACATTGTAAAAGAGCTTCCAAGCATCAATATAACTATTTTTGATGTTGAGAAGAACAGTTTTTCGCAAAAGTTAACTCAACCACTAATTAAAGATAAGCAGATTATTATAGTAAACACATATTGCCAAGATCTATCTATACTAAAAGAACTGCGTCGAAAACTCTACCAACAACCTGTAAAAATACTCAGCTTTTGCCTTGATTGTTGCCAAGTACAATCTATACTTGAAGCATACTGTATACCTCCCATTGCCTCAATCGCAAAGATATTAAGTACAAGGGTAAAATCTCTATTTGAAAAAATAGAAGAACTTAAGATAAAATTAGTTATTTCAGAAACGGATATATCAACAATAGCAAAAGTACACAGTAATAATCAACATAATGTAATAGACTTAATCAAAGGTTGTCTATCTAAAGACAAAATAGAGTGTCTATCTATCGATATCGGCAAAGAAACAAAGATTGAAATACAGGCAATAGGGGTTTTCCACAGTTTTAAAAAACATAGTATTAAAATTAAGATAAGTTTAACAAATACAGCTATCGATAAACATACCTATTACATACAGATGCTATCCTCTATTCTTACAACAGTTATGCTTAACTCAAGTATATATTCATTCAACTTAGAACCAAACTTAGACAATATAATAGGCTCTGATGAAGGATTATTAACGTACTATTTATCGAAATTCATAACACTAGGATGGGATTTTGTTGTTGAGATCGAGGACAATAAACCTTAATAAACATCTACTACGAGTAAACCTCGTTAGCAAGCCAAATACTTCCTCAATATTGACCCATAAGATAACTGTATACAGTAGTAATTGAATTGTATAAATGGAGCCGCCGGCGGGATTTGAACCCGCGACCACCGGCTTACAAGGCCGGCGCTCTACCGGGCTGAGCTACGGCGGCATCTGTTTATTAGTTTGTTATGTTTAGCTTTATTAAGTTTTATTGTTTTATCTATATATTGTGTCTAGGTTTAAATATTTTGTTTGATTTACTGTTTAACTTATAAACTCGTTTTGAGGGGTAATTGTTTCGGGATCGCTGTTGGAGGAAAGTAGTTTAGTTAAAAATCTTCAAGCGTTCTATAGAGCTTATCTTCAGATAAGCACCTTTATTTCGAATGCGTTATCTGTTATGAAGTTGGCACAAGTTGAGAGGTTTATTGATACATTGGTGAAAGCTTACCATAGTTCTAAGAGGATCTTAGTTATAGGTGCTGGTAGGAGTGGTTTTGTTGGAAGAGCTTTTGCTCTTAGGCTAAAGCATCTAGGTTACGATGTTTATGTATTAGGTGATACAATTGTATCTCCTGTTAAAGAAGGTGATGTTGTAGTAGCGATATCAGGTTCCGGTAGAACAGCATTAATTGTTACAGCTGCTGAAGCTGCTAAACGTGTTGGGGCAATAGTTGTAGCCATTACTTCCTATGTAGATTCACCACTAGCTAAGTTGGCTGATATTGTAGTTGAAGTTCCTGGGCGTACCAAGGTTAGCGATATCGAGGATTACTTCGCTAGACAAGTACTCGGTATTCATGAACCTCTAGCACCGCTAGGTACGCTATTCGAGGACTGCGCAATGGTATTTCTAGATTCAGTTATAGTAGAACTAATGGTTAGATTGGGGAAAGATGAAGAAGAGCTTAGGAGTAGACACGCTAATATTGAAGTATAGATAAAGAATTGCAAATATTTTATATAGAGTTTTCTATTTAACAGGATAATCTATTGTACTACACTTAAAGACTTCTTCAGCTAATCAATGATAAGAAAAATATGATCCTATTTAAATTTTAATTTAACCGAAGAGTGCTGCTAATCCTTCTGCTAGCTGTTCTTCTGATGTTTCTTTCTTCTCTTCTTCTTTCTTCTCCTTGGCTTTTTCTTCAGTTTTCTTTTCTTCAACTACAATTTGTTGCTGAGGTGTTTGCGGTATAGCTAAAGCTAGTTCAGGTATTTTAGAAGCTAAGGCAGATGATAATGCCATTACTTTTCTTAATGCTGCTGAGAATATAAGAGATGCTGTCTCCTTTGTTACAACCCCTAGTTCTGAAGCTAAACTACAAGCTCTCATACGGGCTCTTGCAATAGCTAGTTTAACTACGTTAGGCTCAGGTATAACAAATTCTATAGCAAAAGACATAGCGGTCCTTAAGCATTCGTGCAACTGGCTCTTAACACCTTCTATATCGACAACAAGCTGTTCTACTGGAATAACAAGCCCTTTTTCATAAGCAACTTTTATCTTAGGTCTCAATAGTTTAGGTTCTATACCAAGCTTCTCAAGCACAGAGACAAGCTCAGGAGTTATCACATCGCCTGGTCTAGCTATAGTTGCTTCTCTTGCAATCCAGATAACACCATCTCTCACTTGTATAGGTACTTTTAGTTTGCCGAAGAGGCTCATAATAGGTCCAGGCTTTAGCTCGGTTCTCATTGGTGGAACAACTATCTCGTGCTCAATCTTCTCCCCAGGTTTAATCCTGTAGGGTACAGCTACTTTATCTAGTTCAAGCTTAGCTTCGAATGCGTTTAAGTTTGTAAACAAGATCATGTTGGAGCCTTTCAAATACTTAACAAGTTCATCAATATTTGGTAGACCAAGCTCCTTAAAAGCTCTGATGAGCAAAGTATTCTTAATCATCTTAACGAAGAACTTATCGCCGTATCTCTGCCTTACATATCTATACAGTTTCGAAGGTGTATTCGTGTTGTCTACAACTATTAACGTTCTGTAGGACTTTATAAACTCCTTAGTTTCCTCTATAAGTAGACGCTTTCTCTGAATAGATACTCTTAACTGTTCTTCCCTAGGTGTTTCCTTTGATATTTTATAAACTTTCACAAGAGCATCTATTCGATGCCTGAGCTTAGCCTTCACCTATGTTACACCTCTATAGCCGGACTACTAGTAGTTTTCACATATATCCTCGCAATCTGTGTGAGAGGCCTTTTAATTTTCTCCTCTACATGGTGTAAAACAGCCATAGCATTGTCCACAAGATAATCTAAAGACATGTTTTCGGTACCTATTCTACACCCAACCCATGGCTGATCCTTAGACCTTAGCCTTGTCACTTTTCTGTACCGAGAAATAAAATTCGATATATCGGCATTAGCAGGTATAGGGACTATAGATCTACCTCTAGGGCCTAGCGCAGGTCCAAGGACTCTTCCAACAATCCCCATAAGGGTTGCTCTCACCAACATTATATCGCATTGCTGGGCAATCTTCTTAGCATCCTTCTTAGTTATACCATCTAGTTTACTCTTGGGAATATCCATGTATACTAATCCAGAGTACTGTTGAGCTAACTCATCCTCGATAATAAGGCATATTCTCGGCTCTTTACCTGGTCCATGCGGAAGCTCTACATCATCTCTAAACCTAAACTCCTGTTCCTTCTTGACATCGACTCCTCTAAATGTCATTATAAGTTCTACGCTCTGGATATACTTCCAAGGTTTTTTCGATTTCAATGCAAGCTCTATAGCTGTTCTCAACCTAGGTTTCAATTCCTCTAGAGTTGTGCTCATACCTATTGTCACCTACTTCGCCACTCTTCTTCATATCGTTTAAGAATCTCGTCATATAAACCTTGTTCAACTTCCTTACTAACATCTTTAGGATCCTTACCGTCGATTGTGATACCAATAGATCTCGCAGAACCTAGTACTGTCTTTACGGCTGCTTTCAATGTTTTAGCTGTTAACTCAGGTTTTTTCATTATAGCTATTTTTATAACATCTTCGAAAGCGATATTACCAACTTTTTTATGTACAGGATCACCAGAAGGCTCTGAAACACCTGCAGTTGCTAGTAGTAAGCTTGTGATTGTGGGGAGTTCAACCTCTATATTGTATTCCTTGGTATCTAGGTCGACTAGAACCTTAACTGTAACAGTATGTCCACGGTATTTTTCTGTAACCTTATTTATTTTATCTATAACCTCAGCTACGTTGAGACCTGCATCAGATAGAGCAGGGCCTAGAGGAGGCTCAGGTTTAGCCTCTCCACCGTTGACCTGGGCTTTCACTACCTTTATCCTAGCCATACCTACTTCTCACCTTTGACAGGTCTTACATAGTCTACTGGAACCGTAATTGTAAGGGGATAACTCGCCTCTAAAATGCTAAGTGAAACTTCGTTACGTGTTTTATCTATAGCTGTGATCTTAGCCTTCATCCCTCTGAAAGGTCCGGCTATAATCTCTACATCTGTCCCAACATAGAGTAGTTCTATTAAAGGCTTAGGCTTTACCAAGGATTCAAGGTCCTCCCATTTAAGTGTTCCAGAAACTTTACCTTTTACATGTTTCAAACCTCTAATAGCTTCGTAAACATAGTGTAGACCTGTAGCCTCTAATACAATATAGCCTTTTAAATTAGGTAATGCCAGTATAGAATATATCGGGATATTGTTTATTTTACTCCTAGTTTCAACAAGTAGAGATACGTTAACCTCTTGCCCAGCGGTAGTTCTCACAATAAAAAGGGTGTTGCGTATAGGAACAGAACTAGACTCTGAAGAGTTTTGATGCAAAACAGAGTTATTATCTTTGTTTTCAGCACCCTCTTGTTCAATCATTTTATACACCTCTAACTAAGTCCTGCGCCAAACATATTGAGAACAGTCGTCACTAAGTATACAAGACCGAAAGAAAGCGCGCCTGCAACAATAAAGCCTATGATGATCATCCTAAATATATTTTTAAATTCATCTCCTTCCGGCTTCTCGGCTAACTCAAGTACTTTCCTCATATCTTTAAAATAATCAACGAGTTTTTTCGATGAACTCAAAGGTTATACACCTATGAAAGGTCGCTACTTAATATTATCACTGCTAATTTCATCCTATGCTACCTACCTAAAAAGCCTTTCTAGAATTATCTGAGCTCTATATAACTCTAGATCTTCATAGCGTTGACCTACACCTATATAGAATATAGGTTTATTAACACCTACTATCACGCTTAATGCTGCTCCTCCTTTTGCATCAGCATCTACTTTTGTCAGCATAACCCCATCTATCCCTATAACTTCGTCAAATAATTTAGCCTGTTCAATAGCATCGTTACCTGTTAAAGCATCTAAGATCAAGATCTTTAAGTCTGGAACTGCAACTTTCACAATCTTTCTTAATTCATTCATCAAATCCACATCGATATGCATTCTACCCGCAGTATCTATTAAAACAACGTCGTATCCATGTCTTTTAGCGAAATTTATACCGTCGAAAGCTACCGACGCCGGATCTGCCCCATACTTACCCCCTATAAACGGTATACCAAGGTTTAAGCTATGCTTCTTCAACTGTTCTTGAGCTCCTGCACGGAAGGTGTCAGCAGCAACTATAACAGGTTTTAGTGAATTTTGAATTAATTTATAAGCTACCTTAGCTATGGTCGTTGTTTTCCCAACGCCGTTAACTCCAACAAAAACAACTTTAACAAACCTGGACTGATTTAATGCATTCCTAACCAACGTTATGAAATCTTCTGTTTCCCCACGTTTAAGTAGCTGAAACACTATATCTTTAGCAATTTCTATAATCGTCTCCTCAGGGTTTCCACCTCTAGAGACTTTAACATTTCTCAGCTTTTGCTTAAACATTTCAGTAATGATTTGAGCAACGTCAACAGCCACATCAGATTCTACAAGATCTATAAAGAGCTTGCTGCAGAAACTCTCGATTTCTTCCTCACTTAACTCTCTATACCTAATAACATCAGCTACGCGTTGAGTAAAAGATTTTAAAACATCTCTAAGCTTAGAAAGCACTTTACGAAGTCCTCGACCGTTCCTCTTCTCCAGCTAGCATCGATAGATACTCTTGAAGCTTTCCTTGGATCTGGTTGTATATCCCAACAAGCTGCTTAAGATCAGCCTCTACCTTCCTCAACTCGTCCGTTACATCTTTCTCGAAATTCAAAAGGATATTCTTAGCTTCATCTATTGGAACCAACGCGTAGAGATCTTTGCCTATTCTTACAACAGCTTTATCTCTATTCATTAACTGCACTTTAACATATACGTAACCATACCTATCTAGAGACGATAAGGTATCTGATTGACCATACTGTTGAATAGTTGAAAGAGTTTCGTATGCTAATCTAATCTCCCGGATCTCGTTCGTTAATTCTAGTGACCTAGCTTGAAGAGCTTGTATAGCAGCTCTAACTTCTTCAAGCTGTACGTATAGCTGTTGGACATTCTTTTCAATATCAGATCTGGTAACAGGTGATGTCATTCTAACACCATCATACTGAGTTGCTCAAGATCTTGTATAAATCTATCTTCAGCTTCTTCCGGTTTTATCTCTTCTATATCAACGATCTTAATATTAGCTCTCTTAACTTTATGTCTACTACCCAACTCTGAATAGAGTTTCTCTACAGCATGCTCTGGTTTTATTGCTCTTACTTCTTTAGTGAACTTCACCCACTGAGGGAACTTATCACGACCTATGAGCATGAACCCAGATATCCTATATATTTTCACTTCTCTATTCATCTCCAAACACCTTGCTAATCCTCATTATCTCAGGACCTGTGGTTTTTTCACCTACTAACAAACCTTTAGAATTTCCAACAAGTCCAGACTTTATAAACCCTATTCCGAAGTTGACAGTACCAACATCGAATCTAACGTTAAAAAGCTGGGAGAGATTCCTAAGTTCATCGTCTGAAGCATCCGGATGTGCTAAACCCCCTTTATTGTTTACAAATGCTGCTGAACCTACAGTAGATAGACCACCTATAGTTCCCTTCTCTACTATTTCAACTCCTAAAACTTCTTTGATGTGCTTAACTACGTCTTCGTATACATAGGGGCTGACTAGAGCAGCTCTATCATTTACAAGACATACGTTACCTAAAGCTGTATACCTAGATTTAACAATAGTTACATTTCTATCAAAAGCTTGTCTAATTATTTGAAACTCGTAGTCTCTGATGATATGTGGAACTAGAATACCATTGTTGTTCCCTACAATAAATAGATTGATAAGATTTGTATCAGCTATTGAAACTCTGTATACAGAGACATTCAGTACAGACTCTATAAGTTCCCTAAGCTTGTGTTCAGAATCTCTTGGAATAAAAGAAACTCTATCGTTTGCATATATATATAAACCTATGTGCGGGTTACCATAGTAATTTGCTTTCTCTATAATCACTACATCCTCTACCTCTTAGCGGGTAAAGCGAGACACGCTTTGTAAACACCTTGGTCTATCCTGATAAACCTTACAGCAACAACTCTAGGCGGTTTTTCGATCTTTCTCTTGTATATGTAGATACTTATCGCTGGATCTAGAATTACCTTCCCGCCTAAGTGACGTTCAAGAAAAGCTCTTATGTATTTAGCAACTCTTCGCCCTCTATTCCTCCTGTGCCTAGCCCTATATACGTTCTTCATGTGGATAACATATATACCCTCAGCCTTGTCCTGAGGCATAGGTGCTCACCTTCAAACCTTTACACATCCTTAAGCTTACTTCTTCTCCAATTTCTTAGCCTATAAGGTCTTCTAACCTTTAACCTAGTCTTTATGGTTACCCATGTTGGGATAGGCTCATTGCTCTTCCCTCTATTGATAAGCCGGAGCTTCTTAGCTAAAGGTTTGTTATGAGCCATAGTTATGCACCTAAACTTTATTTCTCGCGAATATTAATCCTAAAGTCTTTCCTAGTTCTTTTGTATATCTCCTCCAATATAGCTTTAAGCTCTTCGTCTGTTAAAGGTTTGGTTAGCTTACCTTGTACTGCTAAGGCTATAAGTCTATCTTCTACTATTCGCGCAATTTCGGGTCTAACTATCCTTATGTTGTAAAGTCTTTCACGAGCTTCAGGTGTTAAGATTGCTCTTAGAATTTCCTGTCTTCTAGCTTCCTCGAGTTCTTTTTCTAAACGTTTTTTCTCAGCTTCTCTTCTGCGTGCTAACAACTCTCTATACCTTCTCTCAAGTAGAGCTTCAACTTCTTCGTCTTCAACCATATCGTATCCTTCAGCCCCTACATACACTTTTAATCACCTTACGTTTTCCGCCCTCTATGAAAAGACTTAAATAAAGTAGCTTAAATATATAGCTATATTCAACATTACATTGTTAAAAAGTGAAATAAGCAAGCTATAGCTGTGTTAAGCTAGGTTTAGCTGTTTTAATAGTGATGGCGATGCATATTTAGCTAGCTCTGGGTTTGTTTTAATCATCTCTTGGAATACTCTATACGCTATCTCGTCAAGCAACTTTTTACCCCTAGGACTAATTATACGTCCTTTAGGAGTTTTCATAACTAGACCTGCTCTCTCAAGTTGCTGAAGTATCTTTCTAATATGAGAGCCACCACATTTTCTAAAATGAGGCGGTGCAGAACCTCTTCTTTTAAGCCCTCCATATATTGTTCTAAATGTCCCTATGCCTACAGGTTCTTCAGCTAAGTAGAGTTTCCTTAACATCGATGCAGCTCTATAGTACCACCAATCTGGGTTATCCGGCAATCTCTCTCTATGGGAACCTGTTTTTACAAATGCAGTCCAGGGTGGTGGTCTAACCTGTGGAACATTTTGTTTAAAGTATTGTACAAGCTCTGCAATCAGTTTATCCGCAGGTACATCTCTTACTGTAACCATTTTTTCTACCCTACACGAGTATTGATATTTTGTTCACATTATTCAGTCTGAATCTGGTTCTGCAGTAGTAGGTCCGGATTTATTAGGTGTTTGTATTTTATGCGGAGCTTTCTTATATACTCTTGAGATAATATTCTTAGTTATGAGAACAAATGTATAACCCCTTCTATCAACTATGCTGGCACCTACTTCTTCAGCGAGTTTAGCAATATCTTCCTCTTCAACAATGTTTCTAGCGTTTTTCAGTATCCTAATCTTTACACATCCTTTTAGCTTTAGCAATCTTTTGATCTCCTCAACGATCCCTTGGTGCAGACCTTTCTTACCTATGTTAACATCAGTTTTGTGAACCCTGACCTTTTCTTTCCTCAGCTTTTCCGCTAACCCTTTGAGTTTCACCATACCCTCTACACCTCTTAAACTCATATCTATGTATCCACCCACACGTAAGACATCGTGTTATAACCCTAAGCGTTTTTCCATCTCTACGAATTCTAATTCTCGCATTTATCCCTGGCACCATTACTACATAACAATTCTTGCAAATCCACCTTTTAATATTTCGCGGAATCTTAACCCTTACCTTCATAGCTATCCTATATATAAGCTCACCATACCTTCGAGCTAACTCATAATCACCATTTTTAACAGATTCAATACCTAATTCAAAGAGTACAAACATCCTCTCCGATGCTACACTCTTAGCTAAGTTAACTAACTTCTTTCTATACCTGGACATATCTAAACAAGTGAAGATATAACCAGTATAAAGCTTATAAGCAAAAATAATATCAATAGATTACAGTGCCGCGGTAGTATAGCCCGGTCAAGTATGCGGGCCTCTCGAGCATAAAATCTGTTGCGCAGAGAAAGCCCGTGACCCGGGTTCAAATCCCGGCCGCGGCACCACGTATTAACAGATAGTTTTCTACTGTTTAAAATCTTATAACGCTATACTCGTGTCTCATTGATAGATCTCCGAATACCCTTTATTCCTAAGATTCAAGTATTTTCAACGCTTCTTCTACTGTAGCATCTCCATGTATAATCTTTGATATTGCTTTAGTCATTTTCTCAGGATCTTTATATTGCCATATATTCCTTCCTATCGCACCACCTATTGCGCCAGCCTCTATGCTATTCTTAATCATCTGTAGAAACTCTTTCTCAATACCAACCTTAGGCCCTCCCATCACTACTATTGGAACAGGACACGTTTCAATAACGTTTCTATACTCATTAATAGAACCTACATATACTGTTTTCACGATATCTCCTCCTAGCTCTGCCCCTATTCTAGCGGCTTTTTTCACTAATTCTAGCTCATACATAATTCTTCCTTTCTCGTCTGAAGGTACGAGCTCTACAATATATGGTATACCCCATTCTTCACAAGCCCTAGCTACAGCGCTAAATCGTGCATAGTCCTCTTCATTTAAAGGTATTCGTCCAAAGTATGTGGTTTTTACAGCATCAACACCTATCTTAGCAGCTAGTTCAACGTACTGTGGATCGGAAGGTATGGAGAGCACTATCCCAACTTTGCGAGAAACTAGATGTGCAATCTTTTTGACTATACCGAAATTAATAAGTATTGCATCAGCACCTCCAGCTATAACCTTCGAGACAACCTTCTCTATATCTTCTAAACCTTGGATTATACCCATGAAACCGTGGTCTAAAGCTACGATAAGAGTTCTATTATCATCTTTAACTATGTGCCCTAACCTAAGGCTTTTCCCAATATTATACATAATTCCTACCTGGGCCTCTGGCCTCCTCCCCTCCATGAATGGCGAGGGTTCTTGCTATTGCGGGGAGGTTTGGGATTACATTCCCTCTTTCTGAAGGTTTAATCCTGGGCTGGGTCTCCAGCCCATTACCCCTATCCCAAACAGGGCTCGGGATTATTAATAAACTATTTATCATCGCCACTAGCTCAAAATACTTAATACTCATCACTGAGAATAATTAAATAGAGGAATTTATAAGCTTTTCTCTCCATCCCCACCTTAAAAAGCGAGGCTTTCAGATGTAACTGATGAAGTTTGAATACTTTTATAATATAATGATCATCGATATTATTGAATTCTATGTAGAGTCTTTGATTATATGGAAAAAGATTAAATTACCTAGCGAGAATATCGATGCAAGCTGATTTTGTGCTCAAAGATCTTAATATTGTTGTTTATCCCTAAATAATCATCATTTTAATTTTCAAAGTGAGTAACTCCCCCTCATCTATATGAGATCTACTTTATTTTGAGGTTACGGATAGTTGAAAAATCCACTAGCGCGCAATTTTCTTTAAAGGTAACTTTAAATTTGTGTATATTTTGTTTTAAGTTTTGTATTAGATGAGTCTAGAAGTTATTTAGTGTTTTAGAAATAATTGAAACATTTGGAGGTAATGCGCCTATGACTATAAGGCCAAACCCAGCCAATATAGTCGATGATGTAAAATTGCATCGATTAACGAAAGATGCTCTTAGAGGAAATATTGAAGCGTTATACACAGTGCTAAAATTCTTAAAAAGTTTTAGAATATCTTCGTTCAATGTTATAGCGTATTTGATTGTATACCAAGCTATAATGAATATAGATAATGATTTAGCAAGCGAATGCAAGAAATGTGGGGGTATATGTTGTAGAACTGGGGAAGATATACCTCTATATCCTTTTGATTTTAACGATCTTAGAAATGTTTCTCACTTAGATATAAACAAGATTGTTAAAAAATTGAATGATCAAAGCTATCTACCTAGACCATGCATTTTCCAAGATATGTGGAGGTGCACTATTCATCAATTTAAACCTTATGCATGTCTATCCTATCCATTTGCCTCTGAAGACGTTCAGAGATCTATTATACTAAGTGCTTCAACAATACCTCCAGAACCTGTAATCCCAGATTTCTGTTTAGCAGCGAAAAAAATTTGGAATAAAATTAGATTAAAAATGGAAGAATTTCAAGGAACTTATGGTAAAATACCAACTCCTGAAGAACTATTAAATCTCTTTCTCAGAGATGATTAAGATCTTTTTGTTATTAAATTATCCGTGTTTTTCTAGTGAGTATGTGTTCTATCTTTAAAAGATTAAATATAATAGATATATCGACTAAGAGAATACTGGTACCTATTAGGAATATCAATAACAATTCTAACTATCAATTATTTGCATCAGCACTCAAGACCTTAATCATTCTATAATCATACCCACGCTTTTCATCATCTAAGATGTTCATATTTTTTCAAGTATTTAAGCTTGGCTATCTATAGATTCTTCTGAAACTTTAAGGTTGTTATGAGATGATACTGATCAAGTGGAGGGATTTAGATGCATTGATTTCGGAAGCTGATATAGTGCTAGAAGTAGTTGAGGCTAGGAACCCTGTTGCTACGAGATGTAGAACTGTTGAAAAAATGGTTGAGAAGAAAGGTAAGGACTTAGTTATAGTTTTGAACAAATGTGATCTGGTCCCAATAAAGGTTTGTAGAACTTGGGCTGATTACCTAAGGTCCTACGAACAAGTTACAGCTGTTTGTTTTTCCACGAAAATAAAGGAAACGAAAAGAGAGCTTAAGAAGTTGATAAAATCGTTTTCAATAGCAAACCCAACACTGGTAGCAGTCGTAGGCTATCCTAAAGTAGGTAAATCCTCTCTAATAAATGCATTGAAAGGTAAAAACTCTGCTTCCACAAGCCCTTACCCTGGATCACCTGGATACACCAAGACTACCCAGAAATACAAGATCGCTCCAGGTATATACCTCATAGATACACCTGGTATTGTACCTATTCACAGCGATGATATCGAGCTTCAGATAAGAGCTAGACCTATCGAAAAAATAGAGAACCCTATAAATTTAGCCTCAAAACTCATAGAATACCTTCTAGAGAATAACAGATATGCGTTCATAGAGGCATACGGAATTGACAGTACTGAACCTATAAAAATTCTCGAAAACCTAGCACAACTCAGGGGATGGTTCCTAGGTAAAGAGAAAGAACCCCATATTTTTGAAGCAGCTAAAGCCGTCATAAGAGATTATCTTAATGGTAAAATAAGAGCATACATAGTACCACCAAGTTTAAACTTAGCTAAATGACCCTAATTATTCTGAAAAACATTTATAGATATCTTTTACATCTCAGCATTTTCAATTCATTGAGCCTTATTATTTGTGAACAAGCTTTTAGGGTAGCAACCTAGACATCTCTATATCTACTTAATTCTTTTTCTAAGGTATGTCTCTCAGAGAATATTTTCCCTAAATAGGCAAATCTTTTCATCATGTATATAACACCTTCTCTATACTTATACTTAACAAGTTTTAGAGTTAAAGCAAAACTGTTTACAGCTATCTACAGCTAGTGAAGAGCGCTACGGATTTTTACGCATAAATTTCTTAGCTAGTTTAAAGATCTTGTACTTGTATTTTTCATCTAGTGCATAGAGCTTCATCAAGTTAACAATATCATCTTCGTTAATCACTTTTTTAGTACGTGCTATTTTCATCAAATCACGGTTTATGCGCACTATCTTGTCGTCAACGCTCATATTCATTTTTATTGCTTCATTGAGATTCGTATTGAGAAGCTTTACGCTGATAATGATATTTACTATCTTGTTAAGTTCATTTGGAACTCCTGTATTAGAGCCGTATAGCTTGATAGATTTTCGTACAAAATTTAGTCTATGTAATTTGTATATAGTATATGTTGCATAAGGCCTTGGGAAAAGCTTATCGACAACACCTCCGATAATGAAGTAGTTGTATATTTTGATGTCTTGTTCAGTTAATTCTTCTAATGAATAGGGATCGAGAACAACGGTATTTTCCTGTGGTAGTAGTTTATAGAATTCGTCTGTTACAAAGTACATAGATTTATTTGAGGTTATGTTCTGAAGTTCTTGTACAACGTTAATAGGTGTTGATACAAATACGATGTTTAAATCTGTTAACCATTTTCTAATTTCGTGGATCATTAAAACAAGTTGTTTTACTAAACTACGTTTTTCTTTTTCGTGATGTAGTTCCCAAAGACTTAGATCTACAATGAAAAGAGGTGCTCTAGGTATCAAAATCTCCAGTTTCTCACTCACTATAGAGGTTAAGTTGTTTAAACATTTAGCATCTCTATTGAGTATAGTAGCTTTGGATACAAAGCCTTTCTTAGTAGTGTATAGCAATGTTATACCCTTATAGAATCCCATAGGTACACCATAGACTTCCTCAAGACATACATAAGCTTTCCTCAATAGAATGAGGTTCGCAAGGTGATGCAACATCTCTTCGCTTTTCCCACGGATATCTACAGGTATATATTGCAGGATACTCCTATCTATAGCTATAACATCTAACCCTAAATCTCTCGAAATCTGTGCTAATAGTGTAGCTACAGTACTTAGGGTTGATCTCATTAATAGAGATTCCTTTGCTAAGTACTTACATTGTAGTATTTAAAGACCTCAGTTTCTAAGTTCTTGAGAACGTTTTTGTACATAGCTATACTCTTCGTAGTCAGGGGGTCTAATCCCCTACGCTGAGCTATGTATACACTAGCTATCCCTGCTATAAGGGATCCATAAAGGGATCGCTCAATAATGTTTCCAATAAGTTTAAGTATATATGTCTTGATGCTCAAAGACCTAAGATAATCTTCGTAGAAGTTAACAAGGATATTCTCGTAATCTATATCAGAATCTATAAGTACTACTACATCTTTAAGTTTAGAAGCTTCCCATCCCACAATATCGTTATGGAAAAGCTCTGGTATAATCTCAACTTTTACTGGGATTTTAGAATTTTCGTTAAGCTCGTTCTTAAACCTAAGTGCAAGTGCTTGATATCTTGTAGTAGCTACTATTGTTGGAATAGAAGATTGTAAAACTACACTAGCTATTTCTCTCGCAACGCTAGAAGCTTCGTTAATTTTACTCAATATTTCTACAGAAGACCTAAGGGTTTGCAATGGAATAACATTTACACTACAATTGGATAGCAATTTAATTGCTGCAACTAGCATCATTGGGAGAGCAAGCCTTGGAACTAACCCACTTCTAACAGTAGTATATGGTAGTCTTCTAGTCTTGGCTATGTCTAACAGTCTACCACCTGAAGCAACTACACCTACCTTTGCCCCAAACTCCAGGGCTACAGCTGTCGAGGATATTGTTTCAAGCGTGTTTCCAGAATAGCTTATCGATAAAACGAAGGTCTTCGAATCAACGAGTTTCTTAGGTAAGTAGAAATCCTTAAAAACATGTACAGCTATATTCCCAAGGTCAGAGGCTATAGTGGCAAGCATATCACCAACAATACCGCTTCCACCCATACCAGCTACAATAACTTTCTCAATATCGCTAAAATCTCTAACATTGTAAACAGGGTAGTCAAAGGCTTCTAATGTGTATCGATACCATTCAAGGTAGTGTTCTAACATCTTTAACACCTTACGAATGTATCAAGATCTAAATTAAAAAGCTCATTGCAAGAAAACTAGGGTTATCACAGCAACGTTATATCAAGAGCATTCAAATTTTTAAACCTTAAATAGATAAGATTGCGGGAACACTTATGCCAGTATTTGTACTAGATGAGAATAGGTTTATAGATATAGCGAAAAACGCTGTGGAATGTAGAATTAAAAAGCTCGAGAAGAAAGGCATCGTAAAGTTTAAAGCAAGGGCAAAGAGATATCTTTACACTTATACCGTAACTGCTGATAAAGCTGAAGCACTTATAGAGAAGCTAAAGTCCATATGTAAATCTGTTAAAGAGCTCTAGATGATGTGTTTTAACCCCACCTGAATAATGATGATGGTCGGCGCTTCTGAGTGCAAAGTATGTTAATGGTATTTCACATATTCAATCACAGAGTAGCTTGTAACCTTGATATCGATAGCGTTAACTGGACAAAGCTTAATACAACCATAGCATGCAATACACTTATCATCTCTCGTAACTAGAACGCCATTCTCAACTATAAATGTTTTTGTAGGACAGAACTCTACACAGCGGTAACACAATGTACATTTCACCCTATCTATCGATACTCTTGCTCTAACCAATACATTCACCTACAGACAGTTGCAAAGTTTAATTAGAACTCGTTATATAAAACGTTTAAGACGGTATAAAGATCTATTCAATTTCGAAGTACACCATTTTTATAAGTATTTAGAATACTTATCCAGTTCTACTTATAGAGTAATTGTTATATATATACTAAATAAGTTAGGCTATAATATAAAAAGTTAAAATACTCTAGAACTTCTCAGTTGTATACTGCACTCGATAGGTGGAGATAATGATAGATGAATACAATACAGCTCTACTATTATCAGTAGCATACTTAGCTCCCTACGTAAATGCTAATAGCATTACAATGCTTGCAAAAGACGAGGTTTTCAAACTTGTAGAAATGTACGATGATGAAGCTTTAAGGTATGTGAAGATCAATAATATGAAAACAGTACCTCTAGAGAGTATTCTTGAAGAAGCTTACGTACTATGTAATGAGACCCTTATCAACGTAGGGCTCTACGAAGGAGGATACATACCATCAGAATCCTTATTGAAGTATAGATCTATATGCAATAGAATGGTGGGTTTGCATACACACCCAATTCCTCTCCCAATACCAACACCTGAGGACCTTATATCGATGAAGCAGATAGGTTACAATATTGAATGTGTATTAAGTCGTATTGATGAATCTAAAGCTAAGATGATATGCATAGAACCTTTAGATGATTTTAGAAATGTATTGAATTCTATGTTGATCTTCTCTAAGGTTATCTACAGCTTAGTAGATAGGTATATAGTAGTTGAAGATGAGCTTGGGGTTCAGTTCTTACCGTATCCTACAAACAAAAGTCTTCAAAGAATTGAGGAAGAACTTGTTTCACTTATGAAGAGAAAATGTAGATTAAACATAGTATCTCTCGATATGAAGAAAAACGAATATGATATCATTGCAGTACTTTAACTTATGGATATTCTGTTAAGGAAAATGTTTGTGTAAAGATTAACAAGGTCAAATACCTTCTCTTTAGATAAAGGTTTTACATTTAGTGATGCTAGATCATATACATATACCTCTTCTATATTGCATAGCCTCAGATAGGCTACGTCATTGAGGTCAAGGGGAAAGAATTTCCTTGCTGTATTGAGAAGTTTCAGAAGCTTTTCGATATCTCTGTCCTTGGGATTCTTTAAGAATTCTAGAGGTATTAATGGTATAACACCGAAAGGATATGCAAACGAGACAATTTTTATACCGCTCTTAGCTATTTGTATAACCTTCTTTACATGCCTAGCAATAACATAGTCTAGACCTTCAAGAATGTATTCTATAGGAACAGCTAAAGTTTCAACTTCGATACACATGTTTAATTCGCCTCCTTCTATATAAACATCACACTTTATGAGACCTATAGTCTCTTCTATCGATATAAACTTGTAGCCTTTATCCCTTAGGTAGGAGTATAGAAGAACTTCCGCTAAAACATGGCTTAAAGGTATGTTCTTCTCAATGGATTTCAAAGCTTTTTGCACCACGACGTCCTGCGACGATAATCCTAGTTTAGATGAAAAAAGCAGTAATAATGATGTACTATCAGCCATCAATGAGTGTCACTCTCAAGTAGGAGCTACTTAGATAAAGATTTAATCTTGCGAGGTTTAAAGGTGTGTAAAAATCTAAGTGACACTCTATGGAAATGGTGGTGATAGCCTACTCAGTAAACGATGTAGCAGGTATTGGTATAGCTAGAAACATAGTTGAGCTTTTAGACTGTAGACCTCATCATAACGCTACAGACTTTGATATACATCGTTTAGAAGGTTTATCGGAGGTCTATATTTGTAGAAATGGGTTAACTGTCTTGGGCTTTACATTAGATGTAATCGATCTTGAGGTTCTAGATAAGCTTTCTAGCAATTCAAAGTATATGGTTATAGTCTCTAGGCATAGCGCTAAATCAGGAAAACCTAGCTTAACAACGCATACACCTGGAAATCCGTGGGGAAGGAGTGATGCGGGTGGAAAACCTTGGGAGATGCCCCCTTCGAACCCTGTTTTGATGTGGTATACATTGAATGAATTGCATAGACTAAGCTCTGGGCAAGGTCTTCAAGGCTATACAGTGTGTTACGAGGTTACACATCACGGACCAACCTCGGTATCTAGACCTGTAACTTTTGTAGAGCTAGGGAGCAGTGAGAACGAGTGGATCGATGTATACGCTCAAAAGGTAGTAGCATTAGCAACTATATCAGCAATAGAAAAAACTGAGGAGAAAAAATCTGAATGCATTATAGCCGTAGGTTTTGGAGGTACACACTATGCACCTATTTTCACTAGAAGAGCTCTAGAGGAGAATGAATGCTATGGACATATGATCCCTAACTACGTAATAAAAGAACTTACATTAGACGAGCTAAGGGTTATTGCAAAGAGGGCCATCGATTTAACTCCTGGATGTAGCAGGGTTGTTATAGAGAAAATGCGTAAAGAGGTTAGAGAGGTTATAGAGGAAGAGGCAAGAGCCCGGGGTATAGAGATTGTGAGGTACTAAATAGTTATAGTTTCCCCGTTGCTAGGCACCTCGAATTCTACGCCAAGTTCTTCTTTAACACGGTACCCTATGGTGTAAGCAGAGTCTTCAGATCCATGGATTAGCATAAGTTTCTCGATGTTTTTAACAGATTTTACAACTTTTATCAAATCATCTGAACCTGCATGGCTTGAGAAATCGAACCAGAACACTTTAGCTTTAACCATGCTTCCCCCCTCCTCTAGCACTCCATCCATAAGAAGCTTTCTACCTGGTGTTGTCGAAGACTGGAAACTAACGAGAACAATAGCGTTCTTCGGGTTAAAGCCGAGCTTCTTGATGTAGTAAGCTGCTGGACCACCTTTAAGCATACCAGCGGGAGCAACGATTATATTACCTGGTTCACCGCATATCTTCTTCCTCATATGGTAATCTTTAATAGCGTCGAAAATGGTATACGCCTTCTTAAGAAGATCAACTCTGTTAATGTACTCACCGTATTTGAGATATATATCCATGATTTCACGAGCCATACCATCATAGTAAACGTTTGCGTAAGGCATTCTATCTGCCAATAATGCTAGAACTTCTTGAGCTCGGCCAAGCGAAAATGATGGTATGAGAATACTACCGCCATCTTCAAGGACCATTCTCAAAGTCTCTATGAACTTCTCTTCAACTCTACTCCTTGGCGGATGGTTAAACATACCGTACGTACTCTCCATTATAAGTATTTCTGCATCTATACCTGTGAAATCAGCGCTTCTCACGAGCTTAGTATCTATAGTATTTATATCTCCTGTATAGAGAACACTCTTATCTTTAAGGTGCACTCTATACATACAGCTACCAGGTATATGCCCTGCATTAAGAACATCTACCTGTATATCGCCGATCTCAACAGTTTCACCGATATCTACACCTTTCGAGTTCTCTAGCATAATTGATAGCTCTGGGTACTCGTATGGAAGGTAGTAGCCTGACAACCTTATCATATCCTCTATCATTATTTTTCCCGCGGCCAACGTTAGCTTTGTTGCTACAGTTAGAGGTTTTACCGATACGTAGAATAGAGGGGTAGCTCCAATATGGTCTAGGTGTGCATGGGTGATAAACACCGCTCTAAGTTTCAACGGTGCAATATGTAGTGGGAACATAGGTCTATCTTGATCATCAAAAGCTATACCATAGTCCAGTAGAATATCTTCACCACTACTCTCAAGAGTCAAAAGTATAGCAGCTCTACCAACCTCTTTACCAGCACCTAACACCGATATTCTTACAATAGCTTACCACCTTGCCAAGGTCTCAGCTTAGATGGTGCAACATTACACAGGGTTGCTTTCAACATTAATTCTCTACACACTTTTAAGAGTTTTGCTCTATACCAAAATCCAAGAAAAATCTTTTGGATATCCCTATCTACATACTACTATAATGTTCTGCAATTTTTTGAAAACAATTCTTCTAGTTAATACACATTATAGCTGATGAAAACTTTGTTTTCGTTAGTAAGGGTTAGAATATTGTTAATTTTTCGCTACAGTTATGTCTAGTTTAGTGACGATTCTTCACGTTGATATAGATCTCCTCTCTCCGAGGTAGAGAGGAGGTTTGTTAAGATGGATATAATTTCTGATATTTTAGTTTTTATAGTTTCTAGAACTTCTTGAGGTGGTTCGATACCTTGATCCCAGATTTCTTTAATAATGTTGAATAGATCTTTTAGCCCAACATAGGATAGAATCTCTATAGCTCTATCTATTTTTCTAATGGTTTTTTCTATATCTTCTAGTCTATTCTTAATATATTCTGAACCTTTCTCTGTGAGAATATATATCTTCCTATTTTTTTCTGTAAAAGATTTCAGTAAACCTTCTTTCTCAAGTTCATGAAGTGTTGGATATAGAATACCACTACTTGGCACATAAACTTTGACCAACTGTTTAACGAATTTCTTGATCGCATAGCCATGGGCTTTCCCAAGTTTAGCAACAGTGTAGAGGACTAGGTCTTTAAAGAACCCTCTTACATCAATAAAAAGGAACTCTATATCAAGGGCTACGCCCACATCTTTTGATTGATCCATATATGTATACATATAATTTAACCCTTAGCCAAGGTTATAGATGTACATAGTATTCAATTTGCTAATGTTTACTTCTTATCCCTTAGTTCACAAAATCTCTAAGACTATATTCATATTTAAAGCTTATAAGATTTTATGTCTACAGATACACAATATTAATAGGTGTTAATGTATTGACTAGAGAGGTTGTAGTACTAGAGAATGTTGTTAAAACCTATAGAGTTGGCGAAATCGTTACCTATGCACTTAGAGGGGTTTCTCTAAAGATCTATGAAGGGGAGTTCATCGCAATAATGGGTCCCTCGGGCTCTGGAAAAACAACTCTTCTAAATATGGTAGGGCTTTTGGATAAGCCGACGAGGGGGAAGGTATATATAGATAACATCGATGTTATTAAACTTAGAGATAAGGAGATCGCTAAGATAAGAAACCTTAAATTAGGTTTCGTCTTCCAGCAATTCAACTTAATAAACAGATTAACAGTACTGGAAAACATCGAGATACCCCTTATACCTAGGGGGACATCTAAATCGAAGAGAGTAGAAATGGTTAAAGAAGCTTTATTAAAAGCAGCTGGTAATCTCTCATGGCTTCCGAAGAGACCTTTACAACTATCAGGTGGAGAGCAACAGAGAGTAGCTATTGCGAGAGCTATCGTAGGTAACCCATCGCTACTTCTAGCCGATGAACCTACAGGGAATCTAGATAGAGCTAGTGCTAGAGTAGTTATAAAGACTTTCATGGATCTCAACAATTTGGGTACAACTATAGCTATGGTAACACACGATCCTGAAGTTGCTAACTGTACCCAGAAGATATATGTAATCAGAGATGGAATGATAGTCGATGTAAGAGAACCAGATAGAAGTAGATGTGTACTCTATGTGCAATAGCTAAGCAAAGCTTAAAATAGGGATAAAATATATGTCTACAGACTCATTTTTTACAGACATAAACGGGGTTGACCATGATAAACGGAAGATTGAAGATAACATTTATAATGTTGACAATAATTATGTTCACGCTAAATCAGCTAGTTACCTTACTTCAGTTTGAGATAAATGCGCAAAACCAAGTATTCACAATTCAGAACTATAGTTACAAGTCTTCTGCAGATACAAAACTTATTTACCCTGGTAGCAGAAATGTTGTTATTAAGGTGAGTATTACCTATAATGGTTCTACACCGATTATTATTTCGGCTGGATGTATAAATCTACCCCAAGGTTTCTCGATATCTAGAGGTTATAGTTCCTGCTCCCCGCCGGAAACAGCAAACGGCTCCACATATAGCATAGTAATGCCTGGAGATGTAGTAACGTTTACTTATCGTATAGATGTTGATAGCGGTACGAAACCTAGTACCTATGAAGCGAACATAACGATTCACTACAGATCCCAGGGTAGTAATACCCCGCTAACGGCTATAGTTACAGGTGTACTTATAACAGTATCCCCATATCCTCCTATAAAGATAGCTGTTGTTGATTGGTATTGGAGTCCTGATGCATATCCCGGAAGCGAAGGGATATACTTATACTTAACGCTTCGCAACATAGGTAACTCCACGGTTTATCAAGCTGTTGGAAAAATTTCTCTACCTCAGTATATATTCTTCTACACTCAGCAAGCGAGTAGATTCATAGTATCAAACCTCGGAAAGAACCAGACAACAACTATCTCCATAGGCCCAATATCTGTGTATCCAAACGCAATGTCCAATGTACCTTATCAAGCTATTATCAGCATGAATGCAACAATGTATACAGATGATAATGTGGTATACTACACCCAGGGAAATGTAGCGTTCTATATTTCTATATCCCCAGCTCCATCTGTAAATATATACATAATTGACTATGGTATTGAATCGCCGAAGCCTGTTCAAGGGGTTAAACAGACGAGATTCTATATTGTTGTAAGGAACATGGATTTCAAGAATATCATAAGTATAACAGCTTATTTCACTATAGATTCGCCTGGAGCAACATTTGTCAATGCCTCAAAAACATCTGTTACTCTATGGCAGCAGATCCTTGGCTATGGGGACACAGCAACGATATACTCCGATCCTATTATGGTTGATAACATTGAATATCTGACAATCTCTGTTAAGCTAGTGATATTTGGTGATAACAATAATGCTGAATTCTGGAGTGAACAGAGGTACTATTTTACAGTAAAGCTGTATGCCTCTGCAATAGATATCAGAGTAGTTAATGTTTACTGGAGTTCAAGTGAGGTATATCCAGGGTCGGAGAGAACAACATTAAACATAGTTTTACTAAATAATGATGTAGTCGACTTTAGAAGTGGTACTGCGACGCTAGACTTACCGAAAGGCTTCTATCCACAACAAGTATCGATTTCAGGAGTAAGTATTACTAGAGGTACTACAGCTCAAGTTAGTTTCTCAGGGATATCAATAAACACAAGTGTTACTCCTGGTGAATATGTAGCAAAGCTTACCCTAAATGGTGTTGTCTACGATCCTTCGACCGGTAGTTTCTACACGGTTACCTTAACATATACAGTCTCTGTAAAAGTTTTCGAAAAACCTGTAAAGAACATCTTAGCTCTTGTATCCTACGGATGGATCGGAGATAGAGTATACATAACATCGATTAAAGCCTCTACGTATCTCTATCTCCAAGTTGCATCACCTGGTTACACAGTCTCTAACCCAAGGATAACAGTGTACTTGCCTAACCAAATGATTTACGAAGATGGGAATAGAAATAGAACGATATGCGTAAGCGGTGATTATGGGTATGGACAGTACATAAGAGCTGAAGTCGAGGGCATAGATATTGTTACAGTAGAGAGTGATTTCTACCCTATAGTTGTAAAAGTTGAAGGTCTAGCGAGAACCCCTAGTGAATACTGGTTTATGCAGTACTTCACCATCTTAATGCGTATAGATAGACCTATTCTCAACATATCGATAATCGATTTCGGCTGGATAAACAACCCTGTTGCTCCAAACGCTAGTGGGGCTAGTCTATACTTAACATTGCAATCGTTCTCAATAGATACAGTAAGTAGTATTGTAGCGAAGGTTAAGCTTGTTGGGGCAAAATTCTTAAATAACTTAGACGAGGCTGTCCAAACGATTACCACACCCATTAACTATGGAGAGATACAAATCCTAAGGTTGAGCGATATAGAAGTCAGTAACAAGATAATCAATGTAACAGTCACTTTCTCCGCTGTGCTCATAGTAGGTAGAAACACTTATTATAGAGCTTCGAAAGAGACTAGCTTTACGTTGTTAACTGTTGAAAGTTTAAACATCTTTAGAGTAGCATCTTTACATACACTGTTTAGAGGAGCATATGCACCATTACTTCCATCAGCTAGAGGAATTACAATAAGTATTGAACTTGTTAACACAAAGAGTATTCAGATCGCATGGATTAAAACAGATGTTAATGTGCAGAGCAATCTAAAAATTAACGATGTTGGTGGTACATGTATTAATGGTGTTGCAGCTGGGGGTACTTGTAGAATAGATTTAAACGTCGATGTACCTTCAAACGCAACACCAAGTATTGCTAGTATTGATCTATACCTTACATATGCTGTGAGAAGTGGTTCAACGTTATCGCCGTTCATGGAGAACCTTAGAGTTGAAGTTCCGATAGCTAGCTATAGATACTATAGACCGGTTATAGCTATAGCTTCTACTTATTGGGGAAGTGCTCAAACACCTGCTAGAGTTTTAGTTAACCAGAGAAACGCTGGGTTTACAGTTGTTGTAGCTAATCTAGGTTACTACTCAGTTGAAGGGGTGGTAGTGGAAGCGATACCTATTAACAATACTATAACAATGATTAAAAGCTCGGATACATGTTCACCACAGCTAAGCCCAGGAGCTTTCTGCTCGGTAACTCTCTATACTGATCTAGGCTCTGTCTCTAGAGGAGGTGTAGCTCTGTTCAAAGTTATCGTTGAATACGTATTTACACAGTATAGTGTAAACATAGTGGATTCAGAGATGTTCATAGTATCGCTACCAATTGAAGAACCTGCTAGTGGCAAAGGTCTAGAGCTTGTAGATGTTTCTTGGGCTAACAACTGGCCTGTATACCCAAACACTGAGAATGCAACCCTCGTTATCACCATGGCTAACAGGTGGTCATACAGAATCTCTGGAATAGATCTAGAGCTTATTCTTCCACAAGGTTTCAACTCCAAGGAAGGTAGTAAAGCAAAAACATATATCCCAGGACCTGAAGGGAGTTTACAACAGTTCAATATACAGTTCACATTATCTGTTGGCAATATTACTCCAGGTAGGTATACAGCTAAGCTTATAGCTAGATACGTTGTCGAGACTGGTTTACCTAATACAGCTGTTCAAGAAGAGTACAATGTAACTTTAATTGTCAACGACTTAAGTAAAAGTGTTGAAGTTGTAAACGTTTACTGGGTTGGGAGATCTCCACAGCCACCTGAATATGGAACCATGCTAATGGTTATTGTTAGAAACAACTTCAATCCAAGTATGAAAGGCGTTCTAATGGATGTTGGGCTTCCGCCAGGGATTGTATATGCTGATACAAACACATCTAGAGCTAAAGTACCAGCAGTAGCTACTAACATACTTCAGCAAATACAAGTAGCCAGGGTACCACTACCTCAGCTACCAGAACTCGTATCTTCATTACTTGCTCAACAGACTCAGGTTCAGCAAGGTTTTAGCTACGGAGATCTTATGTACTTTTACTTAAAGTTAAATATTGTAACTAGTAGAACTGGTTTATTTAGATTCAATACAACGCTGAATTTCATTGATCATTGGAATAACGTAAGAGTAATACCATTAACATTCGAAATCACTATACTTGGCTCTACAAAGATTGTAGATATTGTTGCTCCCACAAGTATAGCTGTAAAAAGAGGGATAGCGAATACCACTATAGGGCTTATGAACAGAGGCTCTGCCCCTCTATACAATGTCTACGTCTACTTAGTACCCTATGCAGCTATGCTTATACCTCAGCAAGCTGTTAAATACATAGACACTCTAAAACCATATGAAATTGTAAATATAAGCTATACCATGGTCTACAACCCCTTCGCAATCTCCATGGGGACCACGCAGACATACCTTAGATACATGTCTGTACCTTTCGCATTATCTATTATCTACAGAGACGCCAATGGTAATTTGCAGGTATTCAACACCTCGCTGGCTTTCATCCTTGAACCATTTATAGAAATTGTTTTGCTTGATGCTAAAGCTAGTGTATCAACAGGGTCTGTAATAGCTGTTTCAGGGACTATAGCTAACTACGGTATAGCTACGGCTAGAAGTGTGGTTGCAAAAGTTTTATACAGTGGTTTTGAAGGGGAGACTCTAGTAGGAGATGTAGATCCAGCGTCTCAGTCATCTTTTAGAGTAGAGCTCAAGGTGAGTAACATACTTAGCGACAATGTGTTGCTTCAATTGATATACAGAGATGAATATGGGCGCATAAACTCTGTTAACTATACACTACAACTAATAACAATACGCACAGAAACTACAACTCAATCTCAACAACCATCTAGTATTCAATACAACCATTATATTGTTATAGGTCTTGTGACAGCATTCCTAGCTGCTGTATCAATTACTTTATACTGGTATGCAAAGAAACATGCAAAAGCTATCGAGAAAGCTGTTACTGAATCATCGCAGGTGTAGGGAAATAATAGATGTCATCAATAGGCTTCGTTCTAGATATATTTAGACTTGCAGTTAAAGCGTTAACAGAAAGAAAAACAAGAGCTGTGCTTACCATAATAGGCATCGCTATAGGTCCTCTAGCGCTAGTCATGATATCTAGTGTTATAGATGGCTATGGTGAATATGTCATTTCTCAGATAGAAGGTTTAGGGCAGAACGCTATAGTTATTTTTCCTGAGAGTGGCTACAAATTTACACAAAAAGATCTAGATATAATTAAGTCGATACCCTACGTTAAAAGGGCAGAACCTTTCTACACACTCCAAGCACAAGTAAGAGTAGGAATGCAGACAAAAATAGTTTTCGTATATGCAATACCTGTAGACCTAGTTTTCGAAGCTATAAGAGGCCTCGAGATATACAAAGGCTTTATACCTTCAGATACAGAGTACTTGAAAGCTCTCGTTGGATATAAAATCGCTTACGATGATAATGGGAATCAGGTATACGATCTAGGCGATGTAGTATCGCTAACCTATCTAAGACCCTCTGGAGGTAGATCCGAGGTTAGAAAAGCCTCTATATCTATAGCAGGAGTTCTAAGGGAATTTGGCGGTGCGTTTATTTTAAGTCCTGATACAACGATATTTCTACCTCTTACGGCAGGGCAAAAAGTTCTTGGTTTAAGCGAATGGAGTGGAATATTTGTATTAGTAGAGAGTAGTATCTACGTCACTGAGGTTATGAGTAGACTGAGGGAAATTTTCGGTAGCTCCGCGAGTATAGTTTCTTTTCAGAGTATAGCTAATATAGCGAACTCTATTATAGGGGCAATGAACTTCATATCTTTCTCAGCTTCATTATCAGCATTTGCAGTTGCTGTCGCAGGTGTTGCAGCAACAATGATCACATCAGTCATAGAAAGGACTAGGGAGATAGGTGTTCTCAAAGCACTCGGGTTCACAGATCTACAAGTACTTTTCATGATACTTATGGAGAGTATAGTGATGAGTTTTATAGGAGGTGCTATAGGTATAGCACTAGGTATTGTAGGTGCACATATGCTAGCCTCTGTAGGGTTCGAGATAAGAGCAGTAGCCCAAGCAATAATGGTTATAAAAGCTTCACCAAAGATAACACTATACAATATATTGAGAACAATAGGCTTGACAATACTGGTTGGGATCTCTGGAGGAATATTCCCAGCTTACAGAGCTTCAAAGATACCTCCAGCTGTCGCTCTTAGGTATGAATAAAACGCTCATCTACTAATATTAAGGTTGTAATGTAAAACACCTAGTCCCCAAGCTAAGGTGATGTTATGAGAAATATAGCGATAGACGCAATTAGCATAGCATCAGATTTAACTAGATTTGGAGAAGTTGTTGCAGGAACCTCTAAAGAAAGACAAGTAGTTGAGGTAATAAAAGGATTTATAGAAGACTATGTAGATAGAATATTTATTGAACCTGTCGAGGTTTTATCATGGAATGAAGAGTTCTGCATGATATACATAGACAACATTCCTTACAGATGTTCTCTACACCCTCCCTACAACGGTTATGTAGATCTGGAGATCGGCATAGAGGATTTAATCTTCATCAAAGAGTTCAACGATGTGGTTAAGCTATCAAAAACTCTCGAAGGTAAGATTATAGTTGTAGAGAATATAGATGACCCTAACTACGTAGCTATATACGCATACACTTTGAGAAAGCTTAACCCAGTGGCTATAGTTTTTAGCGATAGGATAGACACTTTGAGAAAAGTTGTTGCTATAGATGATTTGCTCTCTAGATACTCTCCAATCCCACCACCAAGGATTCCAGCGATACATATAGAACGTTCAACAGGTTTAAAGCTTAGATCCTCAGAAAATAGTGCGATCCATATTATTGCAAAATCATGTTTAAAACCTTCACACGGTTTTAACATCTTGGCGGAAGTTAATGGAAGAGATAGAGATTCTATATATCTAGCAGCTCATCACGATAGGTGGTTCAATAGCTTAGTAGATGATTCTCTCGGTGTAGCAGTACTCTTAAGCTTAGCTAGGTCAGAACTCCTCAGTAAAACAATTAAAGTTAATACTATCTTAACTTTCTTCACAGCTGAAGAAGGTTTTCCAAACCCTTTATCATCTTTCTACTGGCTTGTAGGCTCTAGACACCATGTAGTTAAAAATGTTGAAAAGATCTCTAGCGAAGTAAGGTTAGTCGTAAATCTCGATGTAGTGTATAGAGGAAGAACAGTATTCTCAACATCTAATCTTTTCGCTAGAGGTTTACTAATGAAGATAGGGATAGACTACAGAGATATAGAGCATGATAGTATGCTGTTCGACTCATTCCCATTTACATTAGTAGGCGTTCCAAGTGTAACTATTCATAATTACTACGACGCTATTAAGGATGGTATATACCATAGCACGCTAGACAATGTAGATCTTATTCAGAGAATAGATGTAGAACATGTTGATAATATTGTACACAACATCTATACGCTGGTAAAGATGTTTCAAGAAGTTCACAGAACTCCTAGACTAACAGAGGTGATAGACTTAGGGTTGAAGACTCTTGCTAAAGAGCTTGCCCATAACTTGAGCAATCTTGATGTTGTTTTCTACCTATATAAAGTTTTTCGAAAATTTTTATACTGCAATAGCAAATCGAACACTACATACTCATACTTATTGCCGATAATACATAGAGTTTTAACTTCGACATACATACCGAAGTCTATCTACCGAGGGGAAGAAATCTATGAGAGAACATCATACTTGGCTTGTTTAGACAATGTAATATACTTACCGCAAGGTATCGAGATGAATAGAGATGAATGCTATAGACGTTTACTACACGATTTAGAGTCATTAACCTATATACTGCGTTGCTGAAAATATAAAATATGTTCAGTAGGAACAAACTATACTAGAGGTATGTTAGCTGTGGGCACGTCGATAGCGAAGAAGGAGGAGCTACTTAAGGTACCGTCTAAGATTTTAGTAGAGCTGACAAAGCCTTTTGTTGGTAGGGAAGAGGAGTCCAGGGTAGTACTATTAGCATTAATAACAAAAGAGCATGCCGTTCTAATAGGGGAACCGGGTACAGCTAAGAGCGCTCTTATTCGTAGAATTGCTGAGATTCTAAACATGAAGTGTTTTATGTACTTGTTGACAAGGTATACAGAGCCTGCTGAGCTCTTCGGGCCTCTAGATATAAACGCTTTAAAGGATGGGAAGTACGTTAGGATAATCGCTAACAAGCTTCCTGAAGCAGAGATAGTATTCCTTGATGAAGTATTCAAAGCTAACTCAGCTATACTCAACACTCTGCTTACTATAATGAACGAGAGAGTTTTCTATGATGGCTATACAGAGATTAGGGTAGCTCTATGGAGTTTGTTTGGAGCAAGTAATGAAGTTCCAGAGGATCCAGAGCTAGAGGCTCTATACGATAGATTTCTCCTAAGACATTATGTAAAACCTGTTTCAGAAGATATGTGGAAAGATCTACTTAAATACTCATGGAATATAGAGAGGCTTGGCTATGGAAAACCTAGTGTAAAGATTGATAGGTGGATTCTCGAAGATCTACATAAAACGATATTCGAGGTAGATTTAACACCAATCGAAGGTAAGCTCCTCAAAATATTCTCAATATTCGAGTCGAAAAATATACATCTAACAGATAGAAGAAAAGGCAAAGCTCTAAAAGTTATAGCTGCTCATGCTGTACTAAATGGAAGACTTGCAGCATCTGAAGAAGATCTCACTGTACTAAAGTTTGTAGCACCTAGGGATATAGATGACTTCGAGAGGGTAAACATTATACTTTCAGAAGAACTTAAAACAGCCTACAAATACATCAAGGAGTTAGAAGAGATTCAGAGAAATATACGCGAAGTTTACAACTATATACTTTCTTTCCCTAACGTAACCTCTAGATTTGTTGAGTATAGGCTTCTCGAGATTTATAGAGATCTCGAATCTACAAGAGATAGAGTCCTAGCTATGGCTAGGGAGACTAACGACGATAAAGTGCATAAGAAGGTTGCTGAAGTTGTAGACGATATAAACGAGGTTTTGAATAGAATTAAGCTTAAGATCGAAGGTAGGTAGGCTAGATTATGCCGGGGGTTTTAAGGAATGTAGATTACCAAGATCCGATAGTTAGGTATAGAGGCCAGAAGATTCTAGATAACCTCAAGAAGCTTGCATCTCAAGCAGAAGTAAAACTCGATCTCGCTATAGATGTTTACTACTCTCTTTATTTACCTTGGCCTCTCCTAGAGGATCTAGGTAGAGTAGGTTTAACAAATATAGAGCACTATGAGACAATCAAGACAGCTCTAAACGATGATGAGTTCAAGAGGTTAAGACACTATACCATAGCCGATACTTTTGCTTCAGCAGCTATAGGGACTCTTTTCTTGATAAACTTGTTCGAAGAGCTTAAGTCCGAGGAAGAGCAGAGAGGGCAGATGGGGATGGGAAAAGCTGATGGAAGACCTGAGGAGCAGCCTAAAGAAGAAGGTGAAGGTGAGGGGCGGAAGTCTAAGGATCTAAGGACTGCAGTTAAAAATGCTTTGAAGAATACTGTAGAGCATGCTGAAACAATTAAAGAACTTCAGCACTTCGTTCAAGGGTATACAGCTGGGGTTGGACATACACTTGATCTAGATGAAGATATTGTAAAAACGCTGAAGCTCATTAAGAACACGGATATAAAGAACATTCTCAAATTCTTGATGAAGATACCTGATATTAAGAGTCTTATAAAGAAGAAGAAGCTACCTTATCAAAGGGGGGAGATAGAGGGTTATGCTGTTGGATCAGATATAGAGAGAATTATTCCTACAGAATTGGCTTACCCAAGTATATACCTCTACATGAGGATGGCTGAAAATAAGCTAATTCTATACAACAAAGTTCTCTACCTATCTATGGGTCCTATATACTTACTACTAGATAAATCTGGGAGTATGGATGGAAACAAAATCCTATGGGCTAAAGCAACAGCTCTAGCACTCCTTATGAGATGTAGAAGTGAGAGAAGACCTTTCTATATTAGGTTCTTTGATTCAGAGCCTTACAAAGTTATGAAGATTAGGATAGGGGCAAAACCTTCGGATGTCTTGAAAGTTGTTGAATATATAGCATCTATAAGGAATGGAGGTGGAACAGATATATCAAAATCTATTATAACAGCTTGCAACGACATCATGAAAGGTGGGTCTAGAGATGTAAGCGATATAATCTTAGTGACCGATGGTGAAGATAGGATAGCGAAAAGCTTGGTAAGAAAATCGCTTGCTTATGCAAAAGCTAGGCTTATATCTGTTATGGTTATGGGGGATAACGGTGATCTTAAAGAGTTGAGCTACAAATACTTTAAGGTTGTAAGCTTGTCTAAGAAAGAGATGTTAAGTGTTGTTGAAGCAAGCGATTAAATAACTTTATTCCTCTATGTTTCTATTCTAAGAACTTCTATATGTTGTCTAGGCTCCCTAAGACCATATGTAAGAATAGCAAGTTCTCCATAGCTTAAGAGGTTTAGGTTTACAGCTTGCTCTAGAGTTTTCCTTAAACCTTCTTCATAATCTTTAGCTTCGACATGTATAGTATTCAAACCCCATAGTATTGAGAGCTTCCTTAGCACACCTATATTAGGTGATGCAACGTATATAGGGATCCTTGGTTTCAAAGAGGATATCCTTTTCGCTGTATTCCCATGCATACTAAATACAAGTAGCTTTCCTCTAAGGTCTTCAGCTAGCTCTAGAACTCCTTTAGCGAATTTCTCTCTTATATCCTCAAGTTTATCTCTAGCTTTGGTGATAATCTTATCTATAAACTTATCTAGATTTGCTTCAGCACGGTCGGCGATTCTCTTAAGCCACTGCGCAGCTTCTAAAGGGTATTTCCCCACAGATGTTTCCCCTGTGAGCATTAATGCATCCACACCCATTTCAACAGCTACTGTAATATCAACTACCTCAGCTCTTGTAGGGATAGGATTCTCCATCATCGACTCTAATAGCTGTGTTGCAACTATTACAGGGGTCCTCATCTCAAGGCATTTCTCAACTATCTGCTTTTGTAGTGAGTGTATCTCCTCTAGACCGAAGTTCATACCTAGATCTCCTCGAGCAACTAAGATAACATCGCTTACATCAACAATACTTCTCAAGTTTTTCACAGCACTACGTGTCTCAATCTTAGCTATTATACCTAGATCTCTTCCAAACCTCTTAAGCAACTCTTTAACACTTTCAACATCCTCAGGTGTTCTAACGTAGCTTAACCCTATGTAGTCTAAATCGTTCTCTACAGCAAACTTTAGGTAGGATTTATCTCTTTCACTTAAAATCGGTAGATCGAGCTCTTTACCTGCAATAGTGATAGTTTTCCTAGACTTAATAACAGCATCATTAAGTGCGAGAGTATCTATGTACCCAGAACCTCTATCCACTACCTGTAACCTTGTCTTCCCGTCATCCATAACAATAGCATCTCCTACATCAATAACATCGAAGAACTTCTTAATAGGTACAGGTACAGCTTTTACACCTTCCACAGAAGACCCGAATATAAATCTAATAGTATCACCTTTCTTAACAGCTATAGGTTCTTTAACCTCTCCAATCCTTATCGAAGGCCCCGGTATATCACCAATCATAGCTAAAGGTTTTCCAAGCTCAGATTCAGCTTTTCTAACAAATTCAACGTACTGTCTCCATTCATCAAAAGTTCCATGGGCAAAATTTATCCTAAAACCGTCTACACCTACTTCAGCCATAGCCTTTATTATCTCGTACTTTCCAGAGGTAGGACCTATCGAAACAATTTTTTTAACATACATAGAGTTACATCTCTCCTACTAACCATTAAGATGAGACTACTACTAATAGTATGTTAAAGCTATTAAATCTTCTTAACAATAACCACCTATATAGAGCTGGAAACATTATTCTATAAGAGAAAGCTATGTAATTAGTATTTAAGTCTATAAGTAAGGTTCTGTCTGTAGAAAAGGTATCTGTAGCTCTACAGGTGTTGACCTGATGGATATATGTAGAGTATATATAACAACGCCTATATACTACCCAAATGATAAACCACACCTAGGGCATGCCTATACAACTGTTTTAGCTGATATAGTTTCAAGGTGGTTTAAGCTTCTAGGTTGTGATACGTTTTTCTTAACTGGAACAGATGAACATGGATTGAAACTTCAGAGAGAAGCTGAGAAACGAGGTTTAACACCTAAAAAGTTCGTAGACGAGATGTCAAAGTTTTTCGTGGACTACTGGAATCTTCTCAATATAGAGTACAGTAGGTTCATAAGGACTACCGATGAAGATCATGAAAATACTGTTAAATATGTTCTAAACGAGCTCTATAACAAAGGGTATATATACAAAGGTATTTACAAAGGATGGTACTGTGCAGGGTGCGAGAAATACTTTACAGAGAAAGAATATATAGTTGAGAACGGAAAACCTATATGTCCTATACATAAAAGGCCTTTGGAGTTCATAGAGGAAGAAGCTTACTTCTTAAAGTTATCCCAGTTCAAAGACTACGTAGTTAAAATCCTCAGAGAAGGGGATAATGTTCTCCCTAAGCAGTACACAATAGAAGTTCTAGGCAAAATAGAGAATGAGGGTCTCCAGGATATAGCTGTATCTAGACCTAAATCGAGGGTGTACTGGGGTATAGAACTACCATTCGATAGCAGCTATACAGCTTATGTATGGATAGACGCATTACTAAACTATTTAACAGGTATTAGCTATCCAAAAGATATTAGAAAATTTGAGAATTTCTGGAGACACTCTATACAGTTCATAGGCAAAGATATTCTATGGTTCCATACAGCTGTATGGTTCTCATTACTAGCTATGCTAGGTATACCACCACCAGCAAAGCTAGTTGTACATGCATATCTTACATTCAAAGGGCAGAAGATGGGTAAATCCCTTGGGAACATTGTATCTATAGACGATATAGTTAAACGTTACGAAAACCCAGAAGTTGTAAGATTCATTATAGCGAGGATAGCTAACTATGATAAGGATAGCGAAGTTTCTTGGGATATATATGACGAGATATACACTAACGATCTTGTGAATAACTTCGGGAACCTAGTGAGAAGAGTAGCGGTATTAGCTCAAAAACTCCTCAATGGGGTTGTTGATAGAGATCTAGATAAAGAGTTTGCTGAAGTTTTGGAGAACCTGAAAAACAAAGCGTTGAAAAGCTATAACGAGTTGTTGGTATCTGAAGCTGCTAAGTATGCTCTTGAAATATCTCACGAAGCTAATGCGTATCTTAATAAGAAAGAGCCTTGGAGAACCCCAAACCCGAAGCCTATTATCTATACAGCTCTCGAAGCTATCAGGTTAACAAGTCTCCTCCTATATCCAGTAATGCCCAATACTATCTCAAAGTTATTCAGAGCTATAAACGTAGAGATTCAGAAAGGTTTAGAACAGTTCAGCATCGGCTATATAAGTAGATACGAAGTTAAAGAAGCACCCATACTCTTCAAGAAAGTACGTTGAAGTATATAACTTCTAAGCAGTTCCCTGAACCTCGACTACCTCCTCCTTTACGAAGTTCTTAACGGCTATATTGTTTAGAAACTCTAGTAAACCTAGATTAACATCTACATCAACTTTGTGCATATTGATGAGCAGGCTGTATAGAGGAAGAAGCGTTCTCTCTACAGATACGCAGACATCCTCTTCAAGGTATGAATACATACAGTAAGCTCTTACAAGTATAAGCGTTGTAAGTATTGACGATATAAACTCTTCTTCAGCTCCTTTAGTAAAACCATGCTCTCTTAAGATATTAACCTTCGCTACACCGTTCTCAACAACTTCAACTATCTGTCTCTCCACAAGGTATCTTGAAATGTTTACCAAGTTTATCAACCTCTACTACAATATTGATAAAGTATTTCCTTAAAAGAACGGGAGATAAACAACTATACACCACAATACTTGATTCCATACCGTAGCTAGATCTATACACCTCTATACCTAGGATGAGCTTATGACACGATCCATATCTTCAAACTCGATATAGTTTTACCTCCTAGTTCTTTTCTAGCATTATCACCACAAACAGTTGTACCCTCTTTCTCTATCTCGATATAGATGTTATTGCTTTGAGAATCGTATAGAGCTCTAAAAACGATGTTTTCTATATATCCACTGACATAGCCATAGCTAGGCTTCCTATCCTTTACAATAGTCTTGATCTTATTGATAATTTCTTCAATGGAGACAGGGTTTTGAATTGTTTCGATTAATTGACCAGACTTTAAAACCATGTAGAGAGTTACAGGATCTATGCATTCGCCAGATAGAGAAATCTCCACAGGTTTCGCAGAGACAACCTCAGCAGTTACTGGTGGTGGTGCAGGTGGTGTAGGTTGCAGTATTGGTTGTACAGCTTCTTCTTTAGGCATCTCTTTCGTTATAGCGACCTGCGTTACGACCTCCTCCTTTGGCGGTGTAACTGGTGTAGAAGGCTTAATTTCTTCAACTGGTAGAGGTTGTGGAGCTGGTGCTGTAAGAGTTACTGGAGGTGTAGGTATCTGGAGTACTGGGGGCGGTATCGTCACTTCTTCTCTAGGTACCCCTACCTTAGCTCCTAAAGTAATTGATAGAGGATTTTCTCGTTCTACTCTAGAGAGTGGGAACAAGACCATGTCGAGCTCGATAGTCTCGAATGGGGTATCGTATACTTCAACAACGCCTTCAGGGAAGTTTAAGTATTTCATAGCAGTTCTACAACATTCTATACCTTCATAAACAGATCCTTCATCAACAGATCTACATGCAGCTAAATACCCTTTGATCAAAGCTATGGATACATATATACCTCTAACATCGTTCCTAAAAATTACGTAGCCTGTAAACTTCTTATCTATATAGTCTTTTAGGATACGTTGTAATGTTTTTACCCTTGCTTCAATAGTCTCTATAAATGTTCCACTACTCAGAAACATATTTTCAACACCTAGTTTAACTCCACACTATTCTTGGTAAGAGTACATAAAAGTATTTATAGTTTTATAGAGAACAGCTCTAGCTAAACACATCGTTGTACAGTATCGCGGTAAAGGAGTTGTACCAGCAAAATATTTTTATCTCTGCTCTACAGATGTAAATTTGGTGAAACGTCTTGTCTACTATAGTTAAAGAGTTTGCGAATTTGAACGAGTTTATAAAAAGTGTAGATGATTTAATTGGTGAGTATAGGAGAAGGCTTGGGGAGATGCTTAGGAGGTTAGAGGAGTTAAGGGTTAAGAGTGAGCAGGAGAAGAAGTTAAGGAGTGTCTTAGGTAAACTAGGGTTACCCGAAACAGCATCAGCATCTAACGAGGTAGCTCTTAGGAATATCAGGATATTGATAAACCCATCTCCATCCCAAGAATTAGCTTCTCTAGAATCAGCTGTTGAAGCTCTCAATAACAAGATAACGCTGTTAACAGCTGTTAGAAAAGAACTTGAAGTTCTCGGAGGTTTAGATATAGGTGTAAAAATAGCAGTCATTTACGTAGATGATGTACCAAGAACAGTTCTGCTAAAATTAAGTTAACATAAGGTTATATGACTTTTCTCTATGTTTAGAAAATCTCTTCTTCTAGAATTCTCCTAGCTAGGATAGCTCTAATCTTCATAATAACGTAAATAGCTACACCAACACCTATCAAAGTACCTATAATAGGCATGAAGCGCATGATAAGTGTCGGTATTGTAGGTTCTACTTGTAGTACATAAGTTGTATCCTTAGTGACATCTATAATTGTTTCTTTATCTTTGTACTGTGGATGTCTCACAATAATTCTATACAGTCCATATGGAAGCCTAGTCTCTACGTAACCAAGTGTAGGATCTGTTGGTAAAGATGTTATGAAGATATTCGTTCCTTCAGCAACGATATCGATCATAGCATTGCCTACAGGTGTTGTACCTTCCATAACGGTTAACCTAAATGTATACAGCTTCCTATCTACGGCAATAGATATGTTTGTATTAGACGTTAATACAACAGTTAGAGGTCTAGATGGTTGGTATACATCTTCAAATTGTGGAAGAGGTACAAGTTGAACAACATAAACACCATATGGTAGCTCAACCTGAGCCCATGCACCTACATTGTCTGCAACCTTTGTACCGTTTATACGGAGCTCAAACCTCCCTATAAGGATATACCTATCATATATAGATAGCCCTAGTCTATACTTAACTCTCTGAATAGGTAATGTTATACTCTTCGGTGAGTCGATAATTATCGATGTATTGTACGGTACATATATAGATTTGTTGAAAGGTGTTATAACGATGTTGTAGAGGCCGTAAGGTAGTGTGAAGTAGTACATCTTACCTGGAGGCTCAATTTTCTGCTCAATCTTCACAGGACCATCTATACTTATCGTTATAGGCGAGATAAGTTTCCCATAGATATCAACAACGTTTATAGATACTGTGTATAGAGCTCTAGGTATAGTCGCTTCATAGCTCACACTCGAGTTTACGTTTAGAAGCACTTCATGATCTATGTACACATTTTCGAATCCTTTACTAGGTGATACCCTTATACTCCATACACCGTAGGGTATCTCAAGGCTTACGCTAGGCTTGGTCGTATTGACGATGTATAGAGTTCCGTTGACATATATATCCACAGGAGCTACTAGATTTATCGAGTACAAGTCTTTGAGTATCAAGTTTACTCCAAACTTATTCCTTGATAAAGTTAGCACATATGTTAATTGCTGAGGTATAGATAAGGTGTACTCTTTCGGTATGTAAACGTTTTCAAATAGTTCGGCAGGTCTTAACCTAACGCTATGTACTCCGTAAGGGAGGGTTAAATCGAATTCGTATCTAGATGGATCAACTAGGAAGTAGGTATCGGCAAACTCAACTCTTACTAAAGCTACCGGAGCACTCTTGGTCAAATCATCCAAAACCTTAATCTTTACGCTGTATCTCTTCCTCTCAAGCGTTATAGCTATATCTACGTTATTACTAATATGTATAGACCTCTTAACTGTTTGATAAGCAACTTCGTACCCTTTCGAAGGGGTTACCGTTATATTATGTTCACCGTAGATAAGAGTGACATTGAAATGTGTAGCTGTAGTTGCTGACGCTACTACCTTACCATCGATGTATATATCTACAGGTGCAACAAGTTTTGAGCCTGTGATTTCATCTGCTATAGATATTCTAACGGTATACTCTTTGTATTCAAGATTTATAGAGATGCTGTAGTTTCCTGTGGCTATTGATGTAGAACTTCTTGAAACTCCTAGTATCTGTAGTGTCTGATTAGTTAATCTAAACGTTACGGTTATCGGGTATATGTAGGGTTTTGCAGGTTTAACATCTACTGAATAAACAAGATCGGGAACGATGTTTCTTAGAACAACTCTAGACGACTTACTAAGTACATAGGTAACCGCTCCATTAGGGTATCTAAACACGATCTCGGTTCCATTAATATCTTCATTACCAGGCATATTTATGTTTAGAGTAATGTCTTTGGCGAGAACTGTATCTAGAGGAACTATAAGTCTTCTGTTTACAGCTATATCGCTATTCCTAACTAAGATCATGTTTTTAGTGCTTACTAATATCATTGACGATAGATCTGGAAGAGCATCACCGTAGATATAGTTATAAGTAGATGCGTATAGTTGTGTTAATGCTCTATAGACTGGTAGTGGATACGGATCAACTCTGAACACCTGGATACCACTGGATGCTACAGCTACATATACATAGCCTTCTAGAGTAGGTATGGAGACGATATTGATGATACTCGATCCTAGTGGGTATACATACCTAAGCCTATAGGACTGCCCTTCAGCTACATAGACCCTGATCCTCCCATCGTTTAGACCAGCTAAAACATAGCCACCATCGTTATATGTAGCGCTATCAACAAGAGATACACCTTCACCAACATAGTCTTCAATAAAAGTCGTCCTCGAGATACCTGCACCTACTGCTACAACAAACAATCCTATAAAACCTTTTGCAGGATCTATGTATAGTAGTTTAGCTCTAGGTTCTGCCGCACCTTTAATAAACTTGATATCTCTAACAGATGGTAGGAGAGTAAATGTAGCAGATCCTTTAAGTCTGTAGAATTGTGGAGCTGTAGAGAAATCGTATAGATCTAGCTTCATGTATAAGAACGAAGGTACACCATAGACTTTCTCAGCAGGTCTTCTATCAACAGCATCTGTGGATAGTAAAGCTGTTGGCAATGGTATTTCGTCAGATACTTGTAGAATTTGCTCAACTCGTTTAGGATCTAGCTCTACACTATACATCCAAACAGGTAACCCGTTTAAAGCTCTCACAGTTATGTTTATTACCAAAGTCCTCTGTCTATCTATAGGTATAGGTATTCTTGCAACACCTCTAGAATCAGCATTAACACCGTATACAATGATCTCTGTAGGAGAACCTTTAGGCATTAAAGTAACCTCAACAAGAGCTCCAGGCAAAGGTTTTGCTTCACCTGTAGTAACATTGATATAAGTTACGTTAAGAACAAGCTTAAGTACTTGCGGAATATAGGGTATCAAAACATTTGAAGCATCGTAATAGTAGCCATTTCTATCATATACAACTAGAGGTACCACATCTTGTACACGCATATTTTCGAAAACCCTACCCCACCACGTCGCATTTCCAACTCTAGGACCTATCCTTAGAATACCCTGAACATCTTCATCAAGTATGTAGATGTAACAGTTCATGCAAAGATAACCTTGTCCTCCACCTTTTCTCACAAAGGTTAGTATCTTCACGTTTCCGTAAGCATCCCTAGCTAAATATATTTTCTCTACATAAAAATCTGCTCCGAGAACTACATAGATATGCTTAGTTATCCTACCTCTATCAATCTTCAGAACAAGTATCTCTCCCTTATCACTACCTACAGCAACCCTTGTCAACGGAAAACCGTCGGTAGCTATACACGTAGGTACACCAGTTAATGGATATATATCCTCTACTACAGGATCTTCATAGGGATTGCTAACGTTTACAACAGCAACACCATATGTACCCCCTATAGACCCTACTACAACAACTCTATCTCTATCAATAATCTTAGCGAATTTAAGTGTAATATCTAGTCTAGATAAATCGATAGAATAGCCGTAAACTCTATCAGTAGGACCTACAAAACGCGAAATCACGGTAGGAGAAAATATCATTGATAAAAACATTGCAACAAAGATAATGTATGCAACAGATATAACCCTAACTCTATTTTCCAAGGATAGCACCTCAAAGTTTTTATACATAAAACACTACAGCTAGCCTCAGGAATATAAATTCCTTACTACATACTTTAATAAAGTGTTGATAAAGTTTCACTTAATATATTCAGGACAGTATTTTTTAATCATAGAATTTCGAAAACTATTTAAGTTTCAGAATAGATATTTTTGTGATTAGTAAGGGGGTAATTTTAGTGAGCAAGGGTTTTCAGAAATCCAGCTTTTTGAACAAATTGCTGAAGAAACGTAGAGAGTCTGTTGAGGAGAAGAGGTTGGGGGAAGAGCTTCAGAAAGTAGAGGAAGAGCAAGTGTTCTCGGGATCACGTTATACACATAAGCTCTATAGTTTAAGACCTGGTTACAGAGTTGTAGAGACATACCCTATATACGAACCTTTTGCGTATATCAATATTGTTGAAGATCCTGAGGGTAAGCTTATATATGAAGTTCAAGAGATTTCGTTAACATCTGAGGAAGAGAAGATATACAAGGAGATAAGAGATCATATAGTTTGGGAGTTAAAACCTATTGCAAGTCTTGATATAGATGTCGCGAATATTATTAGGAGAACTGCTAGCAGAATTATCAAGGAGTTCCAGATAAGGCTTACAAGAACTCCAGGGCTTTCCTGGTCTAAGATTATGTACTATATTGAGAGGGATATAATTGGGTATGGTCTTCTAGACCCTATTTTCAGAGATAGGTTTATAGAGGATATCTCGTGTAATGGACCTAGGAGACCTGTGTATGTATGGCATAGAAAATATGAATCTCTTCCAACAAATATAGAGTTCCTATCCGAGGAGGAACTGGATGAGTATGTCTTAAAGCTAGCTCATATGGCTGGGAAACACATATCTGTTGCATACCCAATACTTGACGCAATACTCCCTGGAGGGCATAGACTCGCAGCAACGTTTAGAAAAGAAGTTTCTACAGCAGGTTCAACGTTTACTATTAGGAAGTTCAGTGAATCCCCTATAACTATCGTGGATATGATAAACTTCAAAACAATTTCGCCAGATATAGCTGCTTACTTCTGGCTCGCTATGGACTACAAGATGACTACACTTATACTTGGTGTAACAGGTTCCGGAAAAACAAGTACTTTAAACGCTTTAGCAACACTTCTAAGACCTACCTACAAGATCGTTACTATCGAGGATACACCGGAGCTAAGGCTTCCACATGAGAACTGGGTTCAGCTAGTATCGAGACCATCCTATATCGGTAGTGGTGTTGGTGAGATATCCCTCTTCCATTTGGTCAAGCTATCGCTTAGGTATAGACCTGACGTGATAGTGGTTGGAGAGGTTAGAGGTGAGGAAGCATACGTTCTATTCCAAGCTATAGCAACAGGACACAGCGGTATGACAACTCTACATGCGGAAAATATAGACGCAGCTGTTAAAAGACTTACATCGCCTCCTATGAACATACCCCCATCATATATACCGCTGATAAACATAGTCATGGTTATTAAGAGAGTTCAGATAAGAGATGAGAAAGGTAGACCGAGACCTGCTAGAAGAATTACAAATATTTGGGAAGTAAAAGACTACGAAAACTACATAGAGATAGCTAAGTGGAACCCTGTCGAAGATGTTTTCGCTATTGATTTAAGCAACAGCGTTGTTATAGATAAGATAAGCGAGCTTACTGGGTATTCAAAAGATGAGCTTATAGAAGAGGTTGAGAAAAGGAAACAAGTACTACTGTGGCTAGCTAAGAAAGGTTTAAGTGACTATAGATCTGTTGCTACCTACGTCTATAGATACTATGTAGAACCTCAATCTGTTCTGAAAGAGGTTGGGATAGGGTGAAACTGTTTAAGAGGAGAAAGAAGGTAGAGAAACAGCCACGACCAAGTACAGCAACTGTAGGTAGAGTTGTTACAAGACGTGTTAGAGTAACTATGGGAGATGTTTTCACAGCTTTTGCTTTAACATTCTTTGAGAAACCTGGTAAATCTCTTGCTAAAACATTTGAATTTGAAAGACTTTTCAGAAGAGCAGGTTTAAGCATACACCCAGTTAAATATGGTGCAGAAACTATTGCAATGTTGTTCATGGTTTCTCTATTCTGTATAGTAGGCTTTGTATCAACGATACTAACTCTGAAGCTAAGTCTTGTCCAGCTCTTGATAACGATTCTAATTGTAATCTTAGCGCCTATAATGATTTTCACCATCAGGCTTGCATACCCTTATATAGTTATAAGTTTGAGGAAGAGCGAAACAGACAACGAGCTCCCGTTCTTCATGGCTTACGTAGCTACAATGATTAGAGGTGGTTACAGTCTTGAGAAAGTTATTGAAAGAGTTGCACAGCTAAAGGTTTTCAAAGCTATTAGAAGAGAAGCTCAGAGAATCATAACGAGGATTAAGATGTTCGGTGACGATCCTGTAACAGCCCTAGAGAAAGTAGCTTCTGATCACCCTAGCCCAAGGTTTAGAGATATAATGCTTGGATATACAACTACTCTGAGGAGCGGTGGCGATGTTCTACACTACCTAGAGATAAGAACAAGAGAACTCTTCGAATCCAGAATGAACGAGATAAGGAGTATATTAGGGAGACTTGCATCTTTTCTAGAGCTCTACATAATATTCGGTGTAGTTCTATCAATAACATTATTTGTGTTCTTCGTAGTAAACGCAGCTATATCAGCAGCTCAAGCGGCTAGAAGTCCTGAAGGTATTACATCTATAAATATAGATATCACGATACCTGCTTTCTACAACTTCTTCGTATTACCTTTAATGGGTTTCGCAATTGCGTGGGCTATACACATAAACCAGCCTAGAACACCTATAAGCTATAGAGAAGTATACCTACCACTTCTAACCTGGATCCCAATATCGATCATAGCCTTCATAATTATTCTCATAGTTTCAGGAGGTATGAATATCTTAACAGGTGTTATAGGCCCTTCAGAAATTAAATCCCTGATCCTAGCTTTATCAGGGGTATTTCTAACTATGTCTATACCTCCTACCATAAGATACAGATCTATTGTTAGAACTTATAGAGGTTTAGTTAAAGCAACAGCAGATTTCCTTAGAGATATAAGCGAGATTAGGAAAACAGGTTTAAGTCCTGAGAAATGCATTATACTAGTATCATCTAGAAGTTATGGGAATCTAACTCCTATTATTGAAAGAATAGCAGCAGCATTATCAATAGGTTTCAGTCTTGAGGAAGCTCTTAGAAAAGCTCTTAAAGGTGTTAAAGAGTGGTTCGTAATAGCTTCGTTCAGGTTTTTAGCAGATTCGATACTCGTTGGAGGTGGGTCTCCAGAGGTTATAGATTCTCTTGCTAGATTTACACAAGTCTTAAGTGAAATGGAGGAAGAGACTAGGAGAAGAATGAGAACACAAGTATTCTTACCATACTTCGGAGCAATATTATTAGCTTCTATACCTATGATACTTCTATACATGCTACTATCGATAGCAAGAATACCTGTAACACTAACAACACCGTTACTACTAGTACTATCGATTGGATTCATAATCAATGCATACATAATGGGGTTAATAGCTGGAAAAGCTTCACAAACAACAATAGCAGCAGGATTTCTACACGCAACAATGTTAACAATAATATCAACAGCGGCATTAATAGTAACGTTTACGTATATAGGGGTATAATATGAACAGATTCTTCGCAATAATAATACTTCTAGCACTAGCTATAACAATGACAGCTATAGCAACATCGTGGATATTAACAACGTATCACTCAATGATGTGGAAACCAGAAATACTAAAAATACTAAGTATAGAGATGTATAGAAACGAAACAGATAGCTCGTGGTACCTAAAACTAGAAGTAGAAAACGATGGAGAAGGAGCAGCAGAGATCTACAAAATAGAGATACACGGAATAGAAACAATAAACATAAATCCACCGATAAAAATCGCCTCAGGGAGTAGGGAATCAATATCAATAAAACTATCGAAAGAGTATACATACGGAACAATGTATACAGTAAAACTATACCTAAAATCGGGAACAGTATACCCAGTACTAGAGAAGATAATTAAAACATAGACCTCTAAATATAGAAACTAACCATATATATAAACCTTTACAAAAAGTAAAAACACCAGTTAACCTACAAACTTAAATACCCCCACCAAATATATTCTCTAGGGATAAATATGAAAAGGTTATACAAAGGTATTGAGCCTATTATAGCTGTTGTAATACTTGTAGCAATAACATTGGTTATCGCTATTGGTGTTATTGGTTGGATAATGGGTTGGTGGGGAACATTCGGAGCAACAGAAAGCCTACAATTCTATCCAGATAGCTACATAGATGTTAATAATGGGAAACTGTATTTGCATTTAAAGAATACTGGATCTGCAGCTGCAGTAATATATAAGATAGAGATATCGGGTGTGGAAACCTCTACTAATACAGGAGATTTTGACGGTAGTACAGTTAAAGATGGTACTGTAGGAGCGGGAGTTGAAGACACTCTAACAATATCACTAACTAAAACATACACTGCTGGTACTAACTATCTGGTTAAGATCTATACTAGAGCTGGTAACGTCTACTCAGTAACAGTACAAGCCAAGTAATTGTCGAAGTTGAGATAGGCTAAAGACTAGTAGTGGTTAAGGTTAGGTGTCTGTTGACTTAGGTAAAATTAAGAACAGAAATATTTTTCTCACCTTCTTCATTTTTTTACTTATTGTCTTTTCTCACAGATTCTTGCAATGGGGTGTAACTCTTCCTGGTTATCGTGATGAGGATATTTATATAAGTTGTGGTGTTGCTTATGTTTCTAATTTTACTCCTCCTATGCTTTGTAATTTTGAGCATCCTCCTTTTGCTAAGTATGTTATTGGTTTTTCTAGTATTCTTGGTTTTTCCCGTGATCTGTTTCTAATGTTTTATGTTTTTTCCTGCATCTTTCTGTTCTTTATTGTTTATAATGTTTCAGGTGATTTTTTACTTGGTTTGTTTTCCTCTTTGTTTCTCTTTTTCGATACCTTGTTTTTCAATGTCCATAGATTTCTTCTACTTGATCCTGTAGCTGTTTTCTTCTCGTTGATCTCTCTATACCTTGTTTTGAAAGATTTTCATAGGGTTGGCGGGGGTTTTGCTGGTTTTGGTGTTGCTTCTAAGTTTAGTTCTGCACCTATGGTTTTTGTCTCTATGTATATTGTCTATAGAGGTGGTGGATTTAGGAAGGTTTTATGGTTCTTCTTATTTGCTTCACTATCTTATTTAACTACTTATATTGCTGATTTTCGTTTTGGTATAGATGCTGTTTTTAAGCATCATGTAGAGATTCTTAGGTATATGTCTTGGAGACACGGTTTTTCTATACCTATAGCTATTAATGGTTTTTTGAAGCTTTTGACGAAGATAGAGTTTTGGCGTTTCGTTGGAAGTGTAGAGGTTTCTCTAGGCAATATCTCTAGTGTTTATACTATTGTTAATCAGACTTTTGTAAAGATGAACAAGGTTTTTGTTGTTGTTGGTCTTGGTATGGGTTCTCCTTTGTGGTACCTACTCTTCCCAGCTCTCCTCTATACAACATATCTAGCGCTTACAAATCGTCTAGATAGAGTTGGTATAGTAGCTGTTATTTCTTCATGGTTCTCTCTACTAAATATTGTTGCAGGTCCTATTGATTGGTACTATATGAATGTTCTACCCTATCTATACATGAACTTCGCAGTAGCTTTGAGGAGTATTTTTAGATCTAGGTATGAAGCTGTGGGTATAGCTATAGCTGTTCTCTGCTCTGCAATGTTTTTCGCTACAGTGTTCAACGTAGTTCCTTTCAAAATCGAGTTTATGAGGTAGCGAATCCAAAACTTTTTAGCTTCAGCTCTTGGATACTGTTTACGAGGTGCTGTTTTTGGAAGTTGTTTGGAGTCGTATTGTTAGTGTTAGTGGGTTTAGAGATGGTGTTTTCGGTGTTTGTGTAGCTGGTGATAGGGTATATGCTGTTGGTTTTGATGAACTTCATGGGTTGGGTAGGAAAAGGTTTAGGATAGGATCTTACAACTCTTCTGATGGAACTCCTATAGCTAGTTGGGCTGATGAGAAGAGTTACCCGATAGCTTCGCTTATAAGTTGTACATATGTTAAAGGCTATATCTACGCTTTTGGTGTTACTGATAAGTTCTGGAGTATACTTGTATTCGATAGAGATTTAAACCTTGTTAAAAGAGTTGATATAGATAAACCCTATGTAACACCGTTCTCAGCTATAGTCATAGATAACAATCTCTATGTAGTGGGAACAGCTGTTACAGGTATAGATGTGAACGCTGTCTACGTCGCTAGAATATTCCCAGACATCCTATCTATAGAGAAAACCTTTGTAACAGATAGGGAAGGACGTGGAGCAGGCACTTATACTATAACATACAACAGAGTAACAGATAGAATAGCTATTGGGGGATACGATAGAGTTGAAGGTAGTATGAACTGGTTAGTTGTTTTCTTAACAAAAGATCTAGATCTTATAAAGATTGTGAGACCCCCTGTGAAAGGAGCGATAACAAGTTTATCTACAAATCCTGAGGGAGCTATGTACGCTGTTGATAGACGTAATGTTATTAAACTCGGTAAAGAAGGAGAGCTATTGTTAACGTCAACGCTTATCCAAGGTGTTAAGGTGTATTCATCGCAGATAGGAACTTCTTCTATAGGTTTAAATGCTGTTATTGCTCTAGATAACAATGTTTTCTATATCTCAAATGATGATCTCTCAATCATAGATTCAGTAAGACTTTCAAGAGGTCCGCAGATGTTGACGACATTTGTAGGTTCTATGGATTCAGATAACGATAAAGTTTACTTAGGTTTAACACAGGTTGTTACAAAAGATGATTGGAACTGGGTTGTAGTAGCTTTAAGACCTAGAGCTAGGAGAAGATTTAGGCTTTTCAGTAGATAGGGTTACCTTTATACCGAGGTTTTTGAGTTTTAACTCTAGGGCTTTAACTATTATCTCGACAACGTCTTCGGGGTTGTAGTTATTGGAGTTTATAACTATGTCGAAATCTGTGTAATCTTCTACATTTATCCCGTAGAACCTCCTATACCTCTCCTTCTCTATCTCCTCTCTCGCTCTAGTCTCCCTAATAATGTCTTCCAAAGGCTTCATATCTCTTTCAGCTAATCTCCTATACCTAACCTCGGGACTAGCAACTATAGCTACTCTTAGATGTGCTAAGTCTTTGAGCAACCACGGAGCAGCATGACCATCTATAACAACGCCACCTTTCCTAGCTTCCTCCATAGCCATAGAGTCTAGGTAATAATCAATAGAAGGATCTTGCTGAACTATTCTACTAAGTTCTTCGAGAGTTAGTCCTCTTTCCTGTGCTAACCTCCTGAAGAAGTAGCCTACAGATACATGCTTTAACCCAAGTCTCTGGGCAAGAAGTTTAGCTACTGTTGTTTTCCCACTTCCAGCAGGTCCCCCTATCGCTATAACAAGCTTATTGATATCCATAAGCAGTAAACCTAAGGAATAGAAAGGTTTTTATCTAGTTCTGTGTTGCTGGCTGTGGTTGGATAGCTACTGCTGCTTGCTGTAGCGAGCTTTTAGTTGCTAAAGCTGGTACAAGCTCTTCTCTTATAAATCTCTTGATCACGGTTTTTAAACATCTTGGACATAGAACTCCTCCGAAGATTCTCTCAGGTCTTTTCAATGTCTTTGGTAATGTTCTTCTCTCAGATTCTTTAATAGGTACACCTGCTAGGATAGCTCCACATCTTGTGCATCTCATAGGTGTATTCTTCCTTCTCTCGTAATGAACAACAGTTCTTCCACCAGGTGTTCTTCTGTAAACCCTTTTATACGATCTAGATCTATACAACGGTCTAGGCATTGTCTTCACCTTGTTCTTAAAATCTACACTACAATCTGTAGGATTAAAAGTTTTGAAAAACGTTAGCTCTCAAGATATTTCTTTGTGTAATATGTGTAGAACGGTAAGTAGAGTAGGAATACTAAGAAGAATAACCACGATATCTGCATAGAGCATACAGTTGTATTCAAAGGGAACATTATAGGTATTGGCGCTATACAAGGTTTGTTGAGAAGAATTATTAACGTGTTTTGCTGTGGGAATAGGTATGCTGTTAAAAGTGTATATAAAACTATCGATGATATGAATGTGAGCATTGGTACAAAGAATTGGTACATTGTTACCTTGAATACCTTCCCCCTTAACCTCCTAACCTGTGTTGATGCTATATCGAGTTTCTTTTTACTTACATATGCTTTCCTAAGACTTCTATCGATAGATTTACTCTCTTTTATACGGTATTTCTTCAATACTTTAACCATTTCGTATAGAGCTAGGGTGTTTAGTGAAAAAGCGATGGTAAGCGCAATGGCTATGAAGATCTTTGTCAAGGTTCTACTCTCCCAAGAACTTCTTTAGCAATGGGTACATCTCTAGTGTTCTCTCATATACTAGTATCTGGTAGAAGTTATATAGAATACCTATAGCTAGTAGCAATCCTGTACCTGAGCCAAATGTCCCAAAGATATCGCCGACTATAGCTATTATTGCAACAGCTATAGAGCTGAATATCGTTAAGGGGTAGATATACCTAGCTAAATAACTGCTTAAAACTTTTGTAGATCTCCTCATACCCGGTATATTTAGATCAGCTTTGATAAGGTTATCAGCTTGTGCTTCAGGATTTAAACCTGCTATCTCTACCCATAGAATTCCGAAGCCAATGCATAGCAGTAGGAATAAAGCTATATAACCTATAGACCTCAGCGGATCGTAGATAATCCTAGCAAGACTTGGCGAAGATAGGAACATCCTTACACTACCAACATCTATCTTTAGGTAGGTCTCTAAGAGGTTTAGAACAAGGACTATATCCGACATTAGTATAGCTGTTAAGAGAACAGGTATATTTGTTACGTATAGTAGTTGCAGAGGTACTCTAGTTTTTATACCTCCATAGCGAGTAACAGTAATAGGTATATTTATTCTTGCAACACTAAGGTAAGTTATAACAGCTACAAGCACTATAGTTGCTGTAAGCCCTGTTATCGATGGCAATCCTCTGAGCATCCTCCCTATGAAAGCGTCGAAGATATTGAAGTTTCTGCTCTGAATAGCGTTAACCATGTATGGTACAAGTCCTAGAGGCTCAGTAAGTTGCTCAGATGCTGCATGAGGTGCTAAAAGTTCTGCGAAGAACCTTTGGGCAACACCTATCAATATTATCATACTCACACCACTACCTATACCCCAACCTTTCTGAATAGCTTCATCGAGGATTATAATGAGTATAGCTCCCCACATAAGCTGAAGGAATACGACAACCTTTATCCATAAAGGCTTTCCCAGTGGAAAAGACCAGAAAACACCGCTTAAAATAAAACCTGCTGCTTCAACAGCTGCAAGTATTATTGCAAGTCCTTTCGTAGCTAAAGTGAATTTAGATCTATCCTCAGGATTCGATAGATCCATATCTAGTATCTTTGCTCCTACGAGTATCTGGAGTATAAGCCCTGATGTAACTATAGGGCCTATACCTAGTTGTGCCAAGGTTCCCGAGCTCATTGCAAGTACAATACTTACTATAGGGGATAGCTGTGTTAATCCAGCTCTCTCAATACCGTATAGAGGTGTAGCAGAGAGTAGTATGAAAGCTAAAGAAGCTAGTATTGTATATAGTAGTCTCCTACCTAAGCTAGGTCTTCTTGTAGGTCTAGGTGCTGATGGTATTACCTGTCCAATCTTCGCTAAAACACCGATAAAATCCAATACTAAACACCTATAGAAAAACACTAAGAAAAAGCTTAAAAATACTACTTAGAAATCCTCCAGATGAAAACTTCTTTAAGAAGAATCAAAGCTAAAAAGCCCCAGTAATTAGGTATAAAAATTGGAAGCCGGGTCGTCTAGCGGCCAAGGATGCGGGGCTCTGGCCCCCGTGACCGGGGTTCGAATCCCCGCCCGGCTACCATTCCCTTGGTTGTGATGAGCAGAGGGTCTTTCGATTGATGAAGAGAGCCGGAAATGCTGAACCAATATCAATTGCTCTACAGGTTTGCATTTTTTAACGCGTAGTTAGTCTGGGGTTAGTTTGACTAGCAAAGGGTTACCTCTGCCTGTTGCTAAATTGAGAAATCTGTCAGTAGATGTTGACAATGTTTGCGATATGGTTTTTAAGAGGTATCCTGTCGGTGAATCGGAGGTTATTTTATGTTTAGATAGACAGGGTTTAGCTAGGTACTTAGTTCTTGAACCTATTGTTGATAGTGTTTGTAGAGATCTCTACAATGATATTATGGATGCTCTCTACACATCTCTACTCGAGCTAACGACAGAAGAAGATCTTGTTAAAGCTGTGAACAAAGTTGTAGAAGATCTGGGTGTAGAGAAGGAGTTTCAACGTTGTAGAGAAATACTTATGTACTACATAAAGAGAGATTCCTTTGGCCTCGGTCTTCTAGATGTTGTACTGAAAGATGTTCAAGTAGAAGATGTAGAATTATGTGATTGGAGAAAACCTGTTACTGTTGTTCATAGGGATTACCTTGTTTTTGAAGCTCTTGTAACAAATATTGTTTTCGAAAACGAAGAAGAAGCTAGAAACTACGTTGAGAAACTAGCTTTAAAAAGCGGTAAAAGTGTTTCTCTCTCTAAACCGGAGGTCCATTCAGTTCTATCAGATAATCTAAGGCTTGCAGCAACTCTCGGAGATCCAGTTAGCAAGGGGCCTACTTTCAATGTTAGAAGATTACCAGAGGTACCTATAGATATAGCTACTCTCATAAAGAGCAAGGCTATCCCAACCCATGTAGCAGCGTTGGCATGGCTAGTTAACGATGCGAAACTTTTCTACACAGTTGTTGGTGGGAGTGGCTCTGGGAAAACAACATTGCTAAACGCTTTACTACAGCTATCGAACCCAGGGTGGAAGATAGTTGTTGTCCAAGATGTTCTAGAGATAAAACTACCTCTAAGACCAAGGTTTATACAATTCTTTGGAGAGACATCAGAGGATGTTCTACAGAGGTGTTTTACAGCACTTAGATATAGACCTGATATCCTCGCCATTGGGGAAGTCAGGGGGAGAGAGATAGCAGCATTAGTAAGAGCAGTTGCATCAGGTTCAGGATCAGCTACAACATTTCATGCATCAACACCAGAGGAATACGAAATGGCTATTAGAAACCTACTACCGAGAGACCTCTACACAATGCTATCTCTAAATACATCTCTCTTAATATTTGTTGCAAGGATGAGGAGTGGTAAAAATCTTGAGAGGAAAGTTTGGAGAGTGTATGAGAGGGTAGCTGATGAATGGAGAGAGATATATAGTACAGAGACAGATTCTGTGTATAATAGCTATACAGTTAAGAGGTTGGGTAAAAGGCTTCTGCTAGACGATATTGAAGCAGAGCTTGAATATAGAGCGAAGATCTTGGAGTCTTCGGAAACAGGTTACGAAGCTGTTGAAAACCTTATGAAAAAGTTCTATAGAATCTACTGAGATCGAGATTCTGATTGAGCTCCTCTCTTTCTACCAGTTCTCTTAGCAGCTATATGCCCAACCTTACGTCCTGGCGGAGTTCTTCTCGATACAGTAGTAGGCTTCGATTCGCTCTGATGAGAACCACCTCCATGCGGATGGTCTACAGCATTCATAGCAACACCTCTAACCCTAGGCCATTTCCTCGCTCTAGGTTTCCACTTATGGTAAGAATTCCCAGCTTTTAACAACGGTTTCTCTAGTCTTCCACCACCAGCTACAACACCTATAGTAGCTCTACAGTCAAGTAAGAGATGCTTCTGCTTACCACTAGGTAGAACAACAATAGCATGAGTAGAGGTTTTACCTATAAGGATAGCATACCCACCTCCAGACCTTACGAACTTCCCACCATCTCCAGGTCTAGCCTCTATATTGCATATCCTAGTACCTTCAGGTACATTTCTTAATGGGACAATGTTCCCGATGGAGGGGGAAGCTCCAGGCCCCACCTCTATTATCTGCCCAACTCTAAGCCCTTCAACAGCAACATTGTACACCTCTCTACCATCTTCAAGTTTTATAATAGCTATAGGGGCACTACGCCCTGGCTCATGGTCAATATCTACAACTATACCTTTAACAGTTGTAGACGATAGTGGTGGGTATCTAATAGAGGCTATTCTTAGATGCACAGGAGATCTAAATGTAGATGTGCCACGGCCAAGCCTCTGGGAGAGGACCCTTTTACCCATATCTATACACCTACTACTTAAGTGCTACGAAGAGCGTACTTCTTGTAGCTTTTAGACCTGGTTCACCATGTTTAACTTGCCTAGTTGTAGGTGCGAATTCCCCTAGACGACGCCCTATCATCTCTGGAACTATCTTGACAGGTACGTACTCTTTCCCACTGTGAACAGCCATTTTAAGTCCAACCATAATTGGTAGAACCACCATATCTCTTACACGTGTTTTTATTGTAACCTCTTTGCATTCGTATAAGAGTTTCTGCCTAGCCTCTATAACCTTCTCTAAGAGCCTCCTCTGAGCTGGGGTAAAACCCCTCAACAAAGTTCTCCTAACTCGAGATGGCAACAACTTGATCAATTCATCCATAGGCATCTCTAGCAACTCTTTTAAAGTTCTACCTCTATACCTAAACTTCTGCCATTCTAAAGGTATATCCCAGCAGAGCTGTTTCTCTTGCTGAACACTCATATCTATGAGCCCTCTGCCTATGTATCACAGATTCAAAAGTTTATAAATAAACATCAACGTGTCAACCTTTCAAGAATATCTAGGGCATTGTGCTCTGGTGAAAGTCTAACATATGCTTTCTTATACCCATCTCTATCGATAGCGGTATTGATCTTAACTACCTTCACGTTGTAGAGCTTCTCTACAGCTTCTTTTATCTTTGATTTAGTGGCATCTCTACGAACTTTAAATACTAGGTAATTCTGTTTCTCTGCAAGTCTATATGCTTTCTCAGTAGCTACAACACTAACAATTATAGACGCTACACCAGCTTCGCTATTCATGCTTTCTCCACCTGGTATATCTGCCCTATTATTTCAAGAGCTTTAGCTGATACGATACACAGTCTACCAGGTAGACCTCCTGGCGCTAGTTTGAGGATATTTAGTGTTGTCGGAGTAAGATAATCAACACCAGGCAAGTTTCTCACAGCTTTAACTATTGAAGCACTAGAGCTAGATACTATGAATAGCAAACTCTTAGGCTCTACATATCTCCTACCTCTCATCTTACCTTTACCGGCTCTAATTCTCACTCTATCCTGAGATTTTTCAATATTTACCCAGAGACCAGCTTTAACTAGGAATGCTTTAAGATCTTTTGCCTTCGATATATCTTCAACAGCGTTGACCACTACTATGGGTAGACCTGTAATCGGTGAAGGTATAGTGTAGCTTCTCCTCAAGACAAACTCTTTATTAGCTAAAGCAGCTAAAGCTGATGCTATAGCTAACTTCATCTCTTTACGATTTATCTCTTCATGTATTTTCTCAAGAGTTGTCGGTGCAAACTGTCTCCTACCACCTCTAACATTTGGAGCTATAACAGCTCTACCATTATCAAGCCTTGGGACTCTTGCAACACTATAACCAATACCCCAGGATTCTCCAATACGCCTCATACCAGCTAGGGTGTCTCTACCTTTTGGTTGCAGTCTTGCTGTTAAAGCCGAGTGGAAAGCTCTACGAATGAGATCTACTCTTACAGGTAAGCTAAATACATAAGGTAACTCTACCTTATCCACAATATTCCCATCTAAATCCATTAGAACACCGTACTTTTTCTCTAGAGGATACACAACAGTTATCTTCATCATTTCATATTCACCCAGCTATCTTACTCTCCAAGCTTATGTACCTTATTACAGGAGGACCCTGAGGAACCCATCTAGGTAGTCTAATAGGCCATCTCAAAACAATAGGTCTTTTCGGCGTACCTATAACGCTTCCATAGACCATGACATACCAAGACCTAAGAACACCGTAGTGAGGCCATCCACCTCTAGGGGTTATCTCTTGTCCATTCTGACCTATGGCTAAGATCCTCTTATTGTACTCAGTTCTCCTATGGAACCCCATCTGACCCGCTTGAGGCACCTCCGACATAGCCCCTATTGTTGGGCTCCTCGAGCCAACTCTTCTACTACCTTTTCTATGCTTATGCCACTTAGGAAGCTCTTTAACACCGAATCTCTTTATAACCCCTTGGAACCCTTTACCCTTGGTAACACCTATAACATCGATAAACTGCCCCGGTGAGAAAACAGTATCTACAGTTACAAGTTTCCCAAGCATGTTCAAGACATAGTCTATCTTCGCTTCAGCTGATGTATTGCCACCTATTTTAACTTCTATAAGATCAGGTTTCTTTTTACTAAGTCCCCCGGTAAGCTTAGGCATCGATGCTAATACAACACTTATACTTGATATCTTGTCTATATTCTCTTTTACTGCTTGAATCCTTTTATCGAAATCCTCTACAGGTTTATACGTTGCACAAGCTCTCCATATCTCTAGATCGTCTGGTGGTCGAGCCCATACATCAATAAATGTCTGGAGCCCTCCCCAACTATTATATGTATATGTTCTAAGAGCTATGGGCACCATAGGAGGAGTCTCTATGATGGTTATAGGTACTATTATCTCTTTACCTTCTGTAATAGAGCCTGGTCTATCGTCTACCATGATTACATGGGTCATACCCACTTTGTATCCTAAAAATGCTAATAACTTAGGTGTAGTACTATCTATCTCAGGCCAGCTCTTTACCTTGGGAATTATACTGCTAGCTCTCTTACGGGGTCTTACCCCTAAGCTACCTCTCCTAGGAGCACTTGTCTTCCTATGAGCCATGCCTTCTAAACACCTTGCATACTATGAATAACCGTGATACTTGACAGAGGCTGTACTTAAAGCTACTTAGATTGAGCTACTTTTTAGCTTTTTTCTGCTGTTGTTGTTGCTTCGATTTACTCGAGCTACTCACAGTCTCTTTAACTATGAATAACGTTGTCTTCTGTCTACCGCCCATAGTTTAACACCTGTATCTTAATACATAGTTTTCGGTATACCACAACGTTCAGCAACTTAATAAACTCTATTCACACTCTTATAAGCTAGAAGACAAAAATACAAAAGCTGATGTGATGAATCTACCGAAACCTGAGAATAAAATGATGATTTTGCCGAGTGCTGATGAAAACTTTATATTGGTTCCTTGCAAGTCTAAGGTTTAGATATATACTTAAACTGGTGGTAGAGCATGGGTAGCAACGTACAAGAGTTTGAGGGAAAGAGGCTAAGATATATAAATATCTTTGTTCTCCTGGGGAGGGATGAAGATCTTGGTGGTGTAGTCAAGGTTGTAGAGGGTATTACAAGAGAGCGAGGGTGTGAATACACTATTAAGAGAAGTTTCCTTGGGAATTTCTACTACATTAAGATAAGCTGTCGTTCTGCAGATCTAGAGGATTTAAGAAACAAGATCGAGCTAGAGCTAGGAAAATTAGTGGATACAATTTCATGGTTTAAGACAGAGGTTATAGAAGTTAAGTAGCTTTAAATGCTTTCGGTGTACTTTTTTAGAAATAGGTATGTTACTATTGGAAGAGTTGTAAGTATAGCTATATCATATATGTTGATGCTTTTTAAACCTTTAGCAATAATTAAGATGTAGATAGATACAATCAATATATTAAATACAATAAGTTTGCCTCGTAGAGATGATAAGATGCTCAAGGTATCAACCTCAGCTTTGCTCCACCTCCTAACAGTTTAGATAGTCCGTATGTTGCGGAAAGGAGTAGTGATATGTATAGAATAGATGATATTATCTCGAGGTATATAGATGATGTTAAGTAGTTGAGTGCATCAATCCAAGAGATATTGTACTGGATGATTTTACCTGGATATAAGTTTTCTACAGAAGGCTCTAAACCTTCGAAAGAGTTGATCTTAAAGCTTATGTAGATATCGTGGTGACCACTAGGGATAGGTATGATATAAGTAGCCCCTTTAACATTATACCAGTTCCACTCATATGCTTTGCATTCATCGATATTAGCTATAGCTATCCCATCTACTAATACACTATTTATAGAATACGATTCAACAGCTGATACATATAGTTTTGTGTCTGTATCAGACGTTAAAGTTAAAGATATACTACTGGAGTTTTCAATAATATTCTCTACGCTCAACGGTGGCGGATGTACATGTAATGCAATACCGTTGCTGTAATATATAAGACCCTTCACCTCGATGTTTATTTGACACATATAAGCAGTTAACCTAGTTGTACACAAGTTTGATAAAGGTGTTCCAGAAACATTTGTATAGAATCTATGCCCAGTTACATCAAAGTATACTATAGCTTGTTCATCCATATAATCTCTTGGTATAAAGATAAACATCCGTCCACCAGGCTCAAGTTTAGCAGGTCCTATATACTCTTCACCTATTTTTACCCCAATGTACCCGCTGGAAATCTTGTAACCGAGAAAATTAGTGACATCGCCGTAGACTATTGCTAAGTTCAAGGTTGTTCTCGGTAGAGGTGTTGTTAAGAGTAGTACGAAGTGGGGATATAAAGGTAGAGCTATATAGAACACTAATGCGAAAGAAAGGAGAAAAGCACCGGCATTCCTAGCTACTCTAAATGGGATAGCCATCAACGTTATTCCTAGAGAAGCTATTGTTGCTATACTGTAGTATACAATCATACCTAGGAAATAGATCAATGTTAAAGAGTATAGCGATGCTATTAATATATTGAGTCCTACAGACATTATTCTACTAAAACCAGGTAAGATTCTTGATATAGTGCTCGATATACTGCTTAAAGCTAGTATAAATAGCGATCTTAGAAAGAGTAAACCTCTTATAGAGTAGAAGAAGTCATTCCAATCTCCACCTAGAGACATCCTTATGTAATCTGCAACACTAATTATAAGCTCTATAGAGGATGCTAAGGTAGCTATGAAGAATGCATCGTTTATTAATCTAGGGCCCCACCTCTTCAAACCTGAGATAGGTATAGGTAAAGCATACACTAAGACTCCAAGGTAAAATGTTAAAATAGCTAAGTAGAAAGCCACTATAAGCAATGTCATAGATTTCATCCAAGTTAGGTATTTTCGAGAAATTCTAACTATCTTTAAGGAAGCTGTGGTACAGGTGGGTTAGGTAGGACTGTCCCTAACGCTGATGAGATATATGTTATTAACCAGAATATCGATGTCCCTATAGCAACCCAGAAAGCACCCCATATAGCGTCCTCAATTAGACCTTGTCCAACTCTTCTAACTTTACTCGAGGGTATTGGAGATCCTTTTATAGCCCATCCAATTATCCATGTTAATAGGAAGAGTAGCCAAGATACTATAACTACTTTATTTATCAAATCTTTTATCAAATCTACTATATCCATACAGCCCCTAGATAGGTACAAGGGTATAAAAAATGTTTTCCATAGCGCTAGACTAAGGTATACCAAGTAGAAACTTTAGAGATCTTGGATAAAGATTTGAGATTACTTCTTCCAGTATTTCCAAGTTCGTAAAAATACTTTCTCTTGCCCAATGATATTTAGAATTAATGAATTGAGGTCATGGGATTTAGCTAAAACTCTCTTAGCTGTTTCAACTCCTATACCTATTCCTTGAAGAGCTATAAGCCCTGCTACACCATGGCTCATGATGAAGTCTACGAGCTTCCTGTGTTTATCTAGAGCCTCTTTCTCTATGGTTAGAAGCTTAGGTTTATCGTTTACAGCTCTCTTAACCTTATCTAAACCTTTCTTAAGAAGCTTTATCTCTTCATCGTTATCTATCACTGTGACAGCCTTTGAACCACATCTGGGGCATTCCACAAAACACGTAAAGATATTTCGGCATTCTTCAACTTTTTGAGCTAATCTAAAAGACCATGTATAGAAACAAGTTGTGCATAGAGCTTTTATCTCTTTATCAAGTAACCTTCGTTTAACTATCTCCACCAGCACATCTTTAGGTATGAGAGATTGTTTAATAAGAGTTCTCAGTACTCCGAGAGACGATATTTCTTCAGCATATGGCGATGGCCTTCGTCTTACAACAATCTTAATCTTTAGTTTTTTCGTAGCTAAGTTCTGTAAGTATTTCAGCATCTCGTCTACATCAATTTTCTCTGTCAAGATTTCTCGAAGAGTTTCTGAAACAACTAGGTCTAAATTCATCAAACCTTCTACAACTCTCTTAATTTCACTAGCCTCTACATCGCTACTTATAACCCCCATTTTCTTCGCGATAGATATAAGCCTATGTTTAAATATAGTTGTGTTTTTAATCTCCTTCTCTATAATTTCTCTAGCTAAATCGAGGCGTTGGGAAACATGGTATAAACTATTGATAAGCTTCGTTATACTATTCTTATCTACTAAACCGTTGATTAGAATAACAGTGCCTAGCTGATGAGATTTATACGCCGAGGAAAATCCGAGAATATTTCTAATCGAATGGCTTAGTAGAAGAGAAAAAGCCTCTGATCCTTTTGATCCTAAGCATGTATAGAAAGTTATCATTGTTTTACCTTCTTCTTGAAGATGGTTAATCTCTATTACAAGATAGTCATCCCTTGGATAGACTTTGCATAGCTTCTCTCTATTCTTGACTAGGAAATCTCTAAGATCTTTTTTAACTTTGTATTGATCAAAAAGATCGTTTAAGCAAATATCGTTTTCACAAGTACAGAAACGTCTAAGAAAAGCGCATACTTCTCTTGACACATTCCTATGTACAGGTATTAACTCTCCTATCCATTTTGGTAAAACAATAAGATCTGAAGATTCTACAGGTGCTACAAGCACTTCTTTTTTATCAATATCAACACTCACGATTCTCCATAGTTTACCTGCTAAAACAACTACATCTTCTTCAGAACAGTTAAGTGCAAATTCTTCATCTAGAAGACCTACAGATTTACCCTCTATTATAGATCTAGTTGTGTAATGTACTGTATCTGGTATCATGTTTGTAGTGATATAGTAGAGGCGCCCTTTCTTAGTCGATTTACATAAACCTTTTTCACATTTAATTAAGTTTAACGAATTTGCAAATTCAATAACTTTCTCTAGGGCTGATAACGTAAGATTATTGTAAGGTGCTGCCCTTGAGATTATACTGTAAATTTCGTCTAAGGATATCCCCTCCTTTTCGAGGGTCAGTCCAACAACTTGGTGAACAAGTACATCCAAAGGCTCTACATGAGGGTTTACAACCTCTAAAAGTCCTTCAGATGCTCTTCTAGCTATAACAAGAGATTCTATAATCTCTGTTACCATAGGTGGGACGACGACTACTCCTCTTGATGTAGAGACTTCTCTATGACCTGCTCTACCAACTCTTTGAATTAACTTTATCGCTTGTCTAGGTGATAGATACTGGAGTACTAGATCTATACCCCCTATATCAATACCTAACTCGAGACTTGATGTAGCTACAACAACCTGGAGATCCCCTCTTCTAAACATAGCCTCTACAACTTCCCTTATATCTCTTGATAGAGATCCGTGGTGTAGAGCTACGTTATTACTTAAGCATTTGGATAAGCTAAACCCAAGTTCTTCAGCAGACGTTCTTGTATTTGCAAATACAAGAACTTGTTTATCTTGGGTATTCAGTAGAATATTTCTACATATATAATCGTAAACATGTTCAACACTAAACATACCCTCCATATACTTATCATCGGTTACAACAACATCTATCAAGTACTTTTTTACACCTGTAACTGAGGCAATATCATATCTTCTGCTGGCGAAAAAGTATCTTGCAACAGCATCGATATCCCCTACAGGTGCTGAGATAAGAATTCTACGGACATGTCTACCAACTATAGAATCTATTCTCTCTAATGCTATAGCTAGTTCAGCACCTCGTTCACTTCCAAACAGTTCTTGCACTTCATCAACGATGACTGTGTTTAGGTTTTCTAAGTTTTCTCTTATATCATTCTTTATCAACAGTATCTGTAAACTTTCAGGAGTTGTTATAAGTATGTCTGGCGGAAAACGCAATATTCTCTTCCTAGTACTCGACGGGGTATCTCCGTGCCATATATTTGATGAAAAACTGAATAAATTAGCAATTCTCTCTATTCTTCCATGGATATCTCTATTTAAAGCCCTAAGAGGTGTTACATAGATAATCTTAATGCCATAGGTAGAGGTGTAACTATTTTTAGATAAAGAGTACAGAATAGGTAAAAGAGCTGCCTCAGTTTTACCGCTTCCTGTGGGAGCAGCTATTACGATGTCTAAGTTATGCTTCAATATCTTAGGAATAGCTATAGACTGTATAGCTGTAAAAGATTCAAAACCTAGTCTATTCAATAACCTAGCCAATTCTCCAAATATCTCATCAAACTCTGAGCTCACTATAGCCATGTCGGACATTAGCCCTTAGTAGCTGTACACAACATATACCAAGAAATAACCATCTATTTAAGTTAATGACATAATACAGTATCTATTCCACAAATAAAAGTAAATACACTTTTAATATCAAGAATATTTAGGAATTTTTATTGTAGAAAACCAGGAAACAAGCATAGTGTGAACTATGCATGGATCTAAAATAAGCTTCGCTATCTTCTATCTATATCCCATAGTCTACGGTATAATAATCATGGCGGGGATCGCCATATTATTTAATCAAACACCTATCAACGAAATACTCGATATAATAAGTGGAACAAGCTTCTCAAAAATTTTTATACTTGCTGATAATCTCCAAAGAAATTTCTATCTATTGTTAGTATTTGTTATTCTAACTATTGTTGAAGTTGTGAGAGCTATAATACTAGATGCTAAAGAAGTACTCCTTATTGAAGCATTTCTACTACTCATATATACATGGAGTATACTTGTAACTTTAACATACTTTGTATTCACATATATAATTGTTAAACTACTTCAAAGTTTTATCTCTACAAAGGTTATACAGATTAAGAATAACATTATCGTCAAACCGAAAACCTTCGACGTTAAAAAATTCAGAGGTTTATTATTTCTGTCCATAGGTTCGACCATTCTTATTCATATCGGGTACTCATACTTTATGCCGATAAAAATTCTATCTCTTCTCTTCTACATCTCTATATTAGTCGCTATTAATATTGCTACACATAAACTATATCCGGAAACTTTAACACCTTTATACATTATTATCACAGCTATACCTCCATTCGGCATCTTACCCGCTGTACAAAGAGCTATCAACGTTAAGAAAACTACCGGTAACTGAAATCTATTTTGATTATTTATGAGAATCTACGTAAGCACATTTAATTGTATCGAAAACATCTTATTAAGATTTTAAAACTGTTTCTCAACATCAGAGAGAATTTATGTGCTTTGAGAAAGCAATTTATAAAATATCTTAGCAAGATATTCAAGGTAGAGAGAAGAGATATGAAATATGTGGATTGCTCAAGAGTTTACTTAGTAGGAAAAGAGGATCAGATGTAGCAGATGAAGAAAAGAACTTCGTTATTCACAGATAATTCTGTTTACCTATTAGGATTGTGATCTTATATAGGTTCCCCGATCTCTCTGATTCTAATGTTTTTAAAAACGAATGCTCTTGCAACACTAATTGTAGCGACTATCTGCCACCGTCTTACTGGTATACTTCTCACATATACAACCCATTGTGGATTTTTTAAACTAACTTTTCTATTGATATTCTCAGCTATAGTTTTTACAGCATCTATGCTGTGTACTTTTATTAATCTCCCTCTTTCGTTTACAGTGTATAGATGTCCATGTAATGTTACTCTATATGTTTCGTTCTCTGGTATTCTTTTCAGTGCATATTCTGTAGCTATTTTAGCAACTCTATCTAAGAGGGGATCTGTTACTACATCTACTGGTATTACCCTATGTATAGGGGTATCTTTACCTTGTAGACATACTTTAATGTTGTGCCAGAAGCTGTAGGGATTTTGAACATTTAGCAATATTATAGAGCTACGTACTTTAACTATTATATATGAGGAACCTACACAGCTATTTATTTGTGAGAAAACCCAATCACTATTATCTTCGCCAGGCTCATAAGTAATCACTATGTTGAACTCCATAACTAGCGCCTCACAATCTTTATATAGAGTATGCTATTCCTTGGTATCACTAGAGCTCTATTACCTTGGGCAACACCTATCTCATTCTTTGTAATCTTGATCAGTCTACCGCTCAATTCTTCACCGTTCATTAGCTTAACTGTTATATCTGAGCCTATGAAATCTTCATCTAAAACATACTCAGATTCGCAACATTCGCCAAACCCGTGTATATCGCTTAAACCTGTGATTATATATAGAACCGCATTCCTAGGAACTATTGTAGCTATGCCTTCTGCTAGTATACCTATTTCGTTTGCCGAAACCTCGTCAACAAGCCCCATAATTCTTTCGCCATTTAGTACGTAGAGCTCGATACTTCTACCTTCAAACCTATTGTCTAGTAGCGTACTATACCTCCTTCTATAAGTTGACACTTGGTACACCTTTCAGAAAATTTTTGAGTCGAACAGAATATTTAAGTTAATTGTAGACCTCTAAACAAAGTATAAGACCTATAGTGTGTAAAACATGGTTTCCGCCGTTGATACGAAAGAAATTAAGGAGAAGATAAGGATGCGTATATGGGATTTGCTTGAGAGAACAAATGCTGCATTATTTCCTAGACCAGTTTACCATAGGATACCAAATTTTGTTGGAGCAGAAGTAGCCGCATCGAAGTTAGCTTCATTAGATATTTTCAAGAAAGCTAAAGTTGTCAAGGTAAACCCTGATTCACCGCAAAGATATGTTAGATACCTTGCACTACTACAAAACAAAGTTGTAGTCATGCCAACACCAAGGATAAGAGATGGATTCATAGTTTTAGACCCCTCCAGAATACCTAGGAGCAGGATCTCAGAAGCAAGTACTATAGCAGGTTCCTACAGATATGGATTATTGGTTAAACCTTGGATGTTACCAAAGGTAGATCTCATCGTCATAGGCTCTGTAGCTGTAAACAATAGAGGTGCTAGACTTGGTAAAGGCGAAGGTTACGCTGAGATTGAGTACGCCATCCTTAGAATGTTGTGTAGAGTAAGCGAAGAAACTTATGTTGTTACAACTGTTCACGATCTTCAGATTATAGAGGATGCTATACCTGTAGAACCTTATGATGTTAACGTAGATGTAATAGTAACACCCTCTAGGACTATACACATTAATCCTAGACCTCCAAAACCTAAAGGCATAATCTGGGATCTATTACCCAAGGAAAAGATAAGAGAGATACCTATCTTAAATGAGCTTAAAAATATGCTGAAAAGCGTAAAAGATATATCTTGTACCTAGCCAATATTATAAAAGGTGGTAAACCTTTGTGTCAATAGTTGTATACAACACTTTAACTAAGAACATTGAGGCTTTCGAACCGTTTAACAAATATATAGTGAAAGCCTATTTCTGCGGGCCTACTGTTTACGATTATACACATCTAGGGCACATTAGAGCATACCTAGCATTCGACTTTATAAAACGTTATCTAATGTTGAGAGGATACAACGTATTTCATGTACAGAATATCACGGATATCGATGACAAGATAATAAGAAGGGCTCAAGAAGAAGGAGTATCATGGAATGTTATAGCTGAGCGTTATACCAAGGATTACCTTGAAGTTTTAAGCTCTTTAAACATAAAGATCAACATCCACCCAACAGTTACATCTCACATCAAAGAAATTATAGAATTTGTTCAATTACTGATAGACAAAGGCTATGCATATGTTACTCCAAGTGGTTCAGTATACTTCGATCTTTCAACAATAGAAGACTACGGTAAGTTATCTGGTAGAAGATCATCAGAGGAATGGAGACAAGAAGAGGAATTCTTAGCTGAAAAGAGAAATCCATATGATTTTGCTCTATGGAAAGCATCGAAACCTGGAGAGCCATGGTGGGAATCTCCATGGGGTAGAGGTAGACCTGGTTGGCATACAGAGTGTGCCGTTATGAGCACTAAGTACCTTGGTCAACAGTTCGATATCCACGGTGGTGGGCAAGATTTGGTATTCCCCCATCATGAGAACGAGATAGCCATGGCTGAAGCAGCCTATGGGGTTAAACCTTGGGTAAAGTATTGGATCCATGTAGGTTATCTAACTGTCCGAGGTGAGAAGATGAGTAAAAGTCTTGGGAATGTTATACATGCTAAAGAAGCTGTAGACAAGTGGGGGGCTGAGACCTTGAGGCTATGGGTGTTCTCAGCTCATTACAGGAAACAGATAGAGTTCAACGATGAGATAGTTAATCAGTTCAAGGAATTGTATAGAAGGTTCGTTATTGCAACTGAGGTTCTCAAGAAGATTATGAAAAGCTCCATAGTATCGCATACCTTAGGTAATCAAGAGCTCAACGTTCTCAAAACTCTTGAATCAATAGAAATACAGTTCCACGAGGCTATGTCTGATGATTTTAATACTCCGAAAGCTTTTGAAGCTGTTAACCGTTTAATTACTGTAGTCTTTAAAGATATTGAGCCTAAGGAAAACTATGCCCTAGCTTTTAGAGCTTATTCTATGCTCTACAACTTTAATAAAGTTTTAGGAGTTCTTGATAAATATTTTGAAGAAAGAGTAGCAGTTGATGTTGAGCTTATAGAGAGACTTATCAATTTAATAATAAAAGTTAGATCCGAACTTAGGAAGAGACGAGACTACGAGTTAAGCGATAAGATACGTGAAGAACTTCTTAAATTAGGTATAAAAGTGTTAGATTATAAAGAAGGGAGTAAATGGGTGTTAGGGAGATGATATGCATATTAATATCGAGTACTGAACCTTTAATAAAAATCGATAGAATTGTAGTTGCAGCTGTACAAAGAGCTAGAACTGAGAAGACTCCATACATTAACATAATCTCCTTATCTTCTTCAACAACTGATGTATTTAAGTATAGAGATATATTCACAAAATACATTGATATAGGTGTGAGAGTTTTTATAGAGAACAGCATTGAAAAACTAAGGGAGATTCTAAGTGAAAATTGTAAAGATATCTTTTTACCATCTAGTGACGAAAATTTACGTAAAAACGTAATCGATATTGAGATGAACATTGATATTATAGAAGTTTAGCGGTCCCTATCGCTCCACCTGCATCATCTATCAGCGATGCTCCTAAGGTCATCCCAATTTACATACTGTATAAGAGGGTTATAAACATATGATAAAATGCGAACTTTGCGATGAACTACCAGCTATGTATAGATGTAAAATGTGTGGAAGATATGTTTGCGAAAAACATTTTGATAGAATCCGAGAAATGTGTATAGCTTGCACTGAAAGCCTTTGCAATATCTGTTTTAAGAATCTGTCTATAGGGATATGCTCAATATGTAAAAGAATTGTCTGTGCAGGTTGCTCTATCGATATAGATGGCGTTAGAAGGGTTTGCGTATACTGTTTAACAAGATCTTCTATGGAGTATCAATCTATAAAACATCTAAAAATAAAAAATTCGACGGATAACTAGAACTATTCTTTTCTTTAATTATTCTTTAGCACATCTCTAGGATTCTTTTTATTAATTCCATATATACATTAACAATGCCGACAGCTTCATCTATTGAAACATATTTGTTAACCATATTAACGTTCTCTTCATGACTAAGACTATATGAAACTGTTCCAACATTTTCTATATAGAGATGTGTATACCAAGTCTTCCTAGATATACAATTTTTCTTAGGGTTCTGCATTAAGCACTATTTTCACAGTTTTCGAGATTCTCTACAACTTAAAATCTTAGTAAAAACTCCCTAAAGGAAATCTTCATCCTTAGTGTAGGTATATTGGGTTTTAATATGTCAGCGAGGTTCGTGTACATCATTGTTCAGCAAGGATACGTTACATCATCTTATATTATCTTAAGTTGTTTTCCTCTGTTTAGCGAATTTAATATAGTTTATATACATAGTTTATGTATATTTACTTCTTGCCTACACTATAAACACCTTTATACCGGGCTCAACATAACTATCTAGGTAAGAATATGCCACGTGTACCTGTTAAGTTAGTGAGTTGGGAAGATATTGTTGATTGGAGTTGGGGTTTAGCAAAGAAGATAGAAGCTAATGGGTATAATCCAGATGTTGTTATAGCTATATCTAGAGGTGGATATGTACCAGCGAGGCTTTTATGTGATTTCCTAGGGATTGAAAACCTCATATCTATTCAATCGCAACACTGGACTGAGGCAGCTAAAAAAGGTGAGAAAGCTATAATTAAGTTTGAGTATATAGTGGATTTAAAGAATTATAGAGCATTACTTGTGGATGATATTATAGATACAGGTGAATCTGTGGTACTAGCAAAGAATTTTATCTTAGAGAAGTGGAAACCTAAGGAGCTTCGAGTTGCTGCTCTACAATGGATTTCGCCTGTGGCTAAGATCAAACCTGATTATTATTATATAGAGGTTAAGGATTGGATATGGTTCCAGTATCCATGGACAAGATTAGAAGATGTGACACAGTTTATAAATAGGATGATGGTTGAAACAAAGAAGGAATCAGGGAAAGATATGTGGACTTTAGATGAAGTAAAGAGTGTCTTCTATGAATGGTATGGTATCCATGTAAACGATAGATATTACATTGAAGCTTTAAATAAGCTCGTTAAGAAAGGTCTTGTAGAATTCGATGGGGGTAAGTACAAGTTTAAGGGCTAACCTTTAATCAAGTTGAAAAGGATAATCCATGAGTTTAAGTATATGCAATAGTAATATAGATAAAATCTTTTTTTCTAAACTTAATAAAATCCTTATCTATGGGGAAGCTGCTGTAGGTAAGACCAATCTATTGCTTAACATAATAAAATGTTCCGTGGATAAACTAGCCTCAAACGAGGTTATATACTTCATAAGTACAGAAGGGTCTACATTTCTTGAAAAATTCCGTAAACTTAAACTTATCAACGAGAAGGTATTAGTTTCTATAGCTATAGATCAACTCCACTTAATCACAATGCTTATAGACATAATACGTGAAATAAATAAACGTTACCCTCTATGTATCATCATAGACAGTATAAATAGCCACTATAGAGTAGAATCTTCTACAACCGAAGGTATGATATTTTTTACTGAAATCCTTACATTGTTAGATTCATTAAGTAATAGCGGTTCATACGTAATTTCATCTGCACAAGTAAGAAGTATTAATGGAAAGCAGGAAGTACCTGGACAAGAGTATCTACAACACTGGGCAGATGTTGTAGCATATATATCGCGAGACCATCCATTCTACCGTGTGTTTAAATTCTATAAACCACCTATAGATAAAGTTTACTACTTCGATATTAAGTTTGATGGGGTTAGATGGATAACCATGGGTTTGCATAGCATAGAAAGATAATCCTATGCACTCTCCAGAGAACCCATAGTTCTCTGTTCTTGACTTAGCTTCTCCTCAAGTTTTGATATTAAGTCAGGATATTTCATTCTTACTCTATACATAACATATTTATCGTCGGGTGAGAATCTCGGTGGATGAGGTACTACAGTTTTAGAGCCGCAACGAGGGCATATTTCTTTGATTGTGTAGATTTTGCAATTGATGCATCTTCTGATAATCCACTGCATTAATGTTAACCTCCTTTCTCTATCTCTTCCCTAATTATCTCTACATAATCTATTCCTAGTTCTTTAGATAACTTTTGAACATCTTGTTCTATTTTACTTAGAATAAATTCTGCGTCTTTGTAATTCGGAGACACTATTTCCACTCTATAGCGTGGAGCCCCTATAGTATATACACTTATCTTCGTATTCTGAGGTGTTTGCATATCTTGAATATGTGACAAGATTTTCTTTATCCTTTCAACACCATCAGGTTTATAAGTAGTAAGTTTTACTAAAGCCCTAATCTTAACCATCTTTATCGTTATATGTTTTTTCGCTTCTTCGCATAGAGCTTTACTCCAGTCCTCTGGAATCCCTTTTTTAATAAGGTGTTCAAACCCTATTAAAACACAGTCTTCGAAAACCGATAGCTGATCAAGCTCTTTCTCAAGCTTAGACCAGACGATCCCATAGGCTTCTTCTAAAGATCTGCCCATGTTCTTGGCTGTTAATTCTACTATTTTTTGTGCTTTTTGAAGTCTTTTCCATCTAAGCATCTTAACCTTTTTCTCATTCTCAAGAACTCTTTTTATAGATAGATCTATTTGGACTCTAGGGGACCTCTTATCAACTCTTATAACTTTAGCTACAACAACCTGTCCTTCCTTCAAAACATCTCTAATATCTTTCACATACTTTGTGCTTACCTCACTCCAAGGAATAAACGTATTATCAATACCATACTCTAGAAGTGTACAATAAGCACCGTACTCAAATACTTTATCTATTCTAGCAACAACGAGTTCCCCTACCTCAGGTAAGCTTTTTTTCTTGAAAGGTATTACACTCATATTTCTTATCTACCTCAAGCCTAAGAGATACCTATTAGAGTAAAAGTAGTCTTGTATAAAGCTATGTTTACTAATTCAATCGAGAATTCTAACTACTTCAGCGTTTATGAGTTTTGCTCTACCCCCTGTAGCTTGAACCAATTGCACTCCGCAAACTAAACATCTTGCAGGGAATGTTGCATGGCTAAAAACTACTTGCTCATTACCACAAGTATTACATCTTATCCTGATGAATTTAGACCTAGGCTCAGGTATTAGTATCTTTCTCTTCTTAACCATAGATTTACCACCTGGGGGTTACGCAAGCTCAGCTTTCTTAAGCCTTATACCCTTCCTATGTAAAGTATAGCCACACTTAGTACACTTAAGCTTTAGCACAACCTTCTTTGTTACTTTTGCAAATCTCTTTTGTTCAGGTTTTCGCTTAGATCCATACCCTTCTTGTTTTCTTAGATACCTTCTCTGACCTTGCGAAAGAGTTCTACGTTTACCATGCTTATATATAGCTACTGAATGCGGTGTATGAGCTTTACATCTTGGGCAATAGGTGTTTACAGTCTTCGGTATTTTCAAGGTTCATCACTATAATTTTCTTATGCTAAACTACATAAGGTTTTATGCAGGGTAAACTTATAAGTAATTATGATAAATATATCGAACAATTATTGCTCACGTTAATGGAACTTGAACTTGTAGAGGCTCGACATATCCTAGCACAGTTAGAATAACAGCTAGGTCAAGAGGTACCAAGGTTATATACCCTTTTTCCATAACCTTGTCAGTATATATTGCTGCAGGTTTCTTGATTTTGCATAGAACCTTCTCTTCTTGAATAATTATGCTATCTCTAACAATTCTTCTAAATACTTCGGCAAAGCTTGATACCATACTTAGGAATCTAGATAAAATATCGTTACCAAGCTTTACCTTACCGTCTAACTGTTTAAGAATTATATAGTTGAAAACAGATGTAATAGCTTCGTCGATAACACTGAAGCTCTTAGTACATATATCGCTGTAAACTTTTTCTTGAGCATTAGATAAACACCATGAGTTTAGCGCTATAGAGATAGTATTTGTATCTGCAACCCCTCTCAAGATTTCTTCAGCTAGTACATCGTCATTTACAAGAACATATTCAATTAATTTATATAACTTATCAAGACTTTTCTCCGGCATTTGTGCATCACCTCACTATAGATATAGCTATAGCAACTTCTTTAAATACAAAATAAGATGCATATGGATACTCTAGGACAACTTCATCACCTTTACTAAACTCAAACTGTGTATCAATAACAGTTACCCTAGGTATACTTGTGATAAACTTGATCTTCAGCTTATCATTGGAGGCCTTCACTACTTCTGGTGAAAACTCGAAGTCATTTAAATCAAGATTCCTGATTGAGAATACTATCCAACCTGTCTTACCATTGATACTGTTCGGCATTCTAACTAAATGTGTTGTATCTATAGTTACCTTAGGGTCTATAGCTATAGACATAGTTCTAGAGATTTCATTGATATGCTCTAATAAAATGCTGCAAGCTTTTTGAGCTTCTATGAAGCTTATTGCAGGTTTCAAACCCATTATATAAGCTTTGACATCTCCTTCAACATACTTCATTAAGGCTAAAGCTATTCTACGCCTTATACTGCTATCCGTAATCCTTGGAGGTAGGGGAGCAGCTTTTTTGAATCCTTTAAAAAAGTTCTCAACGATATAGTTGATCTGCTGTTCATCGAGCTTTATGTAGGATACGATTTCGCGTCTATCGTCTGTCGTCATGTACCTAGATTCTTCATCAAGTTCTACTACAATATGGAACCCTCTATGTCCTGAAAAAGCTATAGAGATATTAGTAAACCCAAAATCTTGTTCAAGTATATCCATAAGCTTCATAGCATGTTCCTTTGCCATGTCAATACATCGTGGCTCTACATGCTCAAACCTAGCTAGCTCGGATCCGCAATTGGGACATGTTTTAACATCTTGTTGATCTATTTTATAACCACATTTTTTACAGAAGCGTTGCTGGATAACCATATTGTTTTCAATGCATTCCGGGATATCGTTTGAATCAATATCGAATACGAGATCGCTTCCAAGCCATTTCTTCTCATCCATAATCGGGTTACCCGGTTCTTGGTATCTAGCTGAAGAGTAGTATATGTGCCTTGGAATATTGTTTAGGATATAGTTCTTCAACTCAGATATAGATGAGAAAGCTAGGTGCCTTACATATGTATCGAGGTGTAATGGTTGTACAGCGATTTCTCTTAGATAAAAATCTGTTGGTAGAAGAGGGTCATGTTTATCGTAGTATTTTCTCAAAATCTCCTTTACTATGCTAAGTGTCTTAGTATCTATATCGAAACCCCTTCTTATTCAGCTCTTGGCGCTATGTAAGCCTTTAGTTGTGCACCAGAAACTAGATCTAAGCTTATTTCGCATGGTAGATCTTTGCCAAGTCTAATAGTTGTAGTCTCAGCTATTTTAGATACCGAAATTAATGTCAACATGTACTCCATTGAGTAAGCGTTTAGTATCTCATCAGTACTTGAAGGTGGTTGGTAATCTATAAGAGTACCTGTTGCTACAGTAAACGGTATTTCTACCTCACTTACCTCAGATGAAGATTCAAAAGATATACCTTCTTTGAACGCTTTTATTTTCAGCACATCGCCCACATCTTCTAGGATGCTTAAAGCTGTAGCTAAGGTTGGGCCTAAGATCTTTGCCTGAACCTCGAACTCTAGTGAAAGCTCTGGTATTTCTTCATAACTCCCGGTTAGCAAAGGTAAGGTGAAGATTCTTTCAACACCTCCTTTAGATATTAGCCCTACTGTAAGTTTAGAACCATCGCTTGCAAACATCAGTTTATCGCTTTTTCCAGCTCTTCTAAGAATTTTAGCAATAGATTCTAGTGGTATTAAGAGCGTAGTTTCTTGTTCGACGTTGTATTCTTCGAATGCTGTTAAAGGTATGTTGAAGTCTACAAGCATAACGTGGCTTGGATCCATCGCTTTCAGCTTTGCACCTTCTTTAGGGTTAAACTTTATACCTACAGTTTCCAAGAACTCTGCTAACTCATTTAACACATACCTCCAGAGCCTTGCATCGAGGAATACAACCTTTAGCACTATACATCACCAATAGTAGCTTTTCTTAAAAACCTATATAAGTTATTAGATGTATGCATTGCGTAGACTAGTCACCAAAACAGTTGAGATTCCCTAGCAATTCTTCTGAGGAACTCTTACCATCTATAACTAAGTCGCATCTATACTCATTGAACTTGTTTTCAGAGCTTAAACACTTAAGTGCAATAACTTTGACCTCGTTCAATATCTTAGCCAGTTCTTGTTTATTAAGTTTCCCATGACATTTAATCCAATTCTCTTGAAAAACTCTTAATGTTATAACCCCTCTATCCTCATCAACGTTTAACAAGATCTTGCCGTTGTCATCAATGTTTAGGAGAAGCCTTATGTAAGCCGGTATAGTAATTCTTCCTTTAGCATCGACCTTGACAACCTCTGTGATCAAAGAACATCGCCTCGATAAATATTTAGTAGATCTTGTCTCACCTATCCTCTAGGTGCAATCCATGCTGTGATCTTACCTCCTCCAGCTATGTTCAATGAAATTCTTAAAGGTTTATCTGGGCCGAACGCTATTGTACATTCTTCAGCTAGATCCAGAACTTTAGCTAAGGCTTTTAGATGATCTACACCATATTTAGCTATAACACTGCTTATCGATGCCTCAAGGTATGTTAGAGGCTGGAACTGTTTAAGAGTTGTAGAGTACTCAGCAAGTTCTCCGTACGCAGATACTTTTATAGCGTTCAACTCTGAGGAATATACAAGGGTCATTTCGTCGCCTACTAGAGCAGCATCTTTTATTATCTCTATAAGTTCTGATGTAGGTAGCGATGCTTGAACTTCGTAGTTAAGCTCTATACCACCAATACGCTCGAACCCTACTTCGCTTAAAGGTATGCTAGCTTCTTTCTCTACGTTAGTTCTTATGTTGAACACCTTTACCTTAAGCTCTCTAATGCCTTCAGTATACTCAAACGAAACTTTGTCACGTTTTGTAGCACGTCTAAACGCTTTTACAAACTCATCTCTATCAGCAACAACACTTATAGACTTAGTGATAGTATATTCTTCGAAATTTGATGCAGGAATTTCAAATACAACCATTGTTACCTTATCTGGGCTCAACGCCTCTATAACAAGCCCTGATTCCTCGAATACTACTGGAACTTGATCAACTACCCCTTTGAGTGCAGAGATAACTTTCTTAAAAACCATGCCCGTAGGGTACACTGTCCTAACACTCATAACATCACCTATGTAATTACTATTCCTTACAAAATTTAAAATCGTTACAAGTCGTGAAACAGTTAAAGAAGATTATGAATGATCCAACCAGTACGATATAATTATTTAAATTACCCAACGAATGTATAAACTTCTTAGTGTTCCAAACCTAGATTATAATGCTTCAGGCGATTTTCATGGATATAAAGGTAAGAATCTTTAAAACAATAGGCGATTATGTAGCCATTGAAGTGAAAGCTGAGGAAGCTCCTACAGTGATAGATATCTTAAGAGATGAGCTGGGTAGAGGAGGTGAAGATGTTTGGGATGCATTGAGGATGATACAGCATTTCGATGCATTCTATGATATGATGAGAAGGAAATTCAAGGAGTACCTAACACCTAGAAAAGACGTAGGGGATATATTGAAAAAACGAGTTCTCATAGACAAGATAAAACTTATTAGAAGAGATAATAGAAAGTTCGTAGAAATGGTTTTAGATAAGAGTATCAGCATAGATGATGTCTTAAACATTTTGAAGAATAATGATATCGAGGTGGAGTACAGTTAGCTAGACTTTTTTCTTCGTGAACGTTTAGATGTCTTAACGGACTCTACTTGTTGCACCCCACTAGATGATAAAATATTCTTAGCTTCTGCAATAGATATCTTATTCTGTAAAAGGTTATCCCATATCTCAGCTCTTGCTAAAAATACCTCTACGTCTGATATATTCAATCCCTCTATCTCGGTTTCTTCTCCAAATGTTTCTTCCTCAACCTCTTCAGCTGCACCTTCTTCCTCAATAGATTCCTCAACAACCTCTTCCTCAAACATGAATCCCAAGCCTGCAGCGCTCTTCATTACATTACAGTTTCTCACTCTGTATATATGCAACCTTATATTTTTAATTGTTTCAATTCAGTATAGCATTAATAACTATAGTTATATAACCTTGAGAGCTACTTAAATTCTTACCTAGCTAGTTAAAGCATATTGCGAAGAACTTAGTCTGATTTAACTACTTCTCAATATTAGAGCTTGGTTCAGGACTATGATCTAGATAACCTCTTCTAATCTCTATAATACCAATAAACATCAGTAGAAAAGATATTACAACTAATATAATGATTATAGTTTGCGAATAATTTAAAGGTTTTAACAAGAATCTTAGAGCATCTAAACTCTTATCTATAAAACTAGGTGTAGCATTATGTACTTCCCACGGTGGAGAACTCATCTTCTTAAACCGTATTTCTCTATCAATGAACGTAGTTTCTCAATATCTTCAGCGTAAAACCTTAGAGCTTGATTAGCCTTAACATCGTGAATCTCAATAAAACCTCTTTTCTGATTGACAGCAACTTTATATCTCTTTTGATCTAGTGGAAATAAAATCCATGCACTTCCATACGCTCCTCCATACTTAATACCAGTTGATTTGATTTCATATTTTGTAACGGGTATCACCATCTTCTTCGGCATGAACGCAATTCTAAGACCTTGCATCAATCCCCACATAACGGTGTAGAATAGAAGATATCGAAGAAACTTCTCGATGAAAGATTGTACATCAGTACCTAAGATTATTGGGCTAATCAAGGGGATTACTAGGAAAGCTATTATTATAGAGGCTATGAGCATAATGAACGTCCCTCTCATTTGCTTACTCAGTTCCTGAACTAGCTCCTGATCCTTCATGACTAAGTCCATAGAAGTCTTCTCATCGATTTTGAATAGAGTTGGACCCTCTTTAACATCAGAAATCTTTTTCCTAAATCTTAATCTTTGAACAGTGCTTAAAATAGCTGTGTATGCGAATACATAAACGATCACCACTATGAATAAGTATTCTCTTGGTATCAGTGTTGATAAAAGCGCAAACAAAACTATACCTATTACATTATTCACTATGGTCAAGGTATCCACAGTCTTTAATCACCTCAATTTTGTATCATTATTACGATTTAAATATCTATTTTAGGTGTATAAAAACGTAGGACAGTATTTAAGTTAAAAATGTATTTCAGCTATATTGGGCTCTTGGAGCCCTCATAACGATTAGTTTATCGCCGTCCATTCTAAGGATTATACTTTCATTCACATGTCTATATCTACATGTATCACATACATAGAGATATCTCACTATTGTTTCTCTCGGCTTAATCTCTGACTCTACTACAAACCTTAGGTTTCCTTTACATCTTGGGCATACCGATTGTGATGCTATTTTCACCATTTTTCCACCGTTATTCTCCACTATGTTTAGCGTCATTCTGCTTCTGCTGGCTAGGCCCTGTTTTTAAGATCACATACAGATACATAAGCTTTTATATCAATAACGTTTAGAATGAGAACTATGACACTGTTAAAATTAAAAGTAGATAAACTTAAGAAATACCTAGGATTATTAGATATTGATGTAGATATAGCTATTATTCAGAGTAGAGAAGCTTTGAAGTACATGCTTTCAGAGGTATACTCACCTCCACCGGAGGAGGTATCAGTATATAGAATAGTTATAGATATGGAAAGCAATGCTCTCGAGCTTTATGTTCCTCCGCTTGAGTATTATAGGATCAAGGAGATCTACGGAGATAAAAATATAGATGTGTATGCAATATCATTTCAGTGCGAAGAAGTTCCACCTGATATGAAGTGTATCGATAGAAGTTCTGCTGATACAAAGATTAAAGATAGACTTAAGGCATATAAGCATATCGCGTTAGATGATTTATCTATATGTGAGGAACTTGTATGTATAGATATTAAGAATGCTGTTAAGCATATAAGGAGGAGAAAGAGTGAGGAAGAGGTAGAGGTGATAAAAAGAGCGGCTGGAATTACGGAGAAAGCTATTGAAATAGTTGCTTCAAGAATAGAGAAAGGTTTTAGTGAATTACATATTGCATCAATGCTTGAGTATATAGCTAAAGAGTTGGGAGCCGATGGATATGGATTTACTACTATTGTGGCTATAGGAGAGAATACGGCGAAACCACATCACATTCCATCCCAAAAGGAGTTTAAAGGATTTGAACCAATACTTATAGACTTTGGTGTAAGAGTTCTTGGTTATGTAAGTGACGTTACTAGAATTCTAGTCCCTAGGACTATGGATAAAGATTATAGAGAACTAGTGCAGTTGATAGATAATGTAAAGAATGAAGCTATATCTATTATCAAAAGCGGTGCACATTGTAGAGATGTAGACTATGTAGCTAGATCGAGATTAAAAGAAGTTAATCTACATAAGTACTTCATACATGGACTTGGTCATGGTGTGGGGATAGATGTCCATGAAGAACCTAGGCTATCACTAAACTCAAAAGATATTCTTGTCGAAGGCGATGTTGTTACAGTTGAACCTGGAGTCTATTTCTACAATAAATATGGTGTTAGAATAGAGGACATGGTCTATATAACAAGTAAAGGTGTAGAAATTCTTACAAAAGGTATTAAGGTGATTGAACTGTGAGCTCCTCAGGAACATGTATTAAAATTTTCGAGCCCATTATAGAGGATGAGGATATAGAGGCTGTAGTGAGAGTACTTAGATCTGGGTGGCTTGCTCACGGACCAGAAGTAGAAGCTTTTGAACAAGAATTTGCTGAATACCTAGGTGTAAGATATGCAGCGGCTGTAAGTAATGGTACTGTAGGGTTAATGCTTGCTCTGAATGCGTTAGGAATTGGGAGTGGAGATATTGTACTAGTACCTGATTACACATTTATAGCTTCTGCAACATCTGTATTAATGGTTGGGGGAAGACCGAAGCTTGTAGACGTTGAAACTGAGACTTTCAATATGGATGTAGAGGATCTGCTTAGTAAGATAGACAATAGAGTTAAAGCTATTATGGTTGTTCATCTCTTTGGGCATCCTGCGGATATGAAGATATTAAAAGAGATAGCAGAAGATAGGAAACTCATCCTAATAGAGGATGCAGCCCAAGCACATGGTTCGGAAGCTTACGGCAAAAAAGTAGGTTCGTTTGGTGATGCTGCTGTATTTAGTTTCTATGCTACAAAGAATATGACTACAGGTGAAGGAGGTATAGTGGTATCTGATAGCAAAGAGATTATAGAGAAAGTAAAATTGCTAAGAAATCACGGTCAGATCGCTAGATATGTACACGCTGAGCTAGGGGGGAACTATAGGATGACATCTATTCAAGCCGCTCTTGGTAGAGTTCAGCTCAAGAAATTAGATAAGTTAAACTCTATACGAAGATCTATTGCATATAAATACAATGAAATGTTGAAAAACTTAAACATGGTTACGATACCTGTTGAGAAACCTTGGGCTAAGCATGTCTACCATATATATGCTCTAAAATTCGGTGATCCGATATGCAGAGATTCTGTATATAGTTGTCTAATCAGTAAAGGGATTGAAGCAGGGATCCACTACCCACTACCTATACATAAACAACCACTATTCAAAGCACTAGGATATGAAGAGTGCTGTAATAATGCATCTTATCTATCCTCTGTAGAACTCAGTATACCTATACACCCTGGTCTCAAAGACGAAGACATAAAAACAATTATCGACGCTCTCAAGGAGTGTATTGAAATTAACTGCAATAGATTAGTATAGACTTGAGCGGAGTAGTGATGAAGTATGTCATAATAACACACAAGGATTTAGATGGTATTGCAGGTGCATCGTTGTTTACATATTGTAGAAGAGTAAATAGTGATCAGTTAAAAATTATTTTTACTGAGCCTAGCAATCTCCTTAAGTTTTTGAGGAAGTACTATAAGAAAGGTAGGTACCTTGTTATAATCGATATCGGGTTAAATAGAGCTATACATAATGAGCTTAAGGATCTCGACTTAAGCGATGTACACATAGAGTGGTATGATCACCATGTATGGGATCAAGAATGGATTAAAGTTCTACAAGATAAAAGAATAGATCTATACATTGATAGATCAACTTGTGCTACAGGGGTCGTAGCTAAAAATGCGTGTTCTGATCGGGAAATGAAGGTGAAGTACCTAGTCGAGAGAGTTTGCGATGTAGATCTATGGAGATTTAATACATATGAATCAACATTTTTGTTTAGATATGCAGATCTTGAGAACTCTAATCGCTGGCGCAATAAAGTATTCAATCTTATAAAGTATTTCCTAGAGGGAGGTATAGAGGATATTGTATCCAGAATTGAGGAGGATGTATCTAAGTATGTAGACGAGGAGCTAAGAATTCTATCAACTCTTAGAAGTAGAATAATTAAAAAAGATGTTGAAGATTTATCGCTATGCATATATTTTAAAGAGAAATCGATTCCCTCAACAAGCATAATAGGCAATGCTATGCTAAGTATATGTGATATAGCCGTAGTAATTCATGAATCATTGAAAAGTTTAAGCTTTAGATCGAGGAAATGCAATGTAAGGGAAATAGCAAAGATATTTAACGGTGGAGGTCATCCAAGAGCAGCTGGAGCACCGCTAAACATACCTTTTATCTACAGGGTACTTGGTAGTATTAGTTTAGATGTAGTTAGAAAAGATATTGTTGAACAGATTTTAAATAGAATAGAAAGCTTTAAACAACATTTTAAAAGCTTGTGCACCGAAGAATAAATTGAGGAACACATACTTACATTATCTCATTCTCATTAGCTACATACTTTATTGTTATACCTTGGTACTGTTCTCCAAACCACTTTAACTGGTTCTGTATAGAAGCTCTTAGCTGTTCATTTATATTGAACCTGCTTCTAGCCCATAGCAGTGTTTCATCGGATATAGATCCTGTGCCTTTACTTGCAGCAAGTCTTATAAGAGCATCTACCTCGGCATTGGTGAACCAACGGGTAATACTAGCGACAGTCTCTAAAAGTTCTGAGGATAGTATTATTCCATACCTTTTAGCGCTTCTCAAAGCTATTTGTTTTCTGAACTCTCTATCAGGATAACCCATTATCACAACTACATCTATTCTACCTGGTCTAATCAATGCTGAGTCAAGGAGTTCTGGAGCATTTGTTGTTAGTATTGTTAAGGGTCTCGATGATTCTTGTAGATACCTCAGGAGTATAGTTACTTCACTAACGTGGGTTTCATGTATCGATATATGTCTTCCGACCAGGAAATCAGCGTCGTCGATCAAGACTAGAGCATTTTTACGAGTTTTAATAACTTTAAGTACATTTTCAAGTATCTTCTCGGTTAATCCATACCACATAGATCTATACAAACTTGGTCTAAGTTCAATTATTTTAAGTTTTAAAGCTGATGCGATAACCTCAGCTGTAACACTTTTACCTACACCTGGAGGACCTGTGATTAGAATACCTCGAGGAGCATATGATGCATTAGATGATACAGGTTTTATAACTATTGTGTCAAGATCTTCTTCTAGTTTTGATGGAAGATCATTTAAAGTCCATTCTGGGGGTTTTACAGGTATTTTTACTCTTATTGATTCGTGTAGCTCGGGTACAGCAACTTCTATATATTTATCATCTTCGGTTTTACCTTCGAACACTATGAGGATAGTATACGTCCTCATAGGTATATAGGGTATTTCTATGTTCTTGTTCATCTTAAGGACTTGCGATAGGTATAGCCATACCATTTTATAGAGGTTTCCTATCTGTGATATTTCAAACCCTTGATCAGTGTTTTTAACTATAGCGATGAATATCGTTGGTCTTCTACTAACAATCTTTGTATCCTTCTTAGTTATTAATGCTACACAATGGATTATGGTACCTCCTTCCTTTAGGTTCTCAAGGAATGCTATAAGTGCTTGTGAATGGTCTTCGTATTTATTTAAGTATAGAGGTATCACTATATCAGATAACAAGTATACAAGATAAGCTAACCTATCTGGGCTAGCTTTTAATAAATGCGAGCTCTTAATCTTTAATCTTATATTGGTTTCCAAAGGGTATCTAAAGTACTTCACAATTTTAGATAATACTGGTAAAACCTTGGTGTTCGGCATTACAGTTATGTTCTCTACTGCGTATACCTTGTATCCTGGTGCTTTAATTGGTGTAAAGCTGTAAAACTTTATGCCTTCGATATGGTGGCTCACTAGTTTTCACACCTGACTTAAAACCATGCGTTTTCATACTTAATAAATGTTGTACCCCTCATAACTAATTTAATACTTAGTAAAGCTTTATTCAGCATCCTTCGTAATTTTATTAAGAACAGGGGCATATGTTTTAGTATAAGGTTCTCCTTTAACCATTTTCTCGATAAGCTCTTTATTTCTAACATACTTTATCTCTGCAAGAGCTTTATCTCCATGTATCTTCGCATACTCTTCTAATGGAATACCAAACGTTTTGTGAGGGGTATCTCTATAGATTTCGTTAAGAATGTTGAAAGCACAGAATGGTATTATCCTTCCATCGGGTAAGGCGTAATGTATCGCACACCTCATAACCCTCGATACATCGTAGTTCCATTCATCCATGAAATGCATCATTCCAACGAATAAGAATTTGTAGTGGAATCTACTGAGAGCACTGTAGTCTCTCTTAAAGAATATGTCTAAGAGTATCGACCTCAGCTCGTTCTTGATATCTTTCGGGACTCTATCCCATAGAATAAACTTGTTTAGAATATTTAGTATCGATGTATACGCATTGAGTTTCGCTATATACCTAGGCTTATCTGTTAAAGATTCTACTTTCTTCTCTAAGTAGTCTAATAGCTCATCGGTACTGATAAACTTGGTTATAGGTGTAAACTTGTAGTTGTTGCCTACCTTCTCAACATATAGATATGTAGCTGCACCACAAGCTGGGTGAGTAGTGAACTCAACTTTTTTCGACGGGCTTAAGAACCCTAGGAACCTAGCAATAGGGACAGCCGCTCCTACAGGAAACCAGGAATTCCTATCGATTTCACCTTCTGTTTGATCTTCTAGAGCTTTAATAACATCTGGTATTGTCACCCTATACTTATCCCTTTCATACTTTCTCATCATTCCCACGAGGCTTACAGGCTGGAAGTTAACACCTCGAATAATATCCATGTTATGAGCAGCAACTTTTAATATATCGCTGAGCTCGTGATCGTTAACACCTCGAATTACTGTCGGTACAAAAACAGCACTAGTCATTCCACTTTCTCTAAAGGCTTGTAGTGTATAGGGAACCTCCCAGTGGTTTTTAGGATTAGTTTGAGGAGTCACTCCATCAAAGCTTAGGTAAACAGTATTTACACCTGCTTCCCTAAGACTTCTTGTATAGTTAATAGCTTCTTCTCTATCTTCAAGGTAGAGTTTCGCAAACTTTATACCGTGGGTATTGAGCTGGATATGTTTAACACCGAGATTTCGAAGCAACTTAACTATCTCTACTAAATCTTCACGTACAGTAGGTTCGCCACCAGTAATTTGAACAGCTAAAACGATATCCTTCTGCTTCTTCAAAGACTCTACCATGTTCTTAATATCATCTAGAGAAGGTTCGTAAACGTAACCAGCACGCTCAGCATAATAGAAACAGTACCAACAGCTTAGATCACATCTATTAGTTACGTCTATATTGAGTAGAGCAGTATGAGTTTTATGCATAGGGCATAATCCACAGTTAAGTGGGCATGGGGCTGTACTAGTGGTATAATAGTACCCAGGACCTTTACCATCAAAAGAATACTTCTCAAATTTCCTCAAGATCTCTGAGTCAGAGTAGTATATCTCCTCAATCTCTCCGTGCTCAGGGCATATACGACGAATATATAGAGAACCATGTCTCTCTATAACAGCTGCTGGTAATATCCTGAAGCAGTAAGGACATAGAGAAGATGTATATCGCACGAGTTTCTCATTATCTCTTATACTAGGTGCACTCCCTCCAATGTTAATCTCTTTCTTTCCCACTAGAACGATATTGCGGTCCTTGTCATACTTGGCTACTACAGCTAGTTTATCACTCATATACTAAGCACCAGACCTACATATCGTAAACAAAGTAGTAGTATTTAACGTTACCTATCATGAAATTTACTAATAATCCATAATATACCAAAAGGTTTGCGCACTACTCTATAATTTATTACTAATGAATTGATTAAATTCTTAAGTAGCAAGATTGCAAAAATGTATTAGAATACGTTTAGATGATGAGGGTTCCGCTGGGTTCTACGGTTATCTATGACATTGTAGAGATTTTCATATCTAAACACAAGGTAAAAAACTTTAATGTAACTACAAATGAGGATCAAAGTGATAAAGATAAATATCGAGGGTTGAAAGAATATGTGTAATACCTTAAATCTCTTCTGATTTCAATTTAAGTCATAAATTCGGTGTAGAACAACGTTGAGACCTTCGGTTGTTTTCGGGTTGCCTGATACGATGATAAAAATATGGGAGTTTATACCTGATGTCGAGGTGATGGTGAATAACATAAGGTGGAGATGGTCAAGACCAACCGCAAAAAGAGTTTGGGTTGACTCAGGGGGTTATCAGATAATGGTTAAAAGAATGAATGTGAATATCTCAGATATAATAAATCGTTATCGTGTAATAGAAGGTGATATATTTATCTCACTAGATATACCACCTCAAGAACTATGTACAGCATCTAAAGAGCTTGTTATACGAAATATAATAAATTTCGAGTTTCTGTACGAGAAACTAGATGATAAGAAGATCATACCGGTAGTTCATTGTTATGAAAGTAGTCTTCTTCTACACTCAATAGATATATATAAATCCTATGGCGTAGATATGCTCGCCTACGGAGGAGCTGTACCACCATCAATGGCACGTATGGGTAAAGGTAGTAGAACTTTACCGCTTCTTGGACTAGCTGTAGTAAGAAAAGCTTTCAGTAAATGGATCCATGCACTCGGTATAGGAGGAACACCAGCTATATATAAAACCTTGGTAATTCTTGGTATAGATTCTCTCGATTCATCCTCGTGGAGAACAAAAGCAGCCTATGGTAAAGTGATGATACCTGGCTTAGGTGAGAGGTATGTTGGCAATGGCAAAGCTAAGTTTGGACGCAAGGATTTAACCGAAGAAGAGTACAAAATTCTAGAGGAATCGTTAACTAAAACAAAGTTTCCATACATTGATGACTTGGAGAAACACTTAGCTTCGTTTCGGGGGAGGGCTATTATCAATGCATGGATTATGAAGTACTTTATAGGTACTATCTATAGTAACAATGGGTTTAAATGGTTGCTAGACTATGCATTGAAATATGCAAATCTAAGTCTAAACGAGCTTACAATACTACTCGATAATAATCTTAACAACTTAAGTAAAACAATTCAAACTTAAATTGTATGTTTTCTAAGTATCCTTTAATCCGAGCATATAGACGTAATATTCGGCTAGTTGAAAAAATATTTAATCTGTTAAATAGTATCGATTCTATGTGATACGTTTGTGAATAGGTATATCCCTATATTTATAAGTGATTTCGAAAATATTAATGCATCACTACAATTTAGAAACGTAAACATCTCTCTAACGCCTCAATCATTAAGTGAGATGATGTACAATACCACTGTTTACCCTCAACAACCTATCATAAACTACGTATATGTAATTCTATACGTATTGATGGTTGTGTTCTCTATTCTAATAATATACATAGTAATGTTGTATCTTAAGTCAAGAGTATCAGGTTCTACTCCATATATCTCTATCTTTAGGGATATAGGCTCAGATTTAGGGTTGTTTGCATATGAATATAGCTACGAAGGTCTTGCAAAGATGTTAAGAGAAATTTTCATGGGTATTAGGGATAAACTTTGTGGAAGACATTGTACCCCTAGAGAGACAGCATCGAAATGTTCATCTATTAATATACTCAAATTGTTTGCTGATGTATATGAAGATGTTGTTTACGGTATGAAGTTAAGGATTGATGCTGTAAATATAGTTAACGAGGTGAAAAGGTATTTCAGCGAAGATCAGTAAAGCCTATATCTTCCTTTTGCTGATATTATCGCTTCTTTTGATAGCTTTTTCATCAATTCCTATATACATGTCCTTGGAATATGATCCACCGTCAGTATTTAATGATGGTCCTGGTGGTTTAAGTGGATATGTTTTCTATGCAACGTTTCGTAAGGGGTTAGATATAATCTTTAGCTTTACTGAGCTTAACTATTATACCAATCCTTCTAGATATGCACTCCTCATAGTAGGTCCTGACAAAAGTTTTAGTGATATTAATTATGTTTTGGAGTGGATAAAGAGAGGGGGAGTGGTTATAGTTCTTGATGAATATAACTATAGTCTCAGCCTTTTAAAGTACTTCGGATTTGATCTAGGTACTTTATTTAACGTTAAATCTATAGCGATCTGCGAATTAAATAACTTAAATCTAACGATATTCGTAAATGTATTTCGAGAAGTAGAACCTCCATCGAATTCTTCAACTATATGTAGATATGGTTATGCACCGATAGCTATAGCACTTAACTACGGTAATGGGAAAATTATTGTTGTAGGAGACTCAAGTCTAGTTATTAACGAAATCTCTATAAAAGCACCCCAATGGTATACAGCGAACACTGCATTTATAGATGCGATTACTGAAGGGAGGAATATAGTATTATTCGAAGGTGCGAGGATTTACCGACAAGAAACTTCGTTCACAATTCTCTACTATATATCGGCCTTCCCAAATCTAATAACAAACTTGGTGAATTACATATTTAACCAGCCCATCAACTTACGGGCCTTGATAGTCGTGATAATATCTTTCATATCTGCAATATACGCTATGTACAGATATGGTTATCCTCGTAAATACGAATTAAAATTTAGTCAATATTCAACTCCCTATGAACATATATATAAAGATCTTAAAGAAAAAATCGTTGAAGGGGTAGAGTTATGGAGAAAATCCTTCGAGGAGAAAATCTTCAAAACGAAATAAAAAACTACGCTAGTCTGCTTAACAAGACTGTGGAGGGGGTTCAGAGAAAAATCGTAGGGAAAAGGAAGGAGATAGAGCTTGTTCTAGCGACACTTTTTGCAGAAGGACATGTTCTACTTGAAGGTGTTCCAGGTGTAGCAAAAACACTTATGACAAAAACTATAGCATCGGTACTCGGATTAAATTTTAAGAGAATTCAAGCGACACCAGATCTTCTACCTTCTGATATTATAGGGGTGCAGATGTATGATGCGAAACTTAGTCAATTTGTGTTTAAGAAGGGCCCTATATTTACAAACGTACTTTTTGTGGACGAAATTAATAGAGCTCCACCTAAAACACAAAGCGCCCTTTTAGAAGCAATGCAGGAGAGACAAGTAACAGTAGAGGGTGTTACATATAGATTGCCAAGACCGTTTTTAGTTATAGCGACTATGAATCCCATAGAGATAGAAGGGACCTTCCCATTATCTGAAGCTCAAGTTGATAGGTTTATATCGAAGGTTGTTATAGGGTATCCTTCGGTTGATGAAACTGTTACTATCTTGGATAAGTATTACAATATAGTTGAAGTTGGCGAGTCAACAAATGTTCTAAGTTTGAACGATGTTCTAAACATTATCGATACTGTTAAGAAAATATATGTTGATGAGAATATTAAGAAATATATTGCATTATTAGTTGAGGCAACACGAAGACATTCTCTTGTAAAGCTTGGCTCTTCACCTAGAGGTGCTATAGCTCTCTATCTTTTATCGAAATCAATAGCTTTCATAAAAGGTAGAGACTATGTAACACCAGATGATGTAAAGTATGTTGCTCATGCAGCTCTTGCTCACAGGATTATTCTCCGTAGTGAAGCGAGAATCTCGGGGATAACCTCATATGATGTTGTTAGCGAAGTTCTAGAGAAGGTAGAACCACCTTGAACATCACTTTAAATGGTCTTGTACATTTAGTAACAACAATACTTATGCTTTTCTATTCACTAGCTTATAGAAATCCTTTCATTCTAGCACTTTCATTAGCATTTATGCTGCTCTTTTACTATGAATACAAAACTTTTATCAATATAAGTAGATGTGTTGAAAATGTTCGTGTACACAGGTTCCTAGGTAAAAAATTCGTTGAAGAGCTGGGGGAAGTTGATCAAAGGATAGTGATAGAGAACAACTGTGATATACCATTACCTAGAGTTACACTAGTAGATATCCTCCCGAAATTCATATCGTCTAAGCCTCCAAAGCCTATTTTCAATATTGTTGTACCTCCCAAGAAGAACATAGAAATAAGCTATAAAATTAAACCCCTCACCCCAGGTGTTCACGACATTCAGAGTATTGCTATGGTATTCTACGATGCGCTAGGGTATTTCAGTAAAAAAATAACAATTGATTGTAGAGAGTCTATAGTCGCATTACCTCTTTCAACGCAGTTAAGTATAGGTCTCCAAAGTTTTCAGAGACTGATGGGGATAGCTATCAAGGGCAAATCTATTGGAGGTACATATGATTTAGCTAATATCCGCGACTACACTTCCTCAGATGACGCTAGAAAAATACTTTGGAAAGTATATGCAAGAACAGGTAAGCTTGTAGTTAGGGAGGATTACGGAGAATCTCTTGCAAAAATACTTGTATTAATAGATTTCAGAAAGCATATGTGGGATATAGGCGTACCACCAAATAACCTAACACAGATACAGCTTAGATATGCAAGATCATTAATAGAATACTTAGCTAAAAATAGATGTATAGTAGATGTAGCTCTATGCAGTGGATTAGTGCCCAAGATAGTTAGAAATGCTGAGAAAGATGTTGTTGGAGCTATTTATAGCCTCATGTCTATACTCCCTATAGGGGAAGGATGTTCTTCACCTGTATCAGTATTTATTGATAGCATAAAGTATCTAGATAGATCATACGACTTCTACGACGCTGTAATACTTGTAACAAACCCAATAACAATAGCCCTTGAATACACAGTTGAAGATCTAGAGACTTTGTTAAGTGTATTCACAGGTAAGCTGATGATTGCTATACCAAAATTCAATTACAATATTCTAATGGAAGACAAAGATCTTAAAACATTACTGAGTGCAGTGTCTGCTCTTATTGAAAGCTCTGGGCTAGGAATAGAAATCTCCAGCGATAATTTAAGTGTTATCGCAACTGAAGGTAAATCTTCATGATTATCCCAATACTTATAACGTTTGTAGTTATAATAGTGTTCATAATAGATGCAGTTAAAGATCTAGACTTAGTACCTCCACTAGTTTTAATAGCAGTTATAGTAGCATCTATAATGAATTATACTGAGTGTTATTATTTAGTGTTAGCTTTACCTCTAAGATACATCATTAACACTCTTCTAAAGAAAAACATTGTAAAAACATTAGGTTTGAAACAAGTAATCATACCATTTATACAACCCCTACTTTATATATTATCAGGTATTCTCATTGGCATAACTGCTCAAAAATTCTTAGCTCTACCTCTAGATCCATGGGTAGCGAAAACAGTTTTCATTCTATGTTCATACCTAGCTCTAAGTCTAACAATTTCACCATCTCTACTAACACTATCAACTCCTATAAACCTTCTTCCTACTGAAACAGAAACATTAAGTAAAATCATGTATATAGTAGCCATCATCATAGGAATAATATGTACAATCTATACACTACCTTACACTAGCTTCTACATCTTAATACCTTTAGCATCTGTTGCTGTTATGTTGTTCTATAAAAATAGAATAGGATTTATATGGAAATACATAACAATAATATTATTCTTCCTCCAGCTACTGGTTTTGACCACAATTTTAAAACCATAAAATGAGATTAGAATTATCAAGAGTAGATTAGATTTTTATAAACTTAAATTTTTCTTTTTCCATAGTATCAAGCTGGAAAACAGTTTAAAACTGGGATATACTATGGATAAAGTTAATATTGTGCAGCATCATCTAATCTATATATTTGCAGTGTCGTCAGTATTATTCATGTCTATTGCTGCATTTTTCATATATATTGAGAAGTATATTCAATCTCTGTTATCCTTTGTAATAGGTATTCTATTCCTAAGTAGTACGCTAGCTATACTACGTGAAGGAGGCAGATATAGGGAGGATATTTAAAGTTTCACGAATTAAAAATTTCTCAACCAGATTATCTATCTTGGCGATATAGGTAAACGAGTGTGAATAACTTTAAAAGAAACCTAAGCTAACTGTTGAGCAGTGATGAAGCCTAGCCTCATGTCTGAGCTTAGGATATGATGTAAGAATCCCCGTCTGAATTTATTAGACTATTAGCTGATAAGCTTTAAATCTACACTCTATATCTTGATATCAAAGTCTTGAGGTGTTAACAAAATGAGGCTTGCACATTCATGCCAACCATTCATCGAAAGAGTTGAGAAAACTGTGACCAGAATAGTAGATGAAGCTGTTTCAGCTGATAAAAGTAGAACCTATATCAACACTGTTTCAGAGATCAAATCCTTTATTGAAAGTCTTAAGGTTTTCCTAAGTACTCTTAAATTACTAGAAGAACTTTTCCCTGATCTAAAGGTCGGGAGACCATGCTTTAGATGGGTTTATGCAGAAGAACCTAGCACTATTTCATTAGCTAGGTTGGAAAGTGGTTTATCAATAGTATACACAAGTGATTACATTAGAATAACTTATGGCGATAAATCGATAACATTATACGAACTACCTCACATAGGCATTAAAGTTAACCAGTATAGCGATGAAATAGCTCTAGAAGATGAGGAGAATATAGTAACAAAACGAAGTCTAATAATCGATGCTATTAGTGTTATAAGAAATCAACTCGAAAAATCTACTGAGAACTTAAATCTCTGTATTAAGTACACTAAACTTAGAACAAGTTAAGAGGTTTTCAACTTTACTTCCAAGGACAAGCTCTCTTTACCAAGTCATTGATTCTTTGCATTTATTCAGGTTTGCATTCTTCATTTGCAAGTAAGTTAAGTATCAAACTTTGGCATAGTATTTATTACATAACAAGATTCCACGTTTTAGAACTGCTATCGAATACAAGTAGAGCAGATTCTCTTAGTTTTTGAACAACTTTATATTCTAGTGGTTCTAGAATTTTCTTCAACTCTTCATCATTATTGGTTCTGATATCCTTTAACTTATTGAGTAGCTGATGCCAAAACTGAGGATCTATAGCTATTCTCTCATCTTTACCCTCAATCACTATAGCTCCTTCACGTTCAAGTTTAGCAAAGAATGTATCTCTGTCTCTAATTTTACTAGCTATATCTCTCTCTAGCATTACTTTCTGTTCCTTCAAGATCTCTATAGCAGTTTTCCTTGCTTTTTTAGCCCCAGCTTCTTTGGCTGGGATTTCTTCAGGTATTTTTTCTAGACTCTTTAACTTCTCCTCTACGCCATTTACTCTCTCCTCTAAAGCTTCTAACCTCTCTATAACAATCGCTATTTTCCTGCTAATATCATCGATTTTCTGGGTAAACGGATTCATAGTATCTAAAACTTTCCGCTCAACAACTGTTAACAAACGTTCTACTGAAATAGGTTTCCTAGCTTCATCACCACCTTCTTTTGAGAGTTCCTTTCCGCTTTTCTCTATAGTACGTAGAATCAATGAATTTACATACTCTGCAACAGTTAAAAAACCTTCTTCCCTAGCTCTCTTAAGAAGTTCTCCATACACTTCATCATCAAGTTTTATTGTCACTATTTTCATATGGAGTTCTCCAAAAATAGTTTAATCTCTTAACAAGCTAAAAACTTTGGCTAGATATGAAACTTGCCATTAAATTTGTTCTATAGCTCTACATACTTAAGCTGGTCTAAAACATATCTTCTTATCTCTTCAGCTGTCAGTATATCAGTTATAATTTTCCCATTGTCAATAACTTTACTCATCATTGGCATAGCCTCTCTTCCATCTTTACATAGAACACTCTTATTTGGAATATCTATGTAATCCTCAACTATTGGAGTACATCTATAGAGTTGCTTTGAGCCTGGGAGTTTACCTCTTTTTGTTATAGGTATCCATCTACCTTCTTTTTCATCGAAGATCTCGATGATATCCATACTTATGTCTACTGATGGTGGGAAAGCAATCGAGGTTCCTACACCAAAAACATCTGCAACATCTTTAAGTCTGGCAATCTGTTCTTCATCTACACCCCCACTTATCACTATCTTTACATCTTCATAGCCGTGAAGCTTCAGCGTCCATTTAACTTCTTCAGCTATTAACTTGATATCACCTCTACGACTCCTTGGAGTATCAAGCCTTACACCCCATAATTTATTGCCTAGAGCTTGTGCCGCTAACAAGCTCTCAACTCTCTCATCGTAGAATGTATCTACAAGTGCTATCCTAGGCACATCGGGGGGCATAATTTCGTCAAAAGCTTTCCACGCAGTTACAGGGTCTCTAAAAATTATTATAAGAGCATGCGGCATGGTACCCCTCGGCTTGATCCCTATAGTCTCTTCATTGAATGACCCTGAAACACCATCACAACCACCGATGTATGCAGCTCTATCTAATGCAGGGGCTACTGCTGGATGTTGAGCCCTTAAGCCAAAGAATATTACCTGTTTATCGCCTGCAACTTTCTTTACTCTAGCAGCTTTAGTTGATACACTACTGTAGAACCTTAGTATGCCTAGCATTGCAGTTTCAAGTTCTATTACATCGCAAACCTTTCCTTCAACTACAGCGAGAGGGTATAGATCTTTAAACAATGTTCCTTCAGGTAGCGAGTACAGTGTTACATTTACACCCTTTAATAGGTACATCACTTCTTCTAAACCGGTATAAACAGCCCATTTATACCCCTTAGGAAGACCGTAGGTATGAATTTCGTATCGAACTAACGTATTACAAAGACCTTTCTTTTCAAGGATTTCACGGCTGCGTACAAAGTATATATCTGTTGCAAAACCTTTCCTAATATCGTTAACATTAAATATGTATATTTTAGGCTCCATACTACTTCAAACATATAGACCTTTAACTAAAAATAAAAAACGTTTTTGGTGTGATATTTATTTTAAGGTTATTCTACCTTAATACCCTGTTCTTCAGCTATTTTCTTAGGCATAATTGATACAACGTTCTTCTCTTCATCTTTAATGACAACGAACTCGGAACCGTATCTCTCAACTACATCTTTGGGTACATATAGATTTAGTGATAAGGTATAGTATTCGTAGGTATACAACTTATCTTTAATACTCTTCTTACCTGTTATTTTTCTTACAGTTACAACTCTTACTTTTTGTTTAACCTGACTCATTTCCACTTTACCTCTCTAACGAGAAATACTACACTACGTTCAGAGATAAAATAAGCGTTTCTGAGATAGAGCTAGTTTTACTCTATATATACCCCTGGTCTCAGAGGTAAAGCAGATTTCTTTTTCCCACCTTTGTCAGGTATCGCAGTATCTTCTACGCTATAAACATCTATTCTAACACCTAACACTTTCGATAGGTAATCTGCTGCAAGTTTTGCGATCTCTAGTTCATCTATATCTGCAAGCTTGGTATACAGGCTAGCTAGTTCTTCAAGTGTATTTGTTACAACATCGTATAGCTGTTTCACTATTTGAACTAGCTCTCTCTTACCTACACCTAGTTGCTCCGATAATGAAGATATTATATCTCCTAGTTTCATGTTTTGTCTATACAACTCTAGAACTTTATGCATAAGCTTCTGCTGATCTCTAGAAGCGATGTACAACGTAATGTTATTCATAGCTGCTCTTTTTGTAGCTCTCACAATGTTCTGTATAGATTCTACTAACGCTTCAGCATATCTAAGAGCTAGAACAGCTTTAAGATCTACTTCGCGCGGTATCTTAATTACGTATGTAGATGCGAAACCTTCTTTAAAAGTTTTACTCCATATTTCTTCAGCTATGAATGGTGTGTACACGCTTATTAATGGTATCCAGATCCTCAGTACCTCTAAGATAAGTTTGCTTGGTATTTTTACAAGGTCTATGTATTCATTGATAAGCCTCTTAATATCGTAGAAAATCATTATACCAGCTTCTCTTATCTTAACGTTGTTAAGTAATTCTACAACTTTCTTAACTTTGTATACAAACTCGTTCCAGAATAGACTATCTATTGTCGATACTTCATCTCTAAGTATATCTTTCTCATTATAGAGTTTAACAGCTAAATCGTGAATTGACATAAGTATCTGTGGATATTCATGTTTACATAGTTTCTCCATCGAATCATAGTCTATATTCTCATCTTGATGTACTTCTGCACCTAGAGCTATGAGTAATCTAACGATATCCGGACCATACTCCTCTACTATATTCCTTAGCGGAATTATATTTCGTGCAGATTTACTCATCTTCTGTTGTTTTACTAGCACCCAACCATTGGCTATGATACCTTTAGGTTGTAGCTGTTCTGGGAATATCGCGATGTGGTTAAATATGAAGAAAGTTAGGTGGTTAGGTATTAAATCTTTTCCGCTGACCCTGAAATCTAGAGGATACCAATACCAGAACTCTCTACGGATATCCTCAACTACTTCAACAGGTATATCCAAGTTCTTAGATACAGATTCAGCAGATCCTAAACCAAGCATTACATAGTCCCAAAACTTTTTATTGAGCTTCTCAGCAGGTATACCATGCTTTCTTATCTTATGGATAACGGTGTAGAACGCCATATAGATAGTTGAATCACTTAAACTCTCTATAATCCACCCACTTTCCCAAGGTAGTGGGACACCTAAACCTCTTGTACGTGCACAAGCTCTCTTCTTAAGCCAATCAATAGTAGCTTCAAACTGTGGTCTAGATTCTTCAGGTATTATGGTAATCCCAGCTAGGGCTTCTTTAGTTTTTTTCTTCCATTCAGAGTCTCCATAGTTTATGAACCACTGGTTTTTGAGAAGCTTAACAACAATCTCTGTACCGCATCTACAGTATACAGGCTTATTTAATAATTCATAGACTAGCTCACCTCTTTTACTGGATAGCAAATAGTTTTTGATATTCTCTCTAGCTTCTTCAACTCTTTTACTGCTTATATTCTCTTCAACAAACTTCTTCACATTATCGATGAGAGGAGTTTCTATGTGAAGATCTCTAGCCATAATTCCTTCGCGTAGCTCCAGTGAATAGACGTATCTAGTAGCTTCGTCAAGCTTATCTCTCTCATCTTGCGATACTATGTTGAACTTCTTAAGAGCTTCGTAAGCATTCGCGATTTTCTTACTTTCTACCTCAATTATTGTTCGTGGAGAAATCTGTTTAAGCGCATCTGTAAATTTTTTATCTTTCTTCAGCTCTTCTAAAGCAATAGCATCATAAGGAGCATGAGCAGGTACACTCATAACAATTCCGGTTGCGAAAGAATCATCGACAAATTTAGCTGGTAGAATAGGTATTCTCTCACCTGTAATAGGATTTACAACGATTTTACCTAAAATATCCTCACCACTTATGTACTCTAATACTGTAAAATTAATCTGATGTTTAAGTCTTTCTGCAGCTCTTAAACCTACTACCCATATACTTCCATCACTTAGTTTTATCTTAACATATCTAGCCGAGGGGTTGACCCAGATATTGGTAACACCAAAAACTGTCTCAGGTCTTAACGTTGCTGTTGGATATATCGTACCTTCGTCGTCCTTGAAGAATATAGCTATGAATTCCCCTACCTCAGGCTCCACATCGCCTTTAGTATCATGCATTCCAACAGGCATCTCATGTCTAGGACACCATCCAACAGGGTGTGATCCTATCTCTATATAACCTTTCTTGCGAAGTTTCTCGAATTGCCAATATATAAATGTTTTAAACTCAGGATCAACAGTTGTGAATTCTCTTCTCCAATCTATTGAAAGACCGTAGAGATTCATAACCTCTTTAGATACTTCGTGGAAGTACTTGGCCATAAACAATGGATCTGTCATCTTGTCTAAAACTTCTTTAGGAACTTTATAGACAGTTGTGAAAAGTTCTATCAAATCTTTATCGTTTTCGGAAACAGCTTCAGCCATAGCTATTATAGGGGTTCCCGTGTAGTGAAACCCCATTGGAAAAAGAACATTATAACCTATAATTCGCTTAAACCTTGCAATAATATCAGCTACTAGGTATGTACGTCCATGTCCGATGTGTATAGGTCCATTAGGATACATAAAGGCTGCTGTTATATAGAACTTAGGTTTATTGTGGTCAGGATCAGCTTCGTAAACTCTATTCTCAAGCAGTATTTTGCTCCATTTCTCAGCTAGTTCAACGAAATATTTGTTAGTACTCATGATCTATACCCTGCGGCACCTGCATTAAAGATTAAGCTAGAAAGCTAAACAAATAAATGTTTAATACAAACATTACTTCAATAATCTAAGTCTATAGCGTATTAATTTCACTGTAATCTTATACCATGCAAATGCAACAATAAGTAAAATTGAGCTAAGAATCAATATACGCAGAGCATCAAGTCTAATAGGTATCACAGAAATTACATATATTGATCCAAGGATCGTGGCTATGATTGTAACAATATATAGTTCTAGTAATATATATGTTCGAAGTACATCGTATGTTGTTGAACAGCTTGACATAGTGATTACCATCTAGAGTACAGATTGTTGCTATAAAATGGGTTTAGTATGAAAAGTTTTTAATTTTCTAACAGCTCAATATATGAGAATAAATGATGTACTTGGCCGATGCAGATAATCGAGATGAAGATAGTGGTAGCCTCTGATATGGGATGAGGATACTTGCCCCCTACCGAATTGATGAAGAAATTATCGCGATCTGACCAAACTATCTATAAACTTAGGGATTTTCTAATAATTCAAGGAATTATAAGAGATGGAACTGAAGATGTCTTCTTAAATACGCTACCTTATACCACGATAATACCTATTCTATACGATAATAAGGTTAAACTTTACTACTGCATGGCTTTAAGTATATGTGTACCGTCGTCTGAGATTCCTCTTGAGAGCAACTATTTCATAGATTTTGCAAACTCTAAAATATCAAGCATGGATAGGGTTAGCTATACTCGTACTAATAGCAATGTGTATGTATACGATGTATTCGATAAAGTTATAAATATTGTGATACGTTCTAGGATTAAAAAAGCAAAGATATTGGATACAACGTTAAAAAATCTCGATGTTGATCTAAGTGAGGGTAGAAAATTCAATGGTGTATATGGAGTATCTCTTTATAGTGAAAAAGGGTTAGCTCTAACAGTAACATCTTCAGAGCCTATAATTATTGAAGGAGCTTCTCAGAAAATTGATGTTTTTGTCCCAAAGTCTAGGATATTAATCTTTTCCACCACTATTCATACAAAGATGTTTAGAGATGTTCTAGTTTATGAGAAACTAGGTGTTGTGAAAGGAACTATAAAGATTACTCAGCCGCTTATAGAGATCTTAGATCCAATAGTTCTAGGAATCGTTGAAGAAGTAAACAGAGGTTGCATAGACATGGTGCTAATAAACACAGAGAATATCGATCTAAATACTATCATTAAGGTATATGGATATATAGACGAGCTCTCTATAGATGATCTAACTAAGTTTAAGCCTAGACAAAGCGTTATCAGGATTGCTATGCCTTCTTACTCTAGGTCTAAAGTGCGTCTGTGCGTTTCAATATCTATGCCAAAACGATCTGATATATTTATAAAAGCTAAATCCTTCGAGCAAGTCTTTTAATAGCTCTAAGTAACTGGACCTCATACGGTAAACCTACGAATACTACTCTATTGTTTATAGCTATTGTTGGAACTGTGGTAACAGCGTATTTATCAGCTATATCTGGGTTTTCGTAAGCTTCAACTATATGTGATTCAATGTTTCCTTTCCCATAAACCTTGCTTGCATATGCAAACATATTTGCTAATAGAGCGGCGTAGGGGCAGTAAGGACATGGTGGGGTAACAACAACTTCTATAACAGCTTTTCCATCTAAAGATGTTATCTCTTTAACGGTTTCCTCAGATAATCCATGCTCCCCATTGCTAATCCTTATTATAGTCTCTACGAATCCTTTGAGTTCTTCGCCTGCAGGCATACCCAAGTACTTTATAGAACCATCGAGTAGTAAAATTGTTGGAACTCTAGATGCTCCAAGTTTTTTAGCTAACTCCCACTCGTTTGCTATATCGTGTATCGTTAATTCTATAGCTGGTTTATCGCCTATCAATGGGCTATTAATAGCAATAGCTTTAACAAGTTTTACCGTGTCTTCGCATGAAAAACACTCTAGTTTGCTTTTCGATATGAAGAGTATTAACTTTATAGGTTTAACCATATCTTTTAATGCGTACTTTATAGCATCGAGATCCTCATTAGTTAAGTTATATCTAAACATCTCCTCTATATATGGGGGGAGACCGTATTCTGACATTACGCATCACCTACCTTGTTGCATAGCTAAATACTGACAGCTGCTTATAAAAATTTACTGAGTTGAAATTATCATAATAGAGGTAGAAATTTTTCACGAACCCAGGTTCTAAGGTATGAATCAAAATAGTATATATTGTTCTAACTGAAAATGCTTTAAACTTTGGGTAGCGCTGGTGGAGAAAGTTTTAATTGTTGGTTTAGGTGAAGTTGGTTCAGCTATATACACAGTATTTAAGAATAGTGGTGTATTCAAAGTATATGGCTACGATATAGATAGATCTAGAACCGTAGATAATCTCGATAGTATAGAAAAACCGGTAGATTATCTTCATATAGCTATTCCGTATACAAAAGAGTTTGTAGACATAGTTAAACACTATATCAATATCTTTAAGCCTAGAATCACTATAGTACATTCAACAGTTGCCATAGGTACTACACGCTCTATTTACCAAAAATCAAGAGTTGTAACAGCCTTTAGCCCTGTAAGAGGTAAGCATCCAAATATGGTAAAACATGTGAGGTTCTGGAATAAATGGGTTGCAGCAATTCCAGAAGAAAGTGTAGAAGAATGTGCAAAACATCTTTCTCAAGGTGGTTTTAAAGTGAGGGTATATAAAGGATCACCGGAATCTCTTGAACTTGCGAAGCTTTGGGAAACAGTCTATAGAGCAGTAATGATCGCTTCGTGGCAAGAACTACATAGGATAGCAAGAAGGTTTGATGCAGATATCGAAGCTGTTATCGAATTTACTGGGGAAGTACATGAAGTTCTTAAAGATAGACCTATATACTTCCCAGGATACATAGGAGGACACTGCTTAATACCTAATACCAGGATACTCTTAAATCAGTATCAATCTAAATTATTTGAATTTGTACTAGAATCCAACGAAAAAAGAATGAAAGAATTATATGATGAGAATATTAGAAATGATATTGAACGTATAAAAAAGATTGTTATGAAGTACATCAACGCTGATTACTATGGAGGTAAGGTAGATTGAGTACCTTCTCCACCTCTACCTATGATCTTTGTTAACGATGATAACAACTCCATAGGTATAACTATTTTTGTTGAAGGGCTTTCTGCAACAGCCTTCAACACATCAAGATACTGTAAGAATAATGCGTTAGTTCCAAGTTTTAAAGCAGCTTCATTTACAAGTTCTAATGCCTTAGCTTTGCCTTCTGCGACAAGTATATGGTATTGCCTCTCACCCTCACCCTTCTTAATCATAGCTTCTCTCTGACCTTCAGCCTCTAGAATAGCTGAAGTCCTCTTACCTTCTGCTTCGGCTATCATAGCTCTCTTAGTTCTTTCAGCAGCCATCTGCTTAATCATAGCCTCTTGTACATCCTTCGGAGGTTTAATTTCTTTAATTTCAACAGATGTAACCTTTATTCCCCATCTATCTGTTACCTCATCAAGTCTAGACCTCAAAACAGAGTTGATGTACTCTCTTTTCGCTAGGACATCATCTAAAACCATATCACCTATAACAGCTCTCAATGTTGTTATAGCGATACCAGTTGAAGCTGTTACATAGTTTTGTACTTCTGTAACAGCTTTAATAGGGTCGAAAATCTTTAGATAAACTAGGAGATCTATATCAACTGGAGCGTTATCCTTGGTTATACACGTCTGGGGAGGTATATCTATAACAAATTCCCTTAAATCAATCTCAACACCTCTATCAATTATAGGTACTAAGAACACAGGTCCAGGTCCCTTTACACCTATTAACTTCCCTAATCGGAATAGTATAAGCCTTTTGTACTCTGGTATAATTTTGATACGGGGTAGTATTATGCCTAAGATTATCAGTATAAATATTATCAATATTGTGAACGTTAAGAGATCCATTGAACCACCTACGCTTAAAGATATATTTGTATTCTGAGGATATATGTTTAGCACTACTTTTTCTCTTCTACTTTTTCTACATATAGTTTAAGTCCTTCAACACGTACTATTCTTACCCTTGACCCTGATGGAATAACATTTTTTACAGAGTAAGCGGTCCAATCCTCGTTTAATACATAAACAACACCTGGGGTAGTTTCGTATATATCTGTTTTAGCAATACCTATAGAACCTAGTAGAAGTTCTTCTTTAGATACTCTCTTCTTTCTCAATGCTTCAGCACCTTTGAGTGCTATAAATCCCATGAAAATCATTAGTGTTGCAATTCCACCTAGAATAGCGTAAACTGGTTCTGATACTAGTTGGGGTGGTGTTACATAAAATTGGTACCCTACACCAATGGCTATGAGAACTATTCCAGATAACCCAAAAGCTCCGAATCCAGGAGTATAAATCTCTATAGCAAGAAGGATTAACCCTGTCAACATGAGTATTAGAGCGAATATGTTAGGCGATATTATGTTCATTCCGTAGAGTGCTAGTGCTATAAGCAGTATACCTGCAATAGCATAACCTTGAAAACCTGTTGTAAGTACCTCAATAACTATCAGTAGTACTCCGGCTGTTAACAGTATTTCAGATATCAGTGGTAAGGAGATCAATGATACAAAGCGATCCCAAGACCCTGGAGATATGATCTCCACTACTAATATGTTTAACATTTTCTCTAGATCTGTAAGAGTTTCAGCTTTCAAAGCAAATCCTATCCCTACAGCTTCTTCTGTTGTCAAAGTTCTCCCCTCTCTAACCATAGATTCAGCTATCTTAGTCAGATTTTCGTTTCCTTTAAACATTTTCTCAGCTAGGGCTCTAAATCTCGATGCAACATATTCAACAGTTTTAGGATCAGAAGGAGAAGGAATTGCATCACCTATAACAGCGCTTGACCCCATGAATACACTATTACAAGCAAGAGAAATCATAGCAGCTGCCGAAACAGCGTAACCTCCTGGAGGTATCCATGTATAACATTCAATATTGTTTTCAATAATATCGGAAACAATTCTATCCGCAACATTGAGATACCCCCCATAGCTATTGATCTTCAGTATTAATACGTAATCCCTTGCATACCTTGAAGCTCTGTTCCAAAGATGCAAAGCTCCTCCATCCACATTGATACTGAGATCAATGAGAACAGCTTTTCGCTCATTACCGCTAGCCGAGAACGTATGCTGAAGAGAGCTTCCTATTAATATTATTATCAGTAGTGTAAAAAATGAGATATAGGCAAAAGTTTTTGAGTACACCATAATTTAAACACCCGGATTTCAGTAGTTTTATTTGTTAGTCTGACCTCCTCCCCACTTTGAAAGGTGAGGGTTTCTGCTGGCGGGGAGGTTTGGGATTACATCTTCTCGTTTCCGGGATTTAATCCAAGGCTGGGTCTCCGGCCTATTACCCCTATCCCGATTGGGACTCGGGATTATGGATATACTGTTTATCATTGTCAGTAGCTCAAAGATTCTAGTACTCATTACCAAGAGTAATTAAACAAAGAAAGTTTATAATCTTTTCTATTCATCCTCGCCATAAATGGTGAGGCTTTCGGTTGGAACGATATATATTGAGCCTTAGTATTGCCTTGAATTCTGCAATCAATAGAGGAACATTTCTATGCTTAATTGTTCTTTAAGAATATATTATCAAAAGTTATTCAGTGTTTACACCAGTCATCATGTCTCAGACCCGGGTTCATTACATCATTTAAATGCAACTTATTTATGTGTAGATATTATTGAGTGTTACAGATTATAAACTTTGTTCTAGAGGTGTATTCTTAAGAATGATTTGTTAATATTAGAATTAGTTCTTTTCATCTACTATGTATAAAACATGTATCATAGTTAAGCTTTCTTATGAAGATTACTCATGGATATAGATGCCTTATAAAGGTTTTACTTATTAAATAACTATGGTGTTGTCTTTGAGTTATATCCCGAGGGATGAGTTGATAGATATAATTACACGAAATGGGATGGTTGAAGAATTCGTATCTTGGGTCAAAAAAGTTCGGGGTGATATTCCCGAGCCTATTTCCCTTATGGATATAGACTACGAACTTCTACTTAGGTTTGTACTTGAAAAGAAACTTATTGTGTTGGAGGATGAACTCGAATATGTTAAGGATGCTGAAAAAGAGAAAGATATTGACGATAAGTTCATTGATATAGAGAAAAAAGCTTTACCTAAAAAAGCTAGGCGCAAAACTTAGGAATACCTTTACGAAGTTGTACCAAGAATCTTCAAAGCCTCTTCAACTATTTTCTTACCCCACCCTTCGCCAAGTATGTCTAGGACCACTCTCTGTTTTGCAACAATATCTCTTAAGTTCTTTATATGGTGCTGTATCAACATTCTCGCCCTAACTCTTCCAATGTATTTGAGTTGCACTAGCTCCAAAGCATCTTCTTTTACTCCATGTCTAACTCTCTCGAGTAAAATTTGCAGCTTCTTGCTATGGTTATCAAGACCAGCCATCTTTGCTATAGTGTGAGCAGCAAATAGAAGCCATTCAGCTGTATCTCTTATCACTGTTAAATCGCCGAGTTCTACACCATACCTTTCAACAATTGTTCTCTCCGGTACTTCTTCAATCCACGCGTTGAGTATTAAGCCTAGTAGGCATCCTCGAAGCCAATCTACTTCTGGATCTCGTAAACGATGTTCAAGATTTTGGGGAGGTACTTCACCATCGAGTTCTAGATCTAGTATGTAGTCTTCATACCATTCGTAAATACTTTTGTTTAAATGAATATCACTGAAATCAGGTGTCATACCTATAAGAGATAGGTAGTAGAGATCTGAAACTTTTTCTTTGTCAGCGAGACCTGCGATGATAGTAAAACTCGTTATAGGATCTACGTATAGCCATGATGTTGCAAGGCCTAGTTTCGTTGGTCTATACCTAATACTATTATTATTCTCCTCATCTGTTTTTATCATCGATAACTCTTCTAGTAGCAATACTGCTTTCCTAATTCTCTCCTCTAGAATATCGTGAGCAACTTTCGGGGCTCCAAAAGATTCTCTGAAGAACTTCAAGATATCATTTAATGTAGTTGCTTCTCCAGAAGCTATAACAGATAGTACATGTTTCTTAAGAGCTCTTTCATCGAGAAGTTTGGACTCTATATCTTCTGGGTTACTATCTATATAGTGTTTAGCTTCTGAAAGTTTATTAGCATCTTTAGCTACTACCACCATTCCATAGGGATCGTATTTAGGTCTTCCTGCTCTCCCTGATAACTGCTTGTATTCTAAAACGCTAATCTTTTTTGTTGTTCTCCCGCTGAAGTATTTAGTATTAACTATTACTATTCTTGCAGGTAGATTTACACCCATCGCTAAAGTTGGGGTAGCTGCTAAATATTTTATCAGTCGATCTCGAAACGCTTGCTCTATAAATCTCCTCGCGCTATAGGATAGACCAGCATGATGGTACGATACACCACATCTTATCAATGGATAGAGTTTTTCGTATTCGAAATCATGGAGCTCTTCTTTCAACTCTCTAACAACTGAATTTAGCTCTTCCCTCAACTCATTGGGGATATTCTCACACATTATCGGGGCGTACATGTAGGCAAGTTCTTCAACAGCTTTCCTAGAGTATTTGAATTCTAGAACATTGAACCCTTCCTTAACTGCTCTAAGAATCCAGTACTTGGTTAAATCTTCAACCTCAACCAAGGGTGAAGATGTGCTTTGCGATAACTCTCTTGGGAATATCATAGCCCAGCCATGCTTAGCTTTGTAAGCTGGAACTTCGTATAGCTTAACAGGTCTCCAATCAGATTTCACTAGTTTAGCGTTAAGCCACGAAGCAACTTCTTCTGCATTGCCTATGGTCGCTGAAAGACCTATTACCTGTATACCGAGGAGCTTCGACCTAATAGCTATCATCTCAACAATATGTCCTCTACTTTCATCGCCAAGCATGTGTAGTTCATCGATAACTACAACTCCCACTCTATTTATCCACTTCGGTCTCTTTCTCAATATAGAGTCTAGTCTTTCATAAGTTGAAACAATGATATCGAAAGAACCTAGGTTTTCTATTTCTTCTTGTGTAACAACGTAATCTCCTACAGAAATCCCAACTTTAACTCCATATTTCTCCCAAAATTTGAACTCTTCGTATTTCTCATAAGCAAGAGCCTTTAGAGGTGTTGTATATACACCCTTTCTATTCTTCAAGAAAGCATTTATCAGAGCTATTTCACCAATAAGTGTTTTACCGCTAGCAGTAGGAGCTACAACAACTATATTTTCATCGTTAAGTAAACCTTTATCTAGAGCTTCTTGTTGTGGTGGTGTAAATTTCTCTATCCCCTTCTCATGTAATCCCTGAATTAAGAGCTTAGGCAGATTCTTTAAGTCTATGCTCACTAGAGGCGACACCTAAACTAATTATAAATAGTTTAGTAAGAGTACAAATATATACCCAGAGGTAATTGAAAATATTAAATATTCATTAAAGTCAATTAAAAGTTGACATAGTAGAACTCAGTTCAAGGGTTTTCCTAAGTAATTATCAGTAAATAGATGTGTACATCTTTTTGCCTCGAGGTCCTTTCTGCTTAGCCAGGTTTCATAGCTTCATTGTGAAAGTTATTAGGAACTCACCTAACTCTTCTATCTACCCCAATTTCTTATCTGCACCTTGGGAATAACCTTTAGGAGTCATTAGAACCTCATTAATATATGTTCATAGAGGTTATGTACAGTATGTATTCAAATGTTTATAACTTTAGAGATTACCAACAGCTATTTACAGATGTATCTCCAATCAGCACATAGTTGGCTACAGCTTTATTAATAAAAATTATGGTATTACACTTTCTAAGTCTGAGATGTTTTAATAATTAATTTGTAGTAATTCTATAAGGTTTTCCTCTATGTTTCTTCGTATGACTGTAATATTTTTTTAGCTGCCTCTATATGTTTTGATAATATTTGGAATGCTTTTAATAGATCTTCTTTAGATACAACTATAATTGTATCAGTATAGCAGGATTCTATATGTACAATATTTATGTTATTTAATGCAAGTATATTCGTTATATAGGATACAACGCCTGGTGTGTACATGATCTCTATAGGGCTTACTATAGCTATTGCTGCATAATCTTTCTGTAGCTGGATAACATCTTCTTTTTCAATCTTATGTATAATATCTTCAGCAGTTTCATTATCTAAGATAATCGTTGTTACAAGAAGACTCTGCATTATCGCTATAAATCTTGCTTTCTGTGTTAATGAAGGTATTGCGGAGGCTATCTTTATAAAACCAATGTTCCTCAGAGTTATGATAGTGATACCTGTTCTGATCTCTATCGAGGATCTTGCTAATATATCTATAACATCTCTTTTTACAAGGCTGAACTCTTTAATAGCTTTATCGGCAAATCTGATTAATGCCATCTTAATTGTGTCTAATGGTACTTCCCGCCCTACAAGCTCATTAATTATAGGCGCTATTCTCCTCGAGAGCTTTGAGTAATTAACTATGTCGATTAGTATGCAGTGGAGGGTGCAAGGATCAGATGTTACAATCTCTTTTACTACCTGTGAAATAGAGCTCATAGTTCTACCTAGAACAATAATCTATGTGAACTCGTTATATCTGTTTCGCTAAACAGAAATATCTGTTATCGCATGGATTAAATGCATTGAACAGTGTGGGAGCTTGAAGGTTGTATTAGCTTATTCAGGAGGTCTAGATACATCTGCTATACTCGTGCTACTTAGGAAGAAATACAATGCAGAGGTCATTACTGTAACTGTTGATATAGGTCAAGAAGAGGAGTTGAAAGGTGTTGAAGAGAGAGCTTACCTCTTAGGAGCTAGTAAACACTATACCATCGATGCAAAAAAAGAATTTGTAGAAGAATATATATTCAAGGCAATTAAAGCTAACGCTCTGTACGAAGGTAAATATCCTCTTGGTACAGCGTTAGCTAGACCTTTAATAGCTAAGAAGGTGGCAGAGATAGTTCTGAAGGAAGGTGCAGATGCTGTAGCCCATGGATGTACAGGTAAAGGTAATGACCAAGTTAGATTTGATTTAACATTGAAAGCATATTTAAAACCTAGTGTCAAGATCATAGCACCAGTAAGAGAACTTAAGCTTACTAGAATGGACAGTATTAGAATTCTATCTGAAAATGGTTACGAAGTTCCTAAGCAACATAAAAAGTATAGTATCGATGAAAATCTATGGTCTAGAAGTATAGAAGGAGGGGAACTAGATGATCCGTTTACAGAACCTCCTGAAGAAGTATTCGAATGGACGTTGCCCTCCGAGAAAACTTCTAATGAACCACTATACTTGACTATAGAGTTTGATAAAGGTATACCTATAAAAGTTGATGGAGTAAGAATGGATCCTGTAGAAATGATTAAAATGTTGAACAAGTTGATAGGAATGCATGGATTTGGACGGGTAGATCTTATAGAAAGTAGGGTTGTAGGTTTAAAGAGTAGGGAAGTATATGAGGCTCCTGCCGCTCTTGCATTGATAGAAGCTCATACAGATCTAGAGAGAATGGTTTTAACGCCTAGAGAACTTAGATTGAAATATTTAGTAGATCAGATGTGGTCAGACCTTGTATATCAAGGATTATGGATAGACCCTACGAGGGTTCATCTAGAGAAAATAATAGACTCAATGAATAATTACGTATCCGGGGAAGTAAAGGTGAAAGTATTTAAAGGATCATTGAATACTGTAGGTAGGAGAAGTATCTACTCTCTATATAGGAAAGAGATCATCGATTATAACATCGGATGGTACCCATCTGATGAAGAAGCTAGAGGCTTCATAAATATACATGGATTCTACGCGCTAATAGCATTGTCTATTAGAGGCAATAATGAAAATGGATAGATACAAAGTTTTAGTAGGAGGAGAAATCAAAGATTCTATTGATAGATATACATCAAGTTTTGAATTCGATAAATCGATAGCTAAATATGTTGCCCAAGTTATGCTAGTTCATGTAATTAGTTTATCTAAAAAGAATATCATAGAAAACGATTTAGCTAGAGTTATTTCAAGAGAACTTCTAGACATAATGAATAGTGATGGTGAGAAGCTCTATAGATGGGCAAAAGAGAAAGGAAAGATATATGAAGATATCTTTGAGGCTCTAGAGCTATACCTTTACGAGGCTGTAGGTCCAGGTGCTGGGAGCATAGCTATAGGTAGAAGTAGAAACGACCATATAGCAACAGTCTTAAGGTTAGTTTTAAGAGATAGAGCGTTATCCATATCTAGTAAAATACTTAAGTTGAGGAAGACACTTATTGATAAAGCTATAGAGCATAGAGAAACGACTTTTCCATTTTATACCCACGCACAACTAGCTCAATGTGGAAGTGCATCCCTATACTTCTTAACATATGAACAATCTTTAGCAGACATTTTTCAAATGTTTAAGTTATCTCTAAACTTCCTTAACCAGAACCCTCTTGGGTCAGGAGCTTCTGCAGGAACCACAGTCCCTATAGACCTAGATCTGGTGTCTAGAGATCTATGTCTTAAACTTGATCCAATACCTCCTTACTACTCAACAGGTTCTAGACTTTTCCTCCTATACTTTTTATCGGTACTTACTTTATTGATGTCTGAAATCGGGAGACTAATAGAGGATATAATGCTATTTGTGAATGTTCTTCAACAAGGTATAGAAGTTCCAAGACACCATATATCGACGAGTAGTATAATGCCTCACAAAAGGAACTTAGTGACATTAGAGATAGCTAGAGCTAAAGTATCGAAAGCTCTAGGCTCTTTCACAGCATCTATATCAATATACAAGTCTCTACCATATGGATATAACCTTGATTTCCAGGAGCTGAATATCATAGTGTTCGACATTTTGAGAGATATCGAAGAAACCCTGGATATAGTAAACGATTTCTTGACAGGTCTGAAACTTAATGATGAGGATATAAAACGTTATTTAGAGGGGAAACCTTGTTGGAGTAGTGATTTAATAGAGTATATAGCTATATCAACAGGGAAGCCTGTACGTGAACTATATGCTAAGCTAGCTAAAGTACTTCAGCAGTACTTATCTGGTAACAAAGAATCTTTGAAGAATTTCCTAGCTGAATATGGTCTCGGAGAACATACTCTTAATTCCATACATAAATTAAGACCTATAGAGAAAGTTCTTCAGAGTATTCTGGGTTACAGTATAAAGAGGTTCAATGATGATAAGAACGAGGTTGAACAAGTAGACGTGTATCTAAAGAGTTGTAACGAAATGCTTATAAGAGATGCACTCCAAGTGTAGGTGAGGGTCTTTGCAGTACCAAGCACTGACAAAGTTAACGTGTAGAGAAACAGGGTATAGAGCAAGACTCCTACTTGAAGATGGTACAGCAGTAGAGGGATGCGGCTTCGGTTTCCCAGATACTAGAGTAGGTGAAGTTGTTTTCTCAACAAGCATGGTTGGATATACAGAAGCTCTCACAGATCCAAGCTATGCTGGGCAAATACTTATCTGGACTCACCCAATGGTTGGATGCTACGGGGTTCCATCGAAAAACCATAACGTTGCTGGAATACCTAAGAGCTACGAATCGGATAGAATTCACGTTGAAGGATTTGTTGTATCAGAACTACCTTACCCAAGCCATTACTTGAGTGTAGCTCATTTAAGTGAATGGCTTAAAGAATTGAAAGTTCCAGGAATTTATAAAGTAGATACTAGAGCGCTTGTTAAAAAGCTTAGGGAGAGAGGGGTAATGATGGGGGTGATAGCGGTTTTCCCTGAGAACAACACTATTGAATGGGAAGAACTAGAGAAAAAAATAAAGATAACAGAAAAATATGAGAACATAAACTTTGCCTATAGAGTATCGCCTAAGAACATAGTTGTACACCAACTTGAATCAAAACCTATAGCAACAATAGCTATTCTAGATTGCGGTGTTAAATACGGTATATTAAGGTGGTTACTAAAACTAGGTTTCAAAATAATTAGGTTTCCATGCTGGTCTAAACCCAGCGAAATTCTTGATGCAGCAGATGGCGTGATCATTAGTAATGGTCCTGGGAATCCGGCTATACTTAGGGATACGATAGAAACTGTTAAAGAAATCATATACTCGGGTAAACCCGTCTTAGGTATCTGTTTAGGGAATCAACTAATAGCTTTATCCCTTGGAGCTAAGGTCTATAAGCTTAAGTATGGACATAGAGGCCCTAACAAAGGAGTTATAGATGTTTTAACGAAAAAGAGCTACATAACTACTCAGAACCATGGATTTGCAATTGATGATGAAAGTCTTCAAGAATCAGACCTAGTTCTATGGTTTAGAAATATAGACGACAAATCTGTGGAAGGAGTTATACATTCAAAACTTCCTGCAATGGCCGTTCAATTCCATCCCGAGGGAGGACCAGGGCCATACGATACCTCGTGGGTTTTTGAGATGTTTGAAAAGATGGTGTTAAACCATGGAAACAGTTAGGAAGGTTTTGGTAATAGGATCTGGTTCTATAAAGATTGCTGAAGCTGCTGAATTTGATTATAGTGGTAACCAAGCTTTGAAAGCTGTTAAAGAGGAGGGTATAGAGACAGTGCTGGTCAACCCAAATATAGCAACGATTCAGACGAGTTACAAGTTTGCTGATAAAGTCTATTTAGTTCCTCTGAAAATAGAATTTGTTGCCAAGGTTATAGAGAAGGAGAGACCTGACGGTATAATGATAGGTTTCGGTGGGCAAACAGCTTTAAGTATAGGTGTCAAACTATATGATCTAGGCATTCTTGAGAAATATGATGTCAAAGTCTTAGGCACCCCAATAGAAGGGGTAAGAAGGGCTTTATCTAGAGAGCTATTCCAGAAAACAGCTAGAGAGTATGGTCTCCCCATCCCGCCTAGTAAAGCAACGAGAAGTGTTGATGAAGCTCTACAAATAGCTGAAGAAATCGGCTACCCTGTTATGGTTAGAGTTAGCTTCAACCTCGGTGGAGCTGGCAGCTTTGTTGCATGGAGTAAACAAGAGCTAAAGAAAAAAATCTTAGCAGCTTTTGCCCAGTCCGAGATAGGAGAGGTACTTCTAGAGAAGTATTTGCATCACTGGAAAGAAATTGAGTTCGAGGTTGTAAGAGATGCTTACGATAATGTAGCTGCAGTAGCGTGTATGGAGAACCTCGACCCGATGGGGGTTCATACAGGGGAATCAATTGTTGTTGCTCCTTGTCAAACTCTTACAGACTACGAGTACCAGCTAACTAGAAGGTTATCTATAGAAACAGAGAGAGCAATAATGCTTGTAGGTGAAGGCAACGTACAAGTAGCGGTAAATCCTAAGAACAGCGATGATATGTACGTTATAGAAACGAACCCTAGAATGTCCAGGAGTAGTGCTTTGGCAAGTAAAGCAACAGGGTACCCACTAGCATATATAGCAGCAAAGCTTGCTCTCGGCTACAGACTATATGAGGTTGTAAACAAGGTAACAGGTATAACATCTGCTTGTTTTGAACCAAGCTTAGACTACACTGTGATAAAGGTTCCTAGATGGGATCTAGACAAATTTGAGTATGTAGTGAAATCCATAGGAACTGAGATGAAAAGCGTTGGAGAAGTAATGGCTATAGGCCGAACACTTCAAGAAGCTCTTCAGAAAGCTATCAGGATGCTGGATATAGGTGAGCCAGGGGTTGTTGGGGGATCTCTCTACGAAGATAATACAGTTTCTCTTGAGTACGTGACCCAGAAGATTAAGAATAGAGAACCTTACTGGCCTATATGGGTAGCTAAAGCATTTAAACATGGTGTTGATATCGATACAATCTACGAATATACAGGTATCGATAAGTACTTCCTCAAGCAAATCAAGGAATTAGTAGAACTATACGAGGATCTTAAGAAGAGAAGTCTCGATGACCCTAAGCTACCGAGTATTATAGCTGAAGCTAAGAGAAAAGGTTTTAGCGATGAACAAATAGCTAAAGCTTTAAACATCTCTATAGATGATTTAAGGAGCTACAGAGCTAAACATAGAGTTAAACCAGTAGTTAAACAGATAGATACTTTAGCAGCTGAATGGCCTGCTAAAACAAACTATCTTTATCTAACGTATAATGGATGGGAACACGATACTAATTTCAGTAGTAGTAAACCTAAAATTATAGTTCTCGGTGCAGGAGGTTTTAGGATAGGGGTTAGTGTAGAATTCGATTGGAGTGTTGTTGCTTTTTCTGATGAGGCAAGATCTAGGGGGTACGAAGTAATAGTTATAAACTACAACCCTGAAACAGTTTCAACAGACTGGGATCTAAATGAGAAACTATACTTCGAAGAGATATCAGTTGAAAGAGTTCTAGATATATACGAGCTAGAGAAACCTTTAGGAGTTATAGCTTTTCTAGGAGGTCAGATAGCGAACAATATTGCTTGGGAATTAGAAAAAAGGAACATCGTTCTACTTGGAACTTCTGGTAAGAGTGTGCACATAGCTGAGAACAGAGCTTTATTTAGCGAATTACTGGATAAGCTAGGTATCAAGCAGCCAAAATGGATAGCAGCTACAAATATTAAGGAGGTACTCAAATTCGTCGAGGAGGTAGGTTTTCCTGTTCTAGTGAGACCTAGCTATGTATTGAGCGGTACAGCCATGGCTATAGCTAAGAATGCTGAAGAATTTCTGCAAATTATATCGAAAGCAGCTAAGATATCCCCGAAGTATCCTGTGGTCATATCGAAATTCATAGATAATGCTATAGAGTTCGAGTTCGATGGGGTAGGAGATAAGGGTACAATTGTAGGTGCATTCAATGAGCATATAGAGCCTGCAGGGGTTCATAGCGGTGATGCGACAATGGTGTTACCACCTAAATACCTTCCAAGAGAAGCCATCATCAGAGCTTCGAGAATAGTTCAAACAATAAGCAGTACCCTAGATATAAAAGGACCCTTCAATATACAGATGCTTTACAAAGATGGGGATGTGTACGTAATAGAGCTTAACCTCAGAGCTAGTAGATCAATGCCTTTCACTAGTAAAGTAACAGGATATAACCTTATGAGAGCAGCATCAGAAGTAGCTCTAGAAGGTAAACTTAAAAATGTTATAGAGTACGACAAGCTTAATCTATTGGTACCTAAGTGGTATGGCATTAAATCTCCGCAGTTCTCTTGGTCTAGACTCAGAGGTGCATATCCATTCCTAGGACCCGAAATGAGAAGCGTAGGAGAGGTAGCAACGATCTCTAGCCAATACGAAGAAGCTTTCATAATGAGCTGGCTTAGTGTATATGGAAATAGGATACCGAGTAAAGACGAGAAGATACTGATATATTCGCCCCACCCAGAGTATGTAGATATATTAGACGAAGTAGCAAAAATAATAACGAGCGTAGGCTACAACGTTGCAACAGTAGAATCTATGGATATTAAGAACGCTAATATCGTTAACCTAGCTCGAATTGAAAAAGAAATTATAAGTAAAACAATAGGATTAATAATGACCACAGGGTACAAACCTGAAAAAGATTATGCCATAAGAAGGACAGCCGCTGATATGGCGATACCTCTAATCTTAAACCATAGGCTAGCTTACGAATTTGCAAAAGCTCTCAAGTATCTAGAACGCAAAGAAGAATTGGAGATCAGAGATATGAAAGAGTACTGGGCATCAATAGAAGAAATCACTGAAATCTATGAATAGAATATATTTAAAATCTTTAATCATATTAAAAATCAAACTATAACTTAAACAAATTAGCAATGGATTCTTAAATAATCTAAACTTAAATCTTAAAGAATAGTAGATTGGATAAGAAATAAATTGATTATACAGCTAGTTTAATGTAAAGAAAAACTAAGTACACTGTATAATACTTTTAATCTTTGTTTTGATTTAAGAATTACTGCTAGACATACAAAGTTGTATGTGATGAACCTCCACCGATATTGATTGATGATAGAAATGAATTGCGCTGATCGATTGTTCAATGTTTACTTCTTAGTGGAAACTAAGTACGTATTTAGAACTATAATTCATAAACTTTGTATTTAATGTTAAAATACAGGCAGGGTTTTCGAATGGGTATATGTAGACTATGTGGTTTAACTAGTAGAATAGTTAGTAATGTTATTGGTGTTTGCGTTAAGTGCATAAGAGAAAAGGAGGAAGCTCTTAGAATTGCTTTTGAAACACATAGAAAATATAGAGAAAGTATAGGTCTTCCAATAGAACCCCCAAGGGATCCTAAAGGTATTAAATGTTCCTTATGTGTAAATGAGTGCTCTATTCCTGAAAATGGTGTAGGTTTCTGTGGTCTTTGGAGGAATGATAAAGGATTGCTAAAGTTTGTAGAATCCCACGGATATGGAGTTCTACATTCATACTTAGACCCTTTGCCAACAAATTGTGTAGCTACACCTGTATGCCCAGCTGCTACAGGGATAGGGTATCCTAAGTATAGTTTTTCTCCTAGAGCTGAGTACGGTTATTATAACTTAGCGGTGTTTTTCGCTGGATGTAATTTAGATTGTGTATTTTGTCAAAACTGGCAACATAAGGATATAGTTGTATCTATTAAGCTAAGGAGGAAATACTTAAAATCAGCTGAAGATCTTGTTAAAGAAGCTATTGAAAATGATAGAGTCTCTTGTGTATGCTTTTTCGGTGGAGATCCAGGGCCCCATACATTGTATAGTCTAGAGGTTTCTAGGAAGATCCTTAAATTTAGTAGAGAACGGAATGTTATTAAAAGGATTTGCTGGGAAACGAATGGATTGGAGAACCCTAGGATTATGAAGGAGATGGCTAAACTAAGCCTTGAAAGTGGAGGTATAGTTAAAATAGATTGGAAAGCATGTTCACCTCAGGTATACCAAGCATTAGCAGGTGTAGATGGTTGGAAAGCTATTGAAAGAGTTAAACATAATATTAAGCTTGTATTTGAGATGGCTAGAGAGAGACCCGAGATACCGCTTCTCGTTGTAAGTATTCTCCTTGTTCCAGGCTATGTTGAAGAACTTGAATTAAAATGTATGGCTGAATATATATCGTCTATAGATAAATCAATACCTGTAGTTCTACTAGCTTTCCATCCAGATCATTTACTAAGAGATTTACCGCCGACAAGTATTAGCCATGCTGAAGAAGCTTATAGAATATTTGTGAGTTATGGAATTGAAAAAGTTTTTATAGGTAATGAATGGCTTCTAGGTCCTTACTACTAGCTCCTCTTAAAACCTGGAGGTCTAACGTTAACAACTTGGTTGTTTACAAGTGTTGGCGGAACTCTACCTTCGTAAAACGCTATAAGGTTTTCAGCTGTTAACTCGGCCATTGCATGTCTTGTTTCGTGTGTTGCAGAACCTATATGTGGAACTAATACAACATTCTTAAATGCTGTTAACGGGTGGTTGGCAGGTAGAGGTTCTTGTTCAAAAACATCAAGACCTGCTCCAGCAATCCAACCTTCTTTTAATGCTTTTACAAGAGCCTCCGTATCTATAGCAGGCCCTCTAGCAGTATTAATTAATATCGCTGTTCTTTTCATCTTCCTCAGCCTTTCCTCATTAATCAAGTGGTAAGTCTCAGGTGTTAACGGAACGTGTATTGTAACTATATCTGCTTCTTGAAGTAGTTGATCTAGATCTCTATACTCAGCTCCTATTTCCTTCTCAAGCGATTCAACCCTCTTAACATCATAGTATATAACCTTCATACCGAAGCCTTTTGCCCCTATCTCAGCAACTCTAGATCCTATCCTACCAGCACCTACAACACCCAGCACTTTACCCTTAAGCTCTATACCTAACATCATCAAAGGATGCCAAGCTGTTTTCAGCCTCTCCCATTCACCCCATCTAACGAAGTGATCTGCTTCAACAATTCTCCTAGCTACACTCATTATCAAAGCCCATGTTAATTCAGCTGTAGCCTCAGTTAAGACTCCTGGAGTATTTGTTACATAGATTCCAAGCTTAGTAGCACATGCAATGTCTATATTATCATACCCAACAGCCATCTGAGCAACGATTCTAAGATTCTTTGCCTGCTGGAGAAGGTTACAGTCAATTTTATCTGTAAGTAATGTATATAGAGCGTCTACCTCGCGGGCTTTCTCTAGAAGTATTTCGTATGATGGGGGTTGATATCTCTCCCAAACCTCTACATCATAATACTTCTTAAGTTTCTCTATAACGTCTTCAAATGTTTGTCTGGTTATGAATAGCTTAGGCTTTGCCATAGGTTACACCGAGGATATGTATATTAAATGTTTTACGAAGAGGATAAAAAGGTGTTTCGGTTCATTCTTAACTATTATCATCATATTTAGGCCAGCGATTTGACAAATTTAACTACATTATTTCTAAATGCTAAGTACGCCTTAGTGAATTCATCCATAGTTTTTGCACAAGGTCCATAGGATGGCCAATCCTTAGGACTTACACCTCTAGATCCATAGTCTTTGTTTATACCAACTTTCTTTAACAACTCTACTACCTCTGGCGATGCTTCGTAAGCTTTTACAAAATCTTCGTACTCCATGAGTATGTCTAGGTATTCTACTGGAAGTTCTTGGTATATAGATTCAGCTAAGTCATCTAATCTTGTATTCTTTTCAGTAACTTCTTTAACTACTTTTAGCTGATGATCAGGGAATTCAGTATTAGTCATATTTCTACCTGCGAATGTGTATAAAGTATCTATAGGCTTTCTTTTCGATGCTGGTAATAGATCTATTCTATCTAATACTATTTCTGCTTGCATTCTAGATATACCAAATTCCTTCATTAAATGTTCTATCCATTTCTCTCTATTCCACGGCGAGAACAATATCTCATAAACACGTTGAGCAACATATGTACCTGACAACTTTAACGCCATCTCCAAAGGCTTCAACATCTTTAGTACATCATCTTTAACCCCATAAGCACCTGTCTCCACTAAAGCCTCTATATAAGGATCTCTCAAGAGGTCTCTTCCTAAAACCCTATGGCTACATAGATACCTTGCCACATCCTTAATATCAGAGCTCTTCAACTTACTCCAAGTAGCATCATCTACCTTCAATCCTCTAGCTAGCTTCTCAAGTATTTCTAACCTCTTCTCAGTACCAACTTTCTCTAATCCTTTCAACAAGATTTGCGCAGCTATCTCTTCTCTAAGGTGGTCCTCCAGCCTACCACCCATGTTAGTATCATAAGTTTGTGTAGGCATAACCCCCTTCTTGATAGCCTTAGCCATGCCCCTCATAGCGCCATAAGCTACGAGAACTTCTTGTGCTACTGTATAGCTGACTGTTATATTTTGCCCTATACCCATTTCGTTAAGTTTCTCAGCAATATTTATGGAAGCAGGGTAGGCAGCTGCAACTTTTATAACTAAGTTTGGTCTACCTTTCTCTGGCACATTGTATCCCCACCAGAGGTACTCATCATATACCTTAAGATCCTCTTCTAAACGTGTTGCGAAAGTTCTAGCAGCTTCAATACTTTTCTCAACATCGTGAGCAATCAATGGGTTGAGCTGGTAACTTACGAGACCATCATGGTAATTAGATAATATGAAAGGTACTCTAAATACGTAGAAATTATCCATAAGAGCGAATCTCGTGGCTTCCATAGCTATATCGTCTGCATATTTATCTGGGTCTTTAAACCACTCTGGGTACTTCTTAATTAGAACATTTTTCGCATATTCAACAAATTTATTCCAGAGATCTGGATCATCATCATAAGCTCTTGCTGCCAATGGCGGGTTTGTTGATACCTGTACATAGCCTAGATGTCTAAGCCATCTCAATCCTAGAGCATAGTCATTCCCAAATTTACATAACCCTTTATCATAGGCTTTTCTATAGAAGTTCTCACCGAACACTTTTTTAACAGCGTTAAGATAGCTTTTAGCAACGTTACTAGTATCTATACTATTGAGTAGCTCCTTAGCCATATCAGCAACAAGGCTTACACCTTTGTTAACTTTTAGCATTAATTGAACATTATACTCAATAACAGATAAAAGAACCACTGGAGAACCTAATTCTAATCTTTCGATATTTTCCCATTCCTCAAGACCATTCGTTAAGATATTTAATGCTAGTTCTACTGTACATTCATCAAATTTTGCCCATCTACTCTCAGCACCAACAAGATTCATAACGAGCTCTAAAACAGTATCGTAGATTCTTGCTCTCTTCACAATCCAATTATTCAAAACATTGGGGTCAGCTTTTGCAAGGTTTTCACTTCTAATGATAAGCCCAGCCCTTCTTATAAAAGCACCAAGAGTTTCTAAAAGAATGTTCTTCATCTGTGGATGCAGTATGTGATCAGCAGCAAGCTTTGCATGTCCCATTAGAGCAATTTTTAGCATATGATCGGCATGATCAACTGAGGGTGGTACAGGTAGAGTTAAAGGTTCTACAGAGCTTTGTTTAATTAAGTTTATTACATACTCCTTAGTTACAGAGACCATAACCACACCCATATCATCATGGGTAAAGATATCAGTATAGGAGGAAAATAAAAATTTTATCGCTATAATAAGCCATGAGCTAGGACTTGATCTCTATTACACTTTAATATCGTCAAAATTTAACTAAGTTAACCAGTAGTAAAAGTTATATCCAAGTGAATGTAAGTACGTTAGTTCAACCATGAAGCTTTATATTTATGGCCTATCCTTTAACTCTACAGTGGGTTGGATAAGATGAATAATTTTAAAGAGATTTTCAATGAACTATACAACGAATTTATGAAAATAGAAGTTGTAGATATTCATCAACATCTAAATCCATTGCATCTGGCAGCAAGGTCTTTCGAAGATATAGTGTTCTATCATTATATAGTTACAGAGTTAGCATCAGCGGGAATGAGTAGAGAAGATTTTGAGAAAGCTCATTCAAAAGAAAAATTATTGAAAGCTCTCCCTTATTTTAAATACGTTAGGAGTACATCTACATTTTGGTGCTTAAGACAGATATTGAAGAATATATATGGGTTAGACGTGAAATATATCGATGAAGGAAATTGGAAAAATGTTATGGAAGCTATAGAGAGTAAGCCTAGAGACAATAAATGGGCATACGATATACTTAAAAATGTATGTAGAGTTAAAAAATCGTTTCTTACAGTAAATCCACTAGAACCTTTACCTCAATACGATAGAGATGTTTTCACAGGAGCTCTTAGAGTTGAACATATAGTTCAAAATATAAGCAAAGATTCTCTAATTAAGACAGAGCGGGCATTTAGTATAGAGATAAACGATGTAAATAGTCTTGAAGCTGTCATAGAGGTTATATTCAAGAAATTCAATAATGATATTGTTGCTATTACAATCCCTATACAGCCTGACGAAATCTTTAGATTATCGTATAATAACGAAGTTTCGCATTATATTAAAGACCTTAAGAGACATGGATTCTTAACTGATGGCCAGAGAATGGCTATAGCATCGTTTGTATTCCATAAACTTGTATCTCTCTGTGGGCATTATGGAAAAACAGTTCAACTTATGTTAGGTGTTAAAAGACCTGTTCCAATGGCTGCTCCTCCAGATTATGCAATAACAATGTACAATCCTCAACAAGTGCTGAACTTGGTAAACATATTTGCTATGTATCCTGATGTAAAGTTTGATATAATGACAGCAGACTCAACGTTATCGCATCAGCTAACTGTGATAGCAAAGAACTACTCAAATGTATCTCTTAGCGGTTACTGGTGGTACTCTATGTATCCAGAAATAATAAGAAGTTACATTAGGTTAAGACTTCAGATGCTTCCCCACAACAAGGTGGGGGGGTTCTTTAGCGATGCGTATGTAGTTGAATGGGTTTATGGAAAAGCTGCATTAGCGAAAAAAGAGCTAGCCTATGTACTAGCTGAAATGGTATATCTAGGCTATATAGACAAAGATATAGCGATAGATATTGCTAAGGCTGTTCTACACGAGAATACTACTAGGATATACAAGCTCTAACCTTAGTTACACCACTATAAACTAATTCAAATAGAAAAATCATTATTTATTTTTAAGTTAAATCAATACATTTATACTTAAATGCATTCCCCGTATAGCCTAACGATAGCGACATTCTCTCAATTAAGCTGCAAAGCTCATTCTCATAAACTCTCTTAAATTCGTAATCTTCGTTGAATAGATTTATCAATTCCTCTCTGTAAACTCTAACTCCTTTTTCATCTCTAAGTGTCTGGAACACATAGAAATAGTGTCTAAATACATTAGCTCGAGGATCATAACCTAACCTACATTCTTCGTATTCTTTAATCAAGCGCTCTAGTTCTTTTGAATAGAGAGTAGATCTTGAACTTATAACATGTTTCAAATGGTCTATTACAGCATTGTATATCTCTTCATAAAGCTTCTTCGGCTTACTTCCAAGGGGCATTCTAGACATAACTTCGAGTAGCAATTGAATAAAGACTCCGGACATCTTATACTTTACTTTGCCATCTGTTGCTTTTCCTACTATTTTCCAAACGCCTAAACCTTTATCTGAGTAGGGATTGTGACCACTTCCAGAGTGAATTGAAATATATACTCCAAAGCTACTCAGAACTGTTGATAAGTTCTTTAGATCCTCATATAATTCTCTCAAATCTTTATCATAATCTTCGCGTTTCTTGAACCCGATGTTAGGTGCCAAGAAATCAGCTTCTAATCCTCTTCTCTTAAGTTCTAGTGTATAGAACAGAACATCTTTTAAATTTGATTTATAGGGAGTTTCATCAAAAGCTATCTCAACCCCAAACCTGTTTGATATATATTTCTTAGCTAACTCGTAAACATTTATAGCATAGTCAATACTTTTACGGTATTTTAAGTAAAGTCTAGCTACATCAGCTCTACCTAGCTTAATAAGAACTCTTCTATCATCAGATAGAAATTCGAAGACTCTCCCTAAGTAGAGCCTCTCTAGCTCTCTCTTGATATCGGGGTCTATGCTAGACTCGTATAAATCAATAACACCTTTATCTGATAATTTATCAACTCTATAATCAATCAATTCACAGGTATCAATAGTTATAAAATCTACACCACCGTTTTTAGCAACTTCTTTGAATTCATCCTCAATGTAGTTTATAGAAAATAGTATCTCAGGATCTGTTAAAGGCTCTTCAACTGGAACACCAGCTATTTTCTTTAGAGCTCTTTCAACACTTCCCATTATAGATACGTGGTCAGCTTCGATTTCAGCAGGTATAGAGTACAGAGAAGAGTAGTATCTTACTCTTTGAATCAACTCGCTAATTGATGTTCCTGTATGCCCTAGATAGAAATGCTTTGAATCTTGTGATCTAATGTAGTTTTCCGGTGCTGTTTCTCTATTAAATGAAAGCATTAAAGTTCCAATGATATCGAACTTCTTAAAACACTTCAAAATAGATGGAATGACAATATCAGGTATTCTTACACCGAATGCAGGTCTAGGGAGTTTGCCTAAGTACACAACTCCTCACTTCATCGATTTAAGTTCAGTAGGCAAAAGTTTATTAAGTTTATCCCTATATTATCTTTGTAAAGGTGTATATAGATGTTGTATGGATATGTAGTTAAGAAAGGTTTAACAGTAGAATCTAGATTCCCATGGAATATAGGGATAGTAAGCTTTATGCTTTTCCCAGAACTGATGAGATCTTCAGAAAAAGCGTCTGAAAAACTAAGGATATTAATTGAAGATCCATTCTTTGAACTACTGGAGGTTATGTTAATAGATGATGAAGAGTGGAAGAAGATAGCCGAGATAAACACGATCTATGGAAAATCCTTTTCACTAGGCTTACAGCCTGTTGTATTAACAAGAGGTGTAAATCCAAATGCTTTTAATGAGGATGAGAGAAAGAAAGCTGTAGAAACACTACTTGTAGAGGTAAGGAAAGCTGGTGTAAGAGGATACAAAGCTGTAGGACTATGTTCAGGGCCAAATATTGAAGGTCCTGATAGACCTAAGGCTATCGAGTCATTAGTAAAAACATTAGTTGAGCTAGGTGTTGAAGCCTCTAGATACAACATGAATGTCTACCTAGAAACATTCGATGTAGTCTGGGATAGAAAGAGGCTACTAGGAGCTTTCGAGGAATCTGTAAAAGTTATTGAGAAGGTTAAAGAAAATGGTGTAAAAAATGTTTACCTAATGTGGGATCTAAGTCATGCACCACTTCTTAATGAAGATCCAGAGGTATTGAAGTCTTACCCTGAGTACCTTGGACATGTACATATAGGATGCGCAAAGAAAGTTAATGATAAGTTACTCGATACACACCCAGGTTTCTATAGACCTGGAGCACTTAATACTGAGAAAGATGTAGCAAAATTATTAGAAGTTCTACATAGTATTAAGTATAGAGGTGCTATAAGTTTCGAAGTAAGACCTGAAGAAGGGCAGAATCCACTAGAAGTACTCAATTCATCTAAAGGAGTGCTATTAAGAGCTTTTCAGCTATTCCTAGAGAACTTTTAACCCTAATAAATAAGGCCACTTATTATAATATTTTTCCATGGTTAAACTTATAGAGATATAACAAGTAGATATTAATTCAATGGGTATCTTTTTCAATAGGTACCCTAGGTAGTTTAACACCTTTCTGACCTTGGTAGCTACCTCTATAAGGTTTCTCTATAGGGCTTGAAACTCTCGAAAATACTACGTGAAGGAATCTCGTCATGTACCTAAGTTTAACTGGAAATGAAGATCCTTGTAACTCTATCGTTATCTGTCCTTCAAAACCTCCATCTATAATTGTTGGAGGTATCGAAAGACCCATCCTGGCAAAAGTAGATCTAAGTTCAACGAACGCCATCAGCTCCGGGGGGACCTTCACATATTCTATCGTTGTCAATAGATATTTTCTATAAGGTTTGATAACGAATTTTTCAGCTTTCCAGCAACTATAGAACTTCCTTATATCTGTTTCAGACATAGAGTATGGATCCAATAAATCTTCTGTTTCAACTAACTCACAAATTTCGTCACCTAGTCTTAGGTCTAAACCATTCTCTCTAATAGTAGATTCCTCGAACGGGTCTATTAATAGTCTACCACTCTTTATATAGTTCTTAAGATCAAAGTCTGATAGTATCAAAGTAACCCACCCATGATCTTTGTTTAGTAAGTTAGGAAGTATTAAGCTAGTAACTCAATAAAATATAAATACCTTGCAATAATCACATGAAAAGACTTGTAAACTACTATAGTCACAAATCTACCTTAAATTTACCTTGGGTTATTGTGATCTAACTTCAGAAGAATGGCAGCGAAGAACAGCAATGAATTCAAGGATAATTTTTAACAATAAATATTTTGAATCAATATCTCCAGGAGACGTAGCTCATATCACGGTATTTGAAGTGATGTCAAGTTTGAGTTAATTGTTATCCGCATTTTTCTTTGAATTCTTTTTCTAGATCCCTTACATCAATTTCTCCGCGAGGTGTTTTCTCGTAGAAAACACGTGCTTCATATACATATACCCTAGTTTTATTGTCAAGCCAGCAATCTGGGTCTAGTCCTGCTTTTAAGCAACATTCTGCTAGAAATGTCTCTCTATCCCAGCAGTATTCTATTGATACTTGTGGTAGTAGTGTCCCACTGTGCCATCCTCTATAGATAAAAAGTCCATGTTTTCCTATGATAATTTCATTGATATTCTTTACAGGTTTAGGTACCGATAGAACCGAGACTTCTATAACTATATCGCCAAGCTCTTCTTTAGTTAGTGGTGGGAATCTCGGATCTTCTGTAGCTGCTGCTATAGCAGCATTTATGACTGTGTTAATGAGGGGTGAAACCGGTTGGAGAAAACCTATACATCCTCTAAGCTCTCTACTCCTTGAGTAACGCTCAATAGTTACAAAAGCCATACCTAAGCGTTTAAATTTTTCCGGAGTTTCGCTAGGAGGTTCGATTATAGTACCCTCTGTTACATAAGTTTCTACAGCTTTCCTAGCTATTCTAACTAAGAATACCCCTTCCTCGAGAGTTAGCTCATTAGGTTCTACAGCATTACCTTGGCTAGACATCATCAGTCTTCAGCCATTCTATTTTCTTTTCTCTAGGTTTTATCTTACTCAAAGTTTTTAGTTTTTCTGTTTTTGCCTTTTCAATGATTACATTGATTGTATTCCAGTGGTTTCCCTGCCAATAAACTTTGCCACACGATGGGCATATCCAGAACTCTTTATACTTAAGTGCCACCTCTTTGCTAACTTTGTGGGTAACATCTATTAGAGAGGTTGTGTACTTCAAAACAGTATTGCAATTGATACATCTAGTATCATTTTTATCAAAATCAAGCCTTATATCGTACTTAATAGACAAAAGTACTAGGACTTTTACTATATCTGGATCCTCGATGTAGAGAGCTTTGATACTTTGTTTTCGAGCACGTCTATATAGACCTAGATCCCTTGTAAGAAGTACTCTATCTTCATCCTTAGCAATTTTCAGTAATCTCCAATCCTCACCTACACGATAGTATACAGCATCATAACCTAATAGCCTTAGCCATCTAACTACATGTCCAAGCATTGAGTCCGCCACAAATTTTGGATAGCTCGGCATACTCTTCTAAACCTCTCTAACGTTTCACGGTTTCTTTTTTATCTAGCTCAAAAACATTGATGAGGCACTCATTGAAAAACATTTTAATGTTGACTAGCTTCAGAGTCTTTTCTATATATGTATTTATTGAGAGCGTTTCCATGGCCTAGAACATTTTCAACTATTTTCCATGACTTTCTAATTATTGGCGGTAATGCTCTGTATTTCTGATAGTAGCTCTTTAGCCATTCAATGGTACTTCTATCACTTGGGTATCCACTTCCAAAATCACCGTACATCTTCTTCAGTATCTCGATATGCCTATCCCGAAGTACTTTAGCAACAATGCTTGCAGCTCCCACTACGGTATACATGTTATCAGCTTTGTAAATAGCGACTATTTTCCCTAGATCAATTCTCTTTGAGCATTGTCTAAGAAAATTTGAGATCTTTATAGGGTCTGCAAAAGCATCTATATAAACTTTGTCAATTCTAGCTATGTTGAATCCTTTTATTAGGATCTTACATAGTGTTTTAAGCTCTAGATAGTTCAAGTTCTCTCGATCTATATCTCCTGGGGTTAATCTAGAAACGATTAGAGTTTCAGCAGAACTTATAATGAACTTAAATAACTCTTCTCTCTTACTTCTCGATAACTTCTTACTATCTTTAACACCTAAGTTTTTCAAAAATTTCTCCTGCTCCTCATCTAAAACAATCATAACCATAAACAGATCTCCTATAAGCGGCCCTCTCCCAGCTTCATCCACACCCGCTATATAGACCATTAATTATCAACCTCTTTAAGAACTTCAAGAACAATATCTGATGGTCTCTCAAGAGATTTTAGAACTGTTTTAGCATAAGGTTTATACTTATCTGGTTCTCTAACAGAGTTTGATAAAATTCTCATGCATTCATTTATATCTCTGCATTTTGTTAGTGGAAGCCCCCAATTCTCAACACATTTATCGACATATATTTCCTCAGGGAATAGACTAATACCTTGAGTTCCTAGGAGTGCTGCTTCTCTTGCAAGTGTACCACCTCCCGTTATAACTGCTGAAGCATAATAAACAACATGGTAGCCTACAACACCGTAGGTTTTATCGGGTATAATAACATCTCTTCTAACTTCTAAGTAAGGTATTAGAGGATCGTCTAAATATCTAGGTAAGTATAAAATCTTTAGTTTTAAATCAAGAACTCTATCGATTAATCTTTTGAAGAGCTCAAAAACCTCTGGATATCGATAATAAGAAGCTTTTACTTCTGGTGGTCTAGCGACTACGTAGCTATAAGGTTCAAGACCTAGTGATTTCACATATTTAGCATTAGGTTCAGCGTCTTTCAGCCATTCGACTTCGTCAACACCGTTGTATTGTATGAGCTTAGTTTTCTTTCTGTAGGCATATACCTCTATAGATGATTCTGGTATACATTTAGAGAAAACTATGTAGTTTGCTAGTGGTATCGATAGTCTTGAGACTATTTCGCTATGAGGACTATCAGTTAATGCTATATATGGTTTTGCTAAGCCGAAAGCTACTCTAGCGACAACAGGGTTTGGATAAGCTATAGCAACATTGAATGAATCTCTTAGTAATTCTATAATTTTTCTTATTCTCTCTATTTCTTCGATAAGCTTTTCAATGGTGGTATTTCCGTATCTACCAATGGATAAGTATTTCAAACCTAGGTTATTTAAAACAGCTTGTGTGTAATCGTACTCACGAGTTGTTACAATAATGTTGAACCCTCTACGCATTAACTTAATAGCAAGAGAACCGAGTAGCATTGCTTGTTTAGGAGTTAAAATATCGATCCATACTTTTTTTGTCATAGCTATTCACCGTATTATTATGTGCTCTTGTAATGATAACTTACTTATTACGTATAGCGATAGTTTGATAAAAGAACTTAATAACCTAAAATCATTATAGCTAAGAACGGTGATAAATATTATGAGTATTGAGCGTAAACTATTTGGAACAGATGGAGTTAGATGGATTGTAGATAGAGAATCTGTAGACTTTGCCTTAAGACTTTCACAAGCAATCTCTTCATATTTTCCACCAGGTTCTAAAGCTCTCGTTGGTATGGATGGAAGATTAGGCAACCCAGCTATCTATGGAGTTATCCTAAGTGCTTTAGCTGCTGGGGGTTCTAAAGTCTACGATACCGGGTTCATACCTACTCCTGCTCTACAGATTTGTATAAGAGATCTAGGGTTTGACTACGGTGTAATGGTTACAGCGAGTCACAATCCTCCTGAATGGGTTGGATTGAAAGTGATCTTAAACGATGGCATAGAAGCGCCACCCGAAGTAGATAAAATGATAGAAGATATTATGTTTACATCTAGGTTTAGGCAGGTCCAATGGTTTAACATAAAACCTATAGAGAAATACGAGATATGTTTAACACACTACATTGAATCTATTAAAAAACACACAGATCTAGAAGCTATCGCCCGTAGAAAACCTAAGATAGTTGTTGATTGTGGGAATAGTGTATCGGCATTGACTACACCTAGAGTTCTCAAAGAGCTAGGGGCGAAGGTCTTATCCATAAATAGCGATATAGGTGTACCTTATAGACCTTATGAACCAACACCCGAGAATATACAGGATCTCATGGAGATTGTCAAGAGTATAAAAGCTGATATAGGAATAGCACATGATGGAGATGGTGATAGAGCTGTTATAGTTGATGAAAAAGGAAATTTTGTTGCAGGCGATATTTCAGCAGTGTTTCTTAGCAACTATATATCTAGAAAACACCCTGAACTACCTAAAAAGATTGTTACAGCTATCTCAACAAGTCACTTCCTGATACAGAAGAATGTCGTAGAGAAAGGTATAGAAGTACACTGGACTAAAGTAGGTTTTCTCAACATAGCTAGAAAAATAAAGGAGCTAGGAGGAGCTCTAGCAGGTTTTGAAGATAATGGTGGATTTGCTTATGTACCTCACCAACTAGTAAGAGATGGTTCGATGGTAGCAGCATTGATATCTGAGATGATTAGCGTGGAGAACAAAACTGTATCTAGCTATGTAAACGAGATTCAGACACCTATTATAATTAGAACGAAGATACCTATAACTAGTAGGGAAGAGGGTATGAGGATAGTTGAAGAACTAAAGAGTATATACAAAGGATACAACGTTATAGATATCGATGGAATCAAGATTATAGCTAGAGAATACTCTTTCTTGGTAAGACCTAGCGGTACAGAGCCTCTGATTAGAATAACTGTTGAATCTTGGGATAAAGATATAGCGATAAAGGTATTAAACGAATTAAAATCATCCATAGAAAATATTCGTGGTGCTGGAAATTGAAATATAGGTTATTGAACTATATAGCGTGCCCATACTGTAAAGACGCCGGTTTTCCTTTGAAATTAGTAGTTTTCGAAAAGAAGATATACGAAAAAAGATCTATACCACAACAGTTAACGAAACCTTTATGTGATCTTTACTGTGGATATAGAGAAGCTAAGATTAATGAACTCTCAGAGTATCCATGTGAAGAGTGTATAAAATATGAGGTTAAAGAAGGGATACTATACTGCCCATCATGTTTGCGATGGTACCCTATAATAGATGAAATTCCAAGAATTCTACCAGATAATTACAGAAAACAAGAAGAAGACCTCAAATTCATATCGCTATACAAAGATAAAGTCCCAGAGGTTATTAGAAAGCAAGGTAAACCGTTCAAACTAGAATAAACTTTATAAACTTTGTACCAAGCATATGAGGTTAAAATCTAGCTATGAACGTAAATTATTGTGAGGCAAAATGTCTACGCTCTATGATAGTTTAACCCGTTGGATTGAGATGCAGAAAAAGATTAGAGAATGGTTTGATAATATCTACGAGGATGTTAAAAAAGGAGATAGACTAGAGCTAATACTGTACACTAGAATGGCTTTCCAACATATAATGAGGACTATAAAAGCATTCGATAGTTGGCTTCAAGACCCATTCATAATAAGTAATATACCTAGAGAAGAGCTCGAAGCTGTATGGAAAACTACACATGAATTACTAAAACAGTTAATTGAATTAGATGTTACTCATACCTCTAACGTAAGGGATTACCTTATTAAACTAGAGAAAGAAGGGAAGATAAATCCAATGCTCATGGACATCCTTGGGGAAAGCTCAAGAAGAAGAGAGGATAGAGAAAGAGTAACTCTATCAATATAGGATCTGTATAACTCTACAAAATCTAATTAATTTTGACTTTTATTCTAATGATAATCATAAGAATGATATAGAACGTAAATGAATAGAACTATACGGAAATGAATCTAACATGGTATATCCTTCAATAATTTCAGCATGAATCTAAAAATATTACATGTTTCTATTTTATCTTTTAGGTATAGTTGAAGATATTAATGCTACTTCTTCATCTAGTGGTAGAATCTTAGGTTTAAGTTCTTCAACAGTTTGCAAGATGTTATTCAAGTTTTCAATAATTGTTGGCGATGATGTTTTGTCGAGGAATTCAAGTCCATTGCTTGTTAACCTAAGTTTTTTGTTCTTGGGATTGACTTCTACTAATCCTGTGTAAAGCAAGGCTTTTACATCATCTGTAAGTTCTCGAACAATAACTCTGTTACCTATTTTTAGAATTGTATATCCTAAGTTTATACCTTTTTCATCTTTTAACATTGCTATCAAGTATGTTAACCCCTTCTCGCTTATTTCATTGCATGTTTTTATGATGTTTAATAAGGTTAACTTCCTCTTATCTTTTTTAATTTGATCAAGTGTAATAACTTGGACGCTGAATACCTTAATCTCTTTTGTTTTTTGAGTTGTTGTACCACCTTTCTCAGGCACAATAATCACCTTTTAACTCCGAATTTTCTGCATATCCTCTATATATCTTACAAGTTCAAAAACTTTATCACCGTATATTTCAATATACATGCTTAGATTGATTGATGGGCTTATCTTCGCTTCTACGCTCTTTAAAATCTCAACTATGTTTTCAACAATAGACGCGATGCTTATTAAGGATTTCTTCACATTTACATAATGTTTAGCGCTTTTCGATGTAAAGATTATGGATAAAGCCAACGCGGTACCATGGGAAACTATCGCTATGATTTTGGAGTAACTGAAGTTCTCTACATCGAGTATGGATATTATTGTTGACGTCAAAGGTATAGAGGTCATAGTAAATAGTGAAAAAGTTAAACCTAGGGTTAATGTAATTATAAATATTAAGCCTAGAATCAAGAGTACGAACATGGCGATTGGAGCTATCGATACTGTTAAGGAGTAGTTTACAAAATTCATAGTAATCATGGTATAAACCGTTGTTAAAAACAAGATAAAAGTTTTTGTTTTCTCATACTTACTCCATGTTATAGGTAGAGCTTCAGCTAAACTTCTAATAAAATCTTTTAAACCTTCGAATATAGATGAAGGATTTTCTTTAGCATGCTTATATATACCCCCTATTTCTTCGGCAAGATCTTTAAAAACTTTTGATGTACTGTTAGTAAAGAAGGACATCTTTTTTATAATCCTTATTTTTGTAACAACATCTCGTAAACTCTGGGCAAGGTTTTCCACATTTTTCTTTTCTAACTCTTTAGATAGAACATCTATGTTTTGCTCAATTCTTTGCAAAACTTCTATGAGGCCCAATAAATTCACCTAAAGATACTGAAAACAATCTTAATTAAAGCCACAACCAGTCTTCTCCACGTATCGAATATTTTTTCAATATTCTCTCTCCTTATAAATTCGTAAATTTGTACAGTTAGATAAGAGTAGATCAAGGGTGTCAACTGTATTGCATAGAAACTATACTGAGTTCTTCCTCCAAGAATCCATACAGCTACATACCCTAGGAAAACCCCTATGATCATATACCAAATAGTTCTAGCGGATCTTTCATATACCATAGACGGTGTCGCTAACACCATTAGAAACAAGGCTACCGTATAAGCAGGTGTAAAACCTTGTGCATAGATTAAAGGTGATGCATAGACAGGGAATGAGTTAATCCCCAGGAACCATTCCCACGGAGTAGACGATTGGGGGCATTTTGGAGGTGGTTCTAGGCATTTGGCGGATAGATGCCATTGAATAGGGCCAAGCAGACCCTGGTCAATCCATGCACTCGGTCCTAGCTTCAGTATTATAGGCATTGATATAAGTATTTGGAAGAATAGAAATGATAGAACCATTAGTAAAGCGTAGTATACAACCTCTCCAACAACCTGCTTAATCCTGTACCCCCTCTTGAAAAGGTTATTCATGTAAAGAAATACGAGGGGTATAGCTGTTAGAAGAGTTGAAAATTTTACCGTAGACCCTAGACCTAGAAATAGTGCAGACTCTTTAAACTTTCCCTTAACTGCTAGGTAGAGTATGAGAACTGTAAAAGCTGATACATAGATATCCAGCATAGCTATAGATGACATAACCCTTGTCATAGGATCTACAGCTGTAGCCGCAGCGGCTATAAGACCTAGCTCCGGGATTTTAGTTACTTCGTAGACTATTAAGAATGTGAACAATATTACTATAATACCCATAGCTATTGAAGGGATTCTCCAGTACAATGGTTTATCACCTAGGGTAGCTATAGACAAAGCGATTAGATACTTTGCTAATGGTGGATGTTCAAGATTTAGATAATTATATGTTCCACGGGCATCGCCTATCAGCCAGCCGTAGACTATATCAACAGCATTAGAAGCTTTTGCAAGAGCCTTGATACTGCTTATAGATTGTGATTCAACATATAGAACATATTTTCCTTCCTCCTCTCTTATCTTAGGGAAATAATTTTCATCGGCAACTACTCTAACACTATACGTTTCAGCAAGCGATTTTGCTTGTAATAAATCAGAGTGTGATGAAAATATTAAAGAGGCTCTTGGTATATCCATACGAGGCTGTGCACTGAAGATTATCCTCAAAAGATTTCGAGCACTATTGACATACCAAACCTCATCAGAAACATACCCTTTATTACTTGGATACCCTTTAAGTTCTAACGATTCTAGTTGTAACGCCATGTTATAGTAGAGATATGCTCCAACAGCTATAATTATACATAATACTATAGCTACGGGTATGTTATATAATAGTTTTGTGATCACTTTAGCACCAACCTCAACTAAACTATAGTTCTCAATACACAAAAATAAAAATCTGAATTTTGAATAAGATGTAGTTTTAATTAGAAGATCATTTGATAATCTGTTTAATTGATTTGCATTGATAAAAAAAGAAAATTGTTTATATAGAGGGTTGTGATTTTATAAAGGTCATGCTACTTCTATCAGCGTAGTTCACAGTGTAGTACACAGGTTTTAGTTTACTAACTATATACTCGAAGGCTTTCCAAGGATCGCTTTTCTCTCCACATGTATAGACGTCTACAGTTGCATAGCGGTACTCAATCCATGTATGTATAGCGATATGGCTCTCTATAACTAGAGCTATAACAGAGACCCCACCTTTCTTACCTCCGAAATTCCATGACTTTACTTCGTATATAGTCATATTAGCTAGCTTGGATGCTTCGAGAACTATTTGTTTTAGTAGGTCTTCGTTAGAGGCAATCTCTGGGTCTACTTCATATAAATTTCCATATACATGTTTGCCAACAACTTTATCTTCTTCCATACCTGGGTTTCTACCACCTAGTCTTTTGTCTTCCTCCTCCACATGCATCTCTTTTGACCTTAAATTCGCGTGTAGAGCTACACTACTGAGCTTAAAAGCACTACGCATTTTACTGAATATAGAGGTTATACTTCTGAGACTTTTTTATTAGGACATAATGTTGCGTAGATACAGAAACGGCATTCCCATGAATATCTTGGGGCAGGTGCTCCTGATATTGTTCCTCGTATAAGGTCTGCGATTTCTCCATCTGTGGCTGGTTTATCTATTATGAACTCAGCAATTCTATTAGATGTGATGTATAAGAGTAGAGCATGGGTTAAACCTGTTAACCATAAGTATATCCTTGTTTGCATAACATGATGATTTTGGGGGATTGATATATCAAATCTACTGGTCTTTATTTCTATAATCCAATCACTAATAACAGCATCTACACGGCCTTTAACTACGTAGAGAACACCGTCTACCTCTAAACCCCTCTCATAATCTACCTCTAACCTCACGTTACTTGAACCGAAAAGATCTACAAGTATTTTTTCAACACCATAGTGGGTAAATTCTCCTAACAATGTTGTAGGGTTAACAGCCGAGGATATAGTCAACTCCTTATAGATTTTCTGATACCTATATTTCAAGGGGCAGTAAATCAAATCTGTTACATAGAACTCGTTATCAAGTTTTGACTCAAGCTTCTTAACAGCTTCATCAATTCTCCATCTATATAAATTATCTACGATCTTAATCATACTCATATCTGATACCCACAATAATCATACTGCTGTAATAAAAACTATTTAATGTAGTTAGTGAGTCAGAACTTGGACTAAGAAACAAGTGCTGAAAGGACCACGGTCTGAATATTTAGGTGATGAAAACGCTTAACAATGACCATATTGATGTCTGCCTCTCGACTAAAGGTTATGACAACGTTCTCTTTCTCGGCATGGGAGGAGGTGGGGACATAGCTACAGCAGCTGTACTAGCTCTCTCATACGAGAGATGCGGAGGAAGATCGGTTATAGGATCCATAGTTTGGGAACGTTATATTGTCGACCCAGTTCCCGGTCCTATACATATAGAAGAATTTCATAACATTGTTAAGATAGGTAATGGATATGCTATAGTCAAGAGAGATTCCTACGCAATTAGAGGTGGTAGAAAAGTTGTACCACAAGTAGTTAACGTTGCCAATGTTCTAGGTAGAGAAGTATTTGTTTTCGATATCTATGGAGGTCCCAGAGGATTGGCTAGGATTTTAAAAGATTTTATGAATTTCTATGGTGTTGACGCTATTATAGGGGTTGATGTAGGTGGGGATGCTATTGCCGAAGGATTTGAAGAAAATCTGTGGAGCCCACTAGCAGACGCCATCGTAACAGCTGCACTTGCTCATCTGGATAACACCTATGTAGCTATAGCATCCCCAGGAGCAGATGGAGAACTACCTCAAGAATATATCGAAAAGAGAATAAGAAGAATAGCTCGCCTAGGCGGTTACATTGGTGGATACATGTTCACAGCAAATGATATCGAGACCTTGAAGAAGATATTAAAGAAAGTTATTTCAGAGGCTAGTACAATACCGATAATATTGCTAGATACAGATCAAGATGTTATATATATAAGAGATGGAAGTAGAAGTGTAAAGTTATCACTTGTAAACCTTGCAGTATTCATACTGCACGCAGTTATAGTTTCAAGAAACTCTATTGCTAGATACATCTTCGAAGCAGAGGATTTCAATGAAGCCAGAAAAATCTTAAATAAACTCTCTATTATTACAGAGTACGATATTGAAGAGGAAATATATAGAGAACTAACCGAGAAAGGATCCCAAGCAAAAATAGATCTAATAAAGATTAGGGAAAGACTTAAGGCAAAGTTAGCAAAACTTCATATAAATATTGAGCACGATAAATAATTCTGGTCTATCTCGATACAGTTAAAGCTCTATCGAAAATAGTCTTAGCATCTTTTTAAGCATCTAAACATAGATGTATAATATACAATACACTTTGCACTGAGGAGAAGCTAGATCTCAGAAACACGGGTTATCATCATATCTCAGATACAGCCGTGATCATCATTATACTCTACTTGTACTATACTATAATTTGTTAACAGGTTAAAAATATCATCATATTCGTATCTACTTCCTTACTCTTCGATATATTCGTACTAATACAGCCCCAGCTAAAGTTAACTTATATCTTCCACCACGGGTTCTTTTCACAAAACCCGCTTTTCGGAGTTTTCTCAAAGTAGATCTAGTTCTATAGATATCTAGGTTCCATATTTTTGAAACCTCCTCTTCTGTAAAAGATTTCGTGGATTCTGCTTCTAAACGTTCTGCATACCGTATTAACGTATCTAGCTGGGATAGATCAATACTTGACATAGTCTATCAACATATTTTACTTTAATAGTTTCGATTCCCAAGTTTTTGCTAGTTCAACGCTTTGGGAAACATCTATGAAGAGCTTCGTCATCTCCTCTATATCCTCTGCCTTAACCTCTGATCTTCCTTTCCTTTCAGCAATGATTTTAGCTGGAGTCATCAATTGGACAGCGTATCTTAAACTACGTTGTTGAGCTATTTTCACTAGAAGATCTATAGCATCTTCGCTAAGATCTATCTCTTCTTCATTTGCCCTAATTTTTATGATCTCCCTCAGTTCGTCAGGGGTATAAGGTCTGAAAGGTATTATTAAAAGTCTGTCTAATATATCGAGAGGTACGCCATGGGGAGACTCTATATCGGTACCCCTAATCTTTGTTATACCTCTATTAGTCGCCATTATTATTATCGGCGAGAATTCGCTCTCTAAAATCCTTGAGAGATAGCTAAAAGCCTCTATATCTAGCATATGGACATCGTCTATGAATAGCACTCCTGGTACTAATGTAGCTCTATTCTCAGATAACATCTTCCTAACTGTTTCATCAGTAGCTTTCCTAATCTCAGGGTCTATCTCTTTTTCTTCTGCTACAGATCCGAATAGAGAGGTAACAGCTCTTTTCTGAGCCATGTAGTACTCGTCAATATCGTGAAGCGTTATCGTTCTAACAACTTCTTTCTCCTTGAAAACCTTACCCTTAGGCATCTCTTCAAAAACTCTGTAGGTCTCTACATCGTAATACCTAGCCTTCTCAACGCCTTTCACTCTCCCAAGTTTATATACATTACCAGTATCGGCATCTATACTCACAAGATCTCCTCTCCTAATGTTAAGCTGAGCTAACTCTATAGCAATACTCTGGTCTACCTCTAGAGTCTTCTCCTCATCCTTTGTCGCAAGCGTAACTCTTGCAGCTCTAGGTACTTTGTAATAGGGGTTTAGTGGATGAGAAGCCATGGCAAACTTTATTTCTTTAATAACTCCTTCATAGACTCTCCTAATCTCCCGAATCCTCACACCAATGGCTCTTCTAACAGCCCTAGTAAGAATCTCAGTCTTCTTCAACTCTGTGGAATAAAGCTCAGCTCCGTTTAACATGACAAAAGGTGTATCTGCTCCTAGTTCTCTAGCTATAGCAATAGCTAAAGCCGTCTTCCCTACACCTGGAGGACCTATAAAAAGTATCCCTCTACCAGCTAACTTCCCCTCTTTAATCATCCTCACAATAATACCTGATGCACGTCTCGCCTCTACCTGCCCTACAAGCCCATCAGCTACTGGAAGAGGTTCTCCCTTCTCATCAAGCCCCAAACCTCTTATATGGCTATGAGCACTTATTCTCTTCAAGATTTCTCTCTTCGATTCTTCTTTAATTTCTCTAATCATGGTTCAACACCTACAGGTTCTATCCTTCACCTCTCCAATAAACTATTTTGCGGAGCTATAAGCTTTATAATCATAGATTTATCATACGAATAATAAAACTTACTGCATCATTCTTGCTAAGCTATATATGCAATAAACTCAACTTCAACTTTCTATAATAGTTATAAGACTTAACTAACTCTGATTCTCCGTATCTTAATTCCATTATCTATACAGAACTTATAGAGATCATCTGATAATCTAGGTCCATCGGAGTATAATACGAGTACAGGCTTAGCATTTAATAGTTTAGCTTTTTCGAGAAATGTTTTAACAGTATTTTCATCTAAATTCCCAGGCTTATCTACAACCTCAATAGCTAGTATTTTTCCTTCTTTACGAGCTAAGATATGAACTTTTCCATATCTTGTCGGATGCATAAACTCTATACTATAGCCTGCTTCTAGATACTTACCAGCAACTCTTCCAATAACACCGTACTTATCCTCAAACACTTTTTGGAAATATCTAACCTTAGCTGTAATCATATCTAGGATCACCTTTAATCTATCTCTACACATCGCAGGATACAACCTTATAAAGTTTCTAATAAAAAAGAGTACAAGTCAAAAATAAGATTCGAAAGCTATATAAGGATATAACTTAGTAACATAATAAATAATCAAAGGTGTACATATTGCCACACCCAGAGTTTTACAGACCATATTTAACGATACTGATATGGGGATTGATATGCGAGATAATAGTAATGATATACTATATAACTAATAATAGATATCCATTCGAGTTTTACCTAACGTTTGGATTGTTCTGGATAACTTTAGGAGAAATAACACGAGTAATTTATACAATTAGAAAAGAAGTAAAGGAAGAACTTTAATTTACAGAATTATAAATAAACAAACTTAGTCAACACTATAACCGATGTTCTAAAAATTTTATGTAAACTGTAGATTTACTAGGTTCATTTAACTAGTTTTAGAAATTCTTTCACAGTATCATGATATATTGATATCCCTTTGCATAGTTCATCTATAGTTATACTCTCTCTATCTGTATGTGCAAGCTCTGATTTTCCGGGTCCGTAGGCTACGATATTCTCTGTTACTGTTGGGTAGAGGATATTCAGATCACTTGTCCCTAATTTATTGAGTATTCGTGGTTTTAAGTTGTTTCGAAGAATAGCTCTTACTAAGGCTCTTGCAGCAATATTTCCTATGGAGACTTTCACAGGTTTTGTATAATCTAAAGTTTTTATGGTACAATTGTCAAAACCTTTAACAACGCTTTCTACTGTTTTAATAACTTCTTCCACGTTGCTATTCAGAGCAATCCTTATACTTACCAAAGCTTCTCCATACCTTGGAACTATTGAAGCATCTTCTCCACAGCATAGTTTAAGAAGAGCTGGTGTACTATTTAATACACTATTCGAATTACTATAGACACTCTTCAGCTTCATCCATATTGATATAAGCTTTTCACAAGCAGAGTGTTCTGTACCAGAAGAACTGTGTCCTCCAGGGCCTTGGCAAACTATGGAGAATCTAGTGCTACCCCTATACCCTACGACTACACCATCAGTATTACTAGGCTCAGAAATAATAGCACCATTTAGTTTAAAACCAGAATTAACGAGGTGTTTGGCTCCTATGCTATCTCTTTCTTCATCTACGAGGGCTATCGCGTATACCTTAGCTTTTTTCTTATCAACAAGATTTTTTGCTAATGCTAAACCTATATATGCTGCAACCAGTGGACCCTTAGCATCTACAGCTCCTCTACCGTGAATTGAAATTCCATCGAAATATACAGGCAATTCCCAGGGTATAGTATCTATATGTCCAATGACTGCAAATTTTGTTACTCCTTGTCCATAGCTAGCGATAAGATTTCCCATTTCATCTATAACAATTTCTTCGTAACCAAGATTATCTGCATACTCTTTAAGAATCTCGATAGCCTTTTTTTCTTTACCCGACGGGCTATACACCTTAAGCAGGTCTACTAGCATGTCCGATGCCATATTTCTGAGAGAAGCATTGTTCAAAAGTGGACACCACGAATTCTATATCATCTCTATTTATTAGGTATGGGGGTAGTAGACGGACAACGGTATTACCTGCTTTCAACACTATAATACCTACATCCTGAAGATATTTGATAATTTCACCCGGCTTTATCTTTAGATCTATCCCAATCATAAGTCCTCTACCTCTAATCTCTTTGACTATTCGAACATCTTTGAGTTTCTCTCTAAGTTTTGCAAATAGTTCTTCGCCTTTGGCTTTAGCTTGAAGATGTACATTCTCATTGATCAGAACTTCTGTTGCAGCTTTTACTGCTGCACATGCTAGAGGGTTACCTCCATATGTAGAACCATGATCCCCTTGCTCAAGTTTAGATACAACAGTGTGTGGTAGGAATATAACGCTTACTGGGAAACCTCCTCCAATAGCTTTCCCAGCTATGAAGATATCAGGTAGAATTCCATAGTGTTCGAAACTCCATATATAACCTGTTCTTCCAAAACCTGTTTGAATTTCATCTACAACCATCAATGCATCAACTTCTAATGTTTTCTTTCGCACAAACTTTACGAAATCTTCGCTAGCCACATTAACACCTCCTTCACCTTGTATAACCTCTAAGATTACGCAAGCTGTATTATTATCAACAATTTTATCTATATCTTCTATGCTATTAAACCTGGCTTCATAAGTCTCTGGAAGAAGAGGCTCAAAACCTTCTCTGTACTTCGGACTAGATGATGTTATAGATAACGCTCCGAAAGTTCTTCCATGGAAAGCCTTTGTGAAGTATACTATCTTTTTACGTTTTGTTGTTTTTCTACAGATTTTAAGCACGAAATCAACAGCTTCACTACCACTATTTAAAAGATAAACATACTCGAAATTCTTTGGCACTATTTTTGACAAAACATTTAGCATCTCTTCTCGAACTCGTGTTTTAAATGATGTTGATAATGTTATGATTTTACCCATCTGTTCAGCAAGGTTCTTCACTATATGGGGATGCCTATGTCCTAGGAATGCAACTCCATGTCCTGTATGCATATCTAGATACTTCCTCCCAGCGGAATCCCACACATATTGACCTTCTGCGTAAACTATATCTAACCCTCTATCCTCGTAAAGCATTAAGTACTTCAGTTTAGATCACCTCTTAAGTTGTCCTTTGATGTACTCCATAATCTTTTTATGAAGAGGGACACCTGTAACCATCACGGTATTCTTGAATTCTGGTACTGCGTTTACTTCGTTTACAATATAACCTTTTTCAGGATCTTCAAATACATCAATACCTAGAACCTCACCCCCAAT